>Ga0209482_1000034_pt1 | contig 110874 bp, 69 predicted proteins | sample CoawatmetaG10DNA_FD_187512 | JGI IMG/M metagenome (GOLD analysis project Ga0209482, IMG submission 187512) | Marine microbial communities from the West Antarctic Peninsula - Coastal water metaG104-DNA (SPAdes) (version 2) | ecosystem: Environmental > Aquatic > Marine > Coastal ...
GGCCAATGTCCAGCAGCTCGGGGCGCGCGGGGATGACAAGACCGACGACACCGCCGCCATCCAGCGCGCGATCGACACGCACCGTACCGTCTATTTTCCTGCGGGCCGCTACCACGTCACCGACACGCTGCGGCTGAGGCCGGACAGCGTGCTGGTCGCCTTGCACCCGAGCCTGACGCAACTCATCCTGCCCGACGGCACGCCGCCCTTCCAAGGGGTGGGCTCGGCCAAGGCGCTGATCGAGAGTGCGCGCGGTGGGGACGCGATCGTCTCGGGTCTTGGGCTTTTCACCGGCGGCATCAATCCGCGCGCAACCGCGCTGCTCTGGCACTCTGGCGCGCAATCTTTGGTCGAAGACGTCAAGTTCCAGGGCGGCCACGGCACCGATCTGGCCGATGGCAGTCGCTTTGACCCGTATAACGCCAACCACACCGGGGACGCGAACCCGGCCAAACGCTGGGACGCGCAATATCCGAGCCTATGGGTGCGTGGCGGCGGCGGCACCTTCGCCAATCTCTGGAGCCCCAATACCTATGCGCAGGCTGGGATGTTGGTCTCCGACAGCGACACGCCGGGCCATGTCTATCAGATGTCGAGCGAGCACCATGTCCGCGCGGAATTTGTGCTCGATCATGTCGCCCATTGGGAATTTCTTGCTCCGCAGACCGAAGAGGAAGCGGGCGAGAGCCAGGATGCGGTCTCGTTTGACATTCGTCACAGCCACGACATTCTGATCGCCAATTACCACGCCTATCGCGTGACGCGCTCGCTCAAGCCCGCGCCGACCGCCGTGCGGCTGACCGACACGCGGGACCTTCATTTCCGCAATGTCCACGTCAATGCCGAAAGCGGCTTCGGCACGTGCGACGAGAATGGCTGCGCGACCTATTTGCGGGCGAGCAAATTCCCCTACGAAAACGCCATTCAGGATGTCACGCACGGTCTCGAAGTCCGCGAGCGGGAATTTGCCGCGCTTGATGTGGCGGTGGCTGCGGCTGCACCAGCGGCAAACGGTACTTTCGCGAACGCCAAGGTCGCGAAACTGGCGAGCGGCTTCTATGCCGCCGCCGGAGCGGCCATCGCCCCTGACGGAACCCTGTATTTCGTCGATCATCACCAGCAGCGCATCTATGCCTGGTCGCGCGCCGAGGGCCTGCGCGTCGTCAACGATGCACCGCTGGATCCGGTCAATCTCGCGGTCGACCGCTCGGGCAACCTGCTGGTGCTGTCGTCGGAAGGCCGAAACGGCACGGTCTATAGCCTCACGCCCAACGGCGACGCGGACGTTCGCGTGATCCCGTCGACGCCCGCCGTCGATCATCCGGGCGCAAGAACCGTGCTGCCGGTCAATTATTGGGTGAATGGCGAATTCAAGGACCAGCTCGACACCAGGACCTATACCTATCCAACGCTGGCCGACATGTTCGACCGCGACATGCGCCTGCCCAAGGCGCGCGAATATGTGTCGCCCGACGGCAGCCTTGTCCTGCCCGCGTATCGAACGTTCCAGCAGGGGCCCTCGACCTTTCTCGGCTGGCGGTTCTCCGACGCGCTGGACAGTTATGGGTTCACAACCGCCGAAATTGGCGGATCGGTGTTCGTCACCAACGCTTCGGAAAACAAGACCTATCGCGCGCGCCTGGCGGCGCATGGCGCACTGACCGACCTCGCCCCCTTCGCCAATCGCGGCGGAGAAAGCGTGGCGAGTGATGCGCAAGGCCGCGTGTACATCGCCAACGGGCAAGTCTTCGTTTTCGCAGCAGACGGTGCCGAGATCGGCCGGATTGATATCCCCGAGCGCCCGCTCCAACTGCTTGTTGACGACCGCGCGCGCAAAACGCTCTTCGTGGTGACGCATCACGCCATTTACAGCGTCGCCATTCCCTGACGTAGCGCACGCTTGCCGGGGGCAGGCCTAGCGGCAGTGGACCGCAAAGGATCCTTTCAAACCCAAAGCACCGCGCTCAGCGCGTCGGCTTCACCGGGGATCCTGCATAATTTTGGCCAATTCGCTGTCGATCAGCTGCCCGATATAGCGGGAAAGCTCCGCATGATGGACGTCGGGATCAGAAATTCTGCGAAACAGCACGCCGTGACCGATGGCGAGGATGAAATCCGCCAACTCGCTGCGCCGCGCCGCCCGGTCCTCGCCCGGTGCCAAAGCACCGAGGGCGCTCAAAATATTGTCGCGGACAAGCGCGTCGATCCCGCGCAGGATGTCGCCGACACGGTCGTTGCGCGTTGCTTCGGCAAACATTTCCGCGAACAGCGCGTATGAGCCCGGATCATTCGGATCCTCTTCGAGGAACCGCGCAATCCACGCACGGACCAAGGCGAAATCACGTGCCTCGACCGCCGCGCGCAGCGCCGGCTCATCCAAAAACTCGACGACATCGGCACGCACCAGCTCGGCGACAATATCCTCCTTGCTGGCAAAATCGCGATAGAGCTGTCCAACCTTCACCCCCGAATCGGCGGCAATGCGCGCCACGCCAGAGGCGTGGAAGCCATATTGAATGAACAGCTGGCGCGCCGCAGACAAGATTCGCGCACGCCGATCTTCCGCGCGAGAATCCCGCTTTTTCATCAATTTATCGGCGGATTTTTGGGGGGTGGGCATAATCCTCCTATGATTAGGCTTGTCATTTCAAATCCGCAAAGCTACCGGCTCGGCAGAAATGTGAGTGATCGATCGCTCACACTTATACATTGGAAGAAAGCGTGCGCAAACCCTGCTCCGTCGCGGTCCTCACCGTAGCTCTTCTGGCCGGCTGCTCAAGCGGCCAGCCCCAGGCACCAGCCGCTGGCCCGCCCCAAGTCGGCTTTGTCACGGTGGAGCCGCAGTCGGTGACGCTGAGCACCGAACTCGCCGGGCGCACTGCCGCCTATGAGACGTCGGACGTCCGCCCGCAGGTCAACGGGCTGATCACCGCGCGCTTGTTTACCGAGGGCGACGAAGTCCGCGCGGGCCAGCCGCTCTATCGGATCGATGCGCAGCCTTATCAGGCAAGCGTCGCAAGTGCGCGCGCGGCGCTGGCAAAGGCGCGCGCGGCGATCGCCTCGAACGACGCGCTGGCGCGCCGTTATGGCGAGCTGGTCAAGATCAACGCGATTGCCAAGCAGGATTACGACAATGCCGTCACCAGCGCGCAGCAGGCACGCGCCGATGTCGCCGCGCAGGAAGCCGCGCTCCGCACCGCCGAAATCGACCTTGCGCGAACGACGGTAAAAGCCCCGATCGCAGGCCGCATCGGCCGCTCGGCGGTCACCACCGGCGGCCTCGTCACCGCGTCGCAGGCCACCGCGCTCAGCACGATCCAGCGGCTCGACCCGATCTATGTCGACATCACGCAATCGAGCGCCGATCAACTCCGGCTGCGCCAGCAATTTCTGGCGGGCAGCCTTACGCGCGGTACCGCGCGGCTGCGGCTGAAGCTTGAGGACGGCACGACCTATCCGGTCGAGGGCGTCGTAAAATTCGCCGATGTCACGGTCGATCCGGCCACGGGCAGCCAGACGATCCGTGCCGAATTCGCCAATCCCAACCGGCTGCTGCTCCCGGGCATGTATGTCACGGCGCAGTTCGTCGAAGGCACGCAAGCGAATGCGCTGCTTGTCCCGCAGCGCGCCGTCTCCCGCGATGAAAAGGGCAATGCCGTGGTGATGGTGGTCGGTGCGGGGGACAAGATCCAGCCGCGCATGCTGACTGCCCCGCGCACCATCGGCGAGAACTGGCTGGTCACCGCCGGGCTTGCGCGCGGCGATCGGGTGATCGTCGAGGGCGCGCAGAACCTGCAGCCGGGAACGCCGGTCAAGCCGGTCCGCTGGACTCCAAAAGCCGCGGCAAACGCCCCCGCTGCTGGCAAGGGACAGTAACCCTCATGTCGCGTTTCTTTATCGATCGGCCCATCTTCGCATGGGTCATCGCGATCATTTTGATGGTCGCTGGCCTGATCGGCATCCGTAGCTTGCCGATCGCGCAATTTCCCTCGATCGCGCCGCCCTCGGTCAGCATCAGCGCCACCTATCCCGGTGCCGACGCGCAAACGCTCGAAAATACGACGACCCAGATCATCGAACAGCAGATGAAGGGGATCGATCACCTTCGCTATTTTTCGTCCTCGTCGAGTTCGGCCGGAACGGTCCAGATCACGCTGACCTTCGAGCAAGGCACCGACCCCGACATCGCGCAAGTGCAGGTGCAGAACAAGCTGCAGGCCGCGACCCCGCTTCTGCCGCAGGAGGTCCAGCAGCAAGGCATTCAGGTCGCCAAGGCAACCTCCAACTTCCTGCTCATCCTCGGCATCTATTCGGAGGGCGGTCGCCATAGTGCGTCCGATCTTGCCGATATCCTTGCCTCACGCGTCCAGGATCCGCTCAGCCGCGTCAACGGCGTCGGGGATACGCAATTGTTCGGCGCGCAATATGCGATGCGCGTCTGGATCGATCCGCTCAAGCTCAACGGCTATCAGCTGACCGTCGCCGACGTTACCGCCGCCTTGCAGGCCCAGAACGCACAGGTTTCCGCCGGGCAATTGGGTGCCCAGCCTGCCCCCGCCAGCCAGATGCTCAACGCAACGGTGTCGATCCAGTCGCGCTTGCAGACGCCGGAGCAGTTCGGTGCCATTCGCCTGAAAACCGATTCGGCGGGCGCTGTGGTGCGCTTGCGCGATGTCGCACGGGTCGAACTCGGCGCGGCCGATTATGGCTTCAACACGCGGTACAATGGCGAGCCGGCCTCGGGCATCGGGATCAAGCTCGCTCCGGGTGCGAACGCGCTGGCGACCGTGACTGCGATCAAGGCCCGCGTCGCGGAGCTGTCCAAGACCTTTCCATCCGATGTGAAGGTTATCTATCCTTACGACTCCACGCCGTTCGTCCGCCTGTCGATCGAACAGGTCATCCACACGCTGATCGAGGCGGTCGTCCTCGTCTTCTTTGTGATGTTCCTGTTCCTGCAAAACTGGCGCGCAACGCTGATCCCGACGATCGCGGTGCCAGTGGTTTTGCTGGGCACCTTCGGGGTGCTCGCGGTTGCGGGCTATTCGATCAACACGCTTACGCTCTTCGGCATGGTGCTCGCGATCGGTTTGCTGGTCGACGACGCGATCGTCGTGGTCGAGAATGTCGAGCGGCTCATCACCACCGAGCATTTGTCGCCGAAGGAAGCCGCGCGCAAATCGATGGACGAAATCAGCAGCGCGCTGGTCGGCATCGCGCTGGTCCTGTCCGCCGTGTTCCTGCCAATGGCGTTCTTTGGCGGATCGACCGGCGTCATTTACCGCCAGTTCTCGATCACCATCGTGTCGGCCATGGTCCTGTCGGTCCTGGTCGCGTTGATCCTGACCCCCGCCTTGTGCGCGACGATCCTCAAGCCGCATGATCCCACCAAATTGGAAGGAAACGGGCTCTTTTCGCGCTTTTTCCGCTGGTTCAACACGACGTTTGACCGTGGTGCTGCCCGCTATGAAAGCGGCACCCGGAGCACAGCACGCCGGTGGGGCCGGTCGCTGATCGTTTTCGGCTTGATCGCGGTCGGGATGTGTCTGTTGTTCGTGCGCTTGCCAACCGGCTTCCTTCCCGACGAGGATCAGGGCTCGGTGATCGCGCTGGTGCAAGGGCCGTCGGGCGCAACCACGGCGCGCACCAACGATGCGCTGGAGCAAGTCCGCGACTATTTCCTCACCAAGGAAAAAGCGGATGTCGAGGGCGTCTTCACCATCAGCGGCTTCAGCTTTGCCGGACAAGGGCAGAATGCCGGTCTCGCCTTCGTCAAATTGAAGGATTGGGACGCGCGTTCCGGTGCCGCCAACAAGGCGCAGGCGATCGCCGGGCGCGCGATGGGAGCGTTCTCGCAATTCCACGACGCGATGATTTTCGCGATCGTCCCGCCCGCCGTGCAGGAACTGGGCAATGCGACCGGGTTCGATCTGCAACTGGTCGACCAGGTCGGCATGGGACATGAGAAGCTCGTGCAAATGCGCAACATGCTGCTCGGCATGGCGATGCAGGACAAGCGGCTGGCCCAGGTGCGACCGATGTCGCTGGAGGATGCGCCGCAGCTCAAGATCAATGTCGATCAGGACAAGGCGCGTGCGCTGGGGCTGGATCTCGCGCAGGTCAATTCCACGATCTCGACCGCGTGGGGCAGCGCCTATGTCAACGATTTCATCGATCGCGGGCGCGTCAAACGGGTGTTTGTCCAGGCCGACGCCCCCTTCCGCCTCAAGCCCGAGGATCTCGACAAATATTACATCCGTGGCGGCAATGGTGACATGGTGCCCTATAGCGCCTTCACCACGCTGTCCTGGACCCAGGCACCCGTGCAGTTGACCCGGTATAACGGGCAGCCCGCGATGGAATTGCAAGGCGGGTCGGCCCCCGGGCTCAGCACCGGTGCCGCACTGGCTGCGATGCAGGAGCTTCATGCCAAGCTGCCGCCGGGCACCTCGCTGGAGTGGACCGGCTTGTCCTATGAGGAAAAGCTGTCGGGCGGTCAGGCACCGGCGCTCTATGGCTTGTCGCTGCTGATCGTGTTCCTCTGCCTTGCCGCGTTGTACGAAAGCTGGTCGGTACCGATCTCGGTGCTGCTGGTCGTGCCGCTGGGCGTGGTCGGCGCGTTGCTGGCGGCGATGCTGACCGGGCTCAACAACGACATCTATCTGCAGGTCGGCTTGATCACCACGATCGGCGTCTCGGCAAAGAATGCGATCCTGATCGTTGAATTCGCCGAAGAACGGATGCGCGAGGGAATGACGGCGTTCGATGCGGCCATTGCGGCAGCGAAGATGCGGTTGCGTCCGATCCTGATGACCAGCCTCGCTTTCATCTTCGGGGTGATGCCGCTCGCCGTCTCGACCGGTGCCGGTGCTGGTGGGCAGAACGCCATCGGTCGTGCGGTGGTCGGCGGTATGTTGAGCGCCACCGTCCTCGGTATCTTCTTCATCCCGATGTTCTTTGTGGTGGTCCGCAGCCTGTTTGCCCGAGGCAAAGCGGGCTCGCGCGACGATCAACACGGCATTGCAGCGGAGGCCGCACCCACGCCCACCGATCCATCCGCCCCCACCGCGCCGCAAGGAGCCTGAACATGACCCGCACGATCCGCACCGCAGCCGCGCTGTTGGCCAGTGCCGCGCTCGCCGGATGCAATCTTGCGCCGGGCTATGTCCGGCCGCAGGGTGCGGTGCCCGCCGCCTTGCCGAGCGGAGCGCCCTATCCTGCCGCGCCAAGCGATGCCGCCGATATCTCCAAGATCGGCTGGCAGACCTTCTTTACCGACGCCAAGCTGCGCGACGTCATCGCGCTTGGCCTGGCCAACAACCGCGACTTGCGGCTTGCGGCGGCAAATGTCCTGCAAGCCCGGGCCCAATATCGGGTACAGCGCGCGGACCAATTGCCTACGGTCAACCTCGGGGCGTCGGCGACGATTTCCAACGGTACCGCCGCAGCGGCCTCGGCCGGTGGATCGGGTTCGAGTGCGGCCTCCAATTCAACCGTTGAAGTCTATTCGGGCAATGTCGGCGTTTCGTCGTTCGAGCTCGATCTCTGGGGCCGTTTGCGCAATCTCAGCGAAAACGCATTGCAAAGCTATTTCGCGACCGAAGAGGCGCAGCGCGCCACGCGGATCAGCCTGATTTCCGAAATCGCATCCGCCTATCTGACGCTCGCGTCGGACCAGGATCTGCTCGCAGTGGCACAGGAAACGCTGGCGAGTTACGACCAGTCGCTGCAACTCACGCGCGCGCAGTTCCGGATCGGCACCCAGTCCGAACTGGCAGCACGCCAGGCCGAGACCAATTACGAATCCGCCGCCAACGACATCGCCACGCTGCAGGCGCAAATCGCGCAGGATCGCAACGCGCTCGACCTGCTGGTCGGCACGCCCACGCCCGAGGCGCTGTTGCCGCACGGCCTGGGGGATACCGACCGCACGTTGAACGCGCTGCCGGGCGACCTCCAATCCTCGGTGTTGCTGCGCCGTCCCGACGTGTTGCAGGCCGAGCATCAACTGATTGCGCAAAATGCCAATATCGGCGCGGCGCGGGCAGCGATGTTCCCGACGATTTCGCTGACCACCAGCTTCGGCACGGTAAGCTCAGCGCTCAGCGGGCTGTTCGGGGCGAACAGCCAGAGTTGGTCGGTGGCACCCGGAGCAACCTTGCCGATCTTTGATTTCGGCCGGCGCAAGGGCAATCTCGATCTGGCCCGGGCGCAGCAGCAAGGCGCGGTCGCTACCTACGAAAAGACGCTGCAAACCGCATTCCGCGAGGTTGCCGATGCACTGGCCACGCGCGGGACGATCGACGCCCAGATCGCGGCCCGAACGCGGCGCGCAACCGCTGCGGACGTGTCGGCACGGCTGTCGGAGGCGCGCTATCGCGCCGGGGTCGATTCCTTCCTGACCTCGCTCGACGCGCAGCGCACGGCGTACAGCGCCCGGCGCGACCTGGTGACGACCCGGCTTGCGCGCGCCACCAACCTCGTCACCTTGTACCGCGTTCTGGGCGGAGGCTTGAGCTGAACCGGACGCCGCCCAATTACGGATAGAAGTGTAGGCACCTAGCCGTCCTCGCGGGTAATGCGAGGGAGCCCCCTTGACGAATGCGCAGACCGCATCCAGTCCCGTTTGATCGTAACGGGCCAAGCGTACGCATCGGCCACAGCGGAACGTCCATGGCTCCCTCGATACGCCGCGCAGTCCGCCTTGCACCGCCCCCACGCACCCGCCCGGGCGTGGCGCAGTTCACGCTGTTCGGCGCAGGCGATTTTGCGTGCAATCTGTATTGGCAGAGCGTCACGCTCTATCTGCTGTTCTTTTACACCGACGTCCTGCTGCTCCCCACAGCACTCGCCGGGACGCTCTACATGGCCGGTGCGCTCTGGGACGGCATTGCCGATCTGCTGGTAGGCATCGCCGCCCAGCGCAGGCCGAACCACTACCGGCATTTCATTGCGATCGGCGCGATCCCGCTCGGCGGTGCCTTCATCCTGCTGTACAGCACGCCGCCCCTCTCGGGCGTGGGGTTGGCGCTGGCGATCGGCACCACGCAGATCCTGTTCCGGACGCTGTATGCGCTGGTCAATGTGCCTTACGCCGCCTGGAGTGCGCGCTTCAGCCCGGACAGCCGCGACCGCACCACCCTCGCAGGCGTGCGCATGCTCTTCGGCACCGCCGCCGCGCTGGTCGTGACGATGGGAACCCCGTGGATCGCCGCCCGCCTGTCCGGGGTGCCAACCAGCGCGTCGGGCTATGTCGGCGCGGCAGCGGTCTATGCGATGGTTGGCACCGCGTTGCTGCTGGCTTTGGCCTTTGGCGCACGCGGAGCACGGGCCGAAGATACAGCACTCGCCGCCGTGCCGATGCTGCTATGTCTGCGCCTGCTGTTCGGCAACCGCGCCTTTGTCACGCTCAATCTCGCCGCGATGGCCGCCGGGTTGGCGGCGGCCTTGCTGACCCAGTCGGTACTTTATTACTTCAAACATGTCGTCGGTACGCCCACCCAAGGTCCCCAGGCATTGGCGCTGATGGCCGTGGCGGGGACAATCGCGGTGCCGCTATGGATGCTGGCGACCCGCTGGCTTGGGTTGCGCGCGGTCTGGCTGATGGCGGCGGCGGCGGCGCTCGTCTGTCTTGGGCTGTTTGCCGTGGCCAATCCCCGCAATGGCGGGGAAGCCGAGATTTTGCTGCTTCTGGCGATGCTCCAGGGCAGTTTTACCGGCTTTAACCTCGTCTTCTGGGCGATGTTGCCCAATACGGTCGAATATGGCGAGGTCCGTCACGGTACGCGGGTCGAGGCGCTTGCCTTTGGCGTGGCCGCGTTGTTGCAGAAGATCGGGCTGGCGGCGGCGGCGGGGGTGCTGGGCCTGTTCTATCACCATATCGGCTATGCCGCAGGCACCCCCCAGCCCCCCGCCGCCCTCGCTGGCATTCGCAACCTCATTCTCTATGCCTGTTCCGCCGGAGTGGCGATGTCGGCGCTGGTCATGCTGTTCAATCCACTCAAGCGCGGCGTCCATGCCGCGCTGGTGCAGGAACTGGGCATGACCGCGCCGCGCGCAGACTAAGCCCCGATCAGTTCGAACGTGCCGCCCACGCCCTCCGCCTCGGCCGAGGGCGCGACCCAGACGCGAAAGCGCCCCGGCTCCACCGTCGGCGTCAGCGCGACGCCAAGGAAGGTCAGATCGGTGCGCTGCAGGGTAAACGTCACCTCCTGCTGCGCGCCGGGAGCCAGCCGGATTTTGCGGAAGGCCTTCAGCACGCGCACCGGTTGGGTGATGCTTGCCGCAATATCCTGGATATATAGCTGGACGACCTCCTCGGCAACGTGATCACCGCTGTTGGTGATGGTGGCCGCGACCGATAGTGTGCCATCCCAAGCCAGGCGGCCATCGCCGACGTTCAAAGCGCTATAGCCGATCCGGCCATAGGTCAGCCCGTGACCGAATGCGAACCGCGCGCCATTAGGAGCTTCCCGATAATGCGCCTTATATTCGAGCGGCGCGCCCGGTGGATTGGGGCGGCCTGTGCTCTTATGCGCGTAATAATAGGGCTCCTGCCCGGTCGCGAAGGGAAAGCTGACCGGCAGCCGCGCCGACGGCCCTTCCACCCCGAACAGAATGTCGGCGATGGCCGGTCCCGACTGCGATCCCAGGAACCACGTCACCAGGATCGCCGGCGCATCGAGCACCGCGCCCGACAGCGCCAACGCGCGCCCATTGCGCAAGGCGACCACCACCGGCTTGCCCGTCGCCGCGACGGCTGCGGCCAGGGCCAATTGCGGCGCGGGAATGACGATATCGTCGCGCGACTGCGCTTCGCCCGACATTCGCTGCCCCTCCCCGATTGCGAGAACGACGATATCGGCCGCGGTCGCGGCAGCCACCGCCGCCGCAATCCCGCCCGGCAGCGCTTTTTCAATCCCCGATCCCGCCGTCGCTGTAACCAGCGACGGATCGGCTACGGCCGCGCGCACGCCGGTCACCAGATCGACCGATTCAGCATCCGAGCCATAGACATTCCAAGGGCCGATCAAATCCTGCTGCCCCTGGGCGAACGGGCCGATCAGCGCGATCCGCTTGCCCCTGCGCGGCAGCGGCAACAGCTCGCCGTCATTCTTGAGCAATACGATCGAGCGCCGCGCCGATTCGCGCGCCACCGCCAGATTGGCCTTGGTGCGCACGCGCATCTTCTCGCGTTTGGGATCAATCCGGCGGAACGGATCGTCGAACAGGCCGAGCGCCAGTTTGACGCGCAGCACGCGCCGTACCGCCTGATCCAGCCGGGCCATCGGCACCGCGCCACTGGCCACCAGATCGGGCAGATGATCGCGATAGAAACCGCTCTGCATGCTCATGTCGACGCCCGCCAGAAAGGCCAGCCGCGTCGCCTCGCGCGCGTCCGCAGCATAGCCGTGCGCGATCAATTCCTCGTCCCCGGTATAATCCGAGACAACCAGCCCGCCAAAACCCCATTCCTTGCGCAGCACTTGGTCGAGCAGCCAGGGGTTGGCGGTGGCGGGAATGCCGGACAAGTCGTTGAACGCCGCCATCGTGGTCAGCGCGCCCGCATCGAACGCCGCCTGGAAGGGCGGGAAATAGACACTGCGGAGCGTGCGTTCGGAAACATCGACCGAATTATAGTCGAGCCCGCCTTCCGCCGCGCCATAAGCGACGAAGTGCTTGGCGCAGGCGAGCACGGCATCATCGGCGGCAAGCCCGCGTGTGCCCTGAAAGCCGCGCACCCGCGCCGCCGCCATCATCCGGCCGAGCAAGACGTCTTCGCCCGCCCCCTCCACGCCGCGCCCCCAGCGCTGGTCGCGGGAAATGTCGACCATCGGCGCGAAGGTCCAGTCGACCCCCGCAGCCGCCGCTTCGATCGCTGCCACACGCGCGGTCCGCTCGGCCAAATCGGGTTCGAAACTGCCCGCTTCCGCCAACGGCACGGGAAACACCGTGCGGAAACCGTGGATGACGTCTGCGGCGAACAGAAGCGGAATTTTCAACCGCGCCTCCTTCATCGCCACCGTCTGCATCCGGCGCGCCATTTCGGCACCATTCCCGTTGAACACGCCGGTCAACCGTCCATTGCGCACGTCGGCGAGTTGCGACTCGAAGGTCGCGCCGGCCTTGATGGGATTGAGCGCGTTGGCCGCGCCCCCCGCCCAGGCGGCCGCCATCAGCGTGAGCTGCCCGGCTTTCTCCGCCACCGTCATTTTCGCAAGCAGCGACTCGAGCATTGGTGAGCTCGCAACGCCATCGGCGGCGGCCATCAGTGCCCGCGCCGGGCTTGCGAGCCAGGCGGTCACGGCACCCGCCCCCAACAACGCCGCCCGGCGCGAAATTCCCGTAAATTCCATCAGTCACACTCCCCGCGATCTCGCGCTCGCCTATGCCATCCTGTGCCGGAAGGCACGGTCTTGAACACTGCTTTTGATTGATGTAACCGGTTACATCAAGCAGCGAGATCGGCAGAGCGGATTTGCTCAACCGGCGTTGAGGCGTTTTCGGCAACGCCAACGGGGAGGATGAAGACAGAAATGGCGAATGCCACGATCCGCGATGTTGCGCGCGAAGCGGCGGTTTCCGTCGCGTCGGTGTCACGCGTGTTGAACGGCCACAGCAATGTTCGCCCCGAGACGCGCCGCAAGATCGAAGACGTTGCCGCCAGGCTCGGCTACTTCCCGCATGCCGGCGCGCGCAATCTCAGCACATCGCGCGCGCATGCCATCGGGGTGGTGCTGCCGGACCTGCACGGTGAGTTCTTCTCAGAAGCGTTGCGCGGCATGGATCGTGCCGCGTCCGAGCGTGGTCTGCATCTGCTGCTGTCGAACCTTCATGATGGGGAGCGGGCCGTCGAGATGCTCCACACCATGCGTGGTCGCGTCGACGGGCTCGTCATCATGGCACCACATATCGATCCCGACCGACTGCTGGCCGGTCTCCCCCCCAGCATCCCCTCCATCCTCGTCAATTGCGCGACGTCGCGCGACGATTGCCCGACCTTGCGCGTCGACAATTTCGGCGGCGCGGCGGCGATGGTGCGGCATCTGGTGTCGCGCGGAAAACGCGGCATCGTCCATGTCAGTGGGCCGACCAGTAACGTCGAAGCACGCGCCCGTATCGACGGCTATGAAGCCGCGATGGTCGAGGCGGGCTTAACCCCGCGCGTCCTCATCGGTGACTTTATGGAAGAGGCAGGTGCTGCCGCGGCTGCCGAGATCCTGCGCGCGCCAGACGGCGTGGATGCCATCTTTGCCGCCAACGACATGATGGCGATCGGCGCGCTGATCGCGCTGCGCGACGCTGGCGTTGCGATACCCGACCAGATCGCGGTCGCGGGCTTCGACGATATTCCACTGGCTCGGCTGATTTCGCCATCGCTCACCACGATGCGCGTCGACATCGCCGACATCGGCGCACGGGCGATCGCCCGGCTGGCCGATGCCATTGCCGGCACACCAGATCACCGCCTCGAGCTGTCCACGCCCGAGTTGATGATACGCGACACAACCAAAACAAGCCCGCGTCAGTCGGGTGAAAAGCAGGGAAAAGCATGATGACCAAAACCCCCTTCCTCCGGCTGCTCCTGAGCAGCGCTGCCGTGGTTTCCGCCAGCGGCTTGGCGATCGCGCCTGCCTATGCGCAGACGTCGACCGCGGCGATCCGCGGCGTGGTGACCGACGCCGCTGGCGCACCCTCTGCCAATGCGAGCGTAACCGCCGTCAGCAGCGACACCAACCAGACCTTCCGCGCCACCACCGACGCGACCGGCAATTACACGCTCAACGGCTTGCGCCCCGGCTCCTATCAAGTGACCGTGACGGCCGCCAATGGCGAGACCTTCAAACAGCTCGTTACCGTCGGCATCGGCCAGACGGCGTCGCTCGATGCGTCCGTCGCCGCGCCAGGCGCGGAACCGGTCGACACCGGCAAGGACATCATCGTTACAGGCAGCCGCCTGGTCGAAACCAAGACCAGCGAAGTCGCCACCAACGTCACCCAGCAGCAGATCCGCTCGCTGCCGCAGACCGACCGCAACTTCCTGTCCTTCGCGGCGCTTGCCCCCGGCGTCCGGTATAATGACAGCGAGACCGACAAGAGCTTCCAATCGGGTGCCTCGACCGCCAGCCAGGTCAACGTCTTTATCGACGGCGTCAGCCTCAAGAACCAGGCGCGCGAGGGCGGCGTTGCCGGCCAGCAGAACAGCCGCGGCAACCCGTTCGGCCAGTCGGCTGTGCAGGAGTTCCGCGTGCTCACGCAAAACTACAAGGCGGAATATGAGCAAGCCGGTGCTGCGATCATCACCGCCATCACCAAGTCGGGCACCAACGAATTCCACGGCGAAGTGTTCGGTCAGTACACCGACAAGGGCCTGAGCGAGAAAGCGTATCTCGACAAGCTCAACAATAATCCGAAGCCCGCCTTCACGCGCAAGCAATATGGCATCTCGCTTGGCGGCCCGATCATCAAGGATAAACTGTTTTTCTTCGGATCGTTCGAAGGCAACGACCAGGACCGCGCCTTCAACGTCGTCGCTGGTGGCACGCCCGCCGCGCGGGCGCAGGTCGAGGCCGCGTCGGGTCGCAAACTTTCGGATTTGACTGGATCGTTCGTCAGTCCCTTCCGCGGCAAATTCTATTTCGGCAAGCTGACCTTCACGCCGGATTCGCATCAGACGTTTGACCTGTCGTTCAGCCGTCGTGAAGAAACCGATATTCAGGGCTTCGGCAGCAATCTCGCCTATGAAAGCGCCGAGAACAAGCGCAACCAGGTAGACACCTATCTGTTCAAATGGACGTACAATGGCGACCGGTTTGTCAATGAGTTCAACGCCAACTACATCAATTATCAATATAATCCGACAGCCCTCAACCCCAATCTTCCAACGCAGGAATATGTTGGCGTAATTTCCTTCGGTGGTAAAAATTCCACGCGAAATGAAGTTCAATCCAACTACACCATCCGCGACGATTTCACTTACAGTGGATTCGACAAACACACGATCAAGATTGGCGGACGAGTCGACGTCGTGGATTTCACCTTCGATGACCGCAACTATGTGCAGCCTGATTTCGTGTATCGTGTCGATCCGGCCAACAACACCGATTACAGTTTCCCAGCAGAAGCGCGGCTTGGTCTCACCAATGGGCGAATCCAGTCCTCGGACACCGAAATCGGTCTCTATGCGCAGGATGATTGGCAGGTCACCAAGAAGCTGACGCTGAACCTCGGCGTGCGTTGGGATTATGAAACCAACGGCTTCAACAATGACTATATTACGCCTGCCAAGGCTGCGGCGGCGCTGCGTGCCTTGCCCAAGACCTATTATTTCGATCCCGAGAACTACATTTCCACGGGCCACAACCGCAAGCCGTTCGCCGGTGCGATCGCGCCACGTTTCGGCTTTTCCTACGACCTGAGCGGCAATCAAAGCACCGTCATCTTCGGCGGTGTCGGACGCTATTACGATCGCAACAACTTCAACAACACGATCGACGAATTGTCCCGGTCGCTGAACCAGATTGGCGTGTTCCGCTTCTCGCGTGACGGACAACCGCGATCCGGCTTGCCGACTGTGGTGTGGAACCCCTCCTATGGGACGCGCGAGGGCTTGCTGGCGCTGATTGCGAGCTCAACGACCGAAGGTCTGCCCGAACTGTTCGCGGTGAAGAACAACGCCAAGCCACCCGTCAATGATCAAGCGAGCATCGGCATCCGGCAGAAGCTTGGCCACTGGCAAGTGGCCGTCACCGGCTCGTACATCAAGGGACGCAACGGCTACACCAACCTGTTCGCGACGCGCCAGAACAACGGTCTGGGCAATTGCTGCAACGTCGCCCCGGTTCAGGCGTTTGGCTATGCCAACGCCCTGATCGGCTATGACGGACTGAAGACGCGCTACAAGGCACTGTATGTCACCGTAGACAAGAACTACACCAAGGCATCGGGCTACGGCATCAACATCGCGTACACGCTGTCAAAAGGCGAGCAGAACGGCAACGATCTGTTCAGCCTCGATGGGACCACGCCGGACGCCTATGGCTTCCGCCCCCGCCCGGGTGACGAACGCCACCGGTTGGTCGTTTCCGGCATCCTGGACTTGCCCTTCGGTTTGCAATTCTCGACGCTCAGCACCTTCGGCAGCGGCCAGGCCTATGCCGTTACCGATGCCACCAACGGCTTCGACAATGGCAAGCTGAAGATCACCTCAGCCTATCCGGTCAAGAACTGCATCAAGGGGCTGTTCGCGTTCTGCGAAGTCAATCTCAGCCTCGAAAAGCATATCGACTTCCGCGGCCTCGGCAAGGATCAGATCAGCGTCGCAATCGATGTGCTGAACGCCTTCAACAACAAGAACTTCAAAGACTTTGACGGCTTTGTAAACAACGCGATTGATCCAAACACCGGGCAGATTTCCGACCCGCTGCTTCCCGGCCTGATCGGCAACAATACGCTGACCCTGCCGCGGCGCGTCCAGTTCCGTGTGGGCTACCGCTTCTAAGCTTCCTCCCCTGGCGGGCGGCCTTCCCTGGGCCGCCCGTCGTCTTTTTGTACCGTATATCCAAAGGTTCTTGGCATGATCGACCGGCGTCATTTCATCGGCACCGGCGGCCTGGCGCTCGCCGGGCTGGCAAGCAACGGCCTTGCTGCCGCTCCCCGCGCGCTACGGGGCGAGGCGTTGATCGCGGACATCCAGTACCGCACCTTCCGCTATTTCTGGGATACGACCGATCCCGCAACCGGCCTCGCGCCCGATCGCTGGCCGACCCCATCCTTCGCCAGCATCGCTGCCGTCGGTTTTGCGCTGACGTCTTATCCGATCGGCGTGATGCAGGGCTGGATCAGCCGCCCGCAAGCGCGCGCCCGCACGCTCGCCACCTTGCGGTTCTTCGCCGAGGCCCCGCAAGGCCCCGAAGCCACTGGCACTGCCGGACACAAGGGCTTTTTCTACCACTTTCTCGACAGGAAGACGGGCACGCGCTTTGGCCGTACCGAATTGTCGACGATCGACACCGCACTGCTGCTCGGCGGCGTGTTGTTCGCGCAAAGCTGGTACAACAGCGATCATCCCGACGAGCGCCGCATCCGCCAGCTCGCCGAGCAGATTTACAGCGCGGTCGACTGGAGCTGGTTCACGCCGCGCGCGCCGTTCCTGTCGATGGGCTGGCACCCCGAGAGCGGCTACATCCCGCATGACTGGGACAGTTATAACGAAGCGCTGCTCCTCTATCTGCTCGCACTCGGATCGCCGACGCATCCGTTGCCGCGCGAGACCTGGGATGCGTGGACCGCGCGTTTCACCCCTGCATGGAGCGATCGCTGGGGCAAGCCACATCTCGCGTTTCCGCCGTTGTTCGGTCACCAATACAGCCAAACCTGGGTCGATTTCCGCGGCATTCGCGACCGTTTCATTGCGGCCAAAGGCATCGATTATTTCGAGAACAGCAGGCGCGCCACCTATGCGCAGCGCGCTTATGCGATCGCCAATCCCGGCCATTTCGCAGCCTATGGGGCCGATTGCTGGGGCCTGACCGCGTGCGACGGACCGGGCGATTTTACCGCGACGCTGGACGGGCGGTCGCGCGCATTCTTCAGTTATTCGGCGCGCGGCCCCGGCGACCGTGATGACGGCACGATTGCCCCCACCGCAGCGCTCGGCTCGATCGCCTTTGCCCCCGAAATCGTCGTGCCTACCGCCGAGGCGCTGCACCGGCGCTATGGCCAAGCGATCTACCGGAAATTCGGCTTCACCGACTCGTTCAATCCGACCCTGACCACCGCTTCGCCTGCGGTGCACGAAGGGGCCGTGGTGCCCGGTGTCGGTTGGGTCGCGCACGATCATCTCGGCATCGACCAGGGGCCGATTGTCGCGATGATCGAAAACCGTCGCTCCGGCCTGATCTGGCGCACGATGTGCGGCAATCCCCACCTCCGCCGCGGTCTTACGCGCGCCGGATTTTCGGGCGGCTGGTTGGCATGATGCTGGCGGCATTGCTGCTGGCCGGCGCGGCGCAGATTGCGCCACTCGATACCTTCGAAACGGTCCAGCCGTGGAAGGCCGACGCCTCGAACGGCGTCGGTGCCGAAATCGATTCGGTCCCGGGCGCAACCGGCAACGGCTTGCGGTTGCGCTATGATTTTCATGATGTCGCGGGCTACGCCTTTGCGCGCCGCGCTTTGCCGATCGACTGGCCAGCCAATTATGCGATCCGGCTGAAGGTGCGTGGCACCGGTGGTGTCAACGACTTGCAGCTCAAGTTCACCGACGCGAGCGGTGCCAATGTCTGGTGGTATCAGCGCCGAAACTTCCGCCCATCCGCGACCTGGCAAACGCTGGTGCTGCGCCCGCGCGACCTCAGCTTTGCCTGGGGCCCAAGCAGCGACACTAGCCTGCGGCACACAGCTGCCATGGAGGTCGTTCTGGTGCGCGGGCGCGACGGCGGCGCGGGCGAGATCGCGTTTGATGATCTGACCCTCGAACCGCTGGCAATTCCCGGCCCCCTCCCCACCCCGCGCGCGAGCGACCCTGCGGTGCTGGACGGTGACCGGGCAACCGCTTGGCACGGCCATGGCGGAGACGCCGTAACGATCGATTTTGGCGGGGCGAAAGCGCTCGGCGGTGTCGTGCTGCGGTGGCTCCCCGACGCTGGCGCGACGCGCTATGCGATTGCGGGATCGGATACCGCGAGCGACTGGCGCATACTGCGCCGGGTCGATGCGGGCGACGGCGGCGACGATCCGATTGCCCTGCCCGACACCGAAACGCGCTATCTCCGTGTCTCCCTACCCATCGGAGCGCCACCCGCCGCGCTCGCCGAAATCGAGACCCGCCCACCCGAATGGGCCGCTACGCCCAACGCGCTCGTCGCCAGCCTCGCCAAGGCCGCACCGCGCGGCACTTTCCCGCGCGGCTTTTCCGGCGAACAACCCTACTGGACGCTGGTCGGCTCGGCGGAGGGCGGCCCGGCCGGGCTGATCGGCGAGGATGGCGCGATCGAAGTCGGCAAGGGGGCCTTTTCGATCGAACCGTTCGTCATCGCTGACGGGCACACCTTCAGCTGGGCCAATGTCACCGCGACACAATCGCTGGAAGACGGCGCATTGCCGATGCCGCATGTGCGGTGGCAAGGGACCGGTTGGCAGCTCGACACCAGCCTGTTTGTCGACAGCGCGGCACCACGCCTGCTCGCGAAGTGGCGGCTGACCAACACCGGCACCACCCGCCGCACCTTGCATTTGCTGCTCGCGGTGCGCCCGCTCCAGGTCAATGCACCGACGCAATTCCTCGGTCGGCCCGGCGGGGTGAGCCCGATTTCCCGGATTGCGTGGCACAATGGCGCGCTGAGCGTCACTGCGCCGCCCGTGATCGAAGGCGATGCCGCCATCACGCGAACGCTGCTGCCGCTCGCCGCCCCGGCATGGGCGGCGGCGCGCGCCTTCGACCAGGGCGCGCTTGCCGTGCCCGTCACAGGTGGCGCACCCGCGGTCGACGATCCGACCGGTCTCGCCACCGCCGCGCTCGGTTATGACGTGACGTTGGCCCCCGGTGAGAGCACTGACGTGCCGATGGCGATCCCCTTTGAAGGCCCGCCAGCCGCGCTCGACCGCCCCGGCTTTGACCGCGCGCATGCCGCAACGGTCGCGTCGTGGCGCAGCACGCTTGGGGCGGTTACCCTTACCGTTCCGCCGTCGAGACAGGCCGTCGCAGATAGCGTGCGCACCGCGCTGGCGCAGATTCTGATGAGCCGCACTGGCCCTGCCCTGCAACCCGGCACGCGCTCCTACGATCGAAGCTGGATTCGCGATGGGACGATGATGTCGGACACGCTGCTGCGCCTCGGCGTCACTGCACCGGCGCGCAGCTTCGCCGACTGGTACGGGACCAAGCTGTTCGCCGACGGCAAGGTGCCGTGCTGCGTCGATCCGCGCGGAGCCGATCCGGTGCCCGAAAATGACGCGAACGGCGAATATATCCATCTCGTCACCCAGCTCTATCGCTTCACCGGAGACCGCGCCGCGCTCGCCCGCGACTGGCCAAAGATCGACGCCGCGCGCCGCTATATGGACGGCCAGCGCGCCAGCGAACGCACTGCTGCCAGCCCGGCGTTCAGCTTCGGCCTGATGCCGCGGTCGATCAGCCACGAAGCCTATTCGGCCGAACCGCAATATAGCCTGTGGGACGATTTCTGGGCGCTGACCGGCTATAAGGATGCGCATTTTGCGGCCACCGTGCTCGGTCGTCCCGAGGCCAGCGCGATCGCAGCCGCCCGCGACCAGTTCGCAGGCGACCTCCATGCCGCGATTAAGGCTTCGACCGCCAAATTCGGGATCGATTTCCTTCCGGGCGCAACCAGCCTTGGCGATTTCGACGCGACCTCCACCACGATCGCGCTCGACCCGGCGGGCGAACAGTCCGCGCTCGATGCCACCTTGCTGCGCAATACCTTCGCCAGACAATGGGCCCGCGTCGAAGGGCGCACTGCGCCCAACGCAAAGTGGGCGGACTATACGCCCTATGAGTGGCGCAACGTCTCGGCCTTTGTCCGGATCGGCTGGGCGGAGCGCGCGAACCGGTTGCTCGATTTCTATATGAGCGGGCAGCGTCCGGCGGCGTGGAACGGCTGGGCCGAAGTCGTCGGCCGCCTGCCGCGTGAGCAGCGCTTCATCGGGGACATGCCGCATGCGTGGGTCGCTTCCGATTTCATCCGTGCGGCACTCGATCTGTTCGCGTTTGAACGCTTTTCAGACCATGCGCTGGTGCTCGGGGCCGGATTGACCGAGCCGTGGCTGCGCGGCGCGGGAAGTTCGATCAACGGGCTGCGCACGGCCTATGGCACGCTCAACCTCTCGCTGCGTCGATCGGGCAAAGCGATGGTCGTGAACATCAGCGGCACCGCGCATCCCCCGGGCGGCTTCGTGCTCGCGCTGCCGTCGTCAACGCAGCGTCTTGTTGCGACGATTAACGGCCGTCGGGCGCGGCCTGCCAAGGACGGCCTCCATATCTCGGCCAACGGCAGAGCAGCACGCATCGTCGTCGCTCCGGCAGCCCCCAAATAGCCTCTGTCACGTAGCCTTCACATTTCGGACCGAAAGGAGTCGCTTTCCGATCGAAGGTACAGCGTATGGCGAAGGTCCTCGTGATAGAGGACGATCCGAAGTCGGCGGATGCGATCTGCGCGATCCTAGCCGATGAAGGCCTGGCGGTGGTTGCGGTGCAAACGGGCGCGGATGCGTTTTTAAGGGCCAAGGAGACCGCCTTCGACGCCATCGTGCTCGATCGGATGTTGCCTGGCGGAATCGACGGGATCGGCGCGCTGGCGATGATGCGAAGCGGCGGCATCGGGACGCCGGTGCTGATCCTCAGCGCGCTATCGGCGGTCGAGGAGCGCGTGCGCGGGCTGCGGGCCGGTGGCGACGATTATCTCGCCAAGCCGTTCGAGCCGGTCGAGCTTGCCGCCCGCGTCAATGCGCTGATCCGGCGCCGCGTCGCGGAAACCTCGACGATCACGCTCGAACATGGCCGCGTCCGCATCGATCTCATCGCGCGCGAAGCGTGGATCGATGGCGCGCGGGTCGACCTGCAGGCGCGCGAACTGCAGCTGCTCGAATATCTGCTGCGCCATCACGATCGCACCGTCACTCGCGCGATGATCTTCGAGGACGTGTGGGGCTATCGCTACGACCAGCGCACCAACGTCATCGACGTCCACATCACCCGGCTGCGGCGCAAGATCGAACATGCGGACCGGCCGCCGCTGATCGAGACCGTGAGAGGAACGGGCTATGTCCTTCGCTGCGATTAAGCGCTGGCGGCGCAGTTCCAGCGCGCGCTTCGCGATGATCTTCCTGCTGCTGTTCGGCACTGCGTCGATCAGCCTGTTCGCCTTCGTCCACGATCGCGCGATTACGCATTTCAACGCGCAGACCGACGAATGGCTGGGGCGCGAAACCACGAAAGTCCCGACGGACTCGTCGCGGGCCGAAGCGATCGAGCGGGCAGCGCGCCACAACAGCTCGGACGTGCATCACCTGCGCCCGTTCGGCGTGTTCGACGCAGCGGGGCGGCATCTGGCCGGGGCACCGGAGGCGCTCCCCGAAGGCCACGCCGACGGCATTCCCTTTGAAATGGCGAGCATCACGCCGCGGGGCGAAGTGGATCTGCGGGCCATGACGCTGCGGCTTGCCAATGGCGACCGTTTCCTGGTCGCGCAGGATCTGCAGGAATCGCGCGCCTTCGCGACCGATCTGGTTTTTGCGATCATCTGGGGCGGGCTCGGTCTGCTGGTGCTGGGTCTTTCGGGCTCGGTGCTGTTGGCGGTGGCGCAGGAACGCCGCGTCCGGTCGCTGACGCAGCGCCTGCACGACATCATGGCCGGGCGGCTCGACGCGCGCCTGCCGGCATCGGCGCGCCACGATGAACTCGACGACCTGACCGGGGAAGTGAACCGGATGTTGGACGAAGTGCAGCGCCTGATGCTCGAGGTGAAGGCCGCTGGCGACAATATCGCGCATGACATGCGCACGCCGCTCACGCGCTTGCTGGCCAATCTGCGGCAGGCCGACCATCCGCAGACGAGCGCGCCGGCGATGGCGGCGGTGATCAGCGACGCGGTCGAGGAAGTGACCGGCATGATCGCCATGTTCAACGCGCTGTTGCGCATCTCCGAAATGGACGAAGGCGCGCGCCGCGAAGGCTTTCACCTGCTCGATTTCGCAAAAGTGGTCGAGGATGCGACCGATTTTCACGAAGCGGCGGCGCTTGAACGCGGGATCAACATCCGGCGGGAGATGCGGCCCGATATCCGGTTCGAGGGGGATGCGGATCTCCTGTTCGAGGCGGTCGGCAATCTGGTCGACAATGCCATCAAATACACCCCCGCCGGTGGCGAGATCGTGATCGGCCTGCAGGCGGGACCAACCCTGACCGTGTCGGACAACGGTCCAGGCATCCCGGCCGGAGAACGCGACAAGGTGCTCGCGCGCTTCCACCGCGTCGAGGCCAGCCGCAGCCAGCCGGGCAACGGCCTTGGCCTGGCGCTGGTCGCTGCGATCGCGCGGATCCACCGGCTCGAACTCCGCATCGGCGACGGCGCGCCTGGGTGCGTCGCCACGCTCAGCGCGGCGTGAGCGCTTTCGCATTAACTCGAATTTACCTTCCCGACCTTGGTTGGCAACAGAACAGCCACGGGACGGTAACGGCCACGCCCTAAAGGCGAAGCAGCGCGGGGGCCGGAAGGTCCACCGCGGATCGCTCGGTTGCAGCGTCAGAAGCGCGCGCCGAGCACCTGCTCTTTATTGGGGACTTTTTCATGCGTGCGACCTTCCGCCAGACCCTGCTCGCCGGGGTCGCTCTGTGCGTAGCCTTGCCGGCCCATGCGATGACGTCCGACGCACCTGCACCGGCACCTGCGGCGGCACCGCAAGACGGGCAGACCGCAACCAGCGCCAACAGCGCGGGCCAGGCGAACGATAAGCAGTCGCTGACCTCCTCCGACATTATCGTCACCGGATCGAAGACCGCGCAGAGCGCGCCGGTCACCGTTTCGCTCGCCACCACGCAGCCGCAAGCCGCCGTCAGCCGCGACTACATCGCCAACACCACCGCCTCGGCCGATTTCAACGAGCTGATCGCCCTGACGCCGAGCGTGTCGATCTCGGGCGCGGGCAATGGCTATGGCCTGAGTGAGACCAAGGCGACGATCCGTGGCTTCCAGGACGGCGAATATAACGTCACCTACGACTCGATTCCCTTTGCCGACACCAACAACCCGACGCACCATTCGACGTCGTTCTTCCCATCCAACACGATCGAGACGATCGTCGTCGATCGCGGCCCCGGCAATGCCAGCCAGCTCGGCCAGGCGACTTATGGCGGCAACATCAACCTGTATTCGCGCGCCGCGAGCGAGCAGCAGAGCGCACAGGTCGAAGGACTCATCGGGAATTGGAGCACCTTTATCGGGCGCGCCGAATATCAGTCGGGCAGCATCGAAAAGCTCGGCGGCGCACGGATCGTGCTGACCGGACAGTATCTCCAGTCCGACGGCGCGCTAACCTACTCACCGGTCGGCTCGAAGAACCTGTACGGCAAGATCGTCGCGCCGATCGGCAGCCACAACACGCTGACGATCATGAGCACGTGGAACCGCAACCATTATTACCAGTCGGACGTGCTGAAAGGCGCGACCTGCGGCAGCGCCAGCGTTGGCGCGAACGGCACCACCGCGCTCGGCACCGATGGCCAACCGCTGACGCAACTGACCGGCAACAATTGCGCGGCAAATTCGAACGTCGGGATCTACGGCCGCAATTACGCGCTCGGCAACAACCCGGCGCAGCAGGATTATTGGAAGTATAACCGCACCGACAAAACCACCGATTTCTCGTATGTCCGCCTGCAGAGCGACCTCGGCTCCGGCTTCTCGCTCGACAATCGCGGGTATATGTATGGTTACACCAACAACACGCTGTCGGGGAACACCGGCTCGGTCGTGACGGGGTTCAGCGGTGCCGGGACAGCGGCGTCGCCCTATAAAGCGGTGCCGGGTCCGGCGACCGATATCCTGGGCTATAACAAGCTCAACAAATATCGCGTCTTCGGCTATATCGGCCAGGTCAATTACGACTTCGCGCTCGGCAAGATCCGCGTCGGCGGCTGGTATGAACATGCCGTAACCGACCGCCATCTGATCGATCTCGACCGCACCACCAACACCTTCAGCTACAATGAGAAATTCAACAACGGCAACGGCACCGCCGCACAGCTTGCCCTGCCCTCGATCGACCAGGCCAATCTCTCCTACGTCCAGCATTCGAACTGGAACCAATATCAACTGTTCGGCGAATTCGAGTTCCACCCGGTCGAAGGCCTGTCGATCACGCCCGGCGTAAAATACGTCCATTTCGAACGCGGCATCGCCGCCCCGGTCAACCAGAAGACGCGTTTGCCGCTCTACACCAGCCAGACCTGGACCAAGACGCTGCCCTTCGCGACGATCAACTATATGGCGATGAGCAATTGGTCGTTCTACGGCCAATATGCGCAGGGCATGTACGTCCCCGATCTGTCCAGCTTCTACTCGGCCTCGGGCACGCTCTCGACCGCGCTCGATGCGCTCAAGCCGCAGACCTCGACCAATTACCAGGTCGGCTCGGTGTGGCACGGCAACAAGGTCTCGGTCGACGTCGATGGCTATGTCATCAACATCGACAACAAGATCGGCAGCTGCACCACGACCGGGTGCGACCAGACCCTGCTCATCAACATCGGGAAGGTGCGCTATAAGGGCGTCGAGGGCTCGCTCAGCTATATGCCGGTGCACGGGCTGACGCTGTTCACCAACGGATCGTACAATTACGCGCATAGCGTGACGACCGGCGCGCAGCTCGCCAAGGCCCCGTTCTCGACCGCCGCGGGCGGCTTCATCTATCATAACGGCGGCTTCCGCCTGTCGTTCGACCAGAAGTTCACCGGCCCGCAATATGCCAGCGAATATAACGGTAGCCCCGGCTACCGCCTGTACCGCATCCGCCCCTACAGCATCGGCGAATTCGCCATCAGCCAGGAGATTGAGGGCGGCTTGCGGCTCGGCGTGACGGTGAACAACGTGTTCAACAGCCGTGCCGTCACCGCGATCTCGAACAGCGCGTCGGGCGCGCCGGTCGTGGGCGGCTATCAAAGCGGCTACGGCCAACAGGACCAGTTCAGCTACCTGCCGCCGCGCTCGTTCCTGGCTTCGGCCCGGATCAAGTTCTAACCTTCACACGCCGGGAGACGCCCATGCAACGCTATCTTGGAACAGCGCTCCTTGCTGCGGCGCTGGTGCTTGGCGGATCGCCAAGCATCGCCGCCCCGCACCTCCTCCACTATCTCACGGTGGACGAGCTGCGGCCGGCGCTGGTGCTTCCGGCACCGCCCGCGCCGGGGTCGCTTGAAGAGCGTGGCGAGCTCGCCGAAATCCACGCGCTGATCGCGGCTGCGCCCCCCGCGCGGCTCGATCAGGCGCGCTGGGACGACGCGCATGAGACCCCCGCCCTGTTCGACCGCACGCTCGGGGTCACGCTCGAGACCTTGCCTTTGACCTGGGCGTTGCTGCGCGAGGTTCAGGAAGAGGGCGACGCTGCGGCCGATGTCGCCAAGCTCTATTTCCACCGCACCCGCCCCTTCGGCATCGATCCCACCATCCCGAACTGCGCAAAGACCGGCAAGCCGTTGAAATCCTACCCGAGCGGCCATGCGACGCTTGGCTATTCGACCGGGTTCGTGCTCGCCCACCTGCTCCCGGGGCGGTCTGCCGAAATCCTCGACCGCGCCGCCGATTACGCGACCAGCCGCGAATATTGCGGCGTCCACTTTCCGACCGATGTGGAGGCCAGCCATGTCCTTGGCACGCTGGTCGCCAGCAAGCTGATGGCGATCCCCGCCTTTCGCGCGAAATTCGATGCGGCGCGGCAGGAACTGATCGCCGCGCATGTTGCCGGTGTCTGACCGCGGCTGACCACGGCCAGCAGCCGTTCAAACGCAGCGCGTCGCCCAGAGCACGGTCCCTGGGGCGACCAGGCGCTCTACCGGACGGTCCTCAATCGCATCTTGCCATCGGCCCTCAAAGGGGAACACCTGCGGCACCGCACCGAAATTCGCGACAAGGATGACCGTATCGCCGCCAGAGCCGCGCGACACGACCAGCAGGCCCGGCACTTCGCCGTGCACCTTTGTAGCGGCCTTGGCGTCGAACGCGGGCAGCGTGGCCCGCACCGCGAGCAGCCATTTGGTCAGCGCCAGCCATGCCGCGCCAGCGCCCTCGCCCACCTCCGCACAATCGGCGCGTAACCAGTCCATTGGCGGCCGATGCAGCCAGCGCGCATCGTCCGGCGCGGCGGGATCGACATGGTTGGGCAGCCCGATTTCGTCGCCCATATACAGCATCGGCATGCCCGGCAGCGCCAGCATGGTGGCAAGCAACAAGCGGTAGCGGCCCAGCGCTTCCGGGCCCTCGGTGCCAACCAGCGAGGCGAGCATCCCGACGGTACTGGCGGCCGCGCCGGGTCGGGCCTGAAAGCGGCGGCCATCGCCGAACCCGCCCGCGCCGGTGTAGAAATCCGAAATGCGATCCAGCGCGTCGGCCGGCACCCGCCCATTAAGCGCGGACCAGATGATGTCGTCATGGCAGCGTAGATAGGTGAGCCACGCGGTATCGGGTCGGGTCAGCACGGTATCGCGCACCAGATCACCGACGATCGCCGCGTCGCCCGTCGCCAACGCCACCCATAAAGCCGCCATCACGCCATTGTGATAGGCAAGCTGCGCCGCGCGTGTGCCGTCCTGGGGCTCGATATAGGGCAATACGTCGGCGGTGCGCTCAATCGCTTCCGCCAGCAGCGCGACACCGGGTGCCGCGATGTCGAGACCGGCGCGGAGCGCGGCGACCAGCCTGTGCGTTTCCGGCAGGTTGCGCGATCCGCTCCCGCGCCGCTTCCACAGATAGGGCGCGCTATCGAGGCGAAAGGCATCCACGCCGATATTCGACCAGAACAGCAACACATCGAGCATTTCGCGGAAAACTGCGGGGTTCGACCAGTCGAGATCCCATTGGAACGGATAGAAACTCGTCCAAACCCACCCGCCAAGCGCGGGTTCATGCGTGAAATTGCCCGGCGCGGTATCGGGGAACACCTCGTCCAGATCGCGCTCCCAGGCGGCAACTTCGGCGGCGTCGTCGACAATGCGGTAATAGCCGCGCATCTCGCGATCGCCCGCCAGTGCGGCCTGCGCCCAGGGATGATCCCGCGCGGTGTGGTTCAACACGCAGTCCATCGCCAGCGCCATGCCGCGATCATGCAGATCGGCGGCCAGCGCCCGCACGTCGTCCAGACTGCCAAGCGCGGGCTCGATCGCGCGATAGTCCGCCACCGCAAAACCGCCATCGCTGTGCTCCGACTGGCCCAATGTCATGGGCAAGGGATGGAGCAAACGGATGCCCAGCGCTTCGAGCCAGGGCAATCTCTGTCGCAACCCCGCGAGGGTCCCGGCGAACCGATCGACATAGAAGCTGTAGCCGACCATGTCGGGCGCACCGAACCAGGCGGGATGCGCCGCCCGGTCGGCGTCCAGCGCGCGCAAGGCCGGCGATCTGGCCTCGGCGGCGGCGGACACCGCCGCCGCGATACGGTCGCGCTCTACCGGCCAGGCGGGATGGCCTTGGTAGAGTGGTTCCAGCAGGTCGAACAACGACTTCAACGTTTCGGTCATCGGGCCAGCATTTGGCGGAAGAAGGCCGCGGCTTCGCCATACACTTCGCGCGATTCCGGCAAATCCGGATCGCGTTCGAAATCGCCGTGCGACAAGCCCTCATAGACGTTCAAGTCGTTCACGACCCCCGCCTGCTTCAGCTTGCGATGAACCCTGATGGTGTTGGACAGGAAGAGATCGCGCGTGCCCGTTGTCAGCAAAGTCGGCGGAAAGCCGGTGAAATCGGCATTGACGGGCGACAGCTCCGGGTCGGCCATGTCATGACCGTTGGCATAGAGCCGTGCGGCCGCGCCTAACAGCCCGTCATAGGATACCAGCGCATTGTCGACATGGTCATTGGTGAAATAGCTGTCCCCGATCTTGTCGAGTTGCGCCCACGGCGTGCCCGCCCAAAGCGCACCTGGCAGTGGCAAATGATGCGCCTTGGCACGCACCACCAGCGCCAGTGTCATCGCCCCGCCGGTCGACGATCCGAACACCCCGACACGCTTTGCGGGATATCGGGCGACGACCGCCTTCCACACCGCCTCGGCATCATCGATCGCGGCCGGATATGGGGCGTCCGGGGCCATGCGGTAATCGACGCTCAGCACTCTAAAGCCACGCCCGGCGAGCAAGATGGCATCGCGTAGCCCGGCTTTGCCGGGGGCGAAAACATATGCGCCGCCGTGGAAGTTGAGCAGAATGCGGTCCCGATTCTCGGACGGCACGGTTTCTGGCTCGACCCAGAAAACCGGCACGCCGTTCATCCGGTCGGCGCGGATCGTGACCTTTTCGCGGGCCATCAGCGCCGGCAACACCGTTTCAATGTCGGTCGCATAGGTCTTGACCAACGCGCGCCACGCCTCCGCCGATGCCGGATGCTGATCCCAGCTCGGGTTCATGGGCGATCCGATCAGCCGCTGTAATTCAGGGCTGACCGTTTTCGGGACGGGCACGGGCCGCGGCGGAACGACGACGGTCTCGTCCATCGCTGCCGCCCTGTCCGTCGCCCCAACCGACACAAGCACCGTGGCCATCGCCGCTACCGCAAACGCTCGCCCGCGCATCAAAAACGCAGCGTCGCGGTGGCGCTGATGTTGCGCCCGGGGAAAGCGCGCGCGGTATCGATGCCGTCGGCCGGAACGCTGTCCGGCACCTGGCCGACCTCGGTAATCGCGATCACGTCGAACAGGTTCTGGACGTTGACCGAAACCCGGATCGCTGGCGTTATCGCATAAGAGGCGAAGGCATTGGTCATGACATACCCCGGCATTTTCAGCGTGTTGACGTCGGCCGCGTAGGACGAGGTGGTGCCGGTGACGTTTGCGCCGATGTCGAACCGGTCGGTCCGGATCGAAGGCGTTGCCTGGAAGATCAAGGCCGCCTGGCGATACGGGATGTTGCCGTTCAGCGCCGGCGTCACCTGGCTCTCGGTAATGCGGGCATGGGTATATGTGGCCCCGGCCGTAAGGTGGAAAATGCCGCGATCGACCCCGCCTTCGAATTCCACGCCATAAGACCGATATTTGTTGTTGATGATGGCTTGCTGCGGAATGACGATTTCATTGGCTTCGGCGGTGGTCGCGCGGAACGCCGTCAGGTTGACATAGGCCACGCCCCGCCGGAACTTTATGCCTGCCTCCTGCTGATTGACGAAATTGACCGCGACTTCGTCCGCGACGCTGCCATCGGCCCTGACGCCGCCACCGAAGAGAATACGGTCCGCGTTAAAGCGGGCACCGCGGCTTACGCGTGCAAAGAGCGCCAGACTCGGCATAACCTCATAGTTCGCACCGACCGAGTAGGTAAAATAGTTCTTGCGATAGTTGACGGGCGACGATGCCTGGGGATTGACGACCGGCACACTGCGCTCCGGTGTCTGAATAATCCCGTCCTGGTTTACGTCGACCACGCTCAGCCCGTTATTGGACGCGTAATATCCGCTCGCCCTCGAACTGTTGAAACGGACGCTCCCGTCGAGATTCAATTTCCCTATCTTGTACGATACCGCCAGATAGGGGGCATCGATATTGTAATCGACATTGTAATAGCGCTGGCAGCAATTGCCGAACACCGGTTCGCCATACGCGATGAGCCCGTTTTGCGTAACCGACTGACCGGCCGCATTATAGACGTTCAGCAGCGCCGCATCGCGCCCCTTCACTTCCTGAAGATAGCTGTTCCAGTGCCAATCCATCTGGATCGCCTGGTAGGATTTGAAATAGCCGGCCGTCACATTGCCGGTGCCGCCACCGGCGCTGAAGTCACGGTTCAGCGTCAGGATGTTGGTGGCGTTGGTGAAATCGTTCAGCGTCACCCCGAAGGTCAGCGCGTTGATGCCAAGGCCGTTGCCATTGAGACCCGCCGGGTTGGCGATGACCTGCCCCGCATTTGGCCCGTTCGCATAGCGCAAGGTGGCCCCGACACCGCCGATTTCGCTCATCAAGGTGGTCAGCGGCGCGACCCGGCCCGGATAGGAGGTGGCGAAGCTGCCCGAATTGCTCGCGACGTTGAACTTGTCCTCGATATGCCAGCCGCCACCCAGATCGAACGACGCATCAGCACCGCCGCCGCGCGTCTTGACGCGGTAGCCGTCGCCCAGATCGGAGACGATCCGCTGGCCGCCGCTGCCGATCGCAATGTCCGAGCGGAAATAGGGCGACAGCGACGTTCCCGACCGCACGTCAAAACCGGGGAAGGACGCATAGGTCGGGTTCGCAGCGGTGCCGGTCACCCGAATGGGCGTCGGAACATAGATAGGCGAGCGGTCGTCGAGATATTTGAAGTTCAGGCGAATGAAACCGTTTGCGAATGTCTTGGTGACGTTGCCCTTGATTTGGCCGCCGCGCTCCGACGTATAATCGGCGTTCCGGACGCCATTGCCGACGCGGTAGAACCCGCCAACATGAAACCGCCACCCTTCGCCAAGCGGCGCGCCATAATCGGCGTCGATCCGGGTACGGTTGAAATCAAGCCCCTTGGTGATGCCGACCGTTCCGCCGGCCACGTCACCGGTTTTGCTGATGAAATTGATGATCGCGCCCGGCGCGTTGCTGGTGAAGGTCGAGGCGGAACCGCCGCGCACCACTTCGACGCGCGAGACGCTATAGTCTGGGCGGACGAAGGTGTCGGCGGTCGCGAAGGCGATATCGCCGAAATCCAGCACCGGCAGGCCGTCTTCCTGAAACTGGACGAACTTGCCGCCACCGCTTGCCGCCGGCAAACCGCGGACCGCGATGTTGGCGTTGCTTTCGCCGCCTGAAGATTCCGCGCGCAGACCCGGAATGTTGCGCAACAGGTCGGCGCTGCCCATTGGCGCGAGCTTGGCGATTTCCTGAGAGTCGACCGCGCTGATGGAGATGCTGGTCGTCAAACGGCGCTCGGGCCGAGCAGTGCCTGTTACAATGATATCGGCAGCATCGGTCTTGCCCTCGGGCTCGACGGCCGCTTCCGGCGCTGGCACGGAACTCTGCGCGAGTGCGACCTGCGGCAGACACGCCAAAGCCGTACCGGCGAGCAAAAGCGTTGCAAGCTTCATGATAACCCCTCCTAGTGTCCGCTGTATTACGGCTTGAGGGATGCTCATAATCGCTTCGCAATCGATTGCAATAATTTTTCGCAATCGTTTGTGAAAAGTTTGGATCGATGGTAGCGACCGCCGAAAGACAGGCTGTCACGAACAGGTTGGAGAGGGCGATGCACCAGAAGGCGGATGACAGCACGGGCAACGCGTCCGCAGGGGAGCGCAAGCCGCGCCTTTCCTTGGCGCGCATCTTCCAAATGAATATCGGCTTTTTCGGGCTCCAGTTCAGCTTCGGCCTGCAGCAAAGCAATATGGGGCCGATCTACAGTTACCTCGGGGCCAGCGAGGCGGCGATGCCGTTGCTGTGGCTGGCAGGCCCGATGACCGGGCTGCTGGTGCAGCCGCTCATCGGCGCGCTCAGCGACCGGACCATCAGCCGCTTCGGGCGACGCACACCCTATTTCCTGATCGGCGCAATCCTGTGCAGCCTAGGGCTTCTCGCCATGCCGTACAGCCCGACGCTGTGGGTGGCCGCCGCGTTGCTGTGGGTGTTGGACGCGGCCAACAATGTGACGATGGAACCTTACCGCGCCTATGTCGGCGACCGGCTCGATGCAAAGCAGCGACCGATCGGGTTCTTGACCCAGAGCGCCTTTACCGGCCTTGCGCAAACGCTGGCCTACCTCGCGCCTTCCATCCTGGTATATGCGGGAATGAGCCGCGATGCCGTCGACCTGAACGGCATTCCGCACATCACGAAAGCCGCCTTTCTGATCGGTGCGGTGCTGTCCCTTTCGACGATCCTGTGGTCGGTTCTGTCGGTCCGCGAGCTTCCCCTCACGCCGGCCCAGATTGCCGAGTTGCGCCGTACCCCGCTATCGGCCCGAAACACGCTGCGCGAGATTGGCGACGCGATCCGGGAAATGCCGCCGACGATGCGACAATTGGCCGTGGCGATGCTGTTCCAATGGTATGCGATGTTTTGTTACTGGCAGTACATCACCTTTTCGCTGGCGCGCTCGCTCCACGGCACGAGCGACCCCGCCTCCCCCGGCTTCCGCGCCGCCGCGCTGGCGACCGGCCAGCTTGGCGGATTTTACAATTTCATCGCCTTTGTCGGTGCCTTTGCGCTGGTGCCGGTGACGCGGGCGTGGGGCGCGCGCAATATCCATGCGCTGTGTATGCTGGCGGCGGGCGCTGCGATGCTGACGATCCCCGGAATCACCACACAAAACTGGCTGTTCTTGCCGATGATCGGCATCGGTCTGGGTTGGGCGAGCCTGATGGGGAACCCGTACATCATGCTCGCAGATTCGATCCCACCGGCGCGAACGGGCGTATATATGGGCATCTTCAACATGTTCATCGTTGTGCCGATGATGATCCAGAGCCTGACGCTGCCCTTGCTGTACAATGGCGTGCTGCGGGGCGACCCGCGCAACGTGCTGTATCTCAGCGGCGCGCTGATGCTCGCCGCCGCGCTGGCGACGATGCGGGTCACGCCCGCGCGAACGGTCACGCCAGCCGCCTGACGTCAGGCCACGCTCGACCCGCGCACAATCAGTTGCGGGTCCAGTTGCAGCGATTGCGCCGGCTCGCCCGCAATCCGGCGGAACAGGATCTCGATCAGCGCTTTGGCACCGACCACCAGATCCTGGCGGATGGTCGTCAATGCCGGGGCGGTGTGCGCCGCCAGCGTCACATCATCATAGCCGACCACGGCGACGTCCTGTGGCACGCTCAGACCGCGCTCGCGCAACGCCCGCAAGGCGCTCATCGCGACCACATCGGATGCCGCGAAAATCGCATCGGGTGCGGGATGGCCGGTGAGATATTTGGCGATCGCAAGATGGGCTGCGTCGGGCGTCATGTGCAGGTCCAGCGCCGCTGCTGCCACGCCGGGGCCGGCCCGCGACACCGCATCCTGAAATCCGGCGAGCCGCTCCGCGAACTCGGGCGCGCTCGCATTGCCAAGATACAGGAGTCGGCGGCGGCCAATCGCAATCAGATGCTCGGCTGCGCGTGCTCCGCCCAGTCGATTGTCCGATCCGACCGTCAGATAGCGTTGTCCCGGAAGGCGCGCGCCCCACACCACGATCGGGGCATAGCGTGCCGCGACTTTGTCGATCACGGCGCTCTGGTCGGACTGGCCGATCAGGATCAGTCCATCGATCCGTCCGCTATCGACCAGCCGGTCAAGCCAGGTGCCATCATGCGGGATCACCCGCGAGAGAACCAAATCGTAGCCCCGCTCCGTCAGCCCATCCGCCAGATGACCCAGCAGCGACAGGAAAAACGGGTCGGACAGGTGCTGCCCCGCCTCATGCCCGAGCGGCAGCACCAGACCGATCGATTGCGTACGCTGCAACCGCAAGTTGCGGGCGAGCCGGTTGGGTTGAAAGCCGTGCGCGTCGGCGAGTTTTTGGATGCGCAGGCGGGTCTTTTCATTGACCGACGAATGGCCCGACAGCGCGCGCGATGCGGTCGAGACCGAGGTACCAGCGGCCTGCGCCAGATCGACAAGGCTTGCGATCGTCGTCACGTCGCCGGACGAGGGTGGCAGGGGCGGAGCTATCATGGGATGCGCCTAATGATGCGGGACGTACGAGCACTGCGTCTAGGCTAGCGTATCGAAACGATCAAATACCCTATGCTGTTGTAAGCAGACACGCGTCCGCGCCAAACGCGCGTGCAAGTCGATTGAGAACGGGTTTCCAGCATGTACGCCGCAACCAGTCTCTCGGCACCGGCTTGCTAACGGCGGATGAAGTCGAGAAAAGCGCGGAGTGGCGGCGGCACCAAGCGACGGCCCGAATAATAGAGCAACGGACCGGAGAAGGACTGCCACCAGTCCGGCAACACCGGCTGCAACGCGCCGCGCTCGATCGACGGTCGTAGCCAATCCTCAAACAGCGACACGATCCCGCTGCCCGCGACCGCCATGTCGACCAGCAAATCGGCCGCACCGGCGACGCTCGCGATGAGCGGGCCCTGCGGCTCGATCCGCACGATCTCCCCATCGCGCTCGAACTCCCACGGGCTGGTCAGCGCGCCACTGGTAAAGCGGCCACGCAGGCAGGCATGGTTCAGCAGGTCGCGCGGGTGGCCGGGGCGGCCATGCGCGTCGAGATAGGCGGGGGCGGCAGCGGTTGCGAAACGCTGCACGCGTGGGCCAATCGGCACCGCGATCATGTCCTGCTCCAGCCGCTCGTCATAGCGGATGCCGGCGTCGCATCCCGAAGCCACCATGTCGACAAACCCGTCCTCGGCGACGATCTCGACCTGAATGTCGGGATAGGCGGCAAGGAAGCCGGGCAGGATGGCCGGCAACACCAGCCGCGCCGCGCTGACGGGCACGTTGAGGCGCAGCGTGCCCGCCGGACGATCGCGAAACAGATTCACGACGTCCAGCGCCGCCTCCACTTCGCCGAGCGCGGGGGCCAGCCGCTCGATCAGCCGTTGCCCCGCCTCGGTCGGGGTGACGCTGCGCGTGGTGCGATGGAGCAGCCGTACGCCGAGCCGCTCTTCGAGCCGACGCACCGCCTCGCTGAGCGTGGAGGCGCTGCCCCCGGCAGCACGCGCGGCATCGCGAAAGCCGCGCGCCCGCGCGACCGCCAGGAAGGCATTGAGATCGGCAAGGTCGGCTTTCATTGTTCGGCTTTCCGTACAGCCCGTGCGAATACCTCCCGCTTTTCGTGATGATCCGCAAGGTCTATCTCGCCATCATTGGAGACAGACGATGACCGACCCAACCGACACCTATTCCTTCGCCGGCCGCACCGTGCAGCGGCTCGGCTATGGCGCGATGCAACTCGCTGGCCCGGGTGTGTTCGGTCCACCCCGCGATCATCAACAGGCGCTGGCCGTGCTCCGCGCTGCAGTGGAAGCTGGCGTCAACCACATCGACACCAGCGATTTTTACGGCCCGCACATCACCAACCGGCTGCTTCGCGAGGCGCTGGCACCCTATCCGGACGACGTGCTGATCGTGACAAAGGTCGGCGCGCGCCGCAGCGACGATGCCGCATGGCACCCGGCGCTCGAAGCGCACGAATTGGCGCGCGCGGTGGAGGACAATCTCGAAAATCTCGGGCTGGAGGCGCTTGACGTCGTGAACCTCCGGCTGATGTTCGACATCCACGGCCCGGCGGAAGGCTCGCTCGCGCGGCCGCTGGAGGCGCTCGCGGATCTGCAACGCCAGGGCCTGGTCAAGCATATCGGGCTTAGCAATGTGACGCCGACCCAATATGCGCAAGCGCGGGGCATCGCCGAGATCGTCTGCGTCCAGAACCAGTACAATCTCGCGCACCGCACGGACGACGCCTTTATCGACGCACTCGCTGCCGAGGGCATCGCCTATGTCCCCTTCTTCCCGCTCGGCGGTTTCAACCCGCTCCAATCGACGGCGCTATCGGACGTGGCGGCGCAACTGGGCTGGACGGTCATGCAAGTCGCGCTCGCCTGGCTGCTGCAGCGGTCACCCAACATCCTGCTGATCCCCGGCACATCGTCGGTGGCGCATCTGCACGAGAACCTCGCCGTGGCGTCGCTGACGTTGCCCGCCGACGCGATCGCCAAACTGGACGGCATCGGTTGAGGCACGGCGACGCTGGGTCTTGGCGATCAAAATAGCCTCAGGATCGCAGCAGGTCGATTGTCCGCCGCTCGAATGCCCGCGGATCGCGCGCAGCGGCTTGAAGCATGTCCTCGTCCAGCGTCATCGCCACTCGCCCATCGGCGAGCATGAGCCCGGCATCGCAAGCCGTGGCGAGGGTCGCAAGGTCGTGCAGCGCGGTTACCAGCGTCAGACCGTTATCGACCATGCCGCGTAACGTCTCGCGCAGGTCGAACATTGCCACCGGGTCGAGCCAGTTGAACGGCTCGTCCAGGATCACCAGCGCGTGCCCGCCCGCGAACGCGGCGGCGATCGCAATCCGCTGCCGCATTCCGGCTGAACAGTCGCCGATCCAGCGGTCGAGCAGCGGGGCGAGGCCCAATGCGGCCTGCAACGCGCCCAAGCGCGCGCGGACGGCGTCAAGATCGCCCCCGACCAGCTCGAGCACATCGCGCGCCCGCAACGCCTCCGGCAGCGCGTCGGCCGGAGGCGAAAAGCCGAAGCGCTGCGCCCGCCCGGCCCGATCTGCGGACAGGTCTTCATCCTCGACCAGACAGGATCCGGCAGCGAACGGTAGTCGGCCGGCCAGCGCCCGCAACAGGCTCGTCTTGCCCGAGCCATTGGCACCGATGACACCGAACCACGACCCACGCGTCACGGTCAGGTCGACGTCCTGGACAACACGCTGCCCGTTCCGGTCGACGGCTGCCTCGGCGAGAAGAACGGCCGGGTTCATACCAGCAGCCACGTCTTCGCAGCCGCCCGGCGCTGCAAATGCCAAAACACGGCGAGGGCGACGACCGGCAACGCAACGGGAATGGCATAGCCGACCAGCAGGAGCAGTCCGGCGAGAACAAGCACCAGAACATCCGCGAACCGCTTGCCATGAAGGCGATAGGCAAGCACGCGCATCGCCATAAGACCGAACATCAGGGCCGAAGCGGCGGCGACAATACCGGCCGGGGCTGCCCCCAATATCAACCAGCACCCCGGAGCCGCCACCGCGACGAACGACACCAGGGCCCGCGACAGGCGAAGCACGATCCGTCCCGATCCGTATCCGGCAATCGTCATGAAGCGGACGGCGCTCTGATCGACATGAGTCAGCGCCAGGGTGAGCACCACGGTGCCAACGCCAGCATATGCCAGCGCCGCGTTGAGGCCAAGCGTCCGTGCCTGCAGCAGCACGAGCAGCAGGATAATGGCCGCTGCCGCCCCCGCACGTGGATGGCGCAACCAGGCACGGACAGACCAATTCGGCCGCGTGGCATTGAGGATGCGCAGCGGCATGGCAACGGCATCGGTCAGCCCGGCCATCAGCGCGCCGACAAGGTAAGCGGGCACACTGACGATCAGCAGCGAGGGCCTGACGATCAGCGTGATCCCCGACAGCATCACAATCCCGATGCCGTGCCAGGCAGCGATATACCGGCGGCGCAACGGCAGGTGCAGAGCGTCCGCGGCGAGCAGCCCGTCAAAAGCATGGAATGCGAGCCGCGCCAGGACAAGGCGACCCGCCGCCATGCCAACGCCAAGGCTGACCGCGACCCCCGCCCAGAGTGCGGTCAACCAGGGCAGATCGGCGAACCCGTTTCGCAAGCCAGCCACGGCCATCAGCAGCAGGATCGCCGCGACCAGACGATCCTGCCAGGCCGCGAAGGTGGCGCGCACTGCATTGGTCGCAATCTTCCAGTCGTGATGAAATAGACGATGTGTGCGCTCAGAGGCTCCCATGCGAAAGTTCTAGCGTGTTACAGACGGGCCGCAATCGGGATCGCCCCTTCCCGGTGTGAAGCGGCGCGCCGCCTGGAACCGCATGGGGGCGTTTTGCGAGACCTCACGGCGCAGCGGCCCTTGCAAACTGCCTGGGCGAATAGCCCATCACGCGTTTGAAGGCGGCACCGAACGCGCTTTCCGACTCATAGCCGACGGTCGGCGCGACCAGCGCGATCGGCATCCCGCCATTCGCAAGGCGATCGGACGCGATCATCATCCGCCAGCGGGTGAGATAATCCATCGCCGGCTCGCCCACCGTCGCCTTGAACCGCACAGCGAAGCTCGACCGTGACAGGCCCGCCACTTTTGCCAGCGACTCCAAAGTCCATTTGCGCCCCGGCTCGGCGTGCATCGCCCCAATCACCGCGCTCATCTGTCGGTCGGCCAGCGCGAACAACCAGCCGCTGCGGTGGCGCGAATGCTCGGCCAAATGCAGCCGCAGCGCTTCGATCAGGAGCGCCTGGACAAGGTGCTCGGCAAGCAAAGCACTGCCGGGCTTAGGTTCCCTGAGTTCGCCCATCAGCCGATCGATCGATGAGCGCAACGCCGCCTTATTGGCTTCGGCACGAACATGGACGATCGACGGCAGCATGCCGAGCAGCAGTTCGGCGTGCATGCCCTCGAAGCCGAAATACCCGCCCACACCCAGGACGCCGCCGCCACCATTCAGGACTGCGGTCTCACCCGCAGGCACCGCCGGGAAGAAGCGGAAGGCATCTGTCACCGGTGCGTCGGCCGTGCTGTACAGCCGGTACCCCTTTCCCCCGGGCAGCAGCACGAAATCGCCGGCCGCGAGCCGGACAGGCTCGGCCGTGCCGTCGAGCGCAAGCCAGCATGCCCCCGACTGGACCGCATAGCACCGGATGCTGTCGTCCGCCCCGAACGAAAGCGCCCAAGCTCCCCCCGCATCGAGCCCGCGGAACCCGTAGCTGTTCGGCTTGAGCAAAGAGAGGATGTCGGAAAGAGGATCCATAGCCACTCCTGGACGATCGCAATGAAATTGGCGACGTTGCAGCATGGATAGTACAACATCGCTCTCATATTTCCAGTGGCGGCAGCAACGCCCAGCACCGCATCAGGAGGTATCGTCATGGTCGAGAATGAAGCCCTATGGCTCAACGCGAAGCGCGCGCCGTTCACGGTTGGTGCCGCCCCCTCCATCGCCCTGACCCGTAAAGCGCGTCGCCGCAAAGTCCGCACCAAGATGATCTGGGGCAGCGCGCTGATCGCCAACGAAGTGGGTCCGATAATCTTCGAGGCGTTCCTGCCCGCCGCGTTGGCCGAGGGCCGGTTCGTGGCCGCGCCTGCACCGACGGTGGTCGGCACTGGCCTTGCACAGATTCCCGTCGCGCTCGAACGCCAGCGCCAGGGCGTTTCGGCGACCAAGCTGGTGGTGACCCTGTGACCGCCGCCACGACCTTGGTCAGCGTGACCCGCTTTCGCCTGCGCTCGGTGCGGTTCCTCCCGTTCTTCATGCTCCATGCGAACCGGACGATTGCACAGATCCGCAAGGCTGACGGGTTCCTCGCCGGTGCCGTCCAGCGGGATTCGGATCATGCGTTCTGGACCCTGTCGGTCTGGCGCGACGAACCGGCAATGCGCGCTTATGGCGGGAGCGGCGCACACCGGAAGGCCGCGCCGCTGCTGGCCGAATGGGGCGACGAGGCGAGCGTGGCGCATTGGACGCAGCCGGGCAGCGCGCTACCCGATTGGCCGGACGCTGTGCACCGCCTGCGCGACGAAGGACGCGCCTTGTCGCTCAACCATCCGCGCCCGAGCCGAACCGACCACAGCTTTCCCGAACCGCGGATGATCAACGGGATGCGGCTCTGAACTCCCCGTGATTTCAATCATGTGGTTCTCAAAGGCTCGTTTCTCGTCGCGCCTTTCCTGGGGGCGACGCGGCGCTGGCGGTGCTCTGCGCGCCCGCGCGGTACTGGTCAACAATGCCGGTCTCTGCCCGGTCTAACGCTGGCTACCCACGAACTTCCAGCAGTACCACATCGTTGGCGGGAACCGTGAAGCTCGAGACCTGCGGATCGAGCGCACCCCCCTTCCAGACGTCGCGCATCGCCGTGAACGAATCCAACCCGATATCGGCCGGGCGTAGCGTCAGGGTCACGGGCGCATCGGCACGATTGAACAACGCGATCGCATATGCCCCCCCGGCCAGCGGTTTGAGCCAGATTTCCGAGGTGCCTTGCTTGCGCACCGCCTTGCCCTGCACGCCTCTGGCATCCTGATCGATGGCGATTACGGCGCGGTCTTCGAGCAGGCGTTTCGCCGCCGCGCTCGTCGTGCGGACATCGTGGCCCATCATCAGCGGGGCGGCCGACATCGCCCATAGGGTCATATGCGAGCGATAGGCGGCTTCGGACATGCCGCCATTGCCGATTTCGAGCATGTCGGGGTCGTTCCACCCGCCCGGCCCGGCGTCGCTTGGATCGCCATTCTTCTCGAACCCGATCCGCGCCATCGTCGCATAATCGTCGGTGATGTCACCCGTCGTGCGCCACAGATGACCGCCGACCGCCCTGCCCCAGCTGCCCACGCGGAACCGGCCATATTCGCACAGCGAATAGACGATCGGCCGCCCGGTCGCGCGGAGCGCAGCGCCCATCTCATAATAGCTGCGCTGGACGGTGTCGGCATCGGCGTAGAAATATTCGCCGGAGCACAGATCGTATTTGAGATAGTCGACGCCCCAGTCGGCGAAGGTCTGCGCGTCCTGCCGGACATGCCCGTAACTGCCCTCATAGCCGGCACAGGTGCGTGGCCCGGGCGACGAATAGAGGCCAAACTTCAACCCACGCGCGTGAACATAATCGGCGAGCGCTTTCATGTCGGGGAATTTGGCGTTGGGCCGGATCTGGCCGTCGGCCCCGCGCACGCCCTGCCAGCCATCGTCGATATTGACGTAAGTATAGCCCGCATCGCGCAAGCCGGTCGACACCATCGCATCGGCAATCGCGCGGATCGTGGCGTCGTCGATCTTGTCGGCGAACTTGTTCCAGCTGCTCCACCCCATTGGCGGGGTCAAAGCGAGGCCGTCGGGCGCAAGCGTCCCCAGTGCCGGCAGTGTGGTTTCGTGGAACGTCAGCGCGGTCCGTTCGGCGGCGGTGGCGCGGTGCCCGGTCAGCGCGACCGTCGAGTCCCAGATGCCGCCGTCGAGCGTCACGTTCTGCCCGCGCACCTGCGCGCGCCAATGGCGGATGGGCACGCCCGGCGTGTTGAGGTTGCGCAAGTCGAAGCTGAGCAGCGTCGGCGTTACGACGATCTGCTGCATCGGCATCCGGCCATACCAGTCCGACGTCACCCAGCCCGACACGCTCCCGTCGGCGGCGCGGTGCAACTCGAGCATCCGGATGCCGGGGTTGGCCGGTGCGCCGGGGAACACAAACGCGATGTCATAAGCCCCCTGCGCCGGGGTGAAGCTGAGCGGGTGCGCGACGGCTGGCGAACCAGCGAGCAGCATCCCCAGCCACGCCGCCACACCCGCGACCAAGTGCCGCCAAGGTCGCACGCTCAAAGCGCCGCAACCGATGCCGCGCGCGCCGCTACGTCGCTATGCCGTCGGCTATAGGCGAAGTAGATGACGAGCCCGATCACGTTCCAGCCAGCGAAGCGCACCAGCGTCATCGGTGGCAGGCTGACCATCAGATACAGGCAGCCGAGGATCGTCAGCATGCCGACCACATAGGGGGCGGGTGCGCGGAACAACCGCTTGGCATCGGGCGCAGTGCGGCGCAGCACCATCAGGCATGCGCCAACCGAGATGAAGGCGAGCAAGGTCCCGGCATTGGCGAGTTCGGCGATCTCGTCGAGCCGGAAGATCCCCGCGACCAACGCGATCGTCACGCCGGTCAACACGGTGATCAACGTCGGCGCGCCGGTACGCTGCGAGACCTTGGCCAAGCGGCGCGGCAGCAAGCCATCGCGCGCCATCACGAAGAACACGCGGCTTTGGCCGTACATCATCACCAAGATGACCGAGGGGAGCGCGATGATCGCGGCCAAGGCGATGAGATGCGCCGCGAGCGGCTGCCCGAGATTGCGCAGCACCAAAGCGAGCGGCTCGGGCGAATTGGCGAGCGCGGTGAACGGCAGCGCACCGACTGCGGCGATCGCCACCGCCATATAGATGATCGTGCACAATACCATCGACCCGATGATGCCGATCTTGAGATCGCGCGCGGGGTTCTTTGTCTCCTCGGCCGAGGTCGCCACCGCATCGAAGCCGTAGAAAGCGAAGAATACGATCGCCGCCGCCGCCATCACACCATGCTTGCCGTCGCTGCCGAAGCCATAGGGCATGAACGGATGCAGGTTGGCGGTGTGGAAATTGGGCGCGGCAAAAGCGACAAAGACGCCAAGTGCCACCAGCTTGATCACCACCAGGATGATGTTGAGCGTCGCGCTTTCGCGGGTTCCCGCGATCAACATGCCCATCACGGCGAGTGCCACCGCGACCGCCGGCAAATTGACGATGCCGCCGCCATGCGGCCCGACCAGCAAGGCGTGCGGCAAATGCACGCCCGCAGACTCGATCCAGCCCACCAGATAACCCGACCAGCCCACCGCCACGGTCGAACAGGCGAGCGAATATTCGAGGATCAAGCTCCAGCCGACGATCCAGGCGATGCCTTCGCCGAGCGCGGCGTAACTGAACGTATAGGCACTCCCCGCCGCAGGGATCATCGTCGCGAGCTCGGCATAGGCCAAGGCAGCACATCCACACACCAGCCCGCAGATGACGAAGGCGAGGATCACCGCCGGGCCCGCACGTTCGGCTCCAACGCCGACCAAGGTGTAGATACCCGTGCCAACGATCGCGCCGACCCCGAGCGCGACCAGATGCGGCCAACTCAATGTCTTGGCGAGGCGCGCGTTCTTGGGGTGACTCGTAACGCTGTCGAGCGGCTTACGTGGTCCGAACATGACCTCTCCTGGAATGATGAATCAGGTCGCGGCGGCTGCCGCAAACTCTATGCGCAAATCGTCGAGCGTGGCGGCGATATGCTCGCTCAGCATCGACATGATGGTGGCTTCGTCCCGCGCCAGCCAGGCATCGAGCAATCCGCGATGCTCGACATGCGCGCGCTCGTCGCGGCCGGCCGGTGCCAGATGCGCGATGACATACCGCTCGGCAAGGATCGTGAGACGTTCCACCACCTGTGTGGTCAGGATACGATCTCCCGGGCGGACGAGTGCTGTGTGGAATTCGCGATTGCGCATCGCCACCTCGGCGAGATTGCCCTCCGCGGCGTCATCAAGCCGCTCGAAGCTTTCGATCGCGGCGCGGCGGTCGGCGTCAGTGGCGACACGCGCGGCGCGCGCCGCCGCAACCGGCTCGACCGCAAGCCGCAGCTCGAAGATTTCCTCGGCTTGGGCGCTCGACATCGGCTGGACGAAATAGCCGCGATTGGCCTGGCTAGTCAGCAGCCCTTCTTGCTCGAGCCGCGCCAGCGCCTCGCGCAGCGGGATCTTGCTGACCCCCAACTCAGCCGCCAGCGCATCCTGGCGGATCGGCAAATCGTGCGGCAACTGCCCAGTGACGATTTGCTCGCGGACGATCTCGAATACGCGTTCCGATAAAGTGCGAACGACGATGCTCATGCGGGCGTGCTCCGGAGAAACGGCGGGTTTGCTCATTTAACCTGGAAACCTTCCCAGAAGTGATCGGCGCGATCAATCCAGATCGTATTAAATCCGGTGGCGATCGCCGATCCTTCGATCGACGGGATGATCGCCGGCAGATCGCCGAGCATAGTATCCGCTTCGACGCGACCGATGAAGCGGCTGCCGATATAGCTTTCGTGTACGAAGCGGTCCCCCACTTTCAGCCGCCCGGTCGCCGCCAGGTGTGCCAGCCGCGCCGAGGTGCCCGTGCCGCACGGCGATCGATCGATCGCCTTGTCCCCATAGAAGACCGCGTTGCGGCCGTCGGCATCGTTGGCGAGCGGCGCGTCGGCCCATAGGATATGGCTGACGCCACGGATCGTCGGGTCGAGCGGATGGACGGGTTCATATTGTGCGCGCACCGCGTCGCGAACGCGCCCGCTCAGCTCGACCAGCCGCGCCGCGCCGAGCGCATCGAGCCCGGCATAGCCCCCCTGCGGCTCGATGATTGCGTAGAAATTGCCGCCATATGCGACGTCGATCGTCAGTGGGCCAATCCCCTCGACATCGACCGCGATACCGCGCTGAGCGACATAGGCCGGGACGTTGGTGATGGTCACCGCCGTCACTTTATCGCCCTCGGTCGTGTAGCGCACGTCGATCACCCCGGCCGGGACCTCAATCCGCAATACGCCCAGGGTCGCCGGCTGGATCAGCCCATGTTCGAGCCCGAACGTGACCATGCCGATGGTCCCATGCCCACACATCGGCAAACACCCCGATGTCTCGATGAACAGTATCCCGATATCGGCATCGCGCGTGGTCGGCGGATAGAGGAAACCGCCCGACATCATGTCATGCCCGCGCGGCTCGAAGCACAGTCCCGTGCGGATCCAGTCGAAACGCGACAGGAAATCCTGCCGCCGCGCCGACATGCTGTCGCCTTTCAGGAGCGGCGCGCCACCCGCCACCAGACGAACCGGATTCCCGGCGGTGTGGCCGTCTATGCAGAAGAAAGTGTGGCGCACGCTCTACCTTCAGGCCGCCTTGGCCACTTGGATCGTCGGACGCGTCGCCGCGGCCTTTTCGACCATCGCAATCACCTCTGCGCGGCGTTCGCCGATCAGCGGCAAGCGCGGCGGGAGCACGCGTTCCGACCCACGCCCCATCACTTCTTCGGCCAGCTTGATCGATTGCACAAGATCATGCTCGGCATCGAGATGCAGCAGCGGCATGAACCAGCGATAGATTTCGAGCGCCTTCGCATGATCGCCGCGCTCGAACGCGCGCACCAGTTCGACCGATTCCTGCGGGAACGCGTTGGTGAGGCCGGACACCCAGCCCTGCGCGCCGAGATAGAGCCCTTCCAGCGCGACGTCGTCCAGCCCGGCGAACAACACGTAGCGATCGCCGAAATGGTTGCGGAAATCGGTGAAGCGGCGGGTGTCGGGCGCGGATTCCTTCACGCAGACGATGTTCGGCGTATCGACCAGCTCGGTCAGCACCGCCTTGTCGATCACGGTGCGATAGGCTGGCGGGTTGTTGTAGAGCATGATCGGCAGCGCGGTGTTGTTCGCGACGCCCTTGAAGTGCGCGACGAGCTCGTGGGGCTGCGGCACATAGACCATCGGCGGCAGCAGCATGAGACCGTCGGCACCGATCTTCTCCGCCGCCTGCGCATAGCGCACCGCGCGACGCGTATCATATTCGGAAACGCCGGTGAGCACGGGCACGCGACCGGCCACCACTTCGACGATCGCCGAGAGCACCGAGACCTTTTCGTCATATTCGAGCGAGTTGTTTTCACCGACCGTGCCAAGCGCGATCACACCGGTGACGCCGTCGCGGATCAGGTCGTCGACGACGCGCTGCGTATCAGCGAGGTCGATTGACAGATCCGCGCGCAACTGCGTCGTTACAGCGGGGAAAACACCCCTCCAACCGATTGCCATTTTCCGTGATCCGTCCTTTTGTTTAATCTGGAATACGGTATACGAAGTGAAATGCTGCAGGGCAACAGGAGAAAGTCGAAAGTGAAAATCGCGGTGATCGGCGGGGGCGTGGTCGGTCTCAGTTGTGCACTCCGGCTCGCGCAGGGGGGGCATATAGTGACACTCGTCGAACGCTCCACACGCCGTGACGCGGCATCCTGGGGCAACGCTGGCCATATCGCAACCGAGCAAGTTGCGCCGCTCGCCTCGATCGCAACGTTGCGCTCGGCGGGTGACCGTCTGTTCGCTCGCGGCGGCGCGCTCGATCTCCCGCTCGCCGCAGTCGGGGACTGGCTCCCGTTCGCGGCGCGCATGATCGCCGCCGCCCGACCGAAGCGCTTCGCCGCGGGCAAACGCGCGCTCGCGACGTTGCTCGCTGATGCCCTACCCGCCTGGCGACGCCTGGTGACGGCGATCGAGGCACCCGATCTGCTGAGCGAAGCCGGCCACCTGGTCGTGTGGGAAAGCGCCGCAACGGCGGCTTCAGGACGCGCGGCGTGGGCGCAGGCAGATACCGGCACCGCAAGCGTTGGTGCCGCAACAGCCGAGCAACTCGCGGCGCTCGATAGCACGACGACGGTGCCGCTTGGCGGTGCCATCCAGTTCCACGGCACCGGCCAGATCACCGATCTGGGCAGGCTCGCCGCCGCGCTGAGCGCAGCCTTTTGCGCGGCGGGTGGCACGATCGTCGAGCAGGAGGCGACTTTGCTGCGCGAAGACGGAAAAGCGACGATTCCGGGCCTGGACGCCGATTGCGTGCTCGTCACCGCAGGCGTGCGCTCGGCACCGCTCGTGGCGGCGTTCGGCCATCGCGCGCCGATCATCGCCGAGCGCGGCTATCATATCCGCGCAAGCGCCACGGGCTGGCCGCATGATCTCCCGCCGGTCGTGTTCGAGGATCGGTCAATGATCGTCACGCGCTTCGGCGATCACGTGCAGGCGGCCAGTTTTGTCGAACTCGGCCATGTCGATGGTCCGCCCGACCCGCGCAAATGGGAGCGGCTCGAACAGCATGTCGGCGACCTCGGCCTTGCCATTGGCGGACCGTTCACGCGCTGGATGGGCAGCCGCCCGACCCTCCCCGATTATCTTCCGGCGATCGGCCGGTCGCGCCGCGCGGACAATCTGTTCTATGCGTTCGGGCATCAACATCTCGGGCTCACGCTCGCCCCGGTCACGGCGGAAATCATCGTCGGGATGATCGGCGGACACCCGAATCGTATCGACATGGCCCCGTTCGACCTCGAACGGTTTGGCGGCAAGGGAGGCAGACGATGATCGGCGGATCGACGGCGGACGAACAACTGGCGACGCTCGGTCCATGGCCGACCCCTTCCGCGCCGATCACACTAGCCGAGCGGCGCGACCGGATCGACCGCGCCCGCGTCCTGACCGAAGCCTCCGGCGCGACCGCACTGCTGGTCAATGCCGGGGCGAGCCTGCGCTATTTCACGGGCCTGCCATGGTCGCCGACCGAGCGGCTGGTCGCCTTGCTCCTGCCGCTGAACGGGACGCCGCGATTGATCTGTCCGGCCTTCGAACTGGGCTCGCTCGAAGCCGGCCTCGCCGTCGCTGCCGAGCCTTTGCTGTGGGAGGAAGACGAAGACCCCAGCGCGCTGGTCGCGGACGCGCTGCCGCGCGGGACGACGCTCGCGATCGATCCGCTATTGCAGTTCCACTATGGCGAGCGCCTGCGCCAGCATGGGCTGACGCTGATCGACGGGGCCGCCGCGATCGACGGCTGTCGCATGACCAAATCCGCCGCGGAACTCGCGCTGATGCAGCAAGCCAAGGCAATGACGCTGGAAGTCCAGCGCCGCGCGGCGCGCATCCTCAGGCCCGGCATCGCCGCAAGCGAGGTGATCCGCTTCATCGACGCCGCACACCGTGCGCTTGGCGCGGCGGGCTCCACCTTTTGCGCCGTCCAGTTCGGACGTGCGACCGCATTCCCGCACGGTCTGCCTGGCGATCAGCGGCTCGAAGACGACAGCCTCGTCCTCATCGACACCGGCTGTACGGTCGATGGCTATCATAGCGACATCACCCGAACCTATGCCTTCGGCCGAGTCGAAGATGACGTGCGCGCACTCTGGTCGCTCGAGCAGGAAGCACAGGCCGCCGCCTTCGCCGCAGTCGCACCCGGCGTGCCGTGCGAAGCGATCGACGCTGCGGCACGCGCGGTGCTGGAACACGCGGGGCTCGGGCCCGACTATCGCCTGCCCGGCCTCCCGCACCGCACCGGGCACGGCATCGGCCTGTCGATTCATGAGCCCGCTTATCTGGTTCGCGGCGACCGCACCCCGCTGGCACCGGGCATGTGCTTTTCGAACGAGCCGATGATCGTGGTGCCCGATCGCTTTGGCATTCGGCTCGAAGATCATTTCCATGTGACCGCGACCGGCGCGGAGTGGTTCACGCAACCCCAGCCTTCCCTCGATCGCCCCTTCGCCGCTTAAGCGCGCCGAGGGGCATGTCGGCTCAGGCGAGTCAGCGTGACGCGAGCGGGCGAAGGACCGCGCACCGCAAGCGGGATCGCACCGCCAGCCTCGGTGAGGATTGCACCGTCGATCGCGACCCGCCACCGTCCCGCGCCAAGATCGAGCGTGACCGGTGCCGCACCGTGTTCGACACGGAATTCGACGCTGGACCCGTCATGCGCCAGCGTGATCTCGCGCTCGGCGGCAAAGCGCCCGGCGTGCAAGGTGAGATCGACCGTCCCGCCGACCCAGCGCGCGTGGAACCGCCGCCGCACGCCATCGCGCGGCACGACCGCGATCGTCTGATCGTCCTCGCGCAATGTACCGCCATAAGCGATCCGCCCGAAGATCGGATCATCGGCGACGATCGTCGCCGCGCTGCGTAGCGCACCGCAAAAGCCGAGATCGATTTCGCAGGCATAATACCATGCGCCGCGATGATGCGGCTGGTCGAGCCAGGTCAGCCCCGTCGGGGCCGGCTCAAACCCGCCTGCCGCCGCACCGTCATTGGCCTTGCCCGGATACCAATAACCGTAATCGGTTTCCGCCGTGCCGCTGTTGAGCAAGGCCCAACTGCTGAGAAACGACGCATAGCCGAGCCGAAGCAGAGGATGCGGATCGGCAGGATCGCCAAGCGCGTGATCAAGCACCGCCCAGCCGCCCATTTGCGCCATGTAGCTGAGCGTATAGGCATTGCCGCCCGACCCGCGATAATCGCTGCCCAGCAGATAATAAGCTGGTTCCAGCCAGCCACGGCAAAACAGATTGGCCGCCATTTGCCGAGCGCTGAACGCCGTGACCGCTTCGCGCGAAACGCCCGCGACCGGATGGTCGAGCGCGTACCGCACGATCGCCTGGGTCGATTCGAAGCCGGTCGAGTCGAAGGCATATTCGGAACCGAACAGATCGGGCCGATCGGTGACGAAGAAGCGCACCTTCGTTTCCCAAAAGTCGCGCAACTCCTGCGCCTGCGCGGAGCGACCGGCAGCGTCCAGCGCGACGAACAGCTCCGGGAGGACGCATTCATTGTAGAAGCCCGTTTCATAGGCCGACCAGTTCGCCAGCGCTTTCGGGATAGTGAACATCGCCCGTGCCGTGCCGAAGGCGCGTTCGAGATAGGCCTTCGCGTCCAGCCGCGTCGCGACCCCGGGGTGGTCGGTCGCGATGCGATACAGCGAAAGGTAAAGCAGGATGATGTGCGGGTAATCGTAGACCCGCCAGATGTGCAGTTTCCCCTTGGTGCCAGGATCGGCACTGTCGCGATTCTGTTTCCAGTCGGGAATACCATAGATCGCATAGGGATAGGTCTCGGCGGTGCTGCGCTGCAGCCCACCCCACACGAAGTGCTCGATATAGTCGTCGAGCGCGGTGACTTCGGCCTGGACCGGGTGCTCGGCATTCTTGGCGGCGAGGAAAGCGGGCTTGCTTAGCCCCGGATCGTCGCAGGTCACTTCGTAGATGCGCCAGCCCTTGATCCGATCATAAGTGTCGGGCCCAAGCAGCGTCTGGCTCTGCATGTTCCACTCACCCAGCAGCCCCCGATACCATTTCGTCGGATCGCGGTGCTGGTGCGCAGCGATGAACGCGCCGCGTTTGGCGATCAGCGTCTCGACGGGCTCGGTCGCGAAGAATTCGAGATGCGTGACGCGGGCGTCACCGTGGCGGATCGTGAGGCGATTCTCCCCGAGGCGCGCAAAGCGGACGCGGTATAATTGCCGCCCCGCCCGCTCCCCGAGCGGCTCGATCTGCGTTGCAGCGGGATGCTCGGCATCGATCCCGTGGATCGGGTCGGACGAACGCAACGCCAGCGTCACGAACAAGTCGCTCGGGACGGTCATGCCGGGCACGACTTCAACATCGATCCCGCCCGCAGCGGCGATCGCGTCCCGCGCGGCGGCATAGTCCGCAACCAGGCTGAAGCGCAGGGCGTAGCTGCGCCGCTCGCCTGGCGCGAGCATCAGGTTGGTGACGGGGATGCGCCAGCGCGTTCCCTTGGCGGCGCTTTCGGCAGCGGCCGCTGCGGCGTGGATGTAGACGCCATAGCCGTCATCATGGTTCTCGGTCGCCGCCATGTCCCAATATTCGAGCTGCGTGTCGCGCTCGGGCATCAGCAGCAGATAGGGCCCGACGCTGTTGCGCCGCATCCAGAACAGATGCGAGCCATGCCCCGAGACGAAGCTGTGCTTCAAAACGGCGTTGCCGTCGTCCTTCGCCGCACCAGCGATGTTGTTCATCGGCAGCGGCAGCATCAGATCGCCAATCTCGACCGGCACGGCGGACACATTGTGCAACGTGATGCGCCACACCAGATCCGCGCCTTCGAGGCTCTGTTCGAGCTGCAGGTCCAGCGCGTCGGCGATGGCATAGCTAGCCACCCTGCCTGCGGCTGTTTCTACCGTGCGTACCGCGATGGCGCGCGCGCTGTCGAAGCGCTCCCAGTCCCCCGCGCCGCGCCGCCACGCGATGCGCGCGGTGCCGAGCGCTACGCCGGGATAGACATAATCGGTTGGGAAGGGATCATCGCGGACGGACAGGCTGGTTATGCCGGTCGCGTCGGTCCCGACGACGAAGCGCGACGCGCGCGCCTGGATGGTGCGCGCCACCCGCCGTTGCGGCGTCTCCATCGCCCACGCCGCCGGGGCTAGGCGGAGCGCGCCCACCGCGACCGCCGAACACAGCACGGCGCGGCGGCTAAGCGCCGTCATGAGCCGCAAGGCTCCGACGCGGCGACAGGTGCGGCGGTCGGCCGTTGCGGCGTAGGCGCGAGCACCTCCCACTCGGTTACCGCAACCCCGGCAGTGGTACCGCCCGCCTGAGAAGCATCGAAGGTCGCGCGCAGGCAGCGCGTGGTGATTGCGGCGAAGCGCGTCTCCTGTGCCGCATCGACCGCGGTGCCATAGCCGCTCGGTTGCGGCACCGGCTTCCAGCTTCCGTCCCAATAATCGATCCGCCAGCGCGCAGGCGGCGCAACGCCTTCGCCCGCCCCGGCCGGATGATCCCCCCAGAACCAGATGCGCGAGCCATTGAGCGTCACCGGCTTGGCCCAGCGATATTCGATCCACGGATGCGCCGGATTGTCGGCACCGCGCCACGTGCCCCACATGTCGGGCGGCAGCGGGCCCTCGCGACGTATACCGTCATTGAGCGCCTTGATCCAATATTGCACCGGCACCGGGGTGTTCGAAGCGAACGCCGTGGCCGAACCGGCGACGTTGCGCGTCGGTGCCGGCGTCGGCTGTGGCGACCGCGTCGGCACGACCGGGCGGATTCGCGCCGGAGTCACGCTATCGTCCCATTCGATTCTGTCGAGTGCCACGCTGCGCCGGAAATGCCCGCCGCCGACCGCGTCGGCGGTATGATAGGCCAGATACCATTGGCCCTTGAACTCGACCGCCCCCGAATGCGACGTGGTCGAGGACACGGGCTTCAAAATCACCCCGCGATAGGTCCACGGCCCGAGTGGCGAGTTCGCGGTGCCGTAAGCGATGCAGGCATGATAGACCGCTGGCGTGCAGTCGCTCGTCGGCCCCGCAGCGTTGCCGGCGTAGAGCATGTAATAGACGCCCTTGCGCTTCATCAGCCACGGCGCTTCGAAGAAGCCCTTCAGCCCATCGATCCGGATTTCGCGGCCCGTCGGCGTGATCATGTCGCGTGCGAGCGCCATCCCGCGCAGTTGCCCGAACGTGCCCCAATAGATGTACGGCGTGCCATCATCGTCGATCATCACGGTCGGATCGATATTCTGGATCGTGTTGCGCTCGGGTACGCGCTGCGAGATGATCGGTCCCGATGGATGCGCATCGCGCCATGGGCCCACCGGAGTGTCGGCAACCGCGACGCCAATCGCGAAGCGGTCGGGGGCATCGCTCTTCGCCTCCGACACGGGCGCGTACATGTAGAATTTGCCATCGGGTCCGGGCACGATCTGGCCGGCATAAGCGTGCCCGGGCTCGGCCCATTTGAACACGCTTTCGGGCCGCGCGATCGCCGGATAGTGCGTCCAGTCGCTTTTGACCGGGTCTTTGGTGGCGAGCAGCTGCCACTCGTTCATGATGAAATCATTGACGCCGGGTGGGGCCTCGTCGCGCCCGGCGAGGATCCACAAAGTATCGCCGATCACGACCGGTGCCGGGTCGGTCGAATAAGAGCGACCGTCGGCGAGGATCGGATTGCCGTTGCTGTGGATCGTCTCCTGTGCCGCGAGCGGGGTCGTCGATAGCAAGGCGAGGGCGAGGATGGAGCGTCGCATCGTCATTCCGTTTCGGGATAGGGGCCTTTGCCGCCATCCTTGATCAGTTGATCGGTCCGCGCGTCGAGCACCGGGAGCGGCACCGAGCCGAGCTCGAGCATCGCGTCGTGCCACGCGCGCACATTGAACTTGGGGCCAAGCGCCTGCTCGGCACGCGCACGCGCTTTGCGAAATGCGAGCTCGCCCATGTAATAGCTCAGCGCTTGCCCCGGCCAGGCGATGTAGCGATCGACCTCGGTTTCGATTTCGTGGTCCGACAGTGCGGTATTGTCGTGCAGGAAGCGCTGCGCACGCTCGCGCGACCAGCCTTGCGTATGGATCCCCGTATCGACGACCAGCCGCGCCGCGCGCCACATCTGGTAGCTGAGCATGCCGAAGCGATCATAGGGATCGTCATACATCCCCATATCGTCACCGAGCTGCTCGCAATACAGCGCCCAGCCCTCGCCATAGGCCGAGAGATAGGCGTCACGGCGGAATTGCGGCAGCCCGGTATTTTCCGCAGCAAGCGGCATCTGCATCGCGTGGCCCGGTGCCGATTCATGCAGCGTGAGCGCGACCATCTGATAATAGGGCCGCGAGGGCAGGTTCCAGGTGTTGACCAGATAGATGCCGGGGCCACCGCGCCCGCCGGTGTAGAAGGGCGCGAGGTCGGCCGGCACCGGCTTGATCGCGAAACGGCTGCGCGGCAAATGCCCGAACCAGTCGCTCGCCTTGCCATCGAAGGTCTTCGCGATCCAGGCGGCACGGTTGAGCAGATCCTGCGCCGTCTTGGGGTAGAAGCGCGGATCGGTGCGGAGATAATGCAGGAAGGCGGGCAGATCGCCATCGAACTTCACCTGACGCAGCACGTCGAGCATCTGCGCATGGATCTTGGCGACCTCGGCCACCCCAATCGCGTGGATCGCGTCGGGGCTCATGTCGAGCGTCACGAACTCGCGGATTTTCGAGCGATAATAGGCCTTGCCGTCGGGCAGATCATATGCCGCCAGCGTCTTGCGTGCGCCCGGAATATAGTCCGTCCGCAGGAAAGCGAGCAGCTTGGCATGCGCCGGCACCGCTGCCTCGGCGATCGCCGCCGCGCCGTCTTTGCGCAGCGCGGCCTGGGTCGCGGCCGGGATCGACGCAGGGAAGGTCATGAAGGGCGCATAGAGCGGGTTGTCGGCAAGTGACTTGGCTTCGGCGACTTGCGCCACGCCAATGTCGCGGCCCTGCAGCGTCACTTGGGGCGGCGTGAACCCGCGTTTTAGACCCGCTCGCATATTGGCGATCTGCGCGTCGAAATAGCCGGGCAGCTCGCGCAAGGTTGCGATATAGGCGCGGTAGTCGGCCTCGTTGTGAAAACTCCGGCGCGCTGCCTCGGCGACATCGCCCCAGAAGCTGGTGTCGGAATTGAGCGGCTTTTCGTAATCGCGATAGGTCTGTTCGGCGAGCAGTGCGTCGATCTGCCCCTTATAGACCGCGTAATCGACCTTTGCCTTTGTCGATAACTGCGCGAACGGGATCGCGGCGAGCAGGCGCTCGGTCTCGGTCCAACGCGCGAGTTTTGCCGCCTGCGCCTTCGGCCCCACATCGGGCAAATGGGCCTGGGTTTCGGGCGGGCTGTTCTCGTCGGGACCCTGCATCTTCTGCCGCCAGGCATATTCAGCGGTATAGATCGCTTTCAGCCGATCGTCGGCAGAGACGGCGCGACCCGCCGTCTTGCGCGGTGCCGCGTCGGCCACCATCGGCATCGCTGTGCCAAGCAGCACGAGGAGTAACCAGCCATGCCGCATCTTCATTCTCCTGCCACCAGGGCATCTATGTCGGCGAGCAACGCCGCCGGAATCTCGACGCCGTGCGCCATGCTCTGCGCGCGCGCAGCGTAGCGGCGCTGCGACGGCAAGCGCGCGCCCTGCCCCTCGATCGCCGCAAACATGCCCTCCGCCCGCGCAAGGTGCGCCTCGACCTGATCGCCGAGAAAACCGGCAGGGTCGATCGCCACGATCAATTCACCGCCGAGCGGCGATCCACCCGCGCCGCCGTCAGCGGCGAGCGATTCCGCGCTGGTCATGTCGCCGATCAGCGGCCCGGCGATCAGCTCGACCATCGCCGCCAGTGCCGACCCCTTGTGTCCCCCGAAGGTGCGCATCGCGCCAGCGAGCACGGCCTCGGCGTCGGTCGTCGCCTGGCCTGCCGCGTCATATCCCCAATCGTCGGGCACCGGCTTACCGGCGCGACGATGCAGCTCGATTTCGCCGCGCGCCACCGCGCTGGTTGCCAGATCAAAGACGAACGGCAGCCGACCGGGGCGCGGCCAGCCAAAAGCGATCGGATTGGTGCCGAATACCGGCTGCGTACCACCGGCAGGCGCGACCCAAGCATGGCTCGGCGTGAAGGCGAGCGCGACCAGGCCCTCACCTGCCAGCCATTCGACCTCGGGCCAGAGTGCCGCGAAATGCACGACGTGATTAAGCGCCAGCGCGGCAATGCCATAACGCCGTGCCTTTTCGACGAGCATTGCGCGGCCCGTTTCGAGCGCCAATTGCGCAAAACCGCCACCGCCATCGACCCGCACGAGCGCGCGGGCCGGCTCCGACAGGAGCGGCATCGCGTCGGGCACCACCGTGCCGGCACGGACGCTCTTGGCGGCGACGAGCAGGCGGTACAGTCCGTGCGAGGTACAACCGTCACGCTCCCCCGCCACCATCGTCTCGGCGACCGCGTGCGCATGATCGCCCGACAGCCCGACCTGAAGCAGGACGCGCCGGGCGAGCGCACGGACCTCCGCCAGCGTCATACGCACCGAGACCGGCGCGGTCGCGATGGTCATTTGGCGGTGCCGGGCTTGGCCGTGAACAGCACCACGCCGAACACCGGCCCCGCCGAGCTGCGATCGTGCGGTACGAAGCGCACCTTGAGCTCGCTTTTCTTGTCGGTCAGCGCCGGGGGCAGCGGATATTCGATATCGATGAACTTGCCCGGCACGTCGCCGCTAAGACGTTGCGTCGCGATCTTCACATTATCGACCAGGATGTCGAAATCGCGCCCTCGCTCCTCGCCCCAATAGGTCGCCTGCAGCACGAGCGGCCCGGGCTTTGCCTTCATCGTGAATTCGAAGAAGCCGCCCGAGCGCGCATCGCGCCCGTTGCGGTTGCGATAGCTGGTCGGGAAAGACAGCTCCGAGGTCAGGCCATGATCATGCTCGGGCTGCATCTCGCCGAGATGGACGACGTCGACCGATCGCGCGGCAATGTCCTTGAGCCGTGCTTGCTCGGCAACGAAGGCGGCTTGCTCGGTCTTCCATTCGCCCTCCGAGAAGCGCTTGAAATAGACCGCGCTGCGCCGTTCATATTGCTTGTAGAACGGCACGAAACTGAGGTCACCCGGCCGCACGACGCCACTGGTGGTGTAGCTCGCCGGCGTTGCGCTCGGTCGGAAGCTGGCGAGCAGGTCGGTGCCGACCAGCGCCGGATCGGGCGACGTCCAGTCCCCCTCGGTCGTGCCGAGATCGGCGGCGAGCACCATCGGCCCGCGCAGAATCGCGACGGTCCGGTCGTCGCCCGGCGTCGCCTCGATCCGCAGCTCGAGCGGCAGCGTGATCGCGACGCTATCCCCCGCTTTCCAGCGCCGCTCGACGATCGCATAGCCGCTCGCGAAACTTGGTGTGACCGGCTGGCCGTTGACGCGCACCACCGCTTTGCCCGCAGCCCAGCCGGGCACGCGCAGCGCGATCGCGAAGCGGCCCGGGCGGGCGAGCTGGGTGAGCGTCAGCGTCGAGGTTGGCTCGAACGGATAGCGCGTGTCGAGCGTCAACGTCGCGCCGCGCGCGCGCCACGTCGCGTCGGCGGGGATATAGAGGTTCACCAACAGGGCCCCCTCGCCTTCCCAGAAGATCGACTCGCCATGCTTGGCATGGCTTTCCATGCCGGTTCCGACGCAGCACCAGAAGGCGTCGTCCGCAGACGTCGAATATCCGCGCACCGCCCCGGTCAGCAGCGGCGTCATATAGGTAAAGCCCGCAGTCTTGGGGTCCTGCGCCGCCATCACATGGTTGAGATGCGCGCGCTCGTAATAATCGAACAGTGCGCCGTCGGGCTGCCAGCTATAGAGCTGCCGCGTGAGCTTGAGCATGTTGTAGGTGTTGCAATGCTCGCAGGTCTGTTCGGTAATGTGGCGGCTGATGCTGTCGGGTTCGGAGAAATATTCGCGGTCGGCATTGCCGCCGATCACATAGCTGTGATGTTTCGTCACCGCCTGCCAGAAGAAGCGCGGTGCTGCGGCCTTTGCCGGTTCGCCGGTCAATTCGTGGATCCGCGCCAGGCCAATCAGCTTGGGCACTTGGGTGTTGGCGTGGAAATTGGCGAGCTTGTCCTGCCCTGCGGTCAGCGGATCGAGGACCTTGCGATCGTACAGGCGCTCGGCGATCGCCAGCCACTTGCGATCCTTGGTCCGCGCGAACAGTTCTGCAAAACTCTCGTTGAGCCCGCCATATTCGGTGCCGAGCATGGTTTGCATCTGCGCGTCGTCGAGCGCGGCGAACACCGGCTCGAAATACCCGGCAAAGGCTATCGCGACCGACAGTGCCTTGGCGTTGCCCCAGCTCGCGTGGATGTCGAGCAGCCCGGCAAACAGCTTATGCACCGTATAGAAAGGCGACCAGGCACCGTTGAGATCGAACCCGCCCGAGCGGATATCGCCCTTGATGATCTCCGGAAAGATTTCGATCGCATCGACGACCGTGCCGTCTTTCCGCTTGCGCTGCATCGCACCGATATAGCCGTTGCCGCGCGCCGCCTGCGCGTCCGCCAGCTCATCGACGATATAATCGGCGCGCCGCTTCGCCTGCGCATCGCCGGTCTGTTCGTGCAGCAGCACCAGTGCCGACATATAATGGCCGAGCGTGTGACCGGCGATGGTATCACTCTCCCAGCCGCCATAGACCTCACCCTTGGGCTTGAGCCCGGCATAGGCACGGAAATTGTGCAGCAGCCGATCGGCGCTCAGGCGCAGCAGATAGGCGCGGTTGACCTCGACGGCGGTCGCGTAATCGGATGGGCGCAAGCGCACCGCCGACAAAGGAAGCGGCGTGGCCCGGCGCGGCAAACCCGCGGCGAGGGCAGCAAACCCTGCGGTTGGCCCCGCCAGCAGCGCCAAGACGCTTGCTCCGGCCATCACTTCGCGACGCGTGCCCTGCATGATCACTCCCTTATAATACGGTATACGATTAAGACCATTTGGAAGGTAAGGTCAATCGCAGAACGCGCGACACCCTTGGCGGATCGGCGGAATGATTCCGATCCCCAGCTTCCGATCATATACCGTATAATATTATTGACGCGCGCGGACATGCCTGCTGTATCGTGCGGCAAAAGGGGATCGCCGTGCCTGCTCTCAGTCTATCATCGCTACGCATTCATCGTCGTCGCATTGTGCACCTAGCGCTGCTGACCGGCGTAGCGCTGGCACCGATCGCGGCTCGCGCAAATCCCGCGCCTTTGCCGACAATCGAGCAGCGCTACCAACTGGCCGACCGCTACCTTGGTGATGCCATGCGCAAGCTGATCGTCGATCAGAATCTCGACGCGCACTTCATCAATAACGGCAATGGCGTGCTGTTCCGCCGCGGCCCGACCGACGCCCGCGATATCCTGTTCCTCGATCTCGCAACGCGCGAGGCACGTCCGGTTATCAACGAGGCGGTGCTGGCGCGGCTTGTTTCCAACGCGACCGGCAAATCGGGCCCACCGAGTGGCCTTTATCTGGACGCGCCGGACTATGACCCGGCGACAGGCGTGCTCAGTTTCGGCGCGTTGGGCAAGCGCTGGACGCTCAAGGATGGCGCGCTGACCGAGGCCGCCAAGGACTCGCCCAAGGGCGACGATGCGGTTTCGCCCGACGGCCGCTTCCGCATCGTGGCCGAGGATCACAACTTGATCGCGGTCGACCTCAAGACCCAACGCCGCGTCGCGCTCACCACCGATGGCACGCGCGACAAACCCTATGGTCGCGGCATCGCCGAACTGGGGGAAATCCTGAAGCAAGGCACCGAAGATCCGGTGCTGCCGGTGTCGGTGCGGTGGTCGCCCGACAGCAAGCGCATCCTCACCTGGCGGCTCGATACGACCGATGTGCAGCGCCTGACGATGACGCAGGAAACGCCGCCGGGGGCCTTTTATCCGCGCAGTTTCTCCTACGTTTACCCGCTCGCGGGCGCGGCGAAATTGCCGCAAGCGAACCGACTGGTGATCGACGTCGAAGATGCGGTGAAGCATCGCAAGGCGAAGATCGTGCCCCTCCAAGTCCCGAGCGAATCGCTGCTCTATCCGGCCGATCCCGATCTGAGCTGGTCGGCGGGCAAGGTCCGCTCGCAATGGGTCGAGCGCGGCTACGGCCAGATCGTCGTCTATATGTCCGACCCGGTCACCGGCGCATCGACGGTCACCGCGCGCGAAGCCATGAAGCCGCTGGTCACCGTGACATCGAGCTTTCTGCAACCAGCCCCCGAATTGGGCGGCGAGCTCGACGTGTCCGAGCGCACCGGATGGGCACAGCTTTACCTGGTACGTCCTGACGATCCCAATGGTGGCATACCCCTGACCAAGGGCAATTGGGAGGTCACGTCGGTCAATTATGTCGATGGCGCGAAGCGCTCGATCCTGCTCACCGGCGTCGGCCGCGAAGCCGACCGCAACCCCTATTATCACGCGCTGTACCGCGTGACGCTCGACGGCAGCCAGCCCGTCCTGCTGACGCCCGAGCCGCTTGAGCATGAGTTGCGCGTCTCCGACGATGGCCGGTTCGTGATCGACGCAATGTCGAGCCCGACCGTCCCGACGCGCACCGTCGTGCGCGACACCAGCGACGGGCACATTCTTTACGAGCTCGGCCATGCCGACGCGTCAGCGCTCATCGCGACCGGTTTCACCATGCCCGAGCCGTTCCGGGGGCTCGCCGCCGACGGCAAAACGCCGCTTTATGGGATGATCTATCGCCCGGCGCATTTCGATCCGACGCGGCGCTATCCGATCATCGACAATGTCTATACCGGCCCGACGATGCACGTCGTGCCGAGCGCGTTCGGCGACGCATTGCTGAACGGCCCCGGCAGCGTCGCGCAACTCGGGGCGATCGTCGTGGTGATCGATGCGACCGGCACGTCACAACGCGGTCAGGCGTTCCGCTTGCCGGCGTACCAAAATCTGGGCGAAGTCGGCCTCGACGATCATATCGCGATGATCCGCCAGATGGCGGCGCGCTATCCCTATATCGATACGACGCGCGTCGGCGTCTATGGCGGCTCGGCCGGCGGCTATGACGCGGCGCGCTTCATCCTCCGGCGGCCCGATTTCTTCAAGGTTGCGGTTTCATCGTCGGGCAATCACGATCTGCGGCTCGACAAAGCCTGGTGGCCCGAAGTGACGATGGGCAATCCTGACCCGGCGGTGTGGGATCGCAACTCCAACATGTCGGTCGCGGGCAACCTCAAGGGCAAATTGTTGCTGATCCACGGCGATATCGACGACAATGTGCCGATCACCGAGAGTTTCCGGCTCGGCAACGCGCTGATCCAGGCGCATCGCAGCTTCGACATGGTCGTGCTGCCCAACACTACGCATCGCGTTTCGCAGCCGTTCTTCTACCGCAAGTTCCGCGACTATTTCGTGCGCAACCTGCTCGACGAAGCGCCGCCTGCCGACGCCGCGTTTGAAGATCCGTCCAAGCCTGCCCCATCGGCCAAACAGTGAGATCCGCAATGCCCCGTTTGCTCAACGTATCGCTGTTGGCGCTTGCCGCATCGATGCCCGTCACGGTCGGCGCACAGGAAGCGCAACCGGCCAAGCCGGTCTATCGACCGATCGCCACAACGGCGTTCCGCGTCGGCAGCTTCCAACTGCTCCTGCGCACCGACACGCAAACGCTGGCTGGCCTATCGCCGCTCGCCGAGCCTGGCTTTGACTTCGTCCCGGGCAAGCGCGAGCCCGAGCGGCAAGGCGATGGCTACAACCATGTCGGCGACATCGACGTGCGGCTGCGCACGCCCGGTGGCGAATGGCGCGATTTCGCCTCCGCGCACCAGCGCAAGGCGATCACGCCCCTGCCCGCGCGCGGCGTAACGCTCGCCGCGGCGGACATCACCGCGTCGATGGGCGACGGCATTCCGCTCCGCGTCGAGCGGCGCTGGGTCACCGTCGGCGGCGCGCCGGTGCTGCGCTTCACGCTGATCAACACGTCGCAGACCCCGGTCGAGATCGGCGTGCTTGGTCTGCCGATGGTGTTCGACAACATCATCGATGACCGCACGCTCGAGCAGGCGCATGCCGAGGCGAGCTTCGTCGACCCCTATATCGGGCGCGATGCGGGGTATCTTCAGGTGACCCGGCTGAGCGGCAAGGGCCCCGCCCTGCTCGTCCTGCCCGAGGGGCATAGCCCGCTCGAAGCCTATGTCCCGCTCCCGCAGGACCGCGCCGCGCCCAAGGGCACGACCTTCACCGAGAAGAGCCAGCGTAGCCAGACCTCGGAAGGGTTTTACGACTGGACGATCGCGTCAAAAGGCTATGCCGACAAGGAATGGAGCAAGGCCGGGCCGCAATGGAACGCGCCCACCAGCATCACGCTCGCCCCCGGCGCACGCCGCGAGGTTGGCGTGCGCTTCGTGCAGTCCCCCGATATTCGCGGCATCGAGACCACGCTCGCCGCGCAGCACCGCCCGGTCGCGGTCGGCATTCCCGGCTATGTCGTGCCGACCGACCTCACCGCCTCGCTCTTCCTGAAATATGACAGCAAGGTCGCCAAGGTCGAATCCTTCCCCGCCGGTGCCCTGATCGCAACGCCGACCGTCGCCGCCAAAGGCTGGGCCCGCTATGACGTGCAGGCGCGCGGCTGGGGTCCGGCACGGCTCAGCATCACCTATGCGGATGGCACGGTGCAGACGGTCAGCTACGACATCACCAAGCCGCTCGATCAGGTGATGGCCGACATCGGCCGCTTCACCACCACCCGGCAATGGTATGACGACAAGAGCGACCCGTTCCACCGCGCGCCCGCGATCCTTTCCTACGACAAGGAAGCGGGCAAGATCCTAACGCAGGAACCGCGCGTGTGGATTTCGGGGATGAGCGACGAGGGCGGCGCTGGCAGCTGGGTCGCGGCGATGATGAAGCAGCTCGACAACCCCGATGCGACCGAGGTCGGCAAGCTCGAGGCGCTAATCGACGAAACCGTCGTCGGCACGTTGCAAATCGCCAGCGGCGACCATGCGGGCGCGGTGAAGAAAAGCATCTTCTATTACGACCCCAAGGAACATCCCGGCTATTACGACCCGACCGAGAACTGGCGCAACTGGACGTCCTGGTCGCACAAGGATGCCGACGATCTCGGTCGTGCGTACAATTATCCGCATGTCGCGATCGGGCATTGGGTGCTCTATCGCCTTGCGCGCAACCATCCGGGCCTGGTCACCGCGCACGACTGGAAATGGTATCTCGATCATGCCTATGGCACCGTCACCGCAATGATGCGCGATGCGCCCTATTACACGCAGTTCGGCCTGATGGAGGGCGACGTGTTCGTCGACATCCTGAAGGACCTCAAGCGCGAGGGGATGACCGCCGAGGCGACCAATATGGAAGCGCTCATGAAAGGCCGCGCCGATCATTGGAAGACGCTGCAATATCCCTTCGGCAGCGAGATGGCGTGGGATTCGACCGGCCAGCCCGAAGTCTATGCCTGGATGCGCTATTTCGGCTATCAGCCGCAGGCCGACACCACGCGCGAGGCAATCCTCGGTTACGATCCGACAATTCCGAGCTGGGGCTATAACGGCAATGCCCGGCGCTATTGGGACTTCCTCTACGGCGGCAAATATCCGCGGATCGAGCGGCAGATCCACCATTATGGCTCGGCGCTCAACGCCGTCCCGCTGTTCGACGCCTATCGCGCCAACCCCGCCGACACCCACCTGCTGCGCGTCGCTTATGGCGGGATGATGGGCGGGATCACCAATATCGATCGCGACGGCTTCGGATCGGCCGCGTTCCATAGCTGGCCCGACCGGATGGCGTGGGACCCTTATACCGGCGATTACGGCATGGGCTTTTTCGGCCACGCTTATGCCGCCGCGACCTATCTGGTCGAGGATCCGACCTTTGGCTGGCTGGCTTATGGCGGCAATCTCACCAAGGCGGCGGACTCGGTCAGCGTCGTGCCCAAGGACGGTGCCCGCGCACGTCTGTTCGTCGCGCCTGCGGGGACGTGGATCACGCTTGAGGCCGGCAAGATCGCCAGCGCCGCCTACGCCCCGGCCACTGGCAGGATCACGCTGACGCTCGACCCGGCGACCGCAACCACGCCCGCAGCCCGTCTGTTCATCGAGACCACGACCAAGACGGGGCCGCGCTATTCCGCCGCCACCGAGACCGTCGAACGCGGCGCGCGGACGATCCCCCTGTCCTCCCGTACGACGACGATCGTCCTAACGCCGCGCTGATCGTCGGCCACTTCCCCCGCCAGTGCCGGGGCCGAAAGGCCTCGGCACCTTTTTACAAAGTCCCACGCACAAAAAGGGGTGCGGCGAAGTTTCGCCGCACCCTTTTGTTGTTCCGACCGATCTAAGTACCCCATGTCCGGTAGAGCTACCCCGGACGCACCGGGGTAGCGATGCGAACGCCGCTCTTAGAAACGGAAGCGCGCACTAGCCTGGATCGTGCGTGCCTGAACGCGGACGCCCACCGGGAGCGCGTCATAAGCACCAAAATACGAGTCGGCATTGTCGTGCAGCAAGTTGGTTGCTTCAACACTGAACGTCACGAACTTCAACGGCGTGTAATTTACAGCCGCATCAAGCCTCGACGTCTGCTTGGTATAGACCGAATATCCCGGGTTCACATAGTCGATCGCAGTCTTGTACTTGGACCGATAGTTATATGCGATCCTTGCGCTGAAGACCGGCGTATCATAGATCAACGCCACGTTCCCCGAATATTTTGACGTGTACGGCGCATCATACAGCCCCTGCGTGTCCAGATTCGTATCTGCATAAGCGAGCTGCAGCGACGCCGTCGGAATATAGGTGAAGTTGGCATTGATTCCGAAATGCTTCGCGAAGCCAGGCAGGAAGTCGAAGAAGGTGTTCACCTGCCCCTCGAGCCCAAAAATCTTGCCTGGACCCGCATTGCGCGGCTTCCCAACGATATACAGGCCGTCGGCGGCTTTTGGATTGGGGGCAAGCCCCACTACCGCCTCGCGCATCTCGGTATAATAGATGAAGCCGGTCTGGTTTTTCAGGAAGGTTCCGAGCGAAACCAGGCCGCCCTTCCCCCAATAATATTCAAGCGAGGCGTCATAGTTGTTTTCCTGGGTGGGCTTCAGGTCTGGATTGCCCGCATATACCCGGCCCGACGTCGATGCGTCGAGGATATTGACTGCGGAGCGCATGTCATAAAATTGCGGACGCGAGACGTTATGGGTGTAGGAAAGGCGCAACTGTACCTTTGGCGCGAAATGCAGAATCGCGGTCGCACTGGGCAATAGGTCAACGTAATTTACCTTGCTGCCCGTGGGAATGTAGGCAACTCCCTTTCCATAATCGGGCGTGCCGTTGGGCAAGAAGGCGTTCCAGGCATAGCGTGAGCTCACCGCCGTACCCCAGGTGTTGACGTAGCGCAGGCCGATCGTTCCATCCACCGGAATTGCCGCCTTAAACCCATAGTTCAGCGCTCCATAGCCCGCGAAGGTGCGCTCATGCTCCTTAAAGCTCTCGCCGGGATCGGTGGTCGCTGGCTCGGAAAGCGTCCAATCGCGGCCGGTGAGGTCGGCACCATGCCCGATCAGATAGTTTCGCATCGCCGCGAAATTGTCGAACAAGCTGGCACCGCCAAGATGATACCAGGTCGGTGCCCCTGCAATATCCGGCGTGGTTGAGGCAACGCCGATACCGGTTGCGGCACCTACCGCGTTCATTGTCGGCGCGGTCGCTGTGGTGAAATAGAAGGCATCGCGATAACCGTAGTCACGCGAGATGGTGTGCTTGGTAAAGCGTGTCCCGAACTGCACCGAGCGTAGCAGGCCCGTCGCGCTGGTCTGTACGGTGAAATCGAGATTGGTTGCAAACAGCGTGTCATTGTTGGTGCCGCGCTGATCGTGAATCTGATAAAGCTTGTAATTAGCTGGATTGCCGATGTCGGTGTTGGGGTAGGTGACGAATGGACCACCGCCGGGAACATTGGGTGAATTAAAGTCGACATTGATTACATTTCCACCGGTCAGCCGGTACTGACTCTGGACATAATATTGGCTGTAGTCGGACCAGTTATACTGCGTGCCGAAATTGATCTGCACCTTGTCCGAATGCCAGTGCGTCTCGAAATTGGCGTTATAGGTGTCGCTTGTTGTGTTCTGATAGATGTTGAGCGGGCCACCCTGGACGCCTTCGGCACCGTTATTGGTGATCGTCACCGAACGGATCGTCCCGTCAGGATTGACGACGAGATTGCTGTAAGCCCCTTGATCGCTATTGGTCTGGATCCGCAGATTGTTACGTTCGTCGTCCGAACGAACACCGAGGTACGAGCCTTCAAGCACGAAATCGAGATGCTCGTTCGCACGCCACTGCCACGACGCATTGAGCGATGGGCGCTTGATCGAGCCCGATTCCACCCCGTAATTGATAGCGTAGGGGATAATGGTGTTCTGCAGCGCGACCGGCAGCCGCGCGTTGGACTGGCTCCCGGTGAAGAAACCGATCTGCTGCGGCGATTCGCTAACGACATAATTTTCGAAGTAATTATTCTTGGTGTATGAACCGTTTACCAGCACGCCCATCTCGCCGATCGGCGTATCGAAACGCTCGGCGAGCAGCACGCTGGCATAGGGGCTCTTGGTATTACCAAGGTCGGAAAAGGTTTCGCGAAAACTCCCCGCAACTGTCAGCCCCTTTTTGAGATCGAGCGGCCGACGCAACTCAACGTTGACCGTGCCGGCGATACCGCCTTCGACCTGGTCCGCGCTGCGGGTTTTGTAGACCTGCACCGACTTCAGCAACTCAGCGGGGATGTCGGCGAGATTGAGAGAACGCGAGCCAGCGCTCGTCGCCTCATTGCCATTGATGGTCGTCTGTACGTCGCTCAGGCCGCGGATCGTAACACCCGAGCCCTCGCCATGCGACCGGTCGATCTGAACGCCAGTCACGCGCGCAAGCGCTTCCGGTACGTTGTTGTCGGGCAGCTTGCCGGCATCCTCGGCATCGACCGAATCGACGATCTGCTTTGAGTTGCGCTTGCGATCGCGCGCCGACTTCAAGCTGGCGCGCAGGCCGACGACGACGATGTCGTTGCCGCCTTCGCCTTTATAGGTTGCCGAATCGGCACCTGCCGCAACGGCTTGCTGCACCGCTTTGCCGCGGCGGCGCGCGGCCTCGCGTTCTGCGCGCGCTTTGCGCCGAGCGGCGATCCGCTCGGCCTTGCTAAGCGGCGCGGCCGACGCGGAGTCTTGCGCGACCGCCGAAGGTGCGATCGCGGCGGCAGCAGCCACGGGACACGTGACCGATAGCGCCGACATGCAGCAGGTGAGCGTTAAAACTACTTTCATTCGCATGCCGATTTTCCCCTCAAAGTCCTTCGCCTGGCCCTTTCGCCACACGTCCCATGACAGAGTTATTACATACGATATAAAGTATACAAGTCGAAATCTGCGGAGTGTGCTGCTACGCTACGGCCATGCTTTTTTTGGCCTAAATCGCCACGTCGTCCCCCGAGTCCGACGTGTTCGCGATCGTGTCGAGGTGCATCAGCCGCACGACCAATGGGCTGAGCGCGACGACGCCGAGACCGACGACCATCGAAAACCCACCGATCCTCGTATAGACAGTCAGGATCGTGTCCGGCCCCGCGCCTGCGGCCCCGGTGGTTTGGGCGATCAAGGCCGCGATGAAATTCCCCGCTGCCGTCGACAGGAACCACGTTCCCATCATCAAGCCCGTCATCCGCGTAACGGACAATCGGGTCATCGACGACAGGCCGATCGGCGAGAAGCACAATTCGCCCATCGCATGGAACAGATAGACCAGCACGATGAACAGCGCGGGGGTCAGCGCACCGCGAGGTGCCGCGCCGGCAACCAGCACCAGGAAACCGAGCCCGACCAGGATCAGCCCGAGCCCAAACTTAAGCGGCACGTTGGGCTCGAGCCGCCGCCGCGCCAACATGCCCCACCCCCATCCAAACAGCGGCGCGAGCACGATGATGAAAGCGGAGTTGATCGACTGAAAGACCGTCGCCGGAATTTGATAGCCGAACAGCATCCGATCGACGCGCTCATCGGTGAAGACGTTGAGCGAGGATCCGGCCTGTTCGAACAACGCCCAGAAGAGCGGGCTCAGCGCGACGAGAAACAGCGCGGCAAAAACGCGATCGCGCTCGACCCGTGGCAAGGTGAACACCGATCGCCAGACGATATAGCCAACCGTCAGCACCGCAAAGCCAATCAGCAGAATCCCGACAGCTCCTTGTGAGCGGATCAGCCACCACACGACGCCGACCGCAGCGATACCGCCAAGATAGATCAGCGGTTCGTGCGAAAGCCCGGCGAACACGGGCGGGCCGCGCAGCGCGCGCGGCGGCCGGCCGGTGTCGCGAAGATCCTTTTCGAACAGCACGAACGCGACAAGCCCGAGCAACATCCCGATGCCCGCCGCACCGAAACCATAACTCCAGCCGACCGTCTCGCCTAGGATCCCGATCACGATCGGCCCGATCCACGCGCCGAGGTTGATGCCCATATAGAAGATCGAGAAAGCGCCGTCGCGGCGCCGATCTCCACGCGCATACAGCCCACCAACCAGAACCGACACATTCGCCTTGAGAAAGCCCGTTCCGACCACGATGGCGGCGAGCCCCAGATAGAAACCGTTCAGATACAAGCCCTGCGCTCCGACCGGCCCTTCAAGCAGCGCGATCAGCAAGTGCCCGGTCACAATGAAAACGCCCCCCGCGAGCACCGCTTTGCGCGCACCGAGATAGCGATCGGCCAGATAGCCGCCGATGACCGGGGTTATGTAGACCAGCGAGGTGTACGCACCATAGACGGCGTAGGAATGATCCTTCGCGAACAGAAAGTGTTTGGTCAGATAAAAGATCAGGATGGCCCGCATGCCGTAATAGGAAAAGCGTTCCCACATTTCGGCGAAAAACAGGACATAGAGGCCATGCGGATGACTGAGCAGTGTCCTGGCGTCGGCAGGCGTCTTCGACACTCCAAAACGGCCGGTGTCATCGGTCGAGGGGCGATTGCCGACAGACGTCATGCCCGACAACCGCCATCGAATGTCGGGCAGCGTTCGGGGGCTCGCTCGGCGCATCGCTCGCTCTTTCGCGCATTCTCAACCATCACACCCTCCGCAACATCCTAACCTTCACCCTAGGGTATACGGTATTTTATATGCAATCTTTTAACGTGCGGCGTCAGACCCTTGCGAAATGTACAGACTTTTGAATACCGAATATCGTATATTATATTTGACATACCCCCGCGAGCGTGGTGCATTCGCCTGAAGGCAAAGGGCCAATCAGGGGTATTTATGACAATTCGCAACTCCCACCGGGGAGCAGCGCTCGCTGCATCGGTATCCGCATTGCTGTCGACCAGCGCTTATGCGCAAATCGCCGCTGCGCCGACCACGGCGGAGCAGACCGTCGCCACGCCGGAAAGCAGTGACATCGTGGTCACCGGCACCCGCATCAAACGCCGCGACTTGGCCAGCAACAGCCCGCTGACAATGGTCGGGGAAGCCGAAATCCGCTATCAGGGCGCAACCAGCGTCGAAAGCGTGCTCAACAAACTTCCGCAATTCACCGCCGATGCGAACGAGAACGTCTCGAACGGGTCCGACGGCACGTCGAACATCAATTTGCGCAACCTCGGGTCCGGCCGGGTGCTGATCCTGCTGAACGGCCAGAGGATGCTGCCGCAGCAAGCGATCGACGTGAATTTCGTACCATCGTCGCTGGTGCAACGCATCGACGTGGTCACCGGGGGTGCCTCCGCAGTCTACGGGTCGGACGCTTTATCGGGCGTGGTCAATTTCGTCTTGCGCGACAATCTCGACGGGGTTCGGATCGACGCGCAAAGCAGCTTCAACCAACATGACAACGGCAATGGCTATCTTCATGGCCTGGTCAACACCAAGGGCTATCCGCAAGCGCCCGGCACCGTGTTCGACGGCGGCAAGACCGACATCAATGCGAGCTTCGGCAAGAATTTCGCGGACGGGCGCGGCAACATCACCGTTTATGGCGGCTATCGCACGTCGCAGCCGGTAACCCAGGATTCACGAGACGTTTCGGCATGCGCGCTCGACCCCGTGGATGATGCGGGCACCAACCTGAAGTGCGGTGGTTCCAGCAACAACGCCTACGGCCTGTTCACATTGCTGACCGGTCCGAACAAGGGCAAGACGCTCGATAATACCAAGGACGGTAAACACACTTGGGTGCCGTACGATTCGAGCTTTGCGTACAATTACTCGCCGACCAATTATTTCCAGCGCTCCGACACACGCTACACTGCGGGCGCTTTCGCCAAATTTAAGCTGAGCACGCTTGCCGAAGTCTATGGCAGCTTCATGTATATGAAAGACCGTACCTTTTCACAGGCGGCACCGTCCGCGCTGTTCCAGGGCACGACCTTTACAATTCCCTGCAACAATCCCTTCCTGTCGGCGAGCCAGGCGACCACCTTGTGCGGTGCCGCCGCTGGCACCGCGCAGACCCAGGACACGTTTATCGGCCTGCGCCTCACCACCCCGCGCCGCGACGATCTACGGCATGAGGATTTCCGCTATACCGCAGGTGTGCGCGGCAGTTTCGCGAAGGGCTTCAGCTACGACGTCAACTATCTGCGGTCGCTGGTGCGGTACAATGAGACCTATATGAACAATGTCGACAACGTGAAGGCGCAGCGCGCGCTCAACGCTGTCAACGTCAACGGCACCCCCACCTGCCAGTCGGTGATCGACGGAACGGACAAGAGCTGCCTGCCGATTGACGTGTTCGCCGCTGGTGCGATCAGCGCCACCGCGCTGCCATATCTCTTTTCGAACAGCTCGACGCAGAGCCGCAACACGCAGACGGTTTTCTCGGGCACGATCAACGGAGACCTCGGGCAATATGGCATTCAGATCCCATGGGCGGATCACGGCATCGGCATAGCGCTGGGTGCCGAGCATCGCCGCGAGACGCTGAGCGCCAGCGGCGACGCGATTGCGATCCAGAACGGCTATGTCGGCTCCGACGGCACGATCACCGTGACCGAAGGCTATGGCGAGCTGGAGATACCGATCCTGTCCAACCTGCCCTTCGCCAAGGCGCTGACGATCAACGGCGGTGCGCGCTATTCGACCTACCATAACCAACAGGATTCGACTGGCTTCAAATCCGATTTTCACGCGCTGACGTACAAAGGCGAACTGTCCTGGGCGCCGAGCAGCGACCTGCGACTGCGCGCAAGCTACAACCATGCCTTCCGGGCGCCCAACATCAGCGAACTGTTCGGTGCGGTCAGCCTTGGCAACGTGACCGCGACCGATCCGTGCGCCGGTTCCAGCCCGGCAGCATCGCTCACGGTCTGCCAGCGCACCGGCGTGACTGCGGCGCAATATGGCAACATTCCCGAATGCCCGGCAGGCGTCTGCGTTCAGCAATATGGCGGCAACCGCGATGTGAAACCCGAGCAGGCCGACACCTACACAATCGGTCTCGTGCTGACCCCGCGGATGCTGCGCAACTTCACGCTGTCGCTTGATTATTTCAACATCAAGGTGACCGATTACATCAGCACGATCTCGCCTTCGCTGACGATCAGCCAATGCGCCTCGACCGGCGACCCTTATTATTGCGGGCTGTTCCACCGCGATCCGCGCAGCGGCGTGCTGTTCGGCAATAACGGCTATGTCGTCGGCACCACGATCAATACCGGCTCGCTCCAGACGTCGGGCCTCGACATCACGAGCAGCTACACGCTCGACCTCAACCGTTTCGGGAAGGTCAATGTCGATCTCGTCGGCACCTTCCTGCTCGACCTTTCGACCGAGCCGCTGCCAGGGCTCGGGACCTACAATTGCAAGGGCCTGTACGGCTATACCTGCGGCGAGCCGTCGCCGACGTGGCGCCATCAGTTGCGCACCACCTGGATGATCCCAGGGAAGGAGAAGGCCACGTTGTCGCTCGCATGGCGCTATCTCGACAGCGTGAAGCTTTCTAGCTTGTCGGACAATGCATTCCTGAATGGCCAGGGCAGCGTCATCAACAGCAAGATCCCGGCGTACAGCTATTTCGATCTTGCGACGACGGTCAACTTCACCAAGGGGCTGACGCTCCGCGCGGGCGTCAACAACCTGCTCGACAAGGACCCGCCCGCCATCGCGCAGGGAATCCTGGCGAGCTTCGGCAATGGCAATACCTATCCCGGCGTCTATGATCCGCTCGGACGGACGATTTTCGTCGGGGCGACCGTCGCCTTCTGAACCTCTCCGGCGGCGCTCCCCGACAGGAAGCGTCGCCGACACTGTTAAAGGATTCTCCATGCCCCGCCCGTCGCGCCGCGATCTCCTCAAGACCGCCGGCGCGGCGGGCGGGCTTGTGCTTGCGCCCGCGCTTCGCGCGGCAGGGGGGCCGACTACCAGCGACAGTCCGCGTGCGATCGTGTCGCTCGATCGCGGCTGGCGCTTCGCGCTGGGGCATGCGGCGGATCCAGCGAAGGATTTCGGTTTCGGTACTGGCCACGACACCTATGGCAAATCCGGCGATGTCGGGACACCGGTTGCCGAGGCCAAGTTCGACGACAGCGGCTGGCACGCGGTCGATCTGCCGCATGATTGGGCGGTTGATCTCCCCTTCGAACGGTTCGGGGCACCCGATTCAGAGGCTGACCGTAGCGGTGCGTTTCAGGGATTCAAACCGCTCGGCCGGATGTGGCCCGCGACGAGCGTGGGCTGGTATCGCCGCGCGATCCCGATCACGGCGGAGGACGCGGGCAAACGCCTGTCGCTCGAATTTGACGGCGTTGCGCGCAATTGCCTCGTGATCTTCAACGGCTTCGTCGTCGGATCGAACGAAAGTGGCTATGCGCCCTTCCGCATCGACATCACCGATTTCGCCAAACCCGGCGAGGAGAATCTCCTCGTCCTCCGCTGCGACGTCAGCCTTGGCGAAGCGTGGTCGTACGAAGGTGCCGGACTCTATCGCCACGTCCGACTGGTCAAGACCGCGCCGACACATATCCGGCAATGGGGTGCCACGGTCCGCTGCGAGGTGCGCACCGACGGGGCGATCATCCGGATCGAGACCGAAATCGACAATGACGGCCCCGCCGCCACCGCACGCCTGCGTTCGCGCGTGACGGGGCCTGATGGGCGGATCGTCGCCGAATTGCTGTCTGATCCACTCGCGCTGCCGGACTGGGGCCGGACCAGCGTCGCGCAGGAGGCGCGGCTGTCCGATCCAGCCTTATGGTCGCTCGACACGCCGCAGCTCTACGCTCTTGCGAGCGAGATCATCATCGCCGACGTCGCCGTCGATCGCACGGTCAGCCGCTTCGGCATCCGCACGATCCGCTTCGATCCCGATCACGGCTTTTTCCTCAACGGCCTGCCGGTGAAGATCAAGGGCACGTGCAACCACCAGGATCATGCCGGCGTAGGCTTCGCGGTGCCCGACAGCCTCCACGTCTGGCGGCTCGAGCGGTTGAAGGCGATGGGTGCCAACGCCTATCGCTCGACGCACCATTCGCCCTCCCCCGCGATCCTCGATGCGTGCGACGCGATGGGGATTCTCGTGATGGACGAGACCCGCCAGATGTCGAGCAACCCCGAAGCGATGAGCCAGCTCGACCGGATCGTCCGCCAAGGGCGCAACCATCCGAGCATCATCCTGTGGAGCCTCGGCAACGAGGAAATCCACCGCGGCACGCCGACGGGGGCGCGAATCGCGGCGACGATGAAGCGCCGGATCTACGAACTCGACGGCACACGCCCCGTCACCGAAGCGTTCAACGGCAAGTTCGGCGAGGGCGCGTCGCCCGTGCTCGACGTGATGGGCTGCAATTACTATCTCGACGCGATCGATCCCTATCACGTTGCGCACCCGACGATGCCCATGATCGGCACCGAAACGGGCAGCACGGTGATGACTCGCGGCGAGTATAAGCGCGACGATGCCGCCGGGATCGTGCCCGCTTACGATACCGACTTCCCCAAATGGGCGACCACCGCCGAGACATGGTGGAGCTTCTACGATGCTCGCCCTTTCCTTGCCGGCGGGTTCGTGTGGACCGGGTTCGACTATCGCGGCGAGCCGACGCCGTTCGAGCGCTGGCCCGAAAACGCCTCGAATTTCGGACAGATGGACAGCTGCGGCTTCCCGAAGGACAATTATCATTATTACCGCGCCTGGTGGGGATCGAGGCCAGCGCTGCACCTGTTCCCGCACTGGAACTGGCCGGGGCGCGAGGGGCAGGAGATCGCGATCTGGGTCCATAGCAATTGCGACGCGGTCGAACTGTTCCTCAACGGCCGCAGCCTCGGCCGCCAGAGCGTGACGCGCAATCGCCACCTCGCCTGGCAGGTACCCTATATCCCCGGGCGGATCGAGGCACACGGCTTCGCGCGCGGCCGCCATATCCTGACCGAAGTGCGCGAGACGACCGGCACGCCGCAACGCATCGGGCTGACCAGCGACCGCCACAGCTTGGCGCCCGGCGAGGTCGCGGTGGTGCGCGCCGCCATCCTCGATGCGAAGCGGCGCGAGGTGCCGACCGCCAGCAACCGCATGACCTTCACGCTCGACGGTGACGCTAAATTGCTCGGCGTCGGCAATGGCGACCCGCGCTGCCTCGAACCCGACCATGCCAGCGTGCGCTCGGCCTTCAACGGCCTGTGCATGGCGATCGTCCAAACCGGTGAGCGCGGCGGCGCGATCCGCCTCGTCGCCACGGGTGATGGCCTCGATGCCGCGATGCTGCCGCTCCTCGCGACACGCGCTTGACGCGTTGCGCTCCTACCGCACGCTCCTTTCCATCGACCGAGACCCTCCGATGATCCCACCCCGCGCCAAGGCCTTCGTCCTCGCCATCGCTGCCCTGTGCCTGCCGACCAAGCTGCTCGCCGCGCCCGACGCGGCAACGTTCACCCGCTCGATCGGTCTGCGCGAGCAATGGCAATATCTCACGCGCGACGTGGTATGGCCGGCCCACTGGACGGCGGATGGCAGCCATTTCTTCTACCGCAAGACGGTCGAGGGCGGCTTCGCCTTCGAAACGGTCGACCGTCGAACGCTCGCCAAAGCGCCGGCGTTCGATCAGGCGAAGGTGGCGCGCGCGCTCGGCGCGGCGCTCGGGCATCCGGTCGCGCCGCTGCGGTTGCCGTTTGCGGCGTTCGACTATGATGCGGACGGTACCGCGATCCGGTTCCAGCTCGACGAAACCGCCTGGTCCTGCGCGCTCGACGGACACGCCTGCGCCGTCGTCGCCGATCCGCGCCGTCCGCGCGGCTTCGGTGTCGTCCGAGATCTGTCGGTCCCCGCCGACAACCGGCCCGCGCTCTCGCCCGACGGCACATGGGAAGCGTTGGTCGAGGACAACCAACTCGTGTTGCGCAAGCCGGGCGGCAAGGACGCGATCCGCCTGAGCCGCGACGGATCGGCCGGTGACTTCTATGATCCCGAAACGCTGGTCTGGTCGCCCGACAGCCGCCACATCCTGTTGTACCGTGTCCGCCCCGGCTATGCGCGCCAGGTGCTGCGTGTGGAGGCAGCACCGGCGGGGCGGCTGCAGCCAACGCTGCGCACGCAGCTTTACCCCAAGCCCGGCGATGCGATCGACCAGGAGCAGCCCGTGCTGTTCGACCTCGCGGCACGGCGCGAGACGGTGATCGACGCCGCCCTCTTCCCCAACCCCTATCAACTCTCGCAACCGCGCTGGCGCGCCGACGGGCGCAGCGTCGAGTTCGATTATATCCGGCGCGACTTCCAGCAGGCGCGCGTGATCGCGGTCGATGCAGAGACGGGCAAGGCGCACGCCGCGGTCACCGAAAACGCCGCGACCTTCGTCTATGCCGATCGTCGCTTCGCCCATGCGGTGCACGGGCTCGGCGACGAAATCGTGTGAGCGTCGGAGCGCGATGGCTGGAACCAGCTCTATCTGATCGACGGCCACACCGGCGCTGTGAAAAATCGCATCACGCACGGCAATTGGGTCGTGCGCGAAGTGGTCAAGGTGGACGATGACAAGCGCCAGATCTGGTTCGCCGCAAGCGGCATGAACCCGGGCGAAGACCCGTATTTCCGGCACTATTACCGCATCGATTTCGACGGCCGCCACCTGACGTTGCTCACCTCGGCGACAGCCGATCACGACGTCGCTTTCTCGCCCGACATGACGCTGTTCGTCGACACCTATTCGCGGGTCGACTTGCCCACGATCAGCGAGTTGCACCGCGCGGACGACGGCACCCTGGTGGCGAGGATCACCACGGGCGACGACACGCGCCTGGTGGCCGCCGGGTTTCGCCCGCCCGAAGTCGTCACCGCCAAGGGACGCGACGGCAAAACCGATATCTGGGGCATCGTCGTGCGACCGCGCGATTACGATCCACACAAGACATATCCGGTGATCGAAAACATCTATGCTGGCCCGCACGACAGCTTCGTGCCCAAGGGTTTCTGGCCGTTCGGCTATCACGCCGGCGGCGACAAGGTGATCGGGATGCAGGCGCTGGCGGATCTCGGCTTTATCGTCGTCCAGATTGACGGCATGGGCACCGCCAATCGCTCCAAGGCATTTCAGGACGTCGCCTGGAAAAATCTCGGCGATTCGGGCTTCCCTGATCGCATCGCCTGGCACCGCGCACTGGCCGCGCGCGACGCATCCTACGATATCAGCCGCGTCGGCATCTACGGCGCGTCCGCTGGGGGGCAGAGTACGCTCAACGCCTTGCTGTTCCACCGCGATTTCTACAAGGTCGGCGTGGCTTATGCCGGTTGCTACGACAATCGCATGGACAAGATCAGCTGGAACGAACAGTGGCTCGGCTGGCCCGTCGACAAGAGCTATGCCGCCGCCTCGGGCGTCGACAATGCCTGGCGGCTGACGGGCAAGCTGCTGATGATCGTCGGCGAGCAGGACAGCAATGTCGACCCCGCTTCGACGATGCAGGTGGTCGATGCGCTGATCAAGGCGAACAAGGATTTCGATCTGCTGTCGGTACCAGGCGGCGAACACAGCGTCGGCCGCTCAACCGGCCCGATCGACTATGTCACACGTCGGCAATTTGGCTTCTTCGTATGCAACTTGCTCGGCGACACCACGCCCGACTGGAACGCTGTGCCGACGCGCGTAGGCTAATCGGATGGGCTGATACCACCCTACTCTAAAATGCTAGGTCGGGAACAATTTTACGCCTTGAAGGCATCTTCTGAGACAATCTGTGCAGGAGCTGGCGCGACCGTCTGTAACGCAAGGTTGGAAATCGTTTCATGCGGCCCGTGCCTGCGCGGTGAAGGACACCGCGCAGGACGTTTAGGCAGCGCGGAACCTCAGAAGCCGTAGGACAGCCGCAAATAGCCGAACTGTCCGGGGACATCGTAGGTGGTCGTATCGAAATTCGCGCCGTCGCAGGTGATGCAGACGGGCGGCTGCTTGTTGAAGACGTTGTTGACGCCGGCGACCAGCTTGAACTTTTGCATCCAATCCGCCGACAGATAGAATTGCACGTCGCCATAGAAGGTTGGCGTCATGCGATGCTTGGTCGCATCGCTCTCCCTGACCGCGCTGATATAGCGGCCGGTAAACGACGCCCCGAAAGACGGCGTCGAGAAATCGACCGTGCTGTTCAGCTTGAAGCGCGGGAAAGCCTGATCGACCGACAGGCAACGCTCGGTCCCAACGCATTTCTGCAAGCCTGTCGGCAGCAGCGCGTCATATTTCAACAGATAGGCGGCATTGACGCTGAGGCCCGCCGTGCCACCGCGGAACCGCGGCGTGCGATAGAGCAAGGTACTGTCGAGCCCATCGGTTTTGATCGAGTTCAGGTTCTGCAGCACCGCGCCGACCGATGCGATGGTGCCGACAGTCGTGCGCTTGATCAGCGCGCAGCTCGCGGCATCGCCGTTGAATGCGCAGCGCGAGAGGATCAGTGACGCCGGGGCCGAGTCGATCGCGTTCTTCAGGCTGATCGAATAATAATTGACCTCAAGGCTTAGCACGCTGGCCAAGCCGCCGCGCGCCCAGGATGGGCTGTAGACGCCCCCTGCGGTCCAGGTCTTCGCGGTTTCGGGCTTGAGGTTGACATTGCCGCCCGAAAAGACGCCGATCTGGCCAGCCGGCTCGGCATAGCTGCCATTCGCCGGCACCCCATTGGCGATGCAGTTCGCCTTCACCGTCGCGTTGGTCTGGAACGAGCCGCCCAGGCCGCTGGTGCACGGATCCTGGATCGTCTGGTCGGAGCGCGAGGCCCCGGCGTAGAGTTCGCCGATGCTCGGCGCGCGCAGGCTCTCGGCATAGCCGCCGCGCAACAGCAGGTCGGAAACCGGCTTCCACAGGCCCGACGCGGTAAAGACCGTGTTGCTGCCGAAGGTCGAATAGTTTGAGTGGCGCACCGCGCCGTCGAATTCGAGCTTCTGGAAGAACGCGGTGTTGGTCAGGATCGGGACGCGAAGCTCGCCATAGATTTCATCGACGTTGAAGCGCCCGCGGCTCGGTTGGGTCGGCACGTCGGCACCCAGCCCGGCGACGATGACGGGATCGGGGTCGTAGCTCGCCCCCTGATCGCGATGCTCATAGCCGATCGCCAGGCCGACATCGCCGGCCGGCAGCGTGAACAGCGCTCCTGAAAGGTTGGCGCTGAAATCATTGAGTTCCTGTTGGCTCTTGTCGCGTTCGTTGAACGTCACGAAAGCGAGCATCGCCGGCGTTATCGAACCCGCGCCGCCAACCGTTGCACCACCGAAGATGTTGAACGGTACGCACGCACCGGTGCATTGCGAGACTGGCCCTAGCGCCTGCGCGAGCTTGGCGGCGTTGACGTTGCCGGTGAAGAGCTGGTGCGCGTCGTTGAGGCCATAGACCGCGTTCGCATCCCAGAACCACTTATGCTCGCCGATGTGGAACGAGCCGTCGAGCGTCACCGTTCCCGAGAAGGTATCGACATCCTGCGTGAAGATACGCTGGCCACCCTCGACGAAGCGACGATTGATCGCGACGTAATTGGCGGGCACGCCCGACGGCGTGCCGTCGAGGTTGACGCCCGAGGACAGCGTGACCCCGAACGGATTGTAGGGATTGCTGGCATCGACCGAAATGCGGTCGAGCAAATTGCCATTGCCCGCGCCCGGCCCGATCACAAGCGGCAGGAACGCCGCCTCGGTGGTCGAGTGGCGGTGGTTATAGACCAGCTTCACCCGCATGTTGACGTTGTCGCTCAGCGCCTGCTTGAAGTTCAGGAATCCGCCATACCGCTCCGACGGCGTCAGCAGATAGTTGAACGGCGCGAAGTTGAAGCGGTCGGCATCGGTGAAGGTCTTGAAATCGGCCAGCGTCGCGGTGCGCCCGATGACGGGTGCCTTGAGCGTCAAATTCTGCCCCAGCACGCGGTAGCGCCCGAGCGGCGGCGAGCCACTGCACCCGACGCCACCGGTCGCGGCAAAGGCCGGATCCTGGCACGACACCGCACCCGATGCCGGGAACAGCGAAATCGCCCGATTGCCGGTGCTGACCGCTTCCTGCTTGGTATAATAGCCGCCCAGCACGACCGAGGTGCCGCTTGCGGGCTTTTGGATGCCATAGCTGAGCTCATAATTCTGGGTATGGCCATCGCCCTGGCGGAACGTGCCGAACTGGGCGTTGGCCTGCAGCCCCTTCTGCGCCTGCTTGGTGATGATGTTGACCACGCCGGCGACCGCATCGGTGCCGTAGAGCGGCGACGCGCCCGATTGCAGGACCTCGATCCGTTCGATCGAGTTCATCGGGATTTCGTTGAGATCGACCGAGGCCGGGATGCCGCCCGCCGACGAGCCGTTGACGTAGCGCAGGCCGTCGACCAGCACGAGCGTGCGCTTGGCCCCGAGATAGCGCAGGTCGATTTCCGCCGCGCCCGAGCTGACACCGGTGCCGTCGGGCGGACCACCGATATTGCCGGCATTGTTGACCTTGGTGTTGAGCCCCCCGCCCGCGCTCGGCAAGCGCTGCAGCACGTCAGCGACCGAGCTCAGGCCGGTGCGCGCGATTGCGGCCTGGTCGACGGTGACGACCGGCTTGTCCTGGTCGAGCGGGCTGCGGCGGATGCGCGATCCGGTGACGACAATATCCTGGTCGGAGGCGGCGGTGGCATTTTCTGGCGCGACCTGCGCCGACGCCGGAGCAACCGAAATGCCGGTCGCGAGCGCCACCATGGCGGCACCCAGATAATAAGGCGAGATAGCTTTAAGCATGATTGTTTCCCCGTTTGTCGTCTTTGCGACATCCTCTCCGGGTTTATGACAGGATGGTGAAACAATCGATGCGGTGGCCGCAAGGGGGCAATGCGCGCGACCGGTCGTTTCCTTGGCAGTGTGGTTAATTTGTGACTATCGAAACACACCCCCGGATTTGGTTTGCGTAGAGCGGCTTTTGGTCTCTTGAATCGCGCGCAGGATCTCGGATGATTCAGCCTGCTGGCACTCCGCAGGGGATCGGGGAACAAAGGCCAACTTGCCACGAAAACGGGCGGCGGGAACCGTGCGGACGAGCCCCACCGTGGCGAACTGGCAGGGCTGCAAACGCACAACAGCCCCATCTCTTTTGAGACGGGGCTGTTGTGCTAGCGTTGGTCGCGGGGACCCGCAACCAACGATACTTGTACCGGCCCGACAACCATATGCTGACGATACGGTTTGATGCGGCAACCACTTCCTACAACGCGCTTTTTTCGAACCGCCGCTTAGGGGCAGGACCCATTGATATGAGCGTCGGGATCCGGTTCAGGCTCTGGCTGCGATCAGTGAGTCCCGACCCTAAGATTGCCGCCCAGACGAGCTAGTTCAGCGTTGCGAGCAAAGCGCTCGCCTGTCCCTCTGGTGCAAGCAAACGTTTGCAGCCGGCTGACGATCAATTGCGCACGGTCGCAGCAGCAAGGTGCCGACCGGAAAGCACGGGTTCCACCGTCGGTTCTAGCGTATTCGCACTATATCCAAGGGCGAACCCATAGCGACCCGGCGCGATCCTCCAGCCGCCATCTGCCCAGCCCGCCAGCAAACGCGGATCGACATCGAAGCTCATTGTCCGCGTCTCGCCCGGGGCCAGCGTCAGGCTGTCGAACCCAACCAAACGTCTAACCGGTTTGCCGTTGATCGAAGTTAGATAAAGCTGGGGCGCATCGCGCCCCGCGCGGGTGCCGTCGTTGGTCACGGTGAACGTTGCACGCGGGATCGCGCCGCCCGACACGCGCAATCCCTCATGCCGGAAATGCGTGTAGCTCAACCCGTGGCCAAAGGCGAAGAGCGGCCTGGCCCCCTTGGCGAAATGCCATTTGTAGCCGATGTCGGCACCCTCTGTATAATCGATCGACATTGCCGATCCCTCGGGCAGGCCGAGGCCCGGGATGATCGGATGCGCAAGCTGGCTTTCATCAACCGGGAAGCTCACCGGCAGGTGACCCGACGGATTGACCGCGCCGGTCAGCACGTCGGCGATTGCCGCACCACCTTCCTGCCCCGGATACCACGCCTCGACCACAGCCCTGACCTTGTCGATCCACGGCATCTTCACGGGATTGCCCGTTTCGAGCACCACAATGGTGTTCGGGTTTGCGGCGGCGACCGCGGCGATCAGCGCGTCCTGCCCCTCGGGCAGCGTCATGCTGCCATCAGCACCTTCGGCCTGCCACTGCGTTGCGAAGACGATCGCGAACTCGGCCTGGGCGGCGAACGCCGCCGCCGCCTCGGGAACATAGCCGCTATCAAATTCGACCTTCGTGCCCGGTAGCGCGGCGACGAGTGCTTTCAGGGGCGACGACGGCATGATCAACTGACGCCCCCAATTCCCCATGAGTCCGCGACCGCCGACCGGAATCAGCGCGACTGGCCCGGCAGGCGTGACCTGGCTCGATCCGGCACCCGACATCACGCCGATATCGGCATGGCCGCCGATCACGGCGATCGACTTTGCCGAGGCGAGCAACGGCAACAGATTGCCCTCGTTTTTCATCAGCACGATTCCGTTCGCGGCGACCTCGTGCACCTCCTTCGCATGCGCGGCGAAATCGATCGGTGTCTCGCGCAAGGGGGCATCGGCCCCGACCGCGTACAGCGAGCGCAGGATCCGCCGCACCGCAGTCGAGATCTGTTGCATGGTGACACGGCCCGCCGCCACTTCGCCCTTGAGCGGCACGTCGAACCAGATTTGTTTGTCGAGTTGCGCCCCCGATTGCTGGTCGAGCCCTGCGGAGAAATACGACACGTCGTGCACCGCGGACCAATCCGACATCACCCAACCGCGATAATCCCAGTCCTTCTTCAGCACACGGTTGAGCAGGAAATCGTTGCCGCAGGCATAGGCACCGTTGACCTGATTGTAGCTACACATGACGGAGCCCGGCTGGCCGCGTTCGATCGCGATTTGAAAAGCGAGCAAGTCGCTTTCACGGAACGGCCCTTCGGCGATACGTGCATCGATCGAATTGCGCAGCGTTTCCTGATCGTTCAGCGCAAAATGCTTGATGGTGGAGACGACATGTTCGCTTTGCACGCCGCGGATGGCCTCGCCGGCCAGCGTGCCGGCGAGCAAGGGATCCTCGCCCATATATTCGAAATTTCGGCCGCCGCGCGGATCCCGCGCGAGGTTGATGCCGCCGGCGAGCAGCACGTTGAAACCCTTTGAGCGTGCTTCGTTGCCGGCGATCGCGCCGCTGCGAAAAGCGAGCTTCCGATCGAACGTTGCGGCAAGCAACTGGCTCGAGGGCAAGGCCGTCGAGACGTCGCCCTTGCGGAGTTGCAACGGATTGACCACGCCGAGGCTCGCGTCGGTTTCATAAAGGTCGGGAATGCCAAGGCGCGGAATCCCGGCGATATAGCCCGCCGTCGCCTTCAGGCCCGGCGGGACCGGGGGGAGCCCGGGAAGGTTGAGCGGCATGATCCCATGCAGCAGCTGGAAACGCTCGGCATCGGTCATGCGCTTTTCGGTCGCGGCGGCGCGGGCATCGGCGTCGTCGCGTGACTGGGCCCAGGCCGGCACCGCCAGCAAAGCAATCATGATGGTGGCAAGCGCGGTCTTCATTGCGGCTCCAGTCGTCAGCAAAAGCGCGGGGCGGCAACCCAATTGCCGCCCCGTCCGGTGGGAGGAACTCAGAACGTCTTGCGCAAACCGACCGTGACGATGCGCCCAAGCGGCGATGCAACCGTCGGATCGAACCCATAGGCACCGTTGCCGGCGTCGTAGAAATAGGGAGGGTTCTTGTCGAACAGGTTGGTCACATCGACGGTCACCTGCGTGCCGCTGGCAAGGCCACTGAATGGGAGCTTCCAGCCGGTGTGCAAGTCGATCGTCGCCTGTGCATCGACCTTGCTCTTGTCGATCGTGTTGACATAGCCATTGGTGTAATTGACGAAGAATGTCGCATCGAGCGGCCCTTGTACCCAGCCGAGATGGCCGCGCATCTTCAGATTGACCGCATAATTGGTGCGCAGTCGATCGGTGACGACGGTATCGCCGTTGATCTTCTGGTCGAACTGCAACAGCCACGTTCCGCCCGCGCCGACGTTGAACGAACCATAAGGCGCGGTGAAGGCATAGGACACGTCGAAGTCGATGCCGCCGATCTTCTGCTCGGCGAAATTCTGACGGCGCAAATCGTAGATCGCGGTCGGCAACGGGCCGACGTCGGGATAGGACAGCCCGTCGTGCCGCAACCCGGCTGTCGCCGCCAGCACCTGCGCCGCAGTCGGCGCATAGGTACGATAGCGATTGTAGATCGGATTGTTCGGTTCGGTCACGACGTTGAAGCCGGGGAACGTGATGACGTTCTTGTAATCGATGTTGAAATAGCTCGCCGTCGCCTTGAAGCCCGGCAGCGCGAGCGGCTTGAACTCGGCACCGAGCGACCAAGTCGTCGCCTTTTCCGGCTCCAGCTTGTTGCCACCGGCGAGGATGATCGAATAGGCGCTCGAGCCCGCCCCGGTAAAATCGGCGAAGCGGATCACGCGCGTGTCGATAGCTGTTCCGGCATCGGCCAGGCTCGGCGCGTGGAACGACTTGCCAAAGCTTCCGTGGAACACGAGCCCGCGAACCGGCGTATAGTTGATACCGATCTTCGGGTTCGTCGTGCCGCCGACATCGTTATAATGATCATAGCGCGCCGAGAGCGACAGATCGAGCTTCTGGATGCCGCCGATCGCATTGGCGTCGCCGAAGATCGGCACGAACAGTTCGCCGTAGAAAGAGTAGCTCTTGCGGTCGCCCAGCGCCGACGTCTGCACCGGCGTGCCGTTGGGGCCGACGTCTACCGTCGAGAAAAAGCGTTCCTCGCGAACGTCGGTACCGACTGCGGCCCGGAGCGCGCCTCCCGGCAGTTGCAAGATCGACCCGTCGATTTTGGCGAGCGCCTCCTTCACCGTCTGCTGACCGTAATAATGCGTGTGATAATCGCCGACCTGCGCAACGAGCGTCGGATCATTGGCAGCACCGACGCCGTACGGATTGAAGCGGCCCGACGCGACGAGGGACGTCAGCAACGCCTGATTGAGACCGCCTTGCGTGATGTTGTCCCGCTCGCGCCCGTAATTGAGATCGATCGAACCTTTGAAATCGCCGAACAGACTGGCATCGAGCCCGATGTTCGACGACCATGTTTCGGTCTTGATATGGTTGGTCACCGTCGCACCGAAATCGCCCGTGCCGTCATAGGTTACGCTGTGCGTGCCGGCCGGCACGCCGAGGCCGACGACATAATTGTAGAACGGGCCGGATGAGACATTGACGCTCAGGCCACCGCTTGGATCGTTATTACCCGAAATAGCGGGCAGCGACGTTACCTCGCGCTTCGAATACAGCGTCCGCGCGCGCAGCGTCAGGGAACTGCCGAGTTCCTGACGGATCGAGATCAACCCCTGATGTCGGTGCTGCGCGGGGAAAAGATCGTTGGCCTTGATGTTATCGCAGGTGTTGCTTGCGCCGCGCGTCGCTTTTGTGCCGGACAATGCATAGTTCACGCCGCCAACCGTGACGTTGCCGGGGCTGCAGAGCGTCGAGGGCGTGCGCTGAAAATAATAGTCGCGCTCGCGACCGTTGACGGCTGTGTTCTCCGAATATTCGTAGTCGAACAGAACCGACCCGGTGCCCCACGTCTTCCCCGCGAGGATGCTGCCGTTATAGCTGCGATAACCGTCACCAAAACCGAGCTTGCCGTTGGTTTCTACGCCGTTGAAGTTACGGCGCAGGATGAAGTTGACGACGCCTGCGACGGCGTCCGAGCCGTAGATCGACGAGGCACCGTCGGCGACGATTTCAACACGCTCGATTGCGGAAGGCGGGATCGCACTCGGATCTGGCGCGGTCTGGTTGATGCCGGCCCCGGGCAGACGCAGCCCATCGACCAGCACCAGCGTCAGGCCACCGCCGCCATTGCCGACGCCGACGCCGTGGAGGGCGGGCTGATCGACGAAATTGGCGGAGTTCTGCCCGGTGTTGCCCCCGGAGGCACCGAAGCTGCCGAGTTGGGGAATCGAACGCAGCAATTCGGTGGTGGTGGTAGCACCGGTTGCCAGAATATCCTGCCGCGTCACGCTGGTGAGCGCGGAGCCGGTCGGTGCCACGCCGCGGATGCTGCTGCCGGTTACGATGATGTCTTGGCCGGTATTTTCGGCTTGCTGCGCGTCCGGAGTGGCGGCCGCACCGATCGGCTGCGCCTGGCTTGCCGACGTCGATGGCGTAACATCGGTCTGCGGCCCAGTGGCCCCTGCCCCGCTGTCAGGCGACGTCTGCGATGCTGGGTTCGCCTGCTGCGCTGCGGCCGGGCCCGCCAGTGCCATTGCGGTGCCGGCAAGCAGAATGGACAAGGTCTTGGACGACATGAATGATCCCCTCTTTTCTCGGATCTCGCGCAGGACTCGTCGGCGGACGAATCCGGTGCACGAAAACGATTATATGTTTTGGTAGATGGCGTGCGTTGCGCCGCGGCCGTCCTCAGACGGCCCGAATACTCGACCTTGGCATCATCATCTCCCTTGGCGGTGACGTGCGACTTGGCTGTGCACGATTCCTGCAGTTCTTGTGCTGCGAATGTTTTCTACCCCGTCACCCGAAGCCTTGCAAGCGAAAATCCATTTATCGTAAGTGTGTTCCATATTATGGGAATAACATGGTTAGGACGCAAAGCCGACCAGCGCGCTTCGGTCTATCGCGGCGATATCGGCGCGCCCGGTCAGCGCCATAGCGACGCGCATTTCCGCTTCGACCAGGTCGAGCATATGGGCCACCCCAGCTTCGCCTGCCGCCGCCAGTGCGTAGACCCAGGCACGGCCGAGCAGCACGCCCTTCGCCCCGAGCGCCAGCAGACGCACCACGTCGAGCCCTGACCGCACGCCGCCGTCGACCAGGACCGTGAGCCGGTCACCGACCGCATCGACGATTGGCGGCAGCGCCCGCGCCGTCGAGGGAACGCCATCGAGTTGGCGGCCGCCATGGTTCGACACGACGATTCCATCGGCACCGAGCAACGCCGCGCTGCGGGCATCGTCGGCATCAAGGATGCCTTTGATGATCAGCGACCCATCCCACTCGGCACGAATGAAATCGAGGTCGCTCCAGCTGACGCTCGGATCGAAATTGTTACGCATCCACGCAAAGAAATCTTCGAGCCCGGTATTCTTGCCAAGCACCGGCGCGACATTGCCGAGTTGATGCGGCCGACCGCGCACCCCGACGTCCCACGCCCACCCGGGCTTGGTCATTGCTTGCCACGTACGGCGCAGCGACCCGATCGGGCCTGCGGCACCTGCGAGGCCGGAACGATAGTCACGATACCGCGATCCCGGAACAGGCATATCGACCGTAAAGACCAAAGCAGAGCAGCGCGCAGCCTTCGCTTGGGCAAGCAAGTCTTTCATGAAACCGCGGTCGCGGATCATGTAGAGCTGGAACCAGAAGGGCGCGTCGGTCCCGCGCGCAACCTCGTCAAGCGGACAGGCCGAGACGGTTGAAAGGCAGAACGGAATCCCGGCCTTTTCGGCGGCGCGCGCGGCCTGCACTTCGCCGCGGCGCGCGTTGAGCCCCGCCAGCCCGATCGGCGCGAGCGCGACCGGCAGGCGCATCTTCTGCCCGAACAGCTCGGTCGACAGATCGAGTCGCGAGACATCGGTCAGCACGCGCTGGCGTAGCGCGATATCCTCCAGATCGGCAATGTTCCGCCGCAACGTGACTTCGGCATAGGAACCGCCGTCGATATATTCGAACAGGAAATGTGGCAGCCGCCGCCGTGCGAGTTCGCGGTAATCGAGTGCGGAAGCGGCCTTCATGATCGCGCCTCCAGCCAACCGTCCACCTGCAACCAAGTGTAGAACTGCTCGATCCAGGCGGTCGACGTCGTTCCGGGCTGGCCTAGTCCAAACCCATGACCACCCTTTTCGTAGACATGCAGTTCAACCGGACGGCGCGCCTTGTGCCACGCCTCGATCAGTCCATAGCCAGTGTTCCCAAACAACGGATCGTCGTCCGCGATCGCGACGAACATCGGCGGTGCATCGGACGGTACCGTCACACCCGTTAACGGCGGATAGATGGGGGCAACGAAATCGGGCACCGCACCGGGTTCGTTCGCCAAAGTCACCGCCAGCACGGTCATTGCGCCCGCGGAGAAGCCGAGGAACCCAACACGCCGCGGGTCGATCTGATAGTCCGCCGCATGGGAGCGGATGAGCCTTAGCGCACGCTGTCCATCGGCGATTGCCTCCGGGGGTACCGCAAAGACGGCCCGACCTCCACTGGCCATCGCAGTACCCAGCATGTTCGAGAACGCTCGACGAAAACCAGCGGTGTCCGCCGCCGTTGTGGTCGTGCGATACTTCAGGACAAATGCAGCGATCCCATGATCGGCAAGCCAGCGCGCGACCGCAAACCCCTCACTATCGATTGACAGCATCTGAAAGCCGCCACCCGGCGCGATGATAATCGCCGCACCTGTCGACTTGCCGGGTGCCGGCAACACCGGGGTCAGCGAAGCGGACCCGACATTGCGGACGATCCGCGAACCGCCGAGCGTAAGCCATGATTCCGGAGGCGACGTCGGATCGCTTTTTGTCCGATCGCCGCTTTTCAAGGGAACTTCGCCTTGCAACGTCGGCACCGGAATCGGGTTCATCGGGGGAAATCCCTGAGCCAGGATCGGCCCCGCCAGACATAGGAAGAAGAGCATCAGGGTAAGCCTGATCATTGCGGCGGCCCTCACTGGAGGTTCACGAACATGCCGCCATCGACCAGCAGCGCAGCACCTGTGACGTATCTGGCCATGTCCGACGCGAGGAACACGATTGGCCCGGCGACATCGTCGGGCCGGCCAAGCCGACCGAGCGGAATGCGGTTTTCCATATACGCGCGCTTGTCGGCGTCAGCGAGATCCTCCTTGTTGATGTCGGTCAGGATCGTACCGGGCAGCACCGAATTGCAGCGAATACCATGACGGCCGAGCGCGATTGCAGCGGACTGCATCAGCGAATGCACACCGGCCTTGGTCGGCGTGTAATGCGTCTGGAACTCGCCGCCCACCAGCGCCGAGATCGACGAGACGGCGACGATCGCGCCGCCCCCGCCTTGCGCGACCATCTGGTTGGCGGCGGCCTGTACCATGTAATAGGCACCGTGGAGATTGACTCGCATCGTGCGCTCGAAGGTCTCGGCCGGCATGTCGAGAAAGGCATGGAATGGGCAGATGCCGGCATTGTTGACGAACACGTCGACCCGGCCAAGCGCTTCGGTTGCTTGCGCGACAAAGGCTTTGGCCGTCTCGGCTTCGGCGACGTCGCCCTTGATCGCCACGCCCTTGCGCCCGAGCGCCTCGATCTCCGCGATGCACGCCGCGGCACCGGCATCGTCCGAATTGAAGTTGATCGCGACGTCCGCACCTTCACGCGCCGCACCGACGGCAGCAGCACGCCCGATCCCGGCCGAGGCACCGGTAATCAGCACCGTCTTTCCTTCAAGTAGCATCGCCGGTCCTCTTCTCGTCGTCGGTTACAGTAAATGCGTCAGGTCTTCGGCACCCAGCCGAGGTCGTGGCTGATCGCCCGCGCGGTATCGCCTACTTCGATCGAGAGTGCGTCCATCCGCTCGTCGCTCATATATTGCGCGGCACTCGACACGCTGATCGCGGCGACGATTGCGCCGCGCGCATCACGGATCGGTGCCGCGACGCAGCGGATCTGGTCCTCGTTTTCCTCGAGATCGAAGGCGCGTCCGGCGGCGGCATAGGCCCTCATCCGTTCGGTCCACAGCGTCGCATCGACCGGATGCCCGCCGTCCGCCATATCGGCAGCCAACCGCTCCGCCCAATAATCCTCCGGATGATCGAGCATCAGCGCCTTGCCGAGGCCCGTGGACGTCAGTGGCTGACGATCGCCGACACGGCTCGAAATGTTGATTCGGCGCCGTCCGGGCATCTTGTCGAGATACAGCGCACGATCGCCATCGAGGATACCGAGATGCACCGTGTCTTCGGTCGTGCCTGCAAGTGCTTCGAGATGCGGTCGCGCAACCTGGATTACATCGGCTTGCGCCTGCGCCAGAAAGCCGAGTTCGAGCAACTTCGGACCAAGCCGATAGCCTGCGCGCGGGGTGAAGGCCAGGAATCCGCGATCGACCAGCGCGCTTGCCAGCCGGTGCGTGGTGCTCTTGGTCAAATCGAGCCGTTCGGCCAAATCGCTGAGCGCCAGTGGCTCGTGCGCAATCGCTTCGATCACGTCGAGACCGCGCATCAACGTCTGGCTGCCGGCCCCGATCGACGGTTCCGCCGGGGTTGCCGGGCGTGTCTCTGTTGACGACTTCATTTCCACTCCTTAAGACATGCTCTCACAATATGGCAACACTGCACAGCCAATTCAAAGCTGTGGAAGACACCAAGATAGGGGCAGGACGCGCGATGGCGCTACCTAAGATCAAGCATGTACGCGCATTCGTCGTCCGTGGCGGCGGCGCTGATTATCACGATCAGGGTGCAGGCCACTGGATCGACGATCACATCGCGACGCCGATGAGTCGCTATCCCGAGTACCGCCAATCACGCCAGAGCTTCGGCATCAATGTACTCGGCACGCTGGTGGTCGAACTCGAGGCCGACGATGGCACGATCGGTTTTGCCGTTACGACCGGTGGCGAACCGGCGGCGTACATCGTCGAGAAACACCTCGCCCGCTTCCTCGAAGGTGCGAACCCGACCGATTACGAGAAGATCTGGGACCAGATGTATTTCTCGACCCAATATTATGGCCGCAAGGGGCTGGTGATCAACGCGATCTCCGGCGTCGATCTAGCGCTGTGGGATTTGCTGGGGAAATTGCGCCAGGAGCCGGTCTATCATTTGCTCGGTGGTGCGGTGCGCGATGAACTACAATTCTACGCGACTGGCGCGCGGCCCGACATCGCCAAGGAGCTTGGCTTCATCGGCGGCAAGATGGCGTTGCACCACGGCCCGGCCGAAGGGCTGGAAGGACTGCACGCGAATATCGCGACGCTCGCCGACATGCGCGAGAAGGTCGGCCCCGATTTCTGGCTGATGCTCGATTGCTGGATGGCGCTCGATGTCGAGTATGCGACGCGGCTTGCGCTCGCCGCGCAAGAGCATGGCCTGAAATGGATCGAGGAAGCGCTCAGTCCCGACGATTATTGGGGCTATGCCGAATTGAAGCGCAACGTTCCCAAAGGCATGCTGGTCACGACCGGCGAACATGAGGCGACGCGCTGGGGCTTCCGGATGCTGCTCGAGATGGACTGTTGCGACATCATCCAGCCCGATGTCGGCTGGTGTGGTGGCGTCACCGAATTGCTCAAGATCTCGGCACTCGCCGATGCGCATGGCAAGATGGTCGTCCCGCATGGATCATCGGTTTATTCCTATCACTTCGTCGTCACGCGCCACAATTCGCCGTTCGCCGAATTCCTGATGATGCACCCCGGACCGACGGAGGTGGTGCCGATGTTCGCGCCGCAACTGCTGGGCGAGCCGGTACCCGTCAATGGTCGGATCAAAGCGTCCGCGCTCGACAAGCCCGGGTTCGGCGTTGAGCTCAATCCGGCGGTGCCGATGCACCGCCCCTACACGCACTGAGGATATCCAGATGAAGCTCTGCCGCTATGGCCCCGTCGGGGCCGAGAAGCCCGGCCTGATCGACGCCGATGGGCGAATCCGCGACCTGTCGGGCGTGATCAGCGATCTCACGCCCGCCGAGGTGACGCTTTCCGCAATCGACAAGCTGAAGGGCCTTGATCCGACGACGCTGCCATTGGTCGAAGGCTCCCCCCGCTACGGCGTACCGGTCGCCGGGATCGGAAAGTTCATCGCGGTCGGCCTCAATTATGCCGATCACGCCGCAGAATCCGGACTGCCCGTGCCGCCGGAGCCGATCTTCTTCACCAAGGCGATCTCCTGCCTGGTTGGCCCCGATGACGACGTGATGATCCCGAAGGGTGCGTTGAAGACCGATTGGGAAGTCGAACTCGGCGTCGTCATTGGCAAGACCTGCCGCTATGTCGAGCAGGCCGATGCGCTCAACCATGTCGCGGGCTACGTGCTTGTTAACGACGTGTCCGAGCGCGCCTTCCAAAAGGAACTCGGCAGCCAGTGGGACAAGGGCAAGGGTTGCGATACGTTCGGCCCGACTGGCCCGTGGCTGGTCACGCCCGACGAGATCGGCGACGTCCAGGCGCTCGACATGTTCCTCGACGTCAACGGCACGCGTCGCCAGACCGGCAACACGCGGACAATGATCTTCCCGGTGGCCGAATGCATTGCGTATGTCAGCCGTTTCATCACGCTCCATCCAGGCGATTTGCTCATCACCGGCACGCCCCCCGGCGTCGGCGAAGGACAGAAGCCGACAGCGATATTCCTGAAAGCCGGCGACACAATGCATCTCGGCATTGAGAAGCTCGGCGAGCAGCGCCAGACCGTGATCGCCTTTACGCTGGATTCGGCGGCGTGAGCCTATACGCAGGCCGTTACGCCGGTCGCAGCGCAATCGTCACAGGCGGCGCGTCGGGGCTCGGCAAGGCCGTCGCGGCGCGCATTGTCTCCGAGGGCGGCACGGTCGCGCTGTGGGATTTGAACGCCGACGCGCTGGACGCCGCACGGACCGAGACCGGCGCCGCTTTCGTCGTCGCGCTCGACGTCGCCGATTCGGCGGCCGTGGCCCAGGCGGCAAACGACAGCCTGGCCGCGCTGGGCAAGGTTGATATCCTCGTCTGTTCAGCGGGCATCACCGGCGCGACGGTACCGGTGCAGGATTTCCCGATCGACAGTTGGCTGCGTGTCATCGACATCAACGTCAACGGGTTGTTCTACTGCAATCGCGCGATCGTCCCGCATCTGCTGGCCAACGGCTATGGCCGGATCGTCAACGTGTCCTCGGTTGCGGGCAAGGAGGGCAATCCGAACGCATCCGCTTATTCGACATCGAAGGCGGCGGTGATCGGTTTCACCAAGAGCCTTGGCAAGGAACTCGCAGGCAAAGGCGTTATCGCGAATGCGATTACGCCCGCGACGTTCGAGAGCCCGATCCTCGAGCAGCTCCCGCAAAGCCAGGTCGATTACATGCGCTCCAAAATTCCGATGGGGCGCCTGGGCGAGATCGACGAATCCGCCGCGATGATCTGCTTCATGGCGTCGGAGGAATGCAGCTTCACCACCGCTTCGACCTTCGACACCTCGGGTGGCCGCACAACCTTCTGAACCTTCCGACGCCAAGCCTCCCGCACGAGGAGGCACGTCGCGCCCCGGAGAGACCGCCTGCATGGACGCCGCCCCGCCAACCCCGATTCCCTTCGTCGACGCACACGTCCATTTGTGGGATCTTGGGCATATCCGCTACCCATGGCTGATGCCTCCTTTCGTCGAGGGGCCGGCCGGGGTGACCAAGCCCATCGCGCACGATTATTTGCTCGGGGATTACCTCGCCGATGCGGCCCGTTGGAACGTCGTTGGCCTCGTTCATATCGACGCCGGTGCCGATCCGGCGCAAGCACTGGACGAGACGAGGTGGCTGGACCGGATTGCTGACCACGGCGGAATGCCCAACGGCATCGTCGCGTTCGCCCCGCTTGACGATCCCGCAGTTGAGCCTTTGCTCGAGGCGCAGGCTGCGCACCCCCGCGTCCGAGGGATCCGCCAAATCGTCAACTGGCATGTCAACCCAGTCCGCACCTACAGCCGGATGGACCTGACTCAGAATGACGATTGGTGGCGCGGCTTCGGACTGCTCGGCCGTTATGGTTTGTCGTTCGACCTGCAATGCTATGCCGGGCAGATGGCGGCGCTAGCGCCGCTGGTGCAGCGCCACCCCGACGTGCCGGTCATCATCAACCATGTCGGCATGCCGATCCCGGCCGATCGCGAAGGGCTCACGCGCTGGCGCTACGGCATCCGCGCGCTCGCTGAATCGCCGCACGTCAACATCAAGCTGTCCGGCGTCGGCTTCATCGACCGCGCTTGGACGACCGAAAGCATCCGGCCGTATCTGCTCGAAGCAATCGACGTGTTCGGCGTGGAGCGCTGCCTGTTTGCCAGCGATTTCCCAACCGACAAATTGTTCGCTCCGTTTGATCGGCACTTGGAAGCCTATCACGCGATCACCGCGGGTTTCTCGGACGACGAACGCCGCGCGCTGTTCGGCCGCAACGCCAATCGCGTGTATCGGCTCGGGCTCGATCTGTGATGGAAAAGATCGCCTTTCGCATAATGCTCGAGTCACCCCTGCTTGAGCGGTGGTGCGCATGGATGGCTCCCTGGATGCAAACCGAGCCGGACGGGTCGCCGGTCTCGGTTCCGCTCGAAACGTTATTCCGCCCCGCATGACCCCAATCGGCCGCCAGAGCCGCCCCCCTTCAAGGAGACGACGATGCCCCCCAATCCGCTGATCGGCGTGCTGTTCCACTGGCTCGGCGGGCTGTCCTCCGCGAGCTTCTACGTGCCATATCGGGGCGTGAAGCGCTGGAGCTGGGAGATTTTCTGGCTAACCGGCGGCATCTTCTCCTGGTTGATCGCGCCGTGGTTCTTCGCGGCTGTTCAGACCAACGATCTGTTGGGCGTCGTCGCGCGGGTGCCGGGATCGGTCGCGGGGTATTGCATCCTGTTCGGGATGCTCTGGGGTTTGGGCGGACTGACCTATGGCCTCACGATGCGCTATCTCGGGCTTTCGCTCGGCATGGCGGTGGTGCTGGGACTCTGCACCGTATTCGGCACGCTGATCCCACCGATCTTCAACGGTGATTTCCACGCGAAACTGCTGGCGACCCAGTCGGGGCGGACGATCCTGCTCGGGCTCATCGTGACGCTTGCCGGTATCATCGTCGTCGCGCTCGCCGGCGCGCGCAAGGACGCCGCGCTAACCACCGCGCAGAAGAACGCGGTCGTCGCCGAGTTCGATTTCCGCAAGGGGATCGCCGTCGCGTTGTTCTCCGGCATCATGTCATCCTGCTTCGCTTTTGGTCTCGCGGCCGGCGAACCGATCAAGGCGCTTTCCGCCGCCGCCGGCACCGGCGCGCTGTGGACCGGCCTGCCCACGCTCTGCTTCGTGATGTTCGGCGGATTGCTGACCAACGCGGTATGGTGCGGCTATCTGATCGTGCGCAATCGCTCGGCCGGGCAGTGGCTGGGGCGCGCCGCGCCTGGCGGAGAAACAGCTCGTCCTCCGCTGTTGGCCAATTTCCTGCTGTGCGCGATTGCCGGCACTTTGTGGTATTTCCAGTTCTTCTTCTACACCATGGGCGAGAGCCAGATGGGGGCTTACGGCTTCTCGTCCTGGACCCTCCACATGGCGTCGATCATCATTTTCGGCACGATCTGGGGTTTCGTCTTCCGCGAGTGGAAAGATGCGGCACCGCGCGTTCGCGCGATGGTGTTCGCAGGCGTCGGCCTGCTCGTGCTCGCCACCATCATCATCGGCTATGGCAACCGCATCGGCGGCTGAGCCTGTGCCAACACTTAACCAGAAATCTATCAAAGCAGGGATGCGCTCATGATCGGTCATCATACATTCGCTCGCACAGCGCGCCACTTGATGCTCGCTGGCACGATGCTCGGGATACCGATCATGGCGGGGGCGGCGGATCGCGATGCCCCCGCCCCCGCTTCAACCCCGGCACCTGCGCACACTGCCGATCCGCTGGCGGCCGGCTTCCAGTCGCCACCCGACAGCGCGCGCCCGCGCATCTGGTGGCACTGGCTGAGCGGCAACGTCGCAAAGCCCGGCATCACGCTCGACCTCGAATGGATGAAGCGCACCGGTCTTGCCGGCGTGCAGATGTTCGATGGCGAGATGGGCGCTCCGCAAATCGTCCCGCATCGCGTGAAGGCCTTGTCGCCCGAATGGCTCGACGATCTACGCTTTGCCGCGTCCGAAGCCGATCGGCTCGGCATTGAATTCGCCATGGCGGCGGCCCCCGGCTGGAGTGAGACTGGCGGCCCTTGGGTCAAGCCAGAAGCAGGGATGAAGAAGTTTACATGGTCGGAAACGCGCGTTGCGGGCGGACGGCGCGCCGGGCACCTCGCCGCGCCACCCGCGATCGCGGGTCCGTTCCAGGGCATTCAGAAGCGCGACCAGATGGGCAAGCTGTCGGACGGCGTCGCGGGCTATTATCACGACGCGCTGATCGTCGCCTATCGCGTGCCGGAAGGCGATGTGCCGCTGGCGAGCCTGAAGCCGCAGGTGACTGCCAGCCAGCCCGGACTTGCGCTGGCGAAGCTCGCCGATGGTGATCTGTCCGACCCGATCGTGCTCGACACCCCATCGCCCGATAAACCGGCCTGGGTTGCGTATACCTTCGATAGGCCGCAGACGATGCGCGCGCTGACAATGGTCGGCCCGTTCGGTGGTCGCTTCGCCGACGGGCCCAGCGGCCGGATCGAGGCGAGCGACGACGGCGTCCATTGGCGCTCGATCCGTACCCTGGTCGGCGCGGCGCACAACCCTGCCCCTGAACGGACGTTCGCCTTTTCCGCAACGACCGCGCGTGCCTTTCGCGTCGTGTTCGAGACGCCCGAAATCTCGCGTGAACCGTATCCGCACGCACCCGGTATCGCGCTCGCCGAACTGGCGTTCGTACCCGGTGCGCGGCTCGACCTGTTCGAAGACAAAGCGGCATTCGGCGTGCTCCCCGATGCCGACATCACCGCCTCGCCCGTATCCGATGCCGCCATTCCCGTCAGTGGCGTGCTCAACCTGACCGACAAACTGCGCGCGGACGGCACGCTCGACTGGACCGCGCCAGCGGGCAACTGGATCGTGCTGCGCGGCGGTTATTCGCCGACCGGGGAGGTCAACCACCCTGCAACACCCGAAGCGACCGGACCGGAAGTCGACAAGCTCAACGCTGTCCACGTCCAGGCCCATCTCGATGCCTATATGGCACCTGTGATCAAGGAGCTTGGCCCGCTGATCGGAAAGCGTGGCCTTGGCTATATGGTCACCGATAGCTGGGAAGCCGGCGTGCAGAACTGGACTGAGGCAATGCCGTCCGAGTTCAAGCGGTTGCGAGGCTATGACATCGCACCGTGGTTACCGGTGCTTGTCGGCCGGGTGGTCGGCAGCGCCGCGCAAAGCGACGCCTTCCTGTGGGATTTCCGCCGCACGATCGCCGATCTGCTCGCCGAAAACCATTACGGCACAATCACGCGCTTCGCCAAGCAACATGGGCTTGGCTATTACGGCGAAGCGGTAGGTGCCGCCATGCCGACGATCGCCGACGGGATGCTCGCCAAAAGCAAGACCGATATCCCGATGGGCGAATTCTGGGCGATGCCGTTCGGTGGCAAGCCCGCCGCATATCAGGGGGTGCGCGCCGATGAATTCCCCGCCGACATCATCGAAACCGCCTCAACCGCCCATGTCTATGGCAAGCCGCTGGTCGCTGCCGAATCGCTGACGTCGTCTCAGCCGCAATGGACCGCGACGCCCTGGGCGCTGAAATGGGTGGCCGACAAATATATGGCGATGGGCGTCAACCGGCTCGTCATTCACACTTCGCCGCACCAGCCAGATGACGGGCACAAACCGGGCCTCACGCTCGGGCCATTCGGTCAGGCGTTCACGCGCAACGAAACCTGGAGCGGCATGGCGCGACCCTGGATCGACTATCTTTCGCGCAGTTCCTTTATGCTGCAGCAAGGCACTCCGGTCGCCGACATTCTGTATTTCTACGGCGAAGGCGCTACTTCAGGGGTTCCGTATCGCGACGATGGCACGCCGGCCGATCCCAAGGGCTATGGCTTCGACTATGTGAACGCCGATGCGCTGCTGCGCTTGGCGACCGTCGTCGATGGCCGGATCCATTTCCCCGGCGGCGCGAGCTACGCCGTGCTTGCCTTGCCAGAGCACCTGGACCGCATGACCCTGCCGATGATCGAAAAGTTGCGCGATCTTGCCACGCAAGGCGCGACCATCGTCGGTCCCAAGCCAACCGGATCGCCAAGCCTTTCGTCGGATAGTGCCGCTGTCCGTTCGGCGGCAGACGCCTTGTGGGGCGACACGGATGGTCGCATTCTGGTACGCCACGCGATCGGTGCCGGACAGTTACTGTGGGGCCCGAGCCCCGAGCAAGTGCTCGAACAAGCGAAGATCGGACGCGATTTCGATTACAGCGCGCCCGATCCGGCACTGGACTTGCGTTTCGCACACCGTCGTCTGGCCGAGGGCGACCTGTATTTCGTTACGAACCAGAGCGCGGCGAGCGGCATGGTGGACGCGCGCTTCCGCGTCGCCGGGCGGGCTCCCGAAATCTGGCATGCCGACACCGGGAAAAGCGAACCCGTCAGCTACACGACCACCGGCGGCGTGACGCAGGTGCCGTTGCGTCTGGATCCTTATGAAGCGGTGTTCGTCGTGTTCCGAGAACGGGCTTCCGCGTCGCAGCGAACCGTTCCCGCGATCGTCGAAACGCCGATCACGACTCTGTCAGGCGCTTGGACGTTGGGCTTTCCGACCGGATCGGGTGCACCGGCCGAAATGGCGCGGCCCGCGCTTACGTCCTGGACTGACAGTACGAGCGCGGCGGTGCGCTATTTTTCCGGAACCGCCACGTATCGCAAAACAATCGATGCACCGGCGGCATGGTTCCGCAGTGGCGGACGGTTGCTGCTCGATCTGGGCTCGGTCGGCAATGTCGCGGACGTGTGGATCAACGGTCGCTCCGTCGGCGTCGCGTGGAAACCACCCTATCGCGTCGATATCACCGATGCCGTCCGGCAGGGACGCAATCAGCTGGAGGTGCGCGTGGCCAATGTCTGGCGCAACCGCCTCGTCGGCGACAAGCAGCCCGGCGCGACGCCGGTTACCTTCACCAATGCGGCCGCTGGCGGTGGGTTCGCGGCGCTGGGCGGGATCATAGACAAGGATACCCCGCTCCTGCCATCCGGGTTGCTTGGCCCGGTGACGGTTCTTCACTCGAACGAGCAATGAACGACATAAACATCTGATAGAGCTTGAATAAAGGGCCGCTTATACGGGTTTCGCGTTCAAAAGCAGCAGGGTCGCAATTAGGAAAGCGCTTCGGATCGCCAAACGGTCAATCTTTGTCGTTCAGGATCCGACCGCTTTACAGCCGATAAAGACCCAACCGCGATCTTTGGCACCGTCTCCAGCGCTTTCCAACTTCCGCCATTCGTTAATGTCCACCGGACTACCGGTTTGGATGCCAGCACTTTGTCCGCTGAAAGGCGGCAATCGTGGGAGGCCGTCCCTCCGCTTTCGGGCAAGCGGATGCGGATAGCTGGCATCGCCGAGCGCCGCCGGATCTCCCGAAAACGATCGAGTTTTGAGAAGTTTCGTGTTGGTCTACAGCTGTCCTTGAAGGTCGGATTATTTGAAACCGACTTTGACAGTCATCCCAACTGAGCCTTTCGGACCACCGCCCGTCATTGTGGCGGTGTCCGATAAACGTCTTTCGACAAGTCCGTTCGAACTGGTCACCCTTTCAAACCGGGGATCGAGCCGCTCAAGGCGTTGGCTGTTGCGTCGGTTCGTTCGACCACAAACGACGATATCATTCGGGTCATCATTTGGCGCGCAAGCCGCTTGTGTAACAGAGAGACGTGTCGGCAACTGCGGCGCACCTGCTGGCACGGGAACCGCGACGGCGTTGGTCGAGGCCCCTTGCAGAAGCATGGCGATGAACGTCGCTATCGACATACCTGGCATGATGACGCTCAATTATGTCAGCTTTTGGCCGCCTCAATCTGACGCCGAACGCTGCTACAGAAGACTGGAAAATCGCAAGCGATGGGTCGCCGGATTGGTGATCAATTGACGCTGAAACGCGCGCCGGAGTGCTTGCTCATCATTGTACCCCGCGCGGACCGCGACCGCCTTCAGCGGCAAGTCGGTTTCCTCGAGCTCGCGGCAGGCTGCTTCAAGCCGCATCAGTTCGACCGTCTTCGCAGGCGTCCGGCCGACCTTTGCCGCATAGGTTCGCGCAAAGGTCCGGGGTGCCATGCCCGCCTGCCCAGCTAGCCGGTCAACCGACAGGTCCGCCGTAAGGTTCACCGCGATCCACGCATGAAGTTCGACGAAGCCATGATCGCGCGTCTGCGCAGCCAAAGGCACGCTGAACTGCGATTGGCCACCGGCGCGTTTCATGAACACGACCATCTGCCGCGCGGCATCGATCGCGACGCGCGGCCCGTAATCCTGTTCGATCAAGGCCAGCGTAAGATCGATCCCGGAGCTCACCCCGGCGGAGGTCCACAAATTACCGTCGCGGATGAAGATGCTCTCCGAGTCGATGTCGAGCGTTGGATGTCGGTGCTTGAGCTTGTCGAGCCACGCCCAATGCGTCGCGACCCGCCGACCGTCGAGTTGCCCCGCTGCCGCCAGCAGGAACGCACCCGTGCAGACCGAGCAAAGCCGCCGCACCGATCTGGCGCGCAAGGCGATGAAGTCGCGCAGCGCGGGCTCGACGTCATAATCCTCGCCCACGCACCCGCCGGGCGCAATGAGGGTGTCGATCGGCGTGTCGCCGAGCGACGCCGTCGCCACGGTCACAACCGGCAGGCCCGCGCTTGTCAGGACTGCCCCGCCCAGCGCGGAGGCCACGATCGTCTCGTAGCGCGCCGGCACCCCCGCCGGGGCACCGCGATTGGCAGTCGTCAGCGCCTGCAATGGTCCGGCGAGGTCGAGCAGGTTCATGCCGTCATAAGCGAGCAGGACCACGCGGAGCGTATGGGGCGGCGCGGGCGAGACGATGCGTTTTTCAACCATGATAACCCGGATACTCAAAGCCGAGCGCCACGCCATAGGCAGTCTGCCTGCCGTAAAGACGCGCGATCTCGGCCAGCACACGATCGAGGGTGAACGCCGAAGTGTCGGACGCGGGCGTGACGATGCGCGTGAACGCATTCGGATCGGTACGATCGGGCAGCAGGGTCAGGCCATGCAAGGTCGTGACCGGAGCCGCATTGCGCGCAAAGGCATAAGCCTTTGCCCGGCCCGTGCGCGCGTAAGCATCTGCCGTGAAGGCAACCGCGATCTCATCTACCCCCGGCGAAATGGTGACGCCGATCGACTGGGGACGATGAAACCAGCCATTAAAGTATTCCGTGGCCGCAAAGGCCGAGAGATTGCGGCCGAACTTGGGGGTAAACTGGTGACTGTCATGGGCTGCGCTCCAGTCGCGCGCGCCAACGATTGCCGCGGTCGCCACAGCGCGGTCGCGACCCGCGATCGCTTCCACCAGCGCCAGCGATGTCGGGACTGCCGCACTGATTCCCGCGCTGGAAACGATCCGTCCATCGGCGACATAGCGACGGTCGTCGACCCAATGAACTTGCGGATATGTCTTGCGACGATACCCCGCCGTTGCCCAATGCGCGGTCGCGCGGTGCCCGTCGAGCACGCCGCTGCTGGCAAGCACCAACGCGCCATCGCAGATGCTGACGAGCGTGCCGCCCTTTGCTGCCTGCTGCTTGACCCAGGAGAGCAACACTGGATCGTCGTGCTTCACCACCGCTGGCACCACGATATAATCTGCGCCTTCGGGAAATCGCCTGTCGAACTCTGCAACCGAAGCCTGCGGTTGAATATGGAGTGCTGGACGCATCGTCATCACCCCCTCTCCGGTCGCAACGGTAATGACCTCGCCGACGGCCGCCTGCTGCAAGATGCCGTACGGAATGACATAGTCGGTAAGTTCGGTACCGGCGTTTATACCGACGATGGCGATAACCGGCCGCTGTCGGCCAAAGCGCGCCTGATACGGCAAAATGTGTTCGATCGGCGTCTGAGCTGCGCCGGACATCGGAAGCTTTGGCGGGTTAGCGGATTGGCGAGCGGCAACCGGGCCGCAGCTGCCAACAAGGAAGGCCGCCGCAACAAGGCCGAGGCGATTTCGTGCAAGTGTAACGTGAAACATGATGAGGTCCGGTCTGTTATGGCTCCCTTTTCTCCTCCAGAGTGAGCGATGCCCATAGGACAGCCTTGCTTCATTTTCTGCCAATCTGAAGCCGACGATCGCTAGACAGCACCACGGTAGTTTTCTTAAGCAAGGATCCGCCTGAGACGACCCAGAGGGCGACGCTTGTTCGTGCGGCATCACACAGCGGGTTGTGAGCGGTAACGCTAAAGACTGTTGCTAGAGGCGCACTCCGTTCAATCGCAGCGCGTTGGTAACGACGGTGAACGACGACAACGCCATCGCCGCCCCCGCCAGCATCGGCGACAAGAGGATGCCCGCGACCGGATAGAGCACGCCCGCCGCCACCGGCACGCCGATGCCGTTGAACAGGACCGAGAAGAGCAGGTTCTGCCGGATGTTACGCATTGTCGCTCTTGCCAGCCGTCGCGCCCTGACCATCGCGGCCAGATCGCCCCTGGTCAGCGTTATGCCCGCGCTCTCGATCGCGACATCGGTGCCTGTACCCATCGCCACGCCGACATCGGCGGCGGCCAGTGCTGGCGCATCGTTGATGCCGTCGCCCGCCATCGCGACGACCGCCCCCTTCGCCTTCAACTCGCCGATGATGCGGGCCTTGTCCTCGGGCTTCAGCCCAGAATGGACCTCGTCGATCCCACCGATCGCGGTGGCCACGGCGTTTGCGGTGGAGGCGGCATCGCCGGTCAGCATCACGATCCGCAAGCCTTCCTCGCGCAACGCCGCGATGGCGCTGCGCGCCGATTCCTTGATCGGATCTGTGACCACGAGAAGCCCGGCAAGGTGTCCATCAATTGCGACGAACATCGCGCCGGCCCCTTCGCTACGGTAGCGATCCGCCGCGCCGGCAAGGGCGGACGCGTTGGCCCCCGCAAGTGTCATCTGCTCGGCATTCCCAACGAGCACGCTATGCCCGCTTACGGTGCCGCTGACGCCGCGTCCGGTCTGCGAATCGAACCCCTCAACCGGAGCGAGCGATAACTTTTCGTGCGTAGCGGCAGTCACTACCGCCTGCGCCAGCGGATGCTCGGATCGTGCCTCGACCGCCGCCGCCGCTGACAGGACCGTGGCGCGGTCGAAACCCTCGGTCACCTCTACCGCCGTCAGAACTGGACGCCCCTCGGTCAGCGTGCCGGTCTTGTCGATCACCAGCGTATCGACCTGCTCCATACGTTGCATCGCTTCGGCATCCTTGACCAACACGCCGGCCGCCGCGCCCCGGCCGGTTCCGACCATGATCGACATCGGTGTCGCCAGCCCCAAAGCGCACGGGCAAGCGATGATTAGCACTGCGATCGCATTGAGCAGCGCATGGCCGAAGCGCGGCTGTGGCCCGACCAGGTTCCATACGATGAAGGTCGCGACCGCGATGACGACGACGAGCGGGACGAACCAGCCCGACACGCGATCCGCGACCGCCTGAATCGGTGCCCGGCTGCGCTGCGCCTCGGCCACCATTTTCACGATCCGAGCGAGCACGGTGTCCGATCCCACCGCGCGCGCCTCGATTACCAGCGATCCGGTGCCGTTGACGGTGCCGCCGGTCACGTCGGTCCCATCGACTTTCAGAACAGGCGCGGGCTCGCCGGTCAGCATCGCTTCGTCGACCGACGAGCGCCCCTCAACCACGACGCCGTCCACCGGCACCGCCTCTCCTGGGCGCACGCGCAACCGATCACCGGCCTTGATCAACGCGAGTGCAACGTCCTCTTCCGTCCCATCAGCGGCGATACGCTGGGCAGTCTTGGGTGAAAGATCGAGTAAAGCGCGGATCGCGTGTCCAGTCGCCGCTCGTGCGCGCAGCTCGAGCACCTGCCCCAGCAGCACGAGCGTTACGACGACACCAGCCGCTTCATAATAGACCGGCACCGACCCGTGGATGCGGAAGGTCTGCGGGAACATACCCGGCGCGACGGTCGCCACTAGGCTGTAGAGGAACGCCGCCCCCACGCCGAGCGCGACGAGCGTGAACATGTTGAGATGATGGGTCACGAGGGAGGTGCCGCCGCGCACGAAGAACGGCCATCCCGCCCACAACACGATCGGCGCTGTCAACGCGAGCTGGATCCACGGCGACCAAGCCGGCGGCACAAAGTGCACGCCCAGCATCTCCGCGAGCATCGATAGCGCCAGCAACGGCACGCTGAGGATGCCGGCCACCCACGCGCGCCGTGTGAAATCCACGAGTTCGGGATTCGGCGCATCGTCCAACGACGGCTGTTCGGGTTCGAGTGCCATGCCGCAGATCGGGCAGGTTCCCGGCCCATCACGATGGATTTGCGGGTGCATCGGGCAGGTCCAGGTGGCGCCCTGCATGGACGCGGTGACCGGATCCGCTTCTGGCTCGAGATATTTGGCGGGATCACCGACGAATTTCGTGCGGCAGCCCGCCGAACAGAAATAATATCGCCGCCCTGCATGATCGGCGTGATGTTGCGCCGTAACCGGATCGACGGACATCCCGCAGACTGGATCGCGACGGGATGGCGCTGGGTTATTGCCCGAGTGATGCACTTCGCGGTCGATCAGATTTTCCTTCCAAGCCCTTGCGACCGGGTCCAGTAGTCCGGCCTCGGTAAAGGGCACGAGATCGGCTTGTGTCGACGTTTTGCGATTTGAGAGAATGTTCAGCTACACTCGCTTTCATCAAGCGTCGATGACGATCGAGAGGGCTCAACAACAGGACGCTGCCAGCGAGCATCGCGGCCGACTGCCGCTTTGACCCAGTTACAGACGTTCGCAGCGTAAGCGCGATTCCTGAAAGTGGAGGTGATAATGGGTCCGGTCGGTCCTCGCCTTGGGCTGGTTGGGCAAAGCGCCGGTCTGAGGCAGACCTTACGCGGGAACTGAGCTTAAGCGAGCTTCGCGCCTATCAGGCAGCGAGAGGCCGAGGCACCTGCACACCGTTATATCTTTTCTCTCACCGAGTTTCGCCTTATGGTCGCAGCAGCGAAAGGCCGGTGCGAGATGACGTATTTCGCGTTCTCCGACGAGGCCGTGAGCGGCATGCGACCTCGCCCATCCCAATGAGCGTCGACCGGGTTGATAGCGCACTTGGATACACTCTTGAAAATTGCCAGTTGGTTTGCTCGCTCTTCAACATTGCGAGAAATACTTCATCGGAGCAGCTAGTGCATACAACAATGGTTGAGTATGCGCGGGCGAACGGCATGTCTGTTCCGGATAACATGGTGCTTACGAAAGACACCAATTGCTGAAAATACTGACCAATAAACGACACACCGGCCGCCTTTCCTGCTTCCCTGAACCCGCCTCTCTTTCGATCTTGGTGCAGTGTCGGCAATCGCTGCGTTCGGTTAACTGACGCTAACCGAACACAGCGACTAAGATCAGCGACCCGAGAGTTGGCGGGCGGCGGCGTCAGCCGTGTTTTCGGGCCGCGTGTTGAAGGCGATCGCGGCGTCAGGTGCGGCTTTGTGGACGAGGTTCACCACCGTCTCGAACAGGCCGAGACTCCTGGGCGGAAGCCGCAGACCGCCACCGATTACCACACAATCATAAGCGGCACGGCGCAGCGCGGTTTCCAGCATCGCGCTGCCCGCTGCGTCGGGCGTGATCATGCAGGTGTCGCCCTGCCACCCGCGCTCCCGGATTTTGTCGAGCGCAACGGCAATGCCCGCGTTGATCTTGTCGGCGTCGAAGCCGGGCGGGAGCGACGGGTCCGTAAAATCGACGGTTTCCGGCTTCTGGCCGACGAACAGGATGCTGGTCATGAGGGCTCTCCTTGAAAAGATTGGGCCGGGACTCAGGCTGACGCCCAGCCAGCAACAGCATCCTCGGCGAAAGCGCGATATGAGCGAGGCGCATGGCCGAGCAGGGTCGTAAGGTGCGCCATCTCGGCATCGGTGGCGATCGCGCCATCTTGCTGATAGCGATGCATCATCAGCCGCATGTCATAGGCCAGCCACGCCGGTCCGAACGTTTTCAGCCGCTGCTCCAGCGCTTCCAGGTCGTTCCCAGCATAGCCAATCGGCCGCCCGAGCACATCGCTCCACAGTGCTGAGATCGTATCGCCAGTGAGTACGTCAGGACCCACCAGTTCATAGGTCTCAGGCGGCAATGGTGCGTCGGCTTGCTCGCGGCGCAGCAGTTCCTTGGCCGCAGCCTCGCCGATGTCGCGAATGTCGACCATTGAAATGCCCTTGTCGCCGATCGGCATGCCGTACACGCCGCCGCCGAGCAGCGCGTCCTTCTGTCGCAGGTCGTTCTGGATGAAATAAGCCGAACGCAGAATGGTGACAGGCAGCCCTGCGGCATGGATCATGCGTTCGACCGCCACCTTGCTCGCGAAGTGCGGCACGTCGGCATAGGCCTCGCCCTTAAACACCGACAGATAGACGATGCCCTTCACTCCGGCGGCGCGCGCCGCGTCGAGCGTCAACATCGCCTGCGTCAGTTCATCGGGTGCGTTCGGCGCTAGCAGGAACAGAGTGCTCACGCCGCGGAGCGCGGCGCGGACACTATCGACATCGGAAAGATCGCCTTGCACGGCGGTCACGCCGGCTGGGAACTGCGCCTTTTCCGGCGTGCGCGTCAGCGCACTGATCTCGGCATTCTGCCCTTCGAGAAAGGTCAGCACCTGCATCCCGATCGTGCCCGTGCTGCCCGTTATCAAGATCGTCATGTCGTATCTCCTGGATCGCCGCGACGACCTTTGTCGTCGCTGGATGCAAGATAGACGTTCCAAACGACGACATAAGATGCCACATTTAAGACAGATCGTCTCTATACTGGAACATCAATGGATCTCTCTGCACTTGCCGATTTCAACCTGGTGGCGACCCATGGCGGCTTCGGCCGCGCCAGTCGCGCGGCGCAGCGCCCCAAGGCGACGCTGTCCCGCAAGGTCGCCGAACTGGAAGCCCAGCTGGGCGTTCGCCTGATCGACCGCGGGTCGCGAACGTTGCGCCTCACGCCGGAAGGACGCGCGCTGCATGATCGCACCCAAGGTCCGCTTGCCGAGATCGGCGAGGCCGAGCAGGCCGTCGCGTCGGGCGCATCGGAACCACGCGGCACACTCCGGATCAGCGCTCCGATCGTGCTCGCGCATGTTTTGCTGCCGCGCGTCGCGTCGGATTTCGTCCAAACCTATCCCCATGTCGCGCTCGAGATTGTTGCCGAGGACCGCAAGGTCGATCCCGTCGCGGACAATTACGATCTGGTGATCCGCATCAACCCTGACCCCGACGAGCGGCTGGTTGGGAAACGGATCCTTGAGGACGAGCGCGTTTTGGTGGCATCGCCCAATTTACCCAATGCCTTCCTGAAGGATCCCAAGGCCGCCGCTGTTCCCATAGCTGCGGTAGGGCATATCGCTACGTCCGCAGACGCGCTCTGGCACATCAGAACCGATCAAGGCCTGCGCGTGCTCAGCCCGCAGGTGCGGCTGCGCTTCTCTTCTTTTCTGATGGTGCAGGACGCGGTTCTCGCAAGCGCGGGCGTCGCCCTGATGCCGAAAATGCTGGCAGCGCAAGACATCGCTGCAGGTAGGCTGGTCGTGTGGGGCGTTGATGACGGACCGAAGGTCGAGATCTGGGCGCTCCAGAACTCGCGTCGCCTTTCGAGCTCGAAGATCCGCGCGTTTCTGGAGGTACTCACTTCGTTGAAGTGACTGGCAAGGCGCACTTTGCTGTATTGTAGGCCTCCAATGCAAACAGCGGGGAGGCAGCCCCATGCCTGCGCACCCGAAACTCAGCGGCGGACGGTCATGCGGTTCTAGCTGAGCCTCAAAAGCGAACATCCGCTCAGACGCGTCCTGCGCGGCTGCACTCCTTCTCTCCGCAAATCATGCGTTCAACTTGTCCGTCCATGCTCGGATATGGCTGACGCTAAAGATTTGCTGTCGCGGCATCTGGAAGATGAAGTAGGGATTGAGTGTCGGGGGCGGCCCCGCCGCATCCAACCGAGCAAGCTGCTCAGGCGAGAGCAGGATGTCGAGAGAGGCCGCGTTTTGAGTGACCTGCTCAGGCCGACTTGCCCCCATCAGCACAGACGACACGCCCGGCCGCGTCGTGACCCAAGCCAACGCGACTTGCGCCATCGGCCTGCCAAGATCTTCGGCGACGGCACGCAGCTCATCAACACTGTGGAAGTTTTCTTCCGTGAACAGCATGCCGCCATACGGGTTGTCGCCGTTCAGGCGGCCGTCACTGCCGTCGACGGCCGATTTGCCGCCTTTGTTCGGCACGCTGCCAGCGGGACCGAAGTCAGCGAGCTTTTCGCGGCCGTACTTGCCCGTCAGCATGCCGAAGCCGAGCGGACTCCATGCAACCAGCCCCATGCCCAGCGCCTGCCCGGCCGGCAGAATGTCCAGTTCCACTCCCCTGTCGATAAGCGAATAGCTGTATTGGAGGCCAATCGGCTCCGGCAGACCATGGGCGCGCGCCAGCGTCGCGATCTGCGCCGTGTACCACGCCGGTGCATTAGAGAAGCCGTAGTAGAGGATATCCCCGCGTCGTACCGCGTCGCTAAGGGCGCGGAGCACTTCCTCAGGCGGGGTCGTGCGATCCCAGACATGCGTCCAGTACAGGTCGATATGGTCGGTTCCGAGCCGCCGGAGCGACCCTTCCAGCCCGTCGCGGATGTTGCGCGCGGAATTGCCCGCAGCCAGCGGATTGCCCTCCACCCGCGAAAAACCCGACTTGGTCGCGACCACCATCCTGTCGCGCCGGCCACTGTCGCGCAGGAAGCGCCCCAGCATCGCCTCGCTCTCTCCCCCCGAATAGACGTCGGCCGTGTCCAGGAAATTGCCTCCCACGTCGACATACGCGTCGAAGATGCGGCGCGAAGTCGCCTCGTCCGCACCCCAGCGGCCTGCGCCGAAGGTCATCGTGCCCAGCGCCAATGGGCTCACAACCAGACCGGATCGGCCAAGCGTGCGATAGTGGGTAAGGTCCATGGTCGGCGTCTCCTTGTTCGATAAAGAAAATAGGCGCGAAGCTGCGCCTCGATTAGCCATTGCGGACCGCAAGGACTTGTGAGCATCGTGCAGCAATGCGGCGCGGCAACCTTGACGATCTGGCGGCGTTCGCGACCGTGGCGCGAGCGCGCAGCTTCACGCGAGCGGCGGCAGAACTGGGCGTTTCACCATCGGCGCTCAGCCACACGATGAAGGCGCTGGAAACGCGGCTCGGCGTGCGCCTGCTGGCGAGAACGACGCGCTCCGTGGCGGCCACTGCTGCGGGCGAACTGCTCCTGCGCTCGGTCGATCCCGCTTTAGCCCAGGTCACAAACGGACTGGCCGCGCTTGCCGACTGGCGCGATGCACCGTCGGGCACGATACGGCTCACGACCTTCGGCTATGCGGCGCGTACCATCCTGGCACCACGCCTGCCGCGCTTCCTGCTCGACAATCCCGGCGTGTCGGTTGAGGTCATTGTGGAAGATCGCCTGATCGATTTGGTCTCTGGCGGCTTCGACGCCGGCATCAGGCTTGGCGAGACCGTTCAGCGTGACATGATCGCAGTACCGGTCGAGCCGCCGCTGCGAACGGTCGTGGTAGGAACGCCGGAATACTTCGCGCATCGCGATCCCCCGCGAACACCCGACGATCTCGCAGATCATGTCTGTATCAATTACCGCCTTCTGGGTGGCGGTGGCCTGCTGCCGTGGGAGTTCACCGCTAATGGCCGCGACATCAAGGCGAGGGTGTCAGGCCAGCTGATCGTCAACGACGAAGTGTTGGCTGCGGCTGCAACACGCGCTGGCGCAGGTCTCGGGTACATGATGGAACATGACGTAACTGACGAGATCGCGGACGGTCGGCTGGTCCAAGTGCTCGCAGAGTTCTGCACGCCCTATCCAGGTTGCCAGCTTTATTATCCCGATCGCCGAGTCGGCCCCGCTCTCCGTGCCTTGATCGACAGGCTTCGCTGGCAAGACGCTTGAGACCCACTTGCGGACGTGGAACGCCGTGGCGTCCGCTTTCAGCATAGGCCACTGGTTCAAGTCGGTCGGTTGTCTCAGTGCGCGGACCTCGCCCTGAAAGCCGCGTTCGATCGATGCTTTGCTCGAGCTGCCAGAGCAGCATCGATTAGTCCGTTGCCTGTCGAACACGCCTACACTGCGGCGGCACCACCTGATGGCGTGGGACACCTCCCACCGTGTAGAGCCGCTCGGCCGGAAACTTCACGCGCAGCCCTGTCTTGGGCAGGTCAAAATCGTCAACTGCGCCTTTGAGGCCTGACATCCGCGTCCCGCAGACGGACTTGCCGATCGCCATGAACCCGATCGCGAGCCCCTCCCCCATACTGCCGGTCCACCGTCCGACCCGCACCTCCACCCGCCCCGGGTGGTATTTGCCGGCGCGCGGAAGGACGTACTCGACCCATTGCCGAACGACGCCGGTCTCGCGCTCTTCGGCGGGAAGTTGATGCATCTGGTAGGGCATGGGTCGGCGTATGAACCAGCTCATGATCGCACGCGCAATCGCCGTCGTGCCGCCAGACGGCGTGTCTGTCAGATCGAGCGTGATAGGCGCGTTTCGCGGGAGCGCCAACATGGCGCGGTCGAAAGCTGCAATCGTGGGAAGATCGCCGATGGAATTGTTAAAGCGTATCGTAGTCAAGCCATTGGAAGACGTTACGGTCAGCGCTGGGCGATCTGCACGCTGCTGGTAAAGGTTGTCGAGAAGGAAGGTGCGGTCTCCAGCAGGTGTGCCGAAAGTCAGCACGCGCTGACGGTCGCGCCGCCCCGCCGCCATGACCAGGGCGGCATAGGCTTGGCGTTCAGCCGTCGGCTGCAAACCGATCCGGGACCAGAACGCCGCAACCGCTTGGTCAATCGGCTGTCGATCAACCATGCTCAGCGTGAAGCCGGGCCGTATCCCCGCCCGGTCGGCGATGCTGCCCTCCTTCACGGCTTCAACGACATAGGCGCTTCCAGACCGGGTGATCCACAGATCGGCGTAGCTTGGGACAATCGCCCAATCGTCGCCAAACGATTTGCCGGTTAAGGCGTGATGGTCGGCTAGCGCGGTGATCATGTCCTCTGCATAGCGAAGCAGCGAATCCGCATCGTGCACCGCATCGCGTTCGTCGTTGAGCTGAGGGGACGTCGGCACGATTCCGCCCGGGAGTTCGTCGAGATACGCGTAATTGCTCTGGATCAGCCCCGCGAGTACGTTAGCGTCAGCGTGGAAGTCCGACGCACTCAGAGGTGCGGTCGCTGCGCAGAGGGGCTGGCCTGAAACGGAACTGAGCAGGACCGCGGCAGCGAGGATCGGCACCCTGGTACGTTCGACGATAGCCATTGCACGGCACTCCAATATTGCGCCCCGCCTCGCGGCGACGCTGACCCGGCTCGCCATAGGGGAACGAGACGAGCAGACGCTTGAACGTTATTGCTCAGCGTGACGCCGCGCCGGCTGATTTGGGGCGGGAACCACTCGCTTGTTACGCCTGCATCTGTATTCTGAGCGAGTGAATGCAACATCGCCCTCTGACCATGTTGAGTTTCGCCGATCGCGGCACTTGCCGGGGGTCGAGCTCGTTTCCGTTGCGTATCGCGACCGCCGCTTTCCCGAACATCGCCACGACGAGGTCGTGATCGGCGCAATCACCGCGGGAGCGGAGACGTTGACCCTGGGACATACGGCTCATGTCGCAGACGTCGGCAGCGTCTTATGCCTGCGGCCAGGCGAAGCGCACAGCAACGCGACGATTGGAGAGGATACGTTGCGCTACGCGGTATTGTACATACCAGCGCCGGTTTTCTCGCGGTTTCTCGATGGCGACGACGATACCAACGTCGTTTTTTCGGCTCCAGTTGTTCGCGATGGAAGACTTCATGCGCTCGTCTGCGCTGCGCATGCTGTCCTGGGTTCCCAAACGACCGGGCCGCTTGAACAGGAAACTGCACTGAGCAATGTGGCTGAGGCGGTTCATGTCGGCCGTGGTAAAGGTCTGGAGATACCGCACCAATCATCTCGCACAATCGAGCAGGTTCGTTCCTTTATCGATGCTCACCTTGCCAACGATTTCAGTCTACGCGATCTAAGCGATATCTGTGGCTTAAGCCCGTTTCACCTCATTCGTTTGTTCAAGAGGGTCGTAGGTGTCAGCCCTCTAGCCTACCGCAATCAGCAGCGGCTGTCGGCGGCACGGCGTTTGCTTGCCGATGGGTATCCCACAATCGAGGTAGCACTCGATCTCGGCTTTGCGGACCAGAGCCATTTTACCCGACATTTCCAGCGGATCGTTGGGACGTCGCCGCAGCGGTACGCGAAAGGGATCGCAGATCTTTAGGTGCCTATGATTTGATGGGTCCGGCCAGTTCCACTCTCTTTCAGATCCGGCCGAACCTTTCGCCCCAGGCGCTATACCGATGTGTTGACCCATTCCCGACCGTTCAGCAGCGCTTATCCGCTACCCAACTCCGGTCGCTCATTAATGTCGCGAGAGTGTTCGTTTCAGCGGGTTCGATCTCTCGTCGCAACGACAGGACATAGTGAAGCGCGGGCCATTAGCTTTAGGAATGGCAGGTGGCGCAGCTGAATTGTGCGACACTGCCGTCTTTCCCGATAGGGATTGTATCTGGAAAGCCCCGTCCCTTCAGCCGGTCGGCCCGCCGCACGGCAGCTTTGGCGTTACAACATGCCGATGTTGTGCAGCCATGGTTTGACCTGTTTTGTGCTGCGCGGCGATGAAGGTGAGACAGCAGCGTCAATCAAGATGAGACTCCGTTTGGGGCTGTCGGCGTAGGGCGTAGCCCGGAGCCGACAGCCCCAAACGGAAGCCCTTTCGAAGGGCTTTGGTGG
>Ga0209482_1000035_pt1 | contig 110131 bp, 121 predicted proteins | sample CoawatmetaG10DNA_FD_187512 | JGI IMG/M metagenome (GOLD analysis project Ga0209482, IMG submission 187512) | Marine microbial communities from the West Antarctic Peninsula - Coastal water metaG104-DNA (SPAdes) (version 2) | ecosystem: Environmental > Aquatic > Marine > Coastal ...
GCACAGCGGTTTCGGCGGGCAGCTCGGCGAGATTGAGGATGCGAGCAAGCTCGCCGACGCGGTTGCGGCCAACGTCCAGGTCAAGGTGTCCGACAAGCAAGCGCTGCTGATCGAACGCGATCCGGCCAAGCGACTCGAAATGGTGTTCGCCTTCATGGAGGGCGAGCTTGGCGTGCTGCAGGTCGAAAAGAAGATCAAAAGCCGCGTGAAGCGGCAGATGGAGAAGACCCAGCGCGAATATTACCTCAACGAGCAGTTGAAGGCGATTCAGCGCGAGCTCGGCAATGAGGGCGACGAGGGCGAAGGCGACGAGATCGCCGAGCTGACCAACAAGATCGCGACGCTCAAACTGTCCAAGGAAGCCCGCACCAAGGCGACGGCGGAGCTGAAGAAGCTCAAGACGATGGCACCGATGTCGGCCGAGGCGACCGTCGTGCGCAACTATCTCGACGTGCTACTGGGCCTGCCGTGGGGCAAGAAGTCCAAGATCCGCAAGGATATTTCGGCGGCGCAAGCGGTGCTCGATGAGGACCATTATGCGCTCGAAAAGGTCAAGGACCGGATCATCGAATATCTCGCGGTGCAGGCGCGCACCAATAAGCTGAAGGGGCCGATCCTGTGCCTCGTCGGCCCGCCCGGCGTGGGCAAGACCAGCCTCGGCAAATCGATCGCCAAGGCCACGGGCCGCGAATTTATCCGCCAATCTTTAGGCGGTGTGCGCGATGAAGCCGAAATTCGCGGCCATCGCCGCACCTATATCGGCTCGCTGCCGGGCAAGATCGTGACCAACCTCAAGAAAGCCGGCACCAGCAACCCGCTGTTCCTGCTCGATGAAATCGACAAGCTCGGCCAGGATTTCCGCGGCGATCCGGCGTCGGCGCTGCTCGAAGTGCTCGATCCCGAACAGAATGCGAAGTTTAACGACCATTATCTGGAGATCGACGTCGATCTCTCGGACATCATGTTCGTGACCACCGCGAACACGCTCAACCTGCCACAGCCGCTGCTCGACCGCATGGAGATCATCCGGCTCGAAGGCTATACCGAGGATGAGAAGGTCGAGATTGCCGAGCGGCATCTGATCGCCAAGCAGATCGAAGCGCATGGCCTGAAAGAGGGTGAGTTCACGCTCACCACCGAAGGGCTGCGCGCGCTGATCCAATTCTACACCCGCGAAGCCGGTGTGCGTACGCTGGAGCGCGAGATCGCCAAGCTCGCGCGCAAGGCGTTGCGGCGGATCCTCGAGGGCAAGGCCGAGAGCGTCACCGTCACGCCGGACAATCTCTCCGAATTTGCGGGCGTGAAGAAATATCGCCACGGCCTGGGCGAGGAAGAGAATCAGATCGGGGCCGTCACTGGCCTCGCCTGGACCGAAGTCGGCGGCGAATTGCTGACGATCGAAAGCGTCACCGTGCCCGGGCGCGGTGCGGCGAAGATCACCGGCAAGCTCGGCGATGTGATGAAGGAATCGATCGAGACCGCGTTCAGCTTCATCAAGGCGCGTTCGCCCTCTTATGGGATCAAGCCGAGCATCTTCGCGCGCAAGGACATCCACATCCATCTGCCCGAAGGCGCGGTGCCCAAGGATGGGCCGTCGGCGGGGATCGGCATCGTCACGGCGATCGTTTCGACGCTGACCGGCGTGCCGGTGCGGCGCGACATTGCGATGACGGGCGAGGTGACGTTGCGCGGGCGCGTGCTGCCGATCGGCGGCCTGAAGGAAAAACTGCTGGCGGCGCTACGTGGCGGGATCACCACCGTGCTCATCCCGCAGGAGAATGAGAAGGATCTGGCGGAGATTCCGGCCAATATCCTGGATGGTCTGAAGATCATCCCGGTGGCGCATGTCGATGAAGTGTTGCGGCTCGCGCTGACCGGCCCGCTCACCGCGATCGACTGGACCGAGGCCGATGACCTGGCCGCGCAGCCGCCAGCGGGTGTCGCGCCAATTGGCGGTGAAGTGCATCATTGATCGGATCGATTACTCGAAATGCCGCATTTCCGCCGATTTTAGACCGGGGCTGTCGCTTTTTGTTTTGACAGCCCCCGCGCTAGCCGTCTTAGTGCGCAACCGGCTTTTTGCCTGGGTATATTTTTTCCATTTTGTATCGGGGGTTTGGTGGCGATGAACAAACAGGAATTGATCGCGACGGTGGCCGACACGTCGGGTCTGACCAAGGGTGATGCAAGCAAGGCGGTTGAGGCGGTGTTCGATGCGGTCTCGGCAGCGCTGAAAAAGGGCGACGAAGTGCGCCTGGTTGGCTTCGGCACGTTCTCGGTCAGCAAGCGCAAGGCCTCGACCGGCCGCAACCCGCGCACCGGCGAACCGATGACGATCAAGGCGTCGTCGCAGCCGAAGTTCAAGGCCGGCAAGGGCCTGAAGGATTCGGTCAATTGATCTAATCTCCCGAAAACATGCGAGGTGTCGCTGGACAAGCGGCACTTGCTCGTTTTAAGGGATTGGTGACGAGGGCGGCGGTAACGCCGCCCTCATCCGTTCAGCCCTCCCACATCTCGCATGTGCAGGACGGCAACGGGCGCGTAGCTCAGTGGTAGAGCACACCCTTCACACGGGTGGGGTCGCAAGTTCAATCCTTGCCGCGCCCACCATTCTCACGGATCGGGCTGTCCGGCGACGCTGCGGCGTCAGCGCCAGGGCAGCTCCCGAAACCATTTCGTGATGACATATTTGGTGCCCGCGCGGACTTTCATCCCGTGGTGCAACGTGGCGGGGTTGAGCCGCCCGTCGGGCAGGCGATTGTTCCACGCCAGCAGCTTCCCGGTTTCGGGCTGGATGATCTTGTCGATCGCCTTGAAGCGGGTGGCACCGCCAGCTTCGGGCCGGTTGAGATAGATCATCACCGTCCACGTGCGGTTGCCCGCAATGCCGCAATACCGCTGATAGTCGATCCCGTCGGGTTCGAAATAATCGGTATGGGCTTTGAATTCCTGCCCTGTTGCGTAACGCTGCCCCTGGATCGGCTCGCCATGCGCCGGGTCGAGCCCGGTAAAGGCGGCGATCCGCGCGTTGAGATCGATCACCAGCGGATCGAACGGATCAAGATCGCCCGTCTCGCTGGTCCGAAAGGTCGGGTCGCCGTTGAAATCGGACAGGGTCGATGGCCGTCGCGTCGCATCGACTCGCGCGCACAAGGCGGTGGACGTTGCGGGATCGAGAAAGCCGCGGCGAACAAACAGCGTCAGTTTGGTGCTGGGTACGCGCTGCACGCCCGGTTGGGCGAGCATATGCTCGATCATGGCGTCCGCCGGGTTGCCCGATCCGAAATGCGTCTGCGCGGTCATCGGCCTATACCTGCCAAAGCCGTTGTGGCTTTTCCAGCCCCTGCGACCGTGCGAGGTTCACAGCGTCGTCTGGTGTCTGTAACACGCGGATAAGGTTAGACGCGCGATCGAGGAATAATGCCGCATGCGGTTGGTGTTGGATGCGCGAGCGCGGAGTGTTTTGCGACGCGTACCCGTGACGAAAGTGTACAGCGCGCTCGAGCTGCTGCTGATCGCTCTGCTCGCGGTGCAAGGTGCGCGGCTGGTGTGGACGGTGGTCACGCCGGTCGGCGCGATCGGCGTCTGGCGTCCGGCGCACAGCGGGTTCGCCGGAGCTCCGCAAGCGCTCTTGAGCAGCTTCGATCCGTTCTTTCGCATCAGCGGCGGCGATGCGGCGGGGCCTGCGGTGGTCACCAGCTTGCAACTGACCTTGTTCGGAACGCGCGTCGATGAAGCGCAGGGCGGCGGCTCGGCGATTATCGCTGGGCCTGACGGGGTGCAGCAAAGCGTCGGTGTGGGGCAGGAGATCATGCCCGGCGTGCGCTTGAAGGCGGTCGCGTTCGACCATGTCACGATCGACCGCAATGGCGCGTCTGAAGACCTCTTCCTGGTACAGCCGGAAACCACGCCAGTCGCCACGCCTGCGCCCGCTGCGCCGCCGCTGGTTGGCGGCGGTCCGACGCGTCCGATGCCTTCGGCTCCTTCGGGGATCACCTTCGCCCAACTGCGTTCGGACGTTGGGTTCATCCCGCGCATCGACAATGGCCGAGTGACCGGGCTGACCGTGCGATCGCAGGGGAATGGTCTCGCCTTTCGCACCGCCGGGTTGCACGAGGGCGATGTCGTGACCCAGATTGCCGGCAAACCGGTCGGAGGGACAGGCGATATCGAGCGTCTCGCCGCACAATTTGCCAAAGGCGGCCTGCTCTCTGTCGCGGTGGAGCGCGGCAAGGACACGATTCCACTTTCCATCACGATTGCGGGGCAATGAAGACATTTACTCTGGCACCGTTTCTGGCGCTTGCGCTCGCCGGCACCGCCGTTGCGCAGACCACGATGAATGTGCGCGACGCGGATATCCGCGCGTTCATCGCCGATGCGGCGCGGGTGACGGGGCGGACCTTCATCATCGACGCGCGCGTGCAGGGCAAGGTGACGGTGGTGACCGATCACCCGGTCAGCAAATCGCAATATTTCGAGATTTTCCTGTCGACGCTGCGCGCCAACGGCCTGGTCGCGGTGCCGACCAGCAATGGCGCGTTTCGGGTGCAGCCGACCGACAATGCCGCGTCGCAGCCCAGCCGCGTGGGGGCGCGTGGTGCGGCCAGCAACAGTTACGTGACCGAAATCGTTCGCTTGCGCTCGATCGACGCTGCCTCGGCGGTCGATACCGTGCGGGGGCTGATCTCGCCGCAGGGCTCGGTCACCGCCAATCGCGGTGGGAATAGCCTGGTCATCGTCGATTTCGCCGACAATGTCCGCCGCGTGCGCGAGGTGATCCGCCAGATCGACACCGACACTGCCGCAACGCGCATTGTCGCGTTGAAGAATGCCGGTGCCCGTGAAATCGCAACGGCGTTGCAAGCGTTGACTGGGCAGGGCGCGGGCGGCGGTGGACCGTCGACTGGGTCGAGCGCGAGCGTGGTGGCCGTGACCAGTTCCAATTCGGTGGCGATCCGCGGCGATGCGGCGTCGGTCGCGCGGCTGGCGGCGGTGGCCGAGGATCTGGACCGGCGGGCCAAGAACGGCACCGAGATCAAGGTGATTTTCCTTGAGAATGCCGATGCCGAGCAGCTTTTGCCCGTGCTTCAGCAATTGGTCGGGCAGGCCCCATCGCCCATTTCGAACCAGCAACTGTCCGCATCGACCTTTGGCAGCAATAACGGCCAGTCGAGCGGCAGCAACGGGAGCGGGTTTCAAACGACCGCACGCCAGACCGCCGCGCCGGCCGTCCAACAAGACGTCTCGGCCGGTGGCGGTACCTCGACCGGGCAAGCCGCGATCAGTTCGGCCGGGCGGACGGCGGCAGTGGTCACGCGCTTCGTTGGCGCGAACGCCATCGTCATCGCGGCACCTGCGGAAGTGCAGCGCCAATTGGCCGATGTGGTGCATCAACTCGACACCCGGCGCGAACAAGTGCTGGTCGAGGCGATTGTCGCCGAAGTTTCGGACCAGACCGCCAACCAGCTTGGCGCGCAATTCGCCATCGCTAACATCAAGGGCGGCGTGTTCGCGGCATCGAGTTTCCAGAACACCGCTCCCAGCCTGCTGACGATTGCCGGGGCCATTGGCGCGCGTCAGCTCAACACCACGACGACGGTGGTCAACGGCACCACCGTAACCACCAGCACCAACAGCAGCGCGAGCGATTCGCTCGCGCAATCGGCGATCAGCTCGATTTTGGGCGCGAGCGGCGGCTTCGGTGGCTGGGCGGGCAAGATCGGCGACACGGTGTTCGGTTCGATCATCAACGCGCTGAAGAGCGACACCACCTCCAACCTGTTGCAAGTCCCGCATCTGGTGATGCTCGACAATCAGGAAGCGCACAGCTTGGTCGGGCAGGAAATCCCGATCACCACCGGGCAGGCGCTGTCGAACAATTTCAACAACACCTTCCGCACGACACAGCGTGAAAATGTCGGGATCGAGCTGACGGTGCGGCCGCAAGTCAATTCCTCGGGCACAGTGAAGCTCAATCTGCGGCTGGGGGTGAGTTCGATCGCGGGGCCGGTGTCGAGCGACAATAGCGACCTGATCCTCAACAAGCGCGAAGTCGAGACGGTGCGCACGGTCGACGATGGCGACATCGCCGTCATCAGCGGTTTGCTCGACGATAATGAACGCCGCACGATCCAGAAGATTCCGCTGCTGGGCGATCTCCCGGGGCTGGGCAATCTGTTCCGCTCCAAGGCGAAATCGCGGACCAAGACCAATTTGATGATCTTCATCCGCCCGACCATTTTGCGGACCGCCGAGGACAGCCGCCGCTTGACCGAGCAGCGCTACGGCTATCTGCGCCTGCAGCAGGGCTTGGCCGCGCCGAATGACGAGCCTTCGATCGACCAGTTGGTGCGCGATTATATGGGCGCGGCCCCGCCGATCCCGAGCGCGCCGGTGCCCGGCAACATCGAGGATCCCCGCATCGCAGTGCCAGTGCAGCGCAGTTCGAGCACGGTGATCCACACCAAGCGGGGGCGGTGATGGGACCGGGCGGTGATCCCGGCGCTTTCCCCTCCCGCTTGCGGGAGGGGCTAGGGGAGGGCAGCCCCGCTGCAGGCTTGTCCAGCGACAGCCCTCCCCCGACCCCTCCCGCAAGCGGGAGGGGAGATTTTGATGCATTGCCGCAAATCACCATTCCCTACGCCTTTGCGCGCCGGTTCGGCGTGGTGGTCGCGCCGAACCATGAAGGGCACTTCACCGTCGCGATGCGCGAAGGGGCCGATCCTAAGGCCTTGATCGAGCTGCGCCGCCATTTGGCCCGGCCATTCCAGGTAACACCTGTCACGCCGAGCGACTTCGACCGGCTGCTGTCCGAAGTCTATGCGATGGACGGGCAGGCGGCGGCGATGGCGGCGGGGGCGCTGGGGCTGGGCGACGAACTCGATATGCTGGCGGATCATCTGCCGAGCGCGGACGATTTGCTCGACACTGCCGACGATGCCCCCGCGATCCGGCTGATCAACGGCATCATCGCCGATGCCGCGCGCAACGGCGTGTCCGACATCCATGTCGAGCCGTATGAAACCGGGCTGGTGGTGCGGATGCGGATCGATGGCGTGCTGCGCGAGACGCTGCGCATGCCGCCGCATGTCGCGCCGGTGGTGGTCAGCCGCATCAAGGTGATGGCGCGGCTCGACATTGCCGAACGCCGCGTGCCGCAGGATGGGCGCATCGGGCTGACGCTGGGCGGCAAATTGCTCGACGTGCGCGTATCGACCTTGCCGAGCCGCGCGGGCGAGCGCGTTGTGTTGCGCATTCTCGACAAGGAAAATGCCGGGATCACGCTCGATGCGCTGGGCATGACGCCGGCCATCCACCAGTTGCTCAAGGATGCGGTGACCGAGCCCAATGGCATCATCCTGGTCACCGGGCCGACGGGATCGGGCAAGACGACGACGCTGTACGCGGCGATGCGGCTGCTCAACGATGGCAGCCGCAACATCCTGACGGTCGAGGACCCGGTCGAATATGCGATGGAGGGGGTGGGGCAGACCCAGGTCAACCCCAAGGTCGGGCTGACCTTCGCGGCCGGATTGCGCGCGATCCTGCGGCAGGACCCCGATGTGGTGATGGTCGGCGAAATCCGCGACCGCGAAACCGCCGAAATTGCGGTGCAGGCATCGCTGACCGGGCATCTGGTGCTGTCCACGGTCCACACCAATGACGCGGTCGGCGCGATCACGCGGATGCGCGACATGAAGGTCGAGCCGTTCCTGCTGGCATCGACGCTGCGCGCGGTGATTGCGCAGCGGCTGGTGCGGCGGCTGTGCGAGCAGTGCCGCCGCCCGGTCGCGGCGGAGGGGCCGGTGGCGGCGTTGCTCGGTTTCGATCCGGGCACGATCGTCTATGAGGCGGTCGGCTGCGAGCAGTGCCAGGGCAGCGGCTTTAAGGGGCGTGTGGGCGTGTATGAGGCCGTCCGCGTCGATGAGACGGTGCGCCGCCTGATCAACGATGGCGGCGATGAAGCGCTGATCGCGCGCCACGCTTTTCTCCATGCGCCGACGCTCGGCAGCGCGGCGCGGCAGTTGGTGCGTGAGGGTGTGACCACGGCTGAGGAAGCGGTGCGCGTGTCGCGGCGCGACATGGCCGATGCGGATGCGCCGATGGTGGCGGGTGAGTGAGTTGTTCGCTTCTCCCCTCCCTGGAAGGGAGGGGCCGGGGGTGGGTTGGCCCGTGGCTGGGGCTGTCCTCTCCCTAGGCCGACCCACCCCCAACCCCTCCCTTCCAGGAAGGGGAGGATATGTGGGGGGCAGGGCTCATGCCTGACTTCGATTACATCGCGATCGACACCAAGGGGCGCGAAGCGCGCGGGCATATCGCAGCGCCGTCGATCGACGATGCCCGCACGCTGCTCGCTCGGCGGCGGCTGTATGTGGTCAAGGTCGAACCCGGCTCCGGGCGTCCGGCCAAGGGCAAGGCGCTGCTGTCCGATGTGCGTTTGGGGCGTCGGCGCATGAGCACCAAGCAATTGACGCTGTTCACGCGGCAACTCGCCACGCTCAACCGCGTATCGCCGCTGGAGGAATCGCTGCGCACGATCGTCCGCCAGACCGAGCAGGAACATGTTCGCGCGATCGTCGAATCGGTCCATGCGGGCGTGGTCGAGGGGCGGCGGCTGCATGAGGCGATGGCGCGCGAGGCGAAAAGCTTTCCCGCGCTGTACCGCGCGATGGTGTCGGCGGGGGAAAGCTCGGGCGCGTTGCCGGTCATCCTCGAACGCCTGTCGCTGTTGCTGGAGCGCCAGGCCGAGATCAACGGCAAGATCATCACCACGCTCGCTTACCCCGCCGTGCTGGCGGTGGTGGCGATGGCGGTGGTGACGGCGCTGATGGTGTTCGTGGTGCCGCAAGTGGTCGAGCAGTTCGACACGGTCGGGCAGCAACTGCCCTTCCTGACGCGCGCGGTGATGGCGCTGTCGGCCTTTCTGGTCGGTTATTGGTGGGCGCTGCTGATCGGCGCTGTGCTGATTGGCCTGGGGGCGTGGCGTGCGCTGAAAGACCCCCGCGTGAAACTTGCGTTCGACACCTGGATTCTGAAGCTCCCTTTGCTTGGTCGGCTGTTGCGCGATCTGCACGCCGCGCGGATGGCGCGGACGCTGGCAACGATGGTGGCGAGTCGCTTGCCGCTGCTCGAAGGGCTGACGCTGACCGGCGGCACGATCCACAATCTGCGGCTGAAACGCGCGTCGGACGAGATTATCGAATCGATCCGCGGTGGCGGCAGCCTGTCGGCGGCGATGCGGCGGACAGGCGTTTTCCCGCCCTTGCTGACCTATCTCGCCGCGTCTGGCGAGACGGCGGGGCAGCTCGACGACATGCTGGAACGCGCGGCGGATTATCTGGAGCGCGAATTCGACCGCTTCACCACCACCGCGCTGTCGCTGCTCGAACCGCTCATCATCGTGCTGATGGGGGGTGTCGTCGCCACGATCGTGCTATCCATTCTGCTGCCGATCCTGCAACTCAACACGCTTGCCGGACAATGAGGTTTGTAATGCCTGCTTCCCCTACCCGCCGCCGCGTTCGCCCGTCCGAACAGGGCTTTACCCTGATCGAGTTGATGGTGGTGATCGTCATCCTCGGCCTGCTCGCCGCGATCGTGACGTACAATGTCCTGCCGCTGGGCGACAAAGGCAAGATCACCAAGGCCAAGGCCGATATTGCGCAGATCGAGGGCGCGCTCGATCTCTATAAATTGCAGAACGATGTGTACCCCTCGACCACCGACGGCTTGCAGGCTTTGGTGTCGGCACCGGCCGACGCCGATGCGTCCAAATATCAGCGGGGCGGCTATATCAAGAAATTGCCGCTCGACCCGTGGGGCAAGCCCTATCTTTATGCATCGCCCGGCGCGCATGGCGAGGCCGATGTGTGGACGCTGGGCGCGGACCATAAGGAAGGCGGCGAGGGGGCCAATGCCGATATCGGTAGCTGGCAGTAAGGCGCGCGAGCGCGGCTTCACGCTGATCGAGCTGATGATCGTGATCGCGATCATCGGCCTGGCCAGCGCGGTGGTGGTGCTGGCGCTGCCCGATCCACGCGGACGGCTGACCGACGAGGCCGCGCGTTTCGCCGCACGGACGCGCGCGGCGCATGATCTGGCGGTGGTGGGCGCGCGGCCGATCAGCGTGTGGGTGTCCGAGGGCGGCTATGGCTTTGACGAACGCGTGGACGGCGCGTGGGTCGCGATGGCGGACAAGCCGCTGCGGGTAACGCGCTGGAGCAGCGGCACGCGGGCGCTGCCGAGCGGCGCGACGCCGCGCGACCGCATCCTGTTCGATTCGACCGGCATGGCGGATCGCCCGCTTGACGTGACGCTCACGCGGTCGCGCGAGAGCGTGGTGGTGCATGTCGGGGCCGATGGCGCGGTGCGAATCGGTGGTTAGGGTGCCGACAGCGGCGCGGGGCTTCACGCTGATCGAGATGATGGTCGCGCTCGCCGTGTTCAGCTTGGCCGCGCTCGCGCTGATCCGGCTGGAGGGCGCGACGATCCGGGGGGCGGCGACGCTCGACACCACGCTGATGGCGCAAATGGTGGCGCGCAACATCGCGATCGAGGCGATGACCGATGCCCGACCGCCCACCATAGGCACTGCCACCGGCACCGAAGCGAATGGCGGGCGCGACTGGAACTGGACGCGCGTCGTGCAGCCGACGGGCGACGCGCGCATTCTCCGCATCGACGTGACCGTGCTCGATCAGGCGGGCCGCAGCGCCGGGCATATCACGATGGTGCGCGACGGGGCGACCAAGCCATGAGGCGTTTCGCCGAACGCGGCTTCACGTTGGTCGAAGTGATGATCTCGCTACTGATCTTCGGCCTGCTGGCGGCGGCTGGCGTGGCACTCCTGTCCTTTTCGGTGCGGGCGCAGGGGCTGACCGGGGCCAGGCTGGAGGCGGTGTCGGCGCGTAATCGCTTGTCCGCAATCCTGACCGCAGACCTTGCCCAGGCGGTGGTGCGCACGACGCGCGCCGAGGGGGGCGAGATGTTGCCGGCCTTTACCGGCGAATCGGGCAGTAATGGCGCGGTGCTGCTGCGCGTGGTGCGCGGTGGTTGGAGCAATCTCGATGGCGCGCCGCGCCCGTCCGAACAGAAGGTTGAGTATCGGCTCGAGGATGGCGCGCTGGTCCGCATTGCCTATCCGATGCTTGATGGCGCGCAAGCGCTGCCGCCAACGCCGCTCCTGTCGCACATTCGCACGGTCGCTCTCCGCTATCGTCTCAAGGGGGCATGGAGCGACCGGTGGATCGGCAACGCGGAAAATCCGCTGCCGGATGCACTAGAACTCCGCATCGTGCGCGATCCGGGCGTGGAGACGCGCGAAATGGTTCTCGTCGGTACCGGATATGGCAAGCGCGTGACCAATGCGCGCTGAGGTGCCCAGGACCGAACGCGGCGCGGCGCTGTTGACGGTGCTGCTGCTGGTCGCCGTCATTGCCGTCCTGGCGGGGGTCGCGCTCGAGAAGCTGCGGCTGGCGACTCGGCTGGGTGGCAATGCCGTTGCGCTCGACCAGGCCCGCGCCTTCTCGTTCGCGGCGGAAACACTCGCGGTGTTCAAGATCAGCGATCTCCTGTCGAAAAGCCCGGACAAGGTGACGCTGGAGGGCGGCTGGAGCGGCCAGCCCTTCGCGCTGTCGATTCCCAACGGCACCGCCACCGCGACCGTCACCGATGGCGGGAATTGCTTCAACCTCAACAGCCTGGCCATTGAAGTAACGCCGGGCGTCTATGCCGCTTATACCCCGGCGCGGACGCAGTTCGCGCGCTTGATCGCGCTGGTTGATCCCACCGCGCGCTCGCCCGATGCGATTGCGGCGGCGGCGGCGGACTGGATCGACAGCGACAACAGTCCGCTCGATGGCGGTGCCGAGGATAACGTCTATGGCGGCGGCAAGCTCGCCTATCGCACGGCAAACACGCTGATGACCGATCCCAGCGAATTGCGCGCGGTCGCGGGCGTGACGCGGCTCGATTATGAGCGGCTTCGACCTTGGCTGTGCACGCTGCCCGTCGCGACGCCGTCGAAAATCAACGTCAACACAGTGCTGCCGGAACAGGCACCGCTGATCGCGATGCTCGGCCAGGCCCTGTCGGTCGAGGCCGTGCGCCAGGCGCTGTTGCAGCGCCCGCCAAAAGGATTCGCCAATGCGGGGGCGTTCTGGTCGCAATCGGCGCTCGCTGGCGGGGCGGGCGCGACCGGTGCGGGGCAGACCGATGTCAAGACGACGTGGTTCGCGCTGCGCGTCGATGTCGCATTGGGCAGCACTCGGCTAGAACAAACTGGTCTGATCGACGCAACGGCCCTTCCCGCGCGGCTGGTATCACGCCAATGGGGTGAGCGACCATGACCGACACGCTCGTCCTCTTTGTTCCGACGCATGACACCGCGTGGCGCTGGCTGCGGATCGCGGGCGATGGGGTGACCGGGCGGGGCGAGGGGATGCCCGTGTTGGCCGCAGACGGCGAGGAGCGCCTCGTCGCAGTGGTGCCCGCCGATGCGGTGACGTTGCACTGGGCCGAGCTGCCCGATCGCTCGCTCGCGCAGGCGGTGGCAGCGGCGCGCTTGCTCGCCGCCGATGCCAGCGCAACGCCGATCGGCGAAATGCACGTCGCCGTGGGGCGCGAGGATGCGCTGGTCGAACGGCCGATCGCCGTCGTGGCGGCGACCCAGATGCGCGACTGGCTCAACGCCCTTGCAGACTATTGTATCGATCCCGATGTGCTGCTGCCCGCGCCGTTGCTGTTGCCGCGACCGGAGACGGGTTATGTCCGCGCGGACATTGGCGGGGCGGGCGTGGTCCGCGGGCCGACCAGCGGCTTTGCCGACGAGGCCGGGCTGACCGATCTCATCACCGGCGGGGTCAGGCCCGAGACCTTGCCGCGCGACCAAATGGAGGCTGCGATAATCGCGGCGGCCCATGCGCCCGTACTCAACCTGCGGCAGGGGCCGTTCGCGAAGGTGGTGGCCACGGCGATCGATTGGGCGTTGATCCGGCGGCTTGCTTGGCTGGCCGGGGCGGTGCTGGCGGTGACCTTGCTCATCACCTGCGTTCAACTGCTGACTTATTCGCTCGCTGCCGATGATCTCGAACGCCGTGCCGATGTGCTGGCCCGCAGTGGCCTCGCGCGCGGAGAGGCGGTGAACGACGCTGACCGCCAACTCAGCGCGCGGCTGGAGCGGTTGCGCGGCGGCGGGCTCGGCTTCAGCCGCACCGCCGCGACCGTTTTCGCGGCGATGCGCGCGACGCCCGGTACCGAGATCCGCACGCTGTCCTTCGATTCGAACGGCGCGATGCGCGTGACGGTGGGCGTTCAGAATGAGGGGCAAATCCTCGATCTCCAGCGCCGGATCGAAGCGAGCGGGCTCAGCGCTACGCCGATGGGGCAGTTTCAGTCGGTCGGCGGGCGCGTGACGGGGGACATCATGGTGAAGCCGCGATGACCGAGCGCTTGCTCCTCTGGTATCGTGCCCGCTCCCGGCGCGAGCAGTATCTGCTGCTGGCCGGTGCGACGATGGCGGTGTTTGCCCTGGGCTATTTCCTGGTCGTGCCGCTCGGCGATGCACTCGAATCGGCCAGGACGCGCCATGCCGATGCGGTGATTCGCCTGGGCGAGACGCAAGCGCGGGTCGATGCGGTGAAGGCGGCGCAGGCCGACCGCGCCGCGCCGCTGGCCGGGCCGCTCGAAGCGATGGTGCGGACGCGCGCCAACGATGCCGGTTTCGCGCTCGCCAGTGTCGTGCCGCAGGGGGGTGACCGGGTGCAGATCACCATCGCCTCGGCCCGGCCCGGGGCTTTGATCGGCTGGATCGCCGATCTCGAAGCGTCGGGCATGCTGGTCGATCGCTTGGGAACGACCGACAATGGCGATCGCACGGTGGCAGTGCAAATGACGTTGAAGGCGCAGGGGCAATGATCCGTCTGCGCACCGGACCGGCGGCGCTGTTCGGCGCGATCTTTGTGCTGGCGTTGATCCTGTTGTTGCCGCTGCGGTTCGCGCTGGCGTGGTTCGATCTGGATGGCACCGGCTTTGCCGCGCGGGCCGCCAGTGGCAGCGTGTGGATGGGCTCGTTGCGCGAGGCGCAGCTGGGCAGCATCGCTTTGGGCGATGTCGATGCCGCCTTGTCGCCATGGGCGTTGCTCGCCGGGCGGGCGCGACTCGCGCTGGAGGGGCATCCGTCGAGCACCGGACGTGCCCTGCACGGGGCGGTCAGCGTCTCGCGGCACAGCGTCGGAATCGAGCAGATGACCGCTGGCGTGCCCGTCGGGGACGCGTTCGCGCCGCTGCCGATCACCGCCATCGATCTGGACGATGTCAGCGTGCGGTTTGTGGACGGGCGGTGCGAGCGTGCCGAAGGGCGCGTCAAGGCAACGCTGGGTGGCGATATTGCGGGAATCACGCTGGGGCAGGGCCTGGCGGGCGCGGCGCGGTGTGACGCGGGCGCGCTGCTGTTGCCTCTCGTCAGCCAGGCCGGGACCGAGCAAGTGACGGTGCGATTGTGGGATTCGGGACGCTTTCGCGCTGAGTTTTTGGCCAAGCCAAGCGACGCTGCGGCCACGCAAAAGCTGGAGCGCAGCGGGTTTCAGCACATGCCCAATGGATATCTTCTCGCGGTTGAGGGGAAATTTTGAGCTTGTATTCTTGACGCTGGCCCCTGCCGCCCGCTAGGGGCGCTTGCTCTGCGGCGATCGTAGTTCAATTGGTTAGAGCGTCGGCTTGTGATGCCGGATGTTGCGGGTTCAAGTCCCGTCGGTCGCCCCACTTCTTCAAGCAGCCAGGAATTCTAGCGTGACCAGCGGCTGGGGCTTCCCCGATTTCGACGATCATGAGGGCGTACACCTCTTCACCGATCCTGCCTCGGGGCTTCGTGCGGTCATTGCGATTCACTCGACCAAGCTGGGTCCTGCAGCCGGTGGCGTGCGCTTCTGGCATTATGCCGATAGCGACGGCGCGATCACCGACGCGCTGCGCCTGTCGCGCGGGATGAGCTTCAAGAATGCGATGGCGGGCCTACCCATGGGTGGCGGCAAGGGCGTCGTGCTGGCGGCAAAGCCGGGCGATTCGATCAGCCAGGCGCAACTCGAGGCGTTTGGCCGCGTGGTCGAGTCGCTGGGCGGGCGGTATGTTACGGCGGAAGATGTCGGCATGTCCGAAGCGAGCATGAAGACGATCGCGACGATGACCAAGCACGTGTCGGGCCTGCCGGTGGCGGCGGGCAGCGCCGGTGGCGATCCCGGACCCTATACCGCGATGGGCGTCTATCTCGGCGTCAAGGCTGCCGCCAAGCGCGGTCTGGGCGCGGACGCGATGAAGGACGTGCATGTCGCGATCCAGGGTGTCGGCAGTGTTGGCGGCGGTCTTGCGCGTCTGCTCGCCAAGGATGGCGCGCGGCTGACGTTGGCCGACGTCAATGCCGATCGTGCCAAGGCGCTGGCGGCCGAACTGGGCGCAGAGACGGTCGCAGCGGACGCTATCCTGGGCATCAAGGCCGATATCGTCAGCCCCAATGCGCTGGGCGCGATCCTGACGCCCGAATCGATTGCGGCGCTGCAAACCACGGTTGTCGCCGGTGGCGCGAACAACCAGCTCGCGACCAAGGCGGAGGGCGCGGCGCTCCAGGCGCGCGGGATCCTCTACGCACCCGATTACGTCATCAATGCAGGCGGCATCATCAATGTCGGGCTCGAATATCTCGGGCAGGGCGACCAGGCCGAGGTCAACGCCCGCATCGCGCGCATCCCCGATCGCCTGATCGAAGTGTGGGATGAGAGCGACCGCACTGGCGCGCCTGCCGCCGACGTGGCCGACAGCATCGCGCGCCGCCTCATCGGTCGGGGCTAACGTACGGGCAGGCAGGCGATGATCGCCCGCACGGCGGTGGCGGTTTCCGCCACGTCGCGCACCGCGATCGTGTCCATGCCCGCCGCGCGCACGGCATCGTCATTCCCGCCGGGATAGATCGCGTCGCCTAGGAACAGCATGTCCTCGGTCGCGATGCCCGAATGTTCGGCGAGCCGCCGCATCGCATAGGCCTTGTCGATTCCCGCATGGGTGATGTCGAGCGAGGTCGATCCACCGATATTGACCGAGAGATCGGGCAGGGCCTTGCGCAGCAGCATCTGCATTGCCTTGCGCTTGGCGAAATCGGGGTCCCAGGCTTTTTTGGCGTCGAGCGGGGCTTCCTGGCCGAGCCCGGAAAAGGTGATCTGGCTGCCACGATCCTCGACGCGCTCGCCCCAGATCCTGTCGTCGGCAAAGCCCGCTTGCTTGGTGGCTTCGGTCAGTGCGCTGAGGATGTGGTCGCGCTCGGTCGGCGCGAAGATTTCGGCGTAGACCGGGCACCATGTACCATCGCTAAAGCGATACATCTTGGTGCCGGTGGTCGGCATAATGAACAGATGCTCGATCGCGGCGGTGGCGGGCAGGGCCGCAACCACCTGCTTCTCGAATTGCGGCCAATCCCCGCCGGAAATGACGGCAACCGACACCCGCGCGAGCAGCTGGTCGAGCAGCCCGGCCATTTCATCCCCGACCTTCTGCTTGCTCTCGGCCAGCGTCCCGTCGAGGTCGAAGGCGATCAACTGTTTCACGATATCGATTCCTTGCACCGTTTGGGGGCGAACGCGCGGGGCCGACATGGGGTTGCGCGTCGACGGAACGACAAAATGGCCTAAAGTGGCGCGATGGCAAGCGAGATGGGTCTGATATGAATGGCTGGGTGTCCTTGGTGCTGATCGCTGCGCTGGTCGCGCTCATCCTGTGGCGCGCGGGTGTCTCGCGGCACGTATTGGCGATCGCCGCGCCGGTCATTGGGCTGGGCATACTCGGTTACGCCCTGCAGGGCCGGGCCATGCTCCCGGGCAGCCCCGCACAAGCGGATGCCGCAACGGTTGCGATCGATCCCTCGATCGTCGATCTGCGCGGCGCGCTGCTCGGTCGATTTTCGGGGGATGGGGCGTATCTGATCGCATCCGATGCGTTGATGCGGCGTGGCAGCCGCGACAGCGGCGTGCAGGTGGTGCTGATGGGGCTGAACCATTATCCGCGCAGCCTTACCCTCTGGGTCGGGCTCGGCACCGCGCTGGCGCAACATGACGGCATGGTTTCGCCTGCCGCCCGCTTTGCCTTCAACCACGCGACCCAGATCGCGCCCGATCACCCAGCGCCTCCCTTTTTCGAAGGCCTGGCCTATGTCGAGGCAGGCGATTTCCGCGCCGCGCAGCCTTATTGGGCGCGGGCGCTGGCGCTATCTCCGCCTGCGATATCGTATCGCCGCGACATTGCGGTGCGGCTGTACGCGCTCAATATCGCGCTTGCGCAGCGCGGTTATTGACCCAACGAAAAAGGGCGCTCCCCGTGAAGGAAGCGCCCCATTCGTCAGACTGGGGCGAAACGCCCCGACAGTCTTACTTGGTAACGTTGTCAGCCTTGGCTGCGCCTGCGTCACGGACGTTGTCCGCCTTGTCGTGCAGTGCGTCAGCCGAGTTTGCGATCACGTCTGCGGCTGCAGCGTTCGAGGTGTTCGACGCAACGTCGTCGAGGACCGAAGCGTTGTTGTCGATGCCGTCGGCGATGACGTCGGCATTGTTCTCGATGGCGGCAGCTTCAGGGTTCTTGTGGCACGCAGCGAGCGACAGGGCACCGGCGGCAACGAGAACAAGGGCGATCTTCTTCATGCAATTGCTCCCAAGCAAATTAGCAGTTTCACGAGCGGCCCAACGCCGTCGCGAAGGCTGGTGGCATAACGTCCTGTTGCGGTGCGTCAATCTTAAATTCGCCATAAGTTACCGCAAATGCCACCTTTCCGCCACATTTGCGACGGGTTGAGTTATGGTTACTTTTTCGGGGTGACAGGACCAATCGCTTCGGGTGCGTCCGCCACGATGGCGAGCATCGTCGTCCAGGCCGCGACGTTCTGCCGCAATTGTTCCGGGTCGATCCGGTCGAGCGTGTCCTCGGGCGTGTGGTGATAATCGAAATAGCGCAGGCCCGATTGGTTAAGATCAACCGCCGGAACGCCGGTCTTGAGCGTCGGGCCGACATCGGTTCCGTCGCCGCCGACACCCGCACCGCGCACGATGCCGAGCGGGGCGAGTGCGACCGCGAGACGATCGCCAACCGCTTTGGCGCTTTCCGGCAAATTGGTCTCGAAACGCCACACGCGATCCGCCCCGAAATCGGATTCGGAGGCCAGAGCATGGGTTTCCCCGGCATGCGCCTTGGCATAGGCCGCGCCGCCAAAGCCGCCCGTTTCCTCGTCTCCAAACCACACGACGCGGATCGTGCGGCGATGCGGGCCCGAATCGAGCAGATGCTTGGCCGCCGCTGCGGTGATCGCGATGCCCGCGCCATCGTCGATCGCGCCGGTGCCAAGATCCCAACTGTCGAGATGCCCGCCGATCAAGATCGTGCCCGCCGCAGGATCGGTGCCGGGCACTTCGGCGACGACATTGCCCGACATGCGGCTGGGCACCACCGTCGGCGTCAGCGTGAGGTGCAGCTTAACTTGCTTGTCGAGTTTGACGATCCGCTCGAGATTTTCGGCGTCGGCAACCGACAGCGCGGCGGCGGGGATCGGCGTTACGCCGGGCGCGAAGTTGGTCGTGCCCGCATGCGGCCCACGGCCATGGTCGGTGCCGATCGAGCGGATCACGATCGCGCTCGCGCCCTTGCTGGCGGCGATATTTGGTCCGACGAAGCGCGCCATGCCCTGGCTGCCATAGCTCGAGCCGTCCTGGGTTGGTTGCATCGCATTGGAGACGAAGGCGATCTTGCCAGTGAGGCTGCCGGCAGGAGCGAGCAGCAAATCATTGAAGCTGGCGAAATAGGCGACGGGCAGCGTCAGCCCTGCGGCGGGCGTGGCCCCCGAATTGCCGAGTGCGGTCAACCGCAACGGCTGCGCATAACTGCCCAGAACTTCTGCGGTTTCAACGCCGCGCACCCATACGTTCTTGAGTTCATAGGGTTCGATCCGCACGTTCTTGAAGCCGAGTGCGTTCAGTTTTGCGAAGGCCCATTGCCGCGCGCGTTCTTCGGCGGGGGAGCCATCCGGGCGCGGGCCGACCTCGGTGGTGATGCCCGATACGATATCATAGGCAACATCGTCCTTCAGCGCCGCATCGCGCAGCGCGGTCACCGACTGTGCGATCGCCACCGCAGGCGGCGCGACGCGCTGGGCGAGCGCGGGTGTCGCCAGCACCGTGGTGGCGAGAAGCATCGTGGCAGGGGCGAAGGCGCGAAGCTTGATCAAGGGCGGTTCCCGTCTGTTGGCAAAGGGTTGATGCGGAAAGCACCGAGCGGCGTTGCCGCGCGGCGGGTGGAAGGTTGGTCAACACCAGAGTAAGACCAAGACACGGGGCGGTTGCAACGGGAATCGCATGGGACCGTCGAAATCCGCCTCCGAAGATTGCGCCCCTGTCGCTGAGCGGTACCTCTGTAGTCGGCGCGTTGCCAATCGCGCTGGCGGTCGCTATCTGCCGCCACTCAAATCCATCCTTCTCGATCCCGGAGCCCGCAGCCGATGGCCGTGCAGTACAGCTATGTAATGAAGGGCCTGACCAAGACCTTCCCCGGTGCGCCCAAGCCGGTGCTCAACAACATCCATTTGCAGTTCCTGCCCGACGCGAAGATCGCGATCATCGGGCCGAACGGCTCGGGCAAATCCACGCTGATGAAGATCATGGGCGGCATCGACCCCGATTTCACTGGCGAGGCGTGGGCCGCCGAGGGCATCAAGGTCGGCTATCTGCCGCAGGAGCCACAGCTCGACCCGACCAAGACGGTGATGGAAAACGTCAAAATGGGCGCAGGGCCGATCGCCGACATGGTCGATCGCTATAATGAGATCGTCGCGATCATGGGCGATCCGCCCGAGGATTGCGATTATGACGCGCTGCTCGGCGAAATGGGCGAGTTGCAGGAAAAGATCGACGCCGCCGATGGCTGGAGCCTCGACAACCAGCTCGAAATCGCGATGGAAGCGCTGCGCTGCCCGCCGGGTGACAGCGCCGTCACCAACCTGTCGGGTGGTGAGAAGCGTCGTGTTGCGCTGTGCAAGCTGCTGCTCGAAAAGCCCAACATCCTGCTGCTCGACGAACCGACCAACCATCTCGACGCCGAAAGCGTTGCGTGGCTCGAAAATTACCTACGCGATTATGTCGGCAACGTGATTCTCGTTACCCACGATCGCTACTTCCTCGACAATGTCGTGAACTGGGTGCTCGAGCTCGATCGCGGGCGCTATTACACCTATGAATCCAACTATTCGGGCTATCTCGAAAAGAAGGTGAAGCGGCTCGAGCAGGAAGAGCGCGAGGAGCAAGGCAAGGCCAAGGCGATTGCCGACGAGCTGGCGTGGATGCGGCAGACTCCCAAGGCGCGCCAGACCAAGTCCAAGGCGCGTATCCGTGCGTTTGACGAGCTGATGGAGAAGCAGGAAAACCGCGCCGTCGGCAAGGCGCAGATTTTGATCCAGCTGCCCGAACGCCTTGGCGGCAAGGTGATCGAGGCCAAGGGCCTGACCAAATCCTATGGCGACAAATTGCTGTTCGAGAATCTCGACTTCACGCTGCCGCCGGGCGGCATTGTCGGCGTGATCGGGCCGAACGGCGCGGGTAAGTCGACGCTGTTCAAGCTCATCACCGGTCAGGAAACGCCCGACGAAGGTACGATCGAGGTCGGCCAGACGGTGAAGCTCGGCTATGTCGACCAGTCGCGCGACGATCTCGACCCGAACAACAACGTCTGGGAGGAAATCTCGGACAAGCTCGAAGTGTTCCGCTTCGGCAAGCAGGAACTGGGCACGCGGGCCTATGTCGGCGCGTTCAACTTCAAGGGACAGGACCAGCAGAAGAAGGTCGGCCAGCTTTCGGGCGGTGAGCGCAACCGCGTCCACCTCGCCAAGATGCTCAAGGAGGGTGGCAACGTCCTGCTGCTCGACGAACCGACCAACGATCTCGACGTCGAGACGCTGCGCGCGCTGGAAGAGGCGCTCGAATCCTTCGCCGGATGCGCCGTGGTGATCAGCCACGATCGCTTCTTCCTCGATCGCCTGGCGACGCACATCCTTGCGTTTGAAGGCGACAGCCATGTCGAATGGTTCGAGGGCAATTTCGAGAGCTATGAGGAAGACAAGCGCCGCCGCTTGGGCGATGCGGCCGACCGACCGACGCGGCTGGCCTACAAGAAACTGACGCGATAAGGTCCGGAGGAGCGGCGTGGAAGTGCCACGCCGCTCCCCGCGCTGGTCATGCCGTGAAGCGCTTGGTGAACCCCTTGGGGACGCGCTCGCTATCGGCATTGGCTTCCAGATGATCGACCCGCGCGAGCGGAGGGCCCTGTCGGCACGCCTCGGTCATGGCGGTGACGGCGTCGTCCTCGCCCGCGATGAGCATTTCGATCCGCCCGTCCTTCAAATTGCGCACCCATCCGGTCACGCCACATTCCTGCGCGCGGCGCACCGCCCAGTCCCGAAATCCCGTATTTTGAACCTTGCCGGTGACGAACACCCGCTGCACCACTGCCATTGTCATCAACCTTATATTCGCCGCATCGTCTCGCGCGCGGTCACCGTGCTGTAGCATCACGTGCGCGAAGTCATCGTCGTTCCTGCCGGTTCCGTCGTAAATCCTGCAGTTTCCGTCGCGTGTTCGCGTTTCTTCACGGATAGGAGATTGCAATCACCTCATATTGCCGCTCGCCTGCCGGGAGCGTAACGCGGCGCACGTCGCCGATTGCGGCCCCGCGCAGCGCCCGCGCGATCGGCGCGTTCCAGCCGATCCGCCCGGCGGTGGCGTCAGCCTCGTCGTCCCCGACCAGCGTCAGCGTGCGTTCGGCGGTGTCGCTAAAGTCTTCAGGGTCGGCGATCGTCACCGTTGCCCCGAACCATACGCGCCCCCGGTCCGGCTGCGCCGCTGGGTCGATGACCTTCGCCGCCTTCATCCGCCGCGCCAGAAACCCCAGCCGCCGGTCGATTTCACGCAGGCGCTTGCGACCATAAATATAGTCGCCATTTTCCGAGCGGTCGCCATTGCCCGCCGCCCAGGAGATGACGTCGACCAGCTTGGGGCGCTCCTCGCCCAGCAACTGCTGATATTCGGCACTCAGCGCGGCATAGCCCGCCGGAGTCATATAATTGGGGCGATCGTCCATTGTGGATGCTACACCACAGGTGCCGGTGCGCTGTCATCCCCAAGATCGGGTGTTTCAGCCCGGTATGGTCTTGCCCAGATACCAACTGATCCGGTTCGCACCCGAAGACCGCGCGCGGCTCGGGTTCATCAAATCATAGACCACGGCATTTTCGAGCACGCGCTGCACATAATTCTTGGTCTCGTAGATCGGGATCGCTTCGATCCAGTCGACCATATCGACGCCCGGCAGGCGCGGGTCGCCATTGGCGCGCAGCCACTTGTTCACATTGCCGGGCCCCGCATTGTACGCCGCGACGGCGAGCGGATAGCTGCCGTAAATCCCGTAAATGTGCCGGAAATAGGTCGATCCGACCATGATGTTGTAATCGGTGTCGGTGGTCAGCGCCGACGGATCGTAGCTGAGCCCGAGCTTGGTGGCGGTGTCGCGGGCGGTGCCCGGCATCAACTGCATCAGCCCGCGCGCGCCGGCATGGCTGATCGCGGCGCGATCGAACTGGCTTTCCTGGCGCGCGATGGCGTGGATCATCGTCCAGTCGTCCTGGCTGGCTACGGGCACCCGCACATTGGGGAAGCCGACGGTCGAGTATTCGCTCAGGCCGTTTTGCAGCGCGCTGCGCCCGACCATCACGCCGAGATCGGGGCGCCCAAGCGTGCGCGACAATTCGGTCGACAGGACATGGTCGCTATCGGTCTTGGCGTCGATCGCGATCTGGCGGACGAAGGCGGTCTGGTCGACCCATGCCGCCGTGGTCCCAAGATATTGCGCGGCGCGTACCGTTTCACGCGCGTAGAAAGCCGCGCGCACATCCGGCGCGACCGGGCGCAGGATCGGGTCGCCCGGCGGGTTGAGCGGCTGGCCGATGCGTTCGCTCGCCAATTGGCCATAGAACAGGTCGCGGAAGCCCGCCGCGCGCGCATAATAGCCATTGGCCTCTTCGCGGTGCCCGGCGGCCTCTGCCGCACGTCCGGCCCAGTATAGCCCCTTGGACTGCGTCGTCGGCGTGCGCGATGCGCTGGCATAGAGCAGGAACAGCGGTACGGCATCGGCAGGGCGGGCGAGTTGCTTTAGCGCGGTCTGCCCGGCCAGCCAGGTGAGGCTCGTATAGTCGTCGCGCTCGCCATAGGGGCGGGTGCTGACATCGGTGCCGGCGGGATAGGCATCGCTGACCTTGCGCGCGATGTCATAGGCCAGCGTCGCCTGACCATCCGCAGCCGCAGCCTTGGCGTTGGTCAGCAGCACTTCAAACCATTGTCCCGGGCTGCCGGGCGTCATCGCCAGCGCGGGCCGCTGCGCCAGCAAGGCGCGCGCGCTGGCCGAGGCACCGGTGCTTCGCAGCCAATTGGCGCGATCCGCCAGCCAGCCCGGATCGGCCGCGCCATATTGCTGGGTCGCTGCGGCACGCTCGGCCGCATCAGGGGCGTTGGTGCGGAAGGCAAGGCGGGCGGCGAACACCGGCTGCCACGCAGGGCTGACCAGCGCCATCTGCCGCTGCGCCGCTGCAAGCGCGCCCTGCCACAGCAGCATGTCCATTCGGGCATTGTGATCGGACGGGGTCAGCGCATTCGCAAAGCCGGTGATGATCCGCGCTTCATCGGCGGTCGAGAGCGAGCCCGCGACCCAGGCCGCGCGAGCGGCGGCATTGGCCTCATCGCGCGAGCCCGTGGCGGCCAGCGCTTCGGCGAAGCGCGTGCGGCCCGACCCCGTCAAGGCCGGGAAGCGGTGGAAAAAGGATACGACGGTGGAGGGTGACCAGCCGCCCAGATCGAGCGCCCGCTCCGCCGCGCGCCGCAGCCCCATCTCCCCGGGCCAGCCGGGGTGGGCGAGCAGAAAACGAGCATAGCGTTCGAAGCTATATCCGCTGGGCTGTTGCAGCGCCTTCCATTCGGCGATCGACGCGGCCAGCGCGGCGTTATTTGCGGTCGTGCCCGCCAGCACCTGTGTCGCACGGCCCCAGCCGAGTTGATCCTGTGCGTCGCTCGACGTCACCGCGATGGTGGAAACCCCTGCCAGCAACAGGGCTGATTTAAGGAGCGAAGCAATCATATAGACAGAATATGCCTTTCGTCCGTATTTGTCGCGCGACAAATCTAAAAATGCGACGGAATTCCGTCTCTCAGGAGCAGCTTAACCATGTTTTCGGGATCGATCCCGGCGCTCGTCACGCCGTTCTCCGCCGACGGCGCGTTTGATGAGTCGGCCTATCGCGACCTGGTTGAATGGCAGATTGACGAAGGTTCGACCGGGCTGGTGCCCTGCGGCACCACCGGCGAAGCGGCCACGCTGAGCGCCGAGGAGCATTTCCACATCGTCGGCATCTGCGTCGACCAGACCAAGGGCCGCGTGCCGGTGATTGCGGGGGCGGGCTCCAACGATACGCGCGTGGCGATCCACAATATCAAGGCGGCCAAGGCAGCGGGCGCGGACGCCGCGCTGATGGTGCCGCCTTATTACAACCGCCCCAATCAGGAAGGTATCTTCCGCCATTTCGAGGCGGTGGTGCAGGCGTGCGATTTGCCGATCGTGCTCTACAATGTGCCCGGTCGCACCGTGACCGACATTGCCGTCGAGACAGTCGCGCGGATCGCGCATGCTTTTCCCAGCGTGGTCGGCATCAAGGATGCGACGGGGGTGATCCAGCGCGTCTCGGCGCAGCGCGCGGCGTGCCCGGACGGGTTCGTGCAGCTTTCGGGCAATGACGACATGGCGCTGGCGTTCAATGTAACGGGCGGGGTGGGGTGCATCTCGGTGACCGCCAATGTCGCGCCTGCGCTATGCGCGGCGTTCCAGGCGGCGTGTGCGGCGGGGGAGTATGCGGCGGCGCTGGAGCTGCACGACCGCTTGTTCGCGCTGCATGTCGCTTTGTTCACCGATGCCTCGCCGGGGCCGGTCAAATATGCGCTGAGCCGGGTGCGCCCGGACTTTCCACAGGCGCTGCGCCTGCCGATGACCTGGCCGAGCGAAGCGAGCCAGCGCGCGGTGGATGCGGGGCTGGCGGCGGCTGGGTTGCTGTAGCGGGGCCTCGGTGCGCGGCAGCGCCGGTACAGCTTTGCGGCGCATCAGCTTGGAAGGCTGCTGTACTACCATTGTACTATACCCGCTAAGCCCAGCAATTCCGCCATTCTGTGGCGTCTCGTCAGACTGCGTTCCGACATTCCGATTGTCGGAATTCCGACTTTCCTCAGTCACGACGCGGGTGCTCGATAGCGCTAGGTCGAAGATCGCGCAAGCGGCTGCGTTGAGCGCCTCCGCGAGCGTGGCTGCCTCGTCGTTGCTTCCGTACCAGCCATGGAAAACTGAAACGTAGGTCGATCCCACAACCCAAAATCTCGCGTCGCCGTCGAACGAGTGCGCGACGAATGGCGGTCTCCTGTGAATGGAATGTGGGATCCCCGCCCACATCTGCGCGATGTCGCGAGCCGTTTCCTGAAGGCTGAGGCCGCAAGTCAAGTCTTGAATGAGACGGAAAGGTGCAAAATGGTTCACGCTCCAGCATCCTTCCGCTTGGCATTGCGCGCGTCGCGTTCGGCGCTCATCATGATCGCGCGTGCGGCCATGCCGGTGGTGCGCGGCATGTACACCTCCAGAATGCGCTTCGTTTCGTCGAGGCTATGGCCGGTGATCGCGGCGATCAATTGATCGGCCAAGCCCAGCTCTCCGAGCACGACGACACAAGTGCGGCGGAAATCGCGGAATTGCAGATCCAGCAAATCGGCGGACAATTCGGCAAGGCCGTCGCGCTTTGCCTTGTCCGCTGCGCTCTGGCGGAGTTCGGCGAAGCGACGCTGGAAATACATCGCCCGGCTGCGGCGCTCCTTATTGTCGCCGCTGGTCCACGTCTTATTGTCGCGCTCGTCATACAGGAGCGTCGCGATGCCGACCGCACGCGCCCGCTCGATCGCGGCCTCGATGCGCGTGCGCTCGTCAGCGACCACGGGCACCTCGATCCAGACCCTCGTCTTTCCCTGGCGCAGGCGAATGCCCATGACGCGCCCGTCGGGGGCCATGGCAGCCAAAGAGGCAAATACCTCCGCATCGAGCTTGTAGGACGGGATTTCGACATATTGCGTCTGGAGCGTGCGCAGCAAATCGCCTTCGCGTTGGCCGATCTTCCACCCCAACAGCATCGCCAGCGCCATATTCGGCTCCCCGGCATCGTCTGCAGCGGCGAGCAAGGCCGCGCGCGCCTCGGGGCTTGCCACCTGCTGGCGCGGTGGCGGAGCGGGCAAATCGAAATCAAGCGCCGGGTTGGTCTCGATAAATTTTTTGCTCTTGGCATAGGCGCACAGCGTTCGCAGCACGCGCAGCGTGCCATGCGCCGTAGTGAGCCGAACGACACCCTTTTTGGGGACGAGCAGCGCATCGCGGAACACCGCGACATTGTCGGGCGTGATCGCCGCGATTGGCTCCGATCCTGCCCAGGCGGAAATCGCCTTCAACTTGCTGTCATATTCGATGCGGGTGTTTTCGCCGATGAACCGGTCATCGCCAAAGCGGCCGCCCTTCTTCACGCGCGGATAGCCATCGGCCTTATACTGGGCGATGACATGATCGACGGTGGCGCGCGCGACGAACTTGGCGATGGCGCGCGGTTTGGCACCGCCGGTGCGCCAGTTGGCGACTTCCTCGTTGCGCTTCTTCGCTGCGGCGATCGCGGCCTCGATGTCGCGGCCAAGCGCCTGGCTCTTCCATCCCGCCTTGCTGAGCGTGGGCGATGGCGTCCAATAATAGCGCGTGCCCGTGGCGGTTTTCTTGGCGACCAGACCGGGAACGGAGATTTTCATGGTGGCGGGCCCTCAGATGGTGGCGCGAAGGGTGTCCTAATGTCCGCCCATTTGGGCGGAACGGTCAAGCGGCGTGTTGCAGTGGCTTTGTCGGGTTCCGGACCTGCGCGCGCGCCATCGTCTCGGCCCGCGCGGCAATGGCTTCGGCGCTTTGACTGCCAAACCAGTAGAGTTCGTGCAGTTCCTCCAGGAGGGTGAGCCGCGTATCGGCGATGGCCGGATCGATGCGACCGGCAAGGATCCAGCGCGGGTACAGTGTGCGCCGCAGCCCGATCTCGCGGCGCAAGGCGTGCACCTTCTCCGTCCAGGTGGCGAACGGTTGCTTGGCTCCGCGTGCCTCGATCGGGAAAATATGTTCCCACAGAATGGCCGACATCACCCGCAACTCCCGCGCCATCGCCTCGTTGGTCATCCGCCCCTTGGCCACCAACGCCGGATAGAGTTCGCGCCGCGCCGCCATTTCCTCGCGCAGCTCGTTCGCGCAATCGTCAAGGCTATGCGCGCAGGGGCGGGACTGCGGATCCTCGCGATAGAAGCGGAAGTGCGGGTCGAAGGTCACAGCAAGCTACCCTGCCGCTCGCTCATAACGGCATGCCGTCATGCCACAGCCCCGCGCATGGCAGCATCGACGCGTCGCGATGTGGGCGCGGGGTGCTGCGATACATCCGCAGGACGGTAGGTAGAGCTGCGGTTATCCCCTTCCCCGTAGCCCCGGCCGGCCCTCACCAGTCCCGCTGTCTGCGACGCGTCGGCTACACAGACAACGGCGGTTTCACGCGCGTCGCGTCTACCGACATAGTAATTCGATCCGCAGCGGATTGAAATGGATCCGCTCACGACGGCATCCCGTCATGCTGCACGCCGTCGAGAAGGCGACCGGCAGCCTTCTTGCCGAGCATCGCGACCTTGTATTCGTGATAGATAGATCCCAGTTCAGAGATCGGGCGAAGGACACCTGCGCTATTCAGCCAGTGCGTGCCAGCACCCACTGCGCGATGGTGACTGGTCGTCTTGGGGCCATTAGTCTCACGCCAATCCCCCCATTGCTTGAACAGGAACGGCACGCTCGCAGCCGCGCACTGGTCGCGCAGGGAGCGTGCCCAGTCCGGATGCATCGGTCGCGCGCCGGGGCCGCTCTCTCCACCGACAATTACCCAGTCAAGCTTGCCCCAAGCAATCGAAGGAGCACCTACCAGTGCGTTTACGTTGAAGCGGACCGATTTGATCGCTTTCCACTCGGGCCCTGCATCCGAGGCAGGATCGAATCCCCCCTCGCCAAGAAAGACACGGGTCAGATCGATCGGTCCCAACAGGGGCTCGCACGAGAGGAACCGCGTCGCCGCCGGTGTCGCCAGCAAATCGGGAATGCGTTCGTCGGCACGCTGCTGATCCTCGACCGAGACGCCCAGCCAGACGTTCGGCAACGGCCATTGCCACTGCGACAGTATTAGCGATCCGTCGTCGGTCCAGAGCGCATCATTCTCGGTGTCGGCCAAATCGAGGTCAAGGATCAGCTCCTCGCATGCTATCTCAATCTGATATCGCCTTCCTGTTTCGCCACCGGCGGGAATATCGATGATCCCGGCAGACCCGCAATCGATCTGGCGAGCAGGCGTGCCCTGCCACCGCTCCGCGAAATAAGCCCGCATCCGCGCCGACCGCTTGGTCAGCACTTGGTGCTGGTGCTGCGGCGTGAGCGCCATCACCGCAAAGCAGCGGTCGATCCAGTCGTCTGGCACGTTCTCGTGGAACAGGTCGCCATGGGCGTTCCAGAAGATGCGCCGTGGGCGCTTCCACCGCAGCGGTTGGAGCAAGGCCCGCTCATTGAACCGCACTTCGCCCGTCCAGACATGCCCGGCCTTGCTCGGCTTTGTGAGCCCGGTAGACGGGTGCCCCGGAAGATTACGACCGCCTGCGCGCATCGCGTAGCAGTTGGCGCAACCGGGCGAACACACGGTACAGCCATTGACGACATTTACCGTCGCATCGGTCCATTCGATCTGGGTGCCGTCACCCATCCCCTCACCCTCCCTTGCGCGAGAGGGCGGCGGCGGCGACATACGAGAACCGGGCATTCTTGATTGCTAGGGGTAGAGCGTCGAAACGGGCCACATTCTCTGCAAGCACCTTCGCCAGCCATTCAGGTACGGCAGGCACTTCCTCCACCATCCCCCGGTCCACCCCCTCGCGCATGGCGGCTAGTGCGGCGCGTGCTTCGTCTTCGTAGCCTTCCCATTGGTCGCCATCGTGATCCCACGGATTGACGACATGCGAGATCGCCCTCGCCACCCGCTCGACCTCATCCCCGGCGTCGGGGCGGGCGCGAAGACCTGCGTACTCGGCTTCAGTGATTGCCAACCACCCACGCCCTAGTTTCTTCGTTCCCTCAACAGTGCGGACTTCGAACGGGTTTTCGTCGGTGAAGTGATACCGACCGGCATCCCCGGCATCGGGGTGGGCGGTGTGGGCGAGGCGAAAACGCGCAGCAAGCTGAATAGCGGTATGGCCGTCGTTGGGGAGGCGCACAGCATATCCTCGGGTATGCGAAACGATCGCCTCAGCAAGATCACGATCAGCCTGCGTCACATCCTCGCGCACCCGCGCTATAGCCTCTTCGAAACGGTCAGAACGATCGCCCTTCATCGGATCAGGGCCGATATCGGGATACGCCACCCGGTCCACCCCTTCGCGCATGGCGGCGGAATAGTGCGCGGCAATCGCCTCGGCCTGCTTGCGATAGCGGCCCCTTGCAACATCCGGATCATGGTCTTCGTAATGTGCTGCCACGCACGTGCTGCTGTTGCAGCTCGCGTCGCCGATTTCCTCTGCGGTGCCCTTTTCGTAAGCGCACACCTCGTCCCAATCGAGGCCATCCGCCTTGGCTAGAACACGGCACACCCGCTCGACCTCATCCCCGGCGTCGGGGCGGGCGGTGTAGGAACGCGTATTCCATGCATCGGCTGCCTCGGCACGGGACGCGCGTGGAGGAAGTTTAAGGCACCTATCGGTGCGGCACCAAACCTCAAAATTGATCGTTAAAAACGCCCTGTTACCGCACCGGGGGCACGGTAGAAGTTGCGTCACATCCTCGCGCATCGGCGCGGCTTCGGGCGGGGTCATGCCACTTGCCCCGTCAAATGCTTTTGGACAGCCAGGCCGTCGGCATTCAGCGCGAACAGCAGGATGCCAGCTTCACTTTTCCGGCTGGTGGTGAGGGCTGGGCGGAGGCCGTAAGGCTTGCTCAGGCGGATCGCCGTCGCTTCGCTGCAGCCGAGCATGCGAAACTCGGCATCCATATGCAGCACGGTTGATTTCTGGCCGCGCGACAGGCCGCGCGCCACTTTGGCATGGTCGATCATGCGTTGGCCTTTCGATAGAGGGTATCGCGATCGTAGCCGGAGCCGGCGATCCCGAATTTGGTGAAGCCGCGCTTGCGCAACAGCGTCGAGACAAGGCGGCGGGTGACGGCGAAACCGAGCGCATGGCGTGGCTGATCGAGGGCGCGCGCGGCATCCCCCAGCTCGACCTCGATGCGATCGGCCAGCCAGTCGCCAAGAATGGCGTTGGCGCGCTCGAGCTGCGCGGGCGTGAGAAGAGCGGCCATCACGCGTCTCGCTCCGCTACGGTGCAGACGGCGATCGGCGGGCGCTCGATGGTGCAGGACAGCTTTATTCCGCAGTCCTCGCATTGCGACACCCTGGCCGTATGATCGTGATAGCAGTTCGGGCAGGTCCAGCACTCGACGTGCGGGCCATTGCTGCAGCGGTCGCCCGGCTTGGCGTCGTTCATCGGACGGCTCCGATCCCGATTTCAATCAGGATGCCGAGCCATTGGACGCAAAGAATGCATCCTCGAACCTCGTCACCGTGCGGGCGGCCGTCATTCGTGAGCGCGGAGCCGTGCCAATGGCCGTATTCGATGTGGGGAATGAGGTGGCGCATCAGAACGGCACCTCATCCAGCGTGATCTCTTCGGCGAAGCGCTTTCCAGCTTTATAAATCAGCTCCTCGACGTGCTCGATTGCTAGTTGGTCGCTGATCTTATTATCGATGATAATGCGCAAAATGGCCGATGATCGGAGCGCTTCGTCACCACACTCCCACTGGCATCCATCTTGGTGACCAATCAGACTATCCGCCAATTCCTTAAAGTGATCTCGATCCGGTATCGTTTTACATACTTGAACCTGTTCCCCGGTCCTGAGGTTGCTCACCTTCATCTCAAGGATTTCGACTTGTCTTTGCAGCGCAGTTAGCGCGTCTTCCATCTCGCTCATGCGGACTTCCTTTCGTGGTGGCACATGGCGGCGATCAACTCGTGGCCATGCTGGTTGAGGGTGAAAAAGGGCATGGTGCGGGCGTGCCAGTTGCGTTCGCCAAGCTGATGCTCGCGCACCAGCGCCGGGCGATCCGGGCGATCGAGCAAGAGCGTGCCGATCGTCCGCCAGCGAATGCCGTCGCGTTTCTGCAAATCGGTCTGGTGGCGCGGCACGGCGCGATCGAGCGCCCGCAGCGCGACGCGTTGCGCGGCGGACAGGCTGTGCCAGACGCGCGCGCGGGCCGATCGGCACGGGGCACAACGACAACCGGCCCGCGGGGTGCGAGCGTCATGCTTCACAGGCCGTACCCCATGGCAGTGAGCGCTTTCGCGACCAAATTCCACACATGAAGGCGCAAGCGCTCATGGCCGAATACCTTCCCTTCGCGCTGGATGGTGTTCGAGAGCATGGCCTTGTGCAGCGCCTCGAGCGAACGACCTCGCATCGTGCGCGCGCGATAGTCGCCGCGCTGCACCGTTCCACCGATATTATCGATGGTCATGCGAGCGATCTCGCTCTTCTCTCCTGTGATCGCTGACCAAAGCTCCACCCTGATGACGATCATGCCGCGTCTCCCGTCATCGGGTGGAAGCGCGCGACGCGGACGCGGCCATCGCGGCAGGGCGCGCAGCGACCGTCGACAAGGCGGGGCATATCCTCGCCGCATGTCTCGCATTCGCCGGGTACGCCTTCGGGCACCGGCACGCGGGCGGCGCGGATCGAGCGGGCGAGGTGTTCGCTTTCCAGTTGCTGGGCAGCGTCGACAAGATCAGCCATGGGGAACGCTTTCGGGAAGAGGCAGCCCGATCTGGCGGGCATAGGTTTCGAGCTCGCGCGCACGGTCGCGCGCGGCGGCGACGCGACTGGCCAGCCGACGCCAGAGCTGATCGCGCGCGTCGATCAGACGGCCAAGTTCATGGTCCTGCTCGCGCGTGCGGTTGCGGCACCCGATCGCCTCGAGCTGGGCGATGCGCGCATCGCGGCGTTGGAGATCATCGAGACCCATTACCGGCCTCCATGTTCTCGGAGCGATCCTCGGTTTGCAGACAGGTCCGCGCCTGGCGATAGTCGCGATAACCGCCCGCCTGCGCTATTTGTTCGAGCGCTTCATGGTGCGGCACTCCTGTCGTGCGGCTCAGCTTCTTCGCGCGCCGTTTCAGCCCCTCTAAAGTGGTGAAAAGACTGTTGTTCAGACCGGCCACCATCAGCCAAGCCTCCCCTGCGACCAGGCGATGACGACGCGCAGCAACATCATGCCGATCAGGCAGGCGGCGATGGCGACGGCCGCGCGGCCGACCAATCGATCATAGGCCTGCGCATCGTGGATCAGCGGTGCGAGCCGCGACCGCTGGCGCAGCCACATGGGATGCAGCGACCGGGGATGCACCGCGCGGTAGCGCGGACGGCGCGGGAGCGGCTTCATGCGGCGCGCCCTCCGTCGATCACGCTCAACGCCCGCGCCCGCATATCGAGGCGGGCGCTGGCGGCGGCGAGGTGCGAGGTATCAACCACCGCGACCAGCCCGGCCGGGATCTGACCGGCAAGCCACGCATCGACGGCGGCGGCGGGCCAACGGCTGTCGCGATGCGCGGCGCGGCTGGTGGTGCCATCCGCCTGGCGCAGCGGGAGCGGTTGCGGAAAGCCATCATGCGCGATCAGCGCATCGACCAGCCTGCACAACCACGAGACCGCGCGGTCGCGATGGCCCAGCATACCGCCCACGGCGAACAGGCCGTATAGCGTGCCATTGGCGAAGGTGGGGAGCGACGGCAGCGGCGTGATGGCAGCGGCGTCGAAGGTTTCGGTGTCGGGCGGCTGTAGCCGCCGGTCGTGCAAGCTCATGATGCGCCTCCGTTGAGAACGGAGCGCGTTGTAACGCATAACGTTACTGTGTCAAACTAAAAAGTAACGTTATGCGTTACCAGCGCATTGCGTCAGTCGTCGCCGCCCTCTTCGCACGGGTGGTGCGTCTCGCGTTCGCAATGGATGTTGTCCAAAATGCGTGCGGCGCTGTAGCAGGCCGCGATCGCGGCGATGCACAGTCCGATCGCGGGCCATACCAGCCACCATTTGCCGGGAATGCCCAGTCGCTCCCACGCCTTTGACACCAGGATCGGTAGCGTGAAGAGCGACAGGGCCAGCCATGCGCTGGCGATCACGACATCATATTGGAGAAGGCGGTGAAGCACTTCTCGGTTATGCCGCGTCGCGCTGCCGTTGGTTGAAGGGCACAAGGGCCTCGGTGACCCGTTCAATATTGCGCTGCTGTTCCGGATCGGCGGCGCGGTAGCGCGACAGCAAGGCGCGCTCGTCGGTGGCGAGGCGCATCGGGTTGTCCTCGTCGCACAGCAAGTCGGCGGGGGAAACGTCCAGCGCTTCCGCCAGCCGACGCATCATGCCGAGCGACAGTTCGCGCTTGCCGCGTTCCATCCCCGATATCTGCATCTTGGACACGCCGACGCGAAAGCCGAGCTCTTCCTGGCTCAGCTTGGCCGCACGGCGCAGCTCGAGAATGCGGTTCGGCATGTCCTCCATACGAAGGAAAGATAGAACGGTCGCGGTCACAACGCAGCTACGTATCGCGTTACACGGGATTGTCAAATTGTAACGCATAGTGTTACCAGCTTTGGAATGAAGGCTGCTCCCGGAAAATTGAAGCAATGGCAACGGGAGCGCGCGCTCACCGATGCCGAGGCCGGTGCGCATTTTGGGACGACGCGGATGACGTGGCTGCGCTGGAAAAACGGCGACATGATCCCCGGACCCGCCTTCATGGTTGAGCTGTACGTCGAAGGCGTCGCGCAGCCCAACGACTTTTACGACCTCCCGGCGCTCCGGGTCGATCGGAAGGCGGCGTGATGGAAATGGCAAGACGTTCGCGGTCATGTGCGGGCCCCCTGGCGAATCATTCGCCTATGTTCCGCATTTGTTCCTCATTTCGTTCCAACAAGTCAAATGGCTCCGTAGGAAAAATCCTAGACGGATGTGCGTGGTGAGCGCGCGCGGCGACTCTGCGACGCGCACAGGCGCGGCGCGATCGGCGGCGGCGGCCAAAGGCTGGGCGTCGCGCAAGGCGCGATCCGCAGCGATGCAGGCGATGACGCCGGACGAGCTGGCGCGCTTGCGCGGCTCGCAAGCCGAGCGCGTGCTGCCCGGTGCCGAGATTCGCGCGCTGATCAACCGCACCATCGCGGCGCTGCGCGAACGCGAGGGCCAGTGATGCGCGGCGGATCGCTCCCCAAAGTCTGCTTCTGGTGCGATCGCCCGCGCAAGGCGCTCGTCTCGCTGTTCGTCAATGGGCATGGCTGGACCGACATTTGCGGCGATTGCCTGGATGTGACCGAACCGGTTCCGGCTGCACTGGCCAGCGCGCCCAAAATGGCGTGCGTGCGATGACCGTCGATACGGCATTGGGCGCTGCTCCCATCGGCCTCACGCGGCGCGCACCGCGCCATCCCCCGTCGAACGGCGCGCATCGGCTGGCCTGGTGGTTGGCGGCGGAGTCGATGCGGCCCGGCGCGATCAACCTGCCGCGCATCATCAACCGAAAGCGCCTGTCGGTTGACCAGCTCGACCGGCTGCTGTCGGGCGAGGTCGAGCCCTCGGACGAGACCGCCGCGATGATCGCGCGGGAAACCGCCGGGGCGGTGCTGCCGGATGACTGGGCGCGCGGCGGCCCGCTCGGCTGGCTCGACAAACCGTTCGATCGCACCGCCGACGGCACCCCCGCCCGCCCAGCTATGGAGCAAGACCTATGTCGCTGAACATCACGGCGTTTTCGCTGCGCACCTTGCGCAACGGCGCATTGCCGCTGACCCCGTTGCTTGATGCCACTGCAGGCGCGACGGTAGTGGCGCTCGGCGCGCAATCCGGCCCTATCCCTGGCCCTTGCCTGATCCGGCTGATCGCCGATGAGGATCAGCGCATTTCCGCCAGCAAGGCGGCGGGCTATGTCGCACCGGCGGCGACCGGGATCAAGCTCAAGGCGGGCATCGCCCAGGATTACGAGCTCCCGGCCGGTGTCTGGTATATCAACGCGGTGGCCGGTTAATCCCGTGTCGCCTTCGGTCATCACCGTTCGCGAAATCGAGCTGCAATTGCGCGCGCGCTGCGAAAGCGTGGTGCGCGATTGCCTGCCCAATGCGGTGCGCGACGGGCATTTCCTGCGCGTCGGATCGATCGCGGGCGAGCGCGGGCAATCGCTGGCGGTGACGGTCGATGGCCCGAACAAGGGGTTGTGGACCGATTTTCGGGCAAGCCCCGGCATGGTCGGGGCGAGCGGCGACATGCTGCACATGATCGCGCTGACCAAATTCGGCGGCAATCTGGGCGATGCGGTGCAATATGCCAAATCGTGGCTGGGGATCGACCATCTCGACCCGGCGCGGCTGGCGACGATCCGGGCCGAGACCATCGCGATCGATGCCGACGCCCAGGCCCGCGCGGCGCAGGAAACCGAGGCCAAGAAGCGCGGCGCGCGGTCGCTGTGGCTTAACGGCGTGCCGCTGACCGGCGATTGCCCGGCATCGCGCTATTTGGAGGGGCGCGGCATCGATGTCGCGCGGTTGGGGCATTGGCCGAACGCGCTGCGCTACCATGGCGCGGTGTGGAACCGCGACGCGGGCATGAAGCTGCCCTGCATGGTGTCGCAGATGATCACGCCCGATGGCGTCCATGTCGCGACGCATCGCACCTGGCTTGGCCGCGATCGGCATGGGCAATGGGTCAAGGCCGATGGTGCCGATCTGGGCGTGCCGCGCGGCAACGCCAAAAAGGTGCTGGGCAAATCGGGCGGCGCGTTCGTGCCGCTGCGCAAGGGCGCGTCGCGCAAGACGCTGGGCGCGCTTTCCGGCAGCAAGAGCGTGCGGCCCGAAACGATCTATATGACCGAGGGGATCGAGGACGCGCTCACCGTGGCGATGATCAAGCCCGATCTGCGCGTGCTGGCGGGTTATTCGTTGCGCAACCTCGGGCTGATCGCCTTTCCCGCCGCCATCGCGACGATCGTCATCGTGTGCGACCGCGACGACGCGCCGCCCGGTGCCGACGAGACCGAGCGGCGCAAAGCGGCCGACAAGCTCGAAGCGCTCGAACAGGCCATGGCGCGGCAACAGGCGCGTGGCCATCACGTCCAGTTCGTGATGCCGCCAAAAGGCGTGAAGGACATCAACGCCTGGCTGCTGTCGGATCTTGGGGGGCGTGTCGCATGACCCGGCGCGCGCGCCCCGACCCGGCCACATTGCCCGATAATGTCGTGTCGATCGCAGCGGCGCTCGATGCGCCAGTCGATGCGCCCGCGCTCGCCCAGGCGGGCGATGCCGCGCCCTTTGGCGGGTATGATGAGGATGACGGGCTCGATCGCCCGCGCATTCCGCCGGGATGTCCGGTCAAGCCGCTCGGTATTGGCACCGATGGCCAGACCTGTTTCTATCTCAACGTGCTTGGTCAGCTCGTGGCGCTCGGCCCGCGCGACCATGGCAAGAATAACTTCAACGCATTGTTTGCGCCGCAGACGCATTTACTGTCGAAATATTGGCCGCGTTGGTCGGAGCCGAAGGTCAGCGCCAAGACGGGCGAAATCATCAAGCCCAGCGAAATCGTCGGGTTCAAGCAAGACGAAGCAAGCGAAGCCCTTATTGGCGCATGTGGCCTGGCGGGGATTTTTGATCCGCAGGGCCGGGTGCGCGGGCGCGGCGCGCATAAGGGGCGCGGCGGCGCGCTGATCGTCCATTTCGGCGACAAGGTGATGGTCGGGCGGCGGCGTATCAACGGCAGCGCCGCTGACGCCGAATGGTTCCCGACCGGCCTTATCGACGGCTATGTCTATCCGGCCGGCGAAGCCACGCCGCGCCCGCATCACGAGCCGGTCGACGAACAGCCGGTCGAGCAATTGCTGGCGCTGATCGGCACATGGCCGTGGCGGCGTCGGCTCGTCGACCAGATGCTGGCCTTGGGGTGGATTGCGCAGACCTCGATTTCCGGCGCGCTCCCCTGGCGCTCGCATCTCTTCGTGACCGGCGGGCGCGGCACGGGCAAATCGAGCTTTAACGGCAAGGATGGCCTGATCGACCGGCTGCTGGGCAGCGCGGTGCTGCGCACGGGCGGCGCGACCGAGGCGGCGGTGCGGCAGAAGCTGCGCAACCAGACGATCGCAGTCATTTTCGACGAGTTCGAACCCAACGCGTTCAACGCGCACAAGCTGTCGGCAGTGCTCGAGCTGGCGCGCGTCGCCTCGTCGGGCAGCGACATGCACAAGGGATCCTCGGACCATCAAGCGGCCGATTTCACGCTCAATTCCTGCTTCCAATTCTCGGCGATCCTGATGCCGCAAATGGAGCCGCAGGACCGTAGCCGCTTTGCCGTGCTCGAGCTCGAGCCGTTGCCGCGCGACGCGCGCAAGCTGGATCTGGAGAGCGCGAAATTGCCCGCGATCGGCGCGGCGTTGATGCGCCGCATGTTCGATGGATGGTGGCGCTACAAAGAGACCTATGACCTCTATCACGACGCTTTGACGAGCGGCGGCCATGACGCGCGTGGTGCGGATACCTTCGGCACCTTGCTCGCCTGCGCCGATCTGGCGCTGTACGATCATGTGCCCGATGCCGACTTGCTCGACCATTGGGCGCGGCTGTGCGCACCCGAAAGCCTCGCTGAGATCAACGACGCAGTGCAGGACCATGATGCCTGCCTCAACCACCTGCGCACCACGCCGCATCAATTTCGCGGTGGCGATCTGCGCGAGGGGCTGGGCACGTGGATCGGCCGTGCGGTACGCGCCGGAGAAGGCGACCAGGGCGCGCGCGACAAGATCCAGGAGCTTGGGCTCAAGATCGTCAATCGCAAGCCGCTCGGCCCCGGCCCGGATGGGCGGGAACGGTGGGGCGCAATCGACGCGATGCCGGGCCAGCCGACCTATCTTGCGGTCGCGCTGTCGCACCGCGAGCTTGCCACGATCTATGGCCCGACCAAATGGGCGGGCGGCGGCTGGGCAACCACGCTCGCCCGTGCGCCTGGCGCAACGCGTGGCATCAAGACCAAGTTCGCCCGCGCATCGCTGACCGCCGTGCTCGTGCCGATCGAGCTGGTGATCGACCCCGACGAGGTGCCCGCTTTCGTTGCCTGCCCAGGCGGGCCGCTGGCATGATGGGCGCACCAAACCCAACGCGCGCGGGCAGCGTAGCGCAGCGGAGCGGTGCGCCCGCGCTCCGCCTCCACTACTATCGCGAGGGCGACGCTATCTATCGATCGCGCCCGTTCGACTTGTTTTTTACTTTGTCCCTTGCCCCCGGCCCAGTTGGGGCAGATAAGAGTGTGGCGCAGCCAGCCTCGCGGTGCCTACGGGCCGGGGGGCGCGGTTCTAGAGTTCTGGAGCGACGAACGCACAGAACCAGCAACACATTGGTATTCAACGGTTCTGCGGTTCTGTTCCAAACCGCTACGCGTGATGTGCGCGTGTGCGTGCGTATGCGTGCGTGTAGGGAAGATACCGAGAACTACAGAACTTCAGAACCCAATCAAGAAAACGGGAGAAATACGCCATTTGCCGGGCGGCGCGCGGTTCTCGACCGGTTCTGCGGTTCTGGCGCGAATATAATATGGGGTGGATATGCGCTGCCCGGTCGCATCGTCGCCGAAACGCCCGATCCACAGTGTTACGGAGGGGCTGCGCCGCAAAACTTTTGGGCTTGGTGCGCGGTGGATCTGGCCCGGCTGGCCTGCGATCGGGGTGGCCTGGCGCGGCTGGGTCGCGCGGGCGGAAACGGCGGATTTCTGCGGGTTTGCGGGGGGCGGATCGGGCATGTCGGAATGCCGGTGTCGGAATGCGGCGCGCAACATGCTGTAAAATCAGAGCTTTCCGGGGATGGTCATAAGCTTTCTAGGTTGAGCCCATGCGGCGCGCTGGGTGGCGCAGGCGGGCCGATCGGACGGGGGGGCCTGAGTGCCCAGCCCGAGGGGGTGGGGCCCCCAACGCCCGCGCGCCCTGATCCTCGCATGTTGGCGCACGCGATATTCCGGATTTTGATCGACCTTCGTACTTACTGGATTGATGCCGACCGGTCGAAAGGGCGCGGAGGGACAAGGTTGAGCGGCAAAACGGGGTCGGGGGATAGCTTGCCCTCGTCAGTGCGACGCCAGGATGCGCGATCGGCGCTCAATTCGAGGGGTGAAACGCGGGTCGGGGATAGTGGTGGTCCGGGTGCTTGGTCGCCATTGGGCGAAGTAATGAAGCTATGGGGAGGGCGCGGCCATGTCAACGCCTGACACCGGCGACGCTGCGATCGTGCGCGAAGCAATCGACCAGGCCAAGGCGGTGCTCGATGAGGCGCGCGCCGAAACGCCGCAGCAACTTGATATGCTTGATCCGGTGACGCCGGAGGAAATGCTTGAGGCGCGGGAAACGCTCGGGCCGGGTGCTGGTAGGCTATCGCTGTTGCGCCATGCCCGCGAAGCGAAGCGGCGAGGGCGTCCACCGGGGGCTCGCAACAAGCGAACCGATGACTTCAAACGCTATCTGCTTGGGTTTGGACAGCATCCTGCGATCACGATGATGCAAATTCAGTCGACGCCGCCGGAGATCCTGATCGAAGCGTCGCAACAACCGAAAGTGCATAGTTTTCGCAAGGACGGCACAGAAAATATCGTCACCGAGCGCATGACTTACGCAGAGGCGCAATCACTCCGGATCCGGTGCGCCGAAGGGTTGTTGCCATACCTTGAGAGCAAGCAGCCGGTCGCGGTCGACATGACCTTTTCGGGTGTTGCTGACCTGATCATCCAGGGCGTCACCCATACCGATGGCGAGATAGAGGAAATGCTCGAGGGCGATTTCCGCGAAATCCAAGATGAGGAAATCGGCAATGGCTGACGCGCCCGTTCTCACAAATGGGAACACCCTTTCGCCGATGGCGCGGGCAGTTCGTCGTCTGGTGTTGCTGGATCGGGCGCGGACGGCGCTTGGTGGTGCAGCGTGCCTTGCCGACATTCTCGGCATTGGCCGTCGCGCCGTCAACCACAAGCTTGCCGCCGATCGTGGCTTGAGCGCGGGAGAAATCGCGGCCGTGGCAAACGCACTCGATCAGCGTGCAGCCGAGCTGATCGCGCTTGCGAACGATATGCGGGCGGTCGCGGCATGACGGTTGCAGCCAAACCCATCGCACTCACATCGCCGGGGCCGGTGGCGGAGGCGTTCATGCGCAGCCGCGCGTTCATCGTCGTGATCATCGGCCCGGTTGGTTCAGGCAAGACGATGGCGATGCTGCAAAAGGGCGTCCGCAATGGCGCGATGCAGGGCGCGCGGATCGATGAACGCGGCATCAAGCGCCGACGCGCGAAATTTGGCGTCATCCGTGAGAGTTACCCAAGTCTCGATGCGAACACGCTACCGTCATGGTTCAATATCACGCCAAGGGAGTATGGGCATTTCAGCGCCAAGGCACCGTACAGCCACAAATTCCAGCGCGTGCTGCGGCGCGATGCGTCTCGCCAGCCGACCGACGTGCTCGACATGGAAGTCGAATTTCGCGCGATCGGCGATCAGGGTGTAGAAGCGGCCACGCGCGGCTGGGAGTTGAACTGCGCAGGTGTCGACGAAGGTGATTTGCAGCCGGAGGAATTGATCAGTTACCTGTCGGGTCGCGTCGGGCGTTTTTCGAGCCTTGATCCCAAGCTAGTGGTCGATCCGCAGATACTGATCTCCAGCAACGCGCCATTCACCGATAATTATCTCTACAAGCTGGCGATCGAGAAGGAACTCGGCGGATTGCATGATCTCGCCAGCCCCGAATTGCTGGTTGCGCTCGAGGGGCGACCCCTGATCGAATGCTTCATCCAGCCGGGCGGGCTCGAACCCGGCGCGGAGAACCTGCACAATCTGCGCGGCGGCCGTGGATATTACCTGCTGCAGCAAGCGACCAATAAACACCGGCCTGATTATGTCGACCGGATGATCCACAACAAGTTCGTGCCGGTGCGGCACGGCCTGCCGGTGCATCCACAATTCAGCTATAGCGAGCATGTCGCCAAAGAGACGATCGAATGGGATCGCCGACGCAAGCTCATCGTCGGCGTCGACCAGGGATTGTTCGCAGCAGCCGTGCTGACCCAGCGCACGGTGATGGGCGAGCTACGAACGCTGGGCGAGGTGGTCGCGTTTCAGGATGGCGGCAAGTCGCTGGCAAAGGTCGGCCCGACGGCGTTCGGCAAGATGCTCCGCGCCAAGATCATCGAGCGTTGCCCCGATATCACCGCCGACCAGATCCGCGTGGTCGCCGATCCTGCCGCATTCGCCGCGGCTGATCGCGATGCAGAGGCGCGCGAATTGGACTGGGTTCCGCCTTTTCAAAAGGCATTGGGCTTCAAGGTCTACAAGGCGAAAACGAACCGCGAGCAGCTTCGGCTCGAGGCGCAGCGCAAGGCGATGAGCGAACGCGGCGGATATCTGATCGACCCGTCGTGCAAGCATCTGATCCGGGGGCATCTCGGCGGGTATCACTATCGCAAAGCCGACATGACCGACGGCGAGACGCGGGGTCATCTCGAGATCGCCGACACGATCCACACCCATATCGAGGATGCCGAGCAATATGCCGCGCTCGAGGGCGAGCACGTCATCTCCGACATTCGAGGCAAGTCGCGGGAGCGGCGCACCGTGCGGGTGGACGGCGATTACAACGAACTTGGAGGGATATGATGGCACTTCTCGGCAAGATTATCGCGGCCCCGCTGAAGGCGCTGGGCATCATCTCGACACCCGGACAGGCCCCGACCGCACTGCCCACGGCAACGCGCGACGATGCGGCGGCGGCGGTGTCGGCCACGGACGAACTCCGGCGTCGCAAAGGTGGCGCGGCGGACCTCGTGAACGGCGCGGCGGGGGTCCAGGCCCCGCTCACCGGCGGCAAGCTCACCCTGGGAAGCTGAAAGGAACGATCATGGACGACGCTACGACCAAAACGCGCGAGCAGGAATTGATGGAGCAATTCAATGCCGGGCTCGATCCTACAGGGGCAACCGCGTTGCAGATCCGCATCGACGAGCTGACTGCCCAGAATAAAACGCTCAACGAGGAACTTGGGCTCGACGAACAGGAAAAGATCGACCTCGAAGAACAAGCGGCGAAACTGCAGAAGGATCTCGACGCGGCCAATGCCACGATTGCGGCGCTGCAAGCGGCGGCATCGGCCTCTAAAACCAGCATCAAGCGTGGCGAGAATTCCTCCAAGTCACGCAAGATCGGACCGGTCGGCGATGGTCTCACCGGCGACGCGCTGACCGAAGCGCTGACGAAGGCCGATCAGGGCGGCAAAAAGGTCGAAATCGTACTGAGCGACGGCACGCGGGAAATTACCGGGATCGCGCCGATCGTCGTCACCGGCGATGTGTGGCGGGATCACACGCTCGGCAAGATGCTGCGCGATGCGGTGACGGTCCACGGCCCGGCCAATGGCCAGGGCGGCTATGCGATCGATGGGTATGCCCTGCTGATCGACGGCAAACAGGTCGCCTATTGCAAGCGCAGCGATGTCATCAACGTCGCGACCGGCAGCACCGTCAACATCGCAGACGACATCTACTTCTAACCGACAGATGCGGGCGCGCGGTGGTCGCGCCCGTTTCTTCCAACAGGGAAATTCCGATGGCCGACGATACGCTGCAGGATGACGATCTGGTCAAGGCACATCTGCGCAATCATGACCGCCTGGCGGCGTTGCGCGCGCCGATGGAAAGCCTGTGGCGGGAAATCGACGAGCGCGTCAATCCGCTGGGTGCCGGGGGCTGGAGCAAGAATACGCCCGGCACCATCCACGGCGCGGCCAATTTCGATGTGACGGCGGTGGAAAGTCTCGATCGCTTTTGCGCGGCGATGGCAGGCATCACGATCCCGCGTAACACCCAATATATCCGGCTGCGCTTCGGCGATAAGGATCTCGACAAGATCCCGGCGGTACGCCGCTGGTGCGAGCGCGCGGGCGATCGCCTTCATGCGATCCGCTATGCGCCCCATGCCGGGTTCGAAGTGCAGGCCCAGGAGGATTTTCGCCAGCTCGGCAGCTATGGCACCGGCCCGCTCTGGACCGGCGAACGCAAGGGCGTCGGTCTGTTCTACAAGGCGCTGCACCTGTCGGAATGTTACATCGACGAGGACTTTGCCGGGCGCATCGATACGGTGCACCGCAAATACAAGCGGACGGCGCGCCAGTGCCTGCAGGAATTCGGTGCCGACGCGCTCACCGGCAAGATGCGCGAGGCGATCCAGCGCAACAAGCTCGATGAGGAATTCGAGATCCTGCACATCGTCTGCCCCAATGGCGATTTGCAACCCGACGCGCTGGACCGGCGCAGCATGGCGATCGACAGCATTACCATCGCCATCGCCGACAAGGTGATCCTGCGGCGCAAGGGCTTCCATTCGATGCCGATTTCGGTCTCGCGGCATGTGACCGGGCCGGGCGATATCTATGGCCGGTCGCCCACGATCAAGGTGCTCCCGACGATCAAGGGCCTCAACCAGATGGCGCAGACGATCCTGCGTTCCGCCCACAAGATGGTCGATCCCGCGCTCGCCTTTTTCGACGATGACGGCATCACGTCGCTGGTGACGCGGCCGGGCGGGGCCAATCCCGGCCTGGTCAACGAACAGGGGCAGTTGATGGTCGCGCCGATGCCGACCGGATCAAACCTGCCGATCGGCCTCGAAATGCAGCAAAGCGAGCGCGCCGTGGTCAAGACCGCGTTCCTGGAGGATTTCTTCAAGATCCTGACCGATCCGGGGGATCGCATGACCGCGACGCAAGTGCTGGAAATGGTCGCAAAACAGGGCGTGCTCGTCGCGCCTTATGCCGGGCGCTACGAAAGCGAGAAGCAAAACCCGGTGACGCAACGCGATCTCGACCTCGCGTTGCGCGCGCGCCAGATCGAACCTTTCCCGGATGAGGTTATCGAAGCCGGGGCCTATCCGGTGATCGAATATGAAAACCCGCTGTCGCGCATGGCCCGTGCCGAGGAAGCGGCGGGCCTGACCCGCTGGATCGAGGCGATGGCTCCGCTGGCGCAAGTCGATGATGGCGCGGTGTTCGATCATATCGATGTCGATGCGGCGGCACCCGGACTTGGCGATGTGCTGGGCGTGCGGCCCAGTTGGATCGCAACGCCCGATCAGGTCGCGGCGAAGCGCAAGGTGCGTGACGACAGCAAGGCAGCGGCATCCGGCGTCGAGCAATTGCAGGGGGCGGCATCGGCGGCGAGTGACCTCGCGCGCGCGAGCAGCTTGGCGAACGCAGCATGAGCACGACAAACCAACGCCGTTTGCAGGCGGTACGCATGGCGCGCAATTTCAAGGATCTGTTCGCGGGGTGGCAGACGCCGGTGACGGTGTGGCGTCGGCTGTTCCTGACCGACGAGGAGCGCCTGCGCGTATCGGCGGAGCGCGTGCTCGCCGACCTGCGCGACTTTTGCTTCGCGCATCCCAACAATCGCCGGCTGCTGTTTTCGCAGGATCCGCTGGTGATGGCGCGGCGGCTTGGGCGGCGCGAGGTGTTCGACCGGATCACAACCTACCTCAACCTGGACGAGGCGGCAGTCCAGAAACTCATGGAGATCGACGATGGCAATTGATGGCGAAAGCGGGGCAGATGGCGGCGCAACCGGCGGCGGCGCGATGGATTTGATCGGAAGCGCGGGAGTGACTGGTGGTGGTGCGCCTGGCGCGGCCGAGAGCGGCGGCGCACAGCCGGGAGCGCCTGCCGTTGAGGGCGGCGTGGCCGATGGAAGCGCTGCGGTTCCCGACTGGTTCGAAAAGGTATCGGCCGAGACGAAGGATGGCGAGACCAGCTCGAACCGTGACTGGCTGGCGGCCAAGGGCGTGAAGGATCTTGACGGCCTGACCAAGATCGCGCGCGATACCGAGCGGGCCTTGCGCGAAAACGGCCGGATCAAGGTGCCGGGCGAAGATGCGAAGCCGGAGGAGATCGCCGCCTTCAGGGCCGCGATCGGCGTGCCCGACAAGGTTGACGGCTATGAGATCAAGGCACCCGAAGGCGTGCCGCTCAACGAGCCTTTGATCAACTCGCTGCGCGAGAGCGCGCTCAAGCGCGGTGCCCCAAAGGAAGTGTTTGAGGGGCTGGTGGGCGATTTCATCAAATTACAGATGGATGAGGCGGCGGCCGAGAGCGCGACGCAAGACAATCTGGCACTGGAATGGGTGAAACAACAGGGGGCGAAGAAAGACGAGCAGCTCGCCCATGTTGACAGCGCGGCGCGCGCGCTTGGCTTCTCCAAGCAGGATATGGCGGGCCTGCGCGCTGGCCTGGGTGCCGATCGCGCGTTGACCATCCTTGCCAAACTCGGTGCAGGCATCGCCGAAGATACGATCATCACCGGCGGCAAGGGGCGCTTCGGCGTAACGGGGGCCGAAGCACAGGCCGAGATCGACAAGTTGAAGGCCGATCCCGAATTCCAGAAACGCGTGATGGTGCCCGGATCGGCCGAACGGACGCGGTGGGACCGGCTCAACGCGGCAGCGGCGGCTGGCAAGGCGCGCGCGGAACAACAATTGTAAAAAAAGATCGAAAACCCAGCTTGACGCGCGAGTCGCGGCGTGAGATTTCACGATCGGCCTCGGGGGAGCCGCTCCCAATCCCCCGGTTAAGTCCTGGCCTAGCCTCGTCGCCCCGGGCCCCACGCTGGATGGCGTCGCCGATCGCGGGCGTTAAACGATAGAGCGGCCGGGCCTGCGTGCTCCCTAGCCCTTCGAAATCGGATCAAACCTTTTTCGCGAGGGCCATCCCATGGCTGATTCAGTCAACACAACTGCAAATTATGAGTTCGCGAACAACCTCGAACTCAAGCTCCAATCGAACAAGGCCGTCCTTTGGGACACCTGTGAAGAACAGAATTGTACCAGCGCCGAGAAGGAAACGGTCAAGGATCTGATCGGCGACACTGACCCGGAAGAGGCAGACGAGCGCTTCGCCGATCTGAAGGAAACCGATCCCGGCCATGATCGCGTCTGGATCGTCAAGCCGAACGAGCTTTATTTCAACAAGTTCGTCGATGGAGCCGACCAGCTCGCAACCAAAATCAGCCTCGACGGCGGGTATACGATGGCTGCCACGGCGACGATCAATCGCGCACAGGACAGCCGTGTTCTGGAAGGCGCGTACGGTCCGATCATCTCGGGCAAGGATGGCACGACATCGACGCCATTTCCGGCAGGCCAGATCATTCCGGTCGGCACCGGCGCAGCGGCCGGTGCAGTCGGCATGAATGTCGCAAAACTGATCGCGGCAGGCCAGCTCCTGGACCAGGGCTTCGTCGATCAGGAAGAAGACCGCTTCATGGTGATCGATGCCGTTCAGAACGCGCAGTTGCTGAGCGAAATTCCTGCGACCTCGGCCGATTTCAAAGGCGCTTATGGCGGCACCTTCGTGAAGGGGCGCATCATGTCGTTGCTCGGGTGGAATTTCGTCCACATGGAGCTGCGCAATCCACGTCTGCGCGCCTTCAAGCTCGGCCTCACGGTCGATGCCAACGGCTATACCAAGAACCCGTTCTGGACGCGCTCCGGCATTCGCAAGGGCGTGTGGCGCAAATTGCGCACGGCGATCAAGGACCAGCCGTCGAAGGTCGACACGCGCAGTGTGTTCGCTGGCACCACGGTGGCGGCGACGCGAACACAGGCGGGCAAGGTCGGCATCATCCTCAACAGCGAGCAGTAAAAACCCTGGGCGCGGCGTCCGGTCGCGGACGCCGCTCTCTCCATAGGAGACACAACATGGCTGATTATTATGGCCTTGAATTTGTCGGTGCGGCCGACGGTAGCCAGAACCCGCCCAAGAAGCTCGATGTTCGTATGGTTGGGGGCAAGAAGCGTCGCGTGCGCTCGACCAAGCCAGCGGTTGCGCTGGCGATTGGCGACCGCCTGTATCTGGGCAAGCTGCCGCAGGGGGCATCGCTCCATTCGATCTCGGGCATTACGGATACGTCCTTTGCCACGACGACGATTTCGATCGGCACGACGACAACCCCGGCAAAATATGTGGCCGCGAAGACCCTGACTGCGACCGATGCTCCCACGCCGCTCGGCCCCAAGGCGTCGGCCTTCGTGCTGGATCCCAATACGGTCGATGAAGACCTTTGGGCCACCTTTGGTGTCGCCGGTATCGGAGCGGGCGTCATCGCCGGTTTCGACATCGAATATACGACCGCGAACTAGCGGCCACGATCTCGGCCTGACCTGTGGTGGCGTCATGGCCCGAGGCCGGGGTGGTGGCCGATCTCCACCACCCCGGTAACCGCAGACACTTCCGTCAACCAAGACAAGGGAACGATCGATGGCCCAGGTCAAACTGACAATCCAGCGCGGCAAGAACACCCTGAAGGACATCACCGTCGCGGCAGGCACGGCGGAAGCGCAGAGCGACACGATGTCGCTCAACATCGATTTCACCAAGATCAGCAAGGGCGATGCCCTGATGATGATCGAGGTGCTCGAACAGAAAATCTTCGCGTCCAAATGGCCGCTGCTGTGAGCTGATCGATGGCGGATTACGTCTCGATCGCCAATTTGGCGGCCTCCGGTATTGGCGAGGACGATCAGCTTCGGTCGATCGACGACGACACGCATCTGTCGCGTTCGATAAAGGCAGTGTGGGATATCGAGCGGCGCGCGGTAATCCGCGCCCATACCTGGAATTTCGCGATGCGGCGGCAGCAACTTGCCGCACTCGCTCTCGACGAAGTGCCGTTCCCGTATGGCGCGTCGTTCAAAATGCCTGCGGATAGCGTGCGCCTGGTCGAGGTGCTGGGCCGCGCAGCGAGCGCCAATCGCAGCGATTACCAGCTCGAGGGCAATTGCATCCTGAGCAACAGCACCGGGCCGCTGCCAATCCGCTATCTGGCGGATGTCGAGGAACCGGCCCTGTGGGATGATCTGTTCGTGGTCGTCTTTGCGCGCCGTCTCGGTTGGGCGATCGCCGATCGCATCACCGGTGACCGGGGACGCAAGGATGATGCATTTCGCACGTATCGCGAAGCGTTGTCGGATGCGCGCCGTGTCGATGCGCGGGAAAACCCGCAGATCGTGTGGGAACCGACCGACTGGGAACTGGCGCGTACCAGCGGCGCGGCGCGCGGGCCGCTTTATGGCAATTCTCCCTGGATTTGGCCCTGATGACGCTGCAGCGCCCGATCGCAACCAGCTTCAACGGCGGCGAGCTTTCGCCGCGCATGGGTGGCCGTGTCGACACGGCGATCTGGTCCGTTGGCATGGATACGTGCGAGAACTTCGTGCCTACGGTCGAGGGCGCGCTGGTGAAGCGGCCGGGCTTTGAATATATCCGGCCTGCCGCGCCGACCGCGCAGTGGGTGACCGAGTTCCGCTTCAACCTCACGCAGGATTATGTGATCGAGTGGAGCGACTATCGCCTCCGCTTCTACACCAATGGCGGGCGGATCGAGACTGCGCCGGGCGTGCCCTATGAAGTGATCGTGCCGTATACGGCGGCGGAAGCGCCCTATGTGTCGTTCCAGCAAAGCTACGATCGGCTGTATCTCGACCACGAAAACCATCCGCCCGCACGCCTGACGCGCACCGGTGCCGAAACCTTCGTCTACGATGTCGCGCCACTGGTGAACGGTCCGTTTGCCGATCAGAATGTCGACGAAACGCGCACGGTGACCGCCAGTGCCGCGACCGGCGCGGGCATCACGCTTTCCGCGTCCAGCGCGATTTTTCTCGCCGGGCATGTCGGCGCGCCGTTCAAGATCGAGGCCGCGGATTTCTCGACAATTCCCGCATGGGAGGTAGGCATTGATGGCGTTACCGTTGGCAGCAAGCGTCGCTCGGACGGCAAGGTCTATGTCGCGGCATCGGCCGGGCGCACCGGGACCAGCCAGCCGATCCACACCAGCGGGACCGAGTGGGACGGTAGCCAGAGCGGCACCGACATCAACGGCAAGGGCCCGTTCGGCGTGCGGTGGACCTATCTGCACGATCGCTATGGCACGGTGATGATCACCGCCGTCGCGGGCGATGGCTTCTCGGCAACGGCGGACGTGGTGCGGCGCTTGCCCGACAGCCTTACCACCGTGCCGAGCTTCCGCTGGTCCCATGCGGCCTTCAGTGCGGCGGCCGGCTGGCCCAGCGTCGTGCTGGCCAATGGCGGTCGGCTTTGCCACTTCAAGCAATTCGAATTGCTGGCGAGCGTCGCGGGCGATTATCTCAACCACATCACCACGACGTCGAGCGGGTTGCTGGCGGGCGACCTGGCCTTTCGGCGGACGCTTTCGACCGAGGATCCCATCCTGTGGGCGGTGGGGGATCGCAAGATCGTCGTCGGCACGGCGAGCCGCGAGATCGCGATCGGCGCGATCAACAGCGCGCAGGCGATCGGTGGTGATAATATCGAGGCGGTGCCGCAAAGCTTTTATGGCAGCGACCGCGTGTTCCCGCTGCAGATCGGCACCACGGGCATCTTCGTCCAGCGCGGCGGCCGGAAACTCCGCCAGGCGCAATATGATTTCGGGCAGGATCGCTACATCGCCGAAAACATGACGGTGTGGTGCCGCCACATCACGCGCGGCGGCGTGCTGCAGCTCGCCTATCAGAAGGAACCCGAGGAACTGCTGTTCGGCGTGCGCGGCGATGGGCAGATGCTCGTCCACCCGCACGCGCCCGAACAGCAAATCAAGGGCTTCTCGCGCATCATCCATGGCGATGGCGCGGTGCTGAGCGCGACGACGATCGCCAGTGCCGATGGCAAGCGCGATGAAGTGTGGGCGCTCGTGCGCCGGGCGGACGGTGTAAAGAGCGTGCAGCGCATGGCGGCCTGGCGCGACGATGGCGATCCGATTTCCGCCGCGTTTTTCGTCGACAGCGGCACGACGGCAACGGCGGCGGCCGGGCAAACGCATTTCACCGGCGCGACCCAGCTTGCCAACCGCGCCGTCGCGGTGCTGGCGGAAGGGGGCGTGATCGACGGGATAACCGTCGCGGCGGATGGCAGCTTCGACATTCCGGAAAGCGTCTTGCCGCAGGACCGGGCCTACACCATCACCGTCGGCATACCCTATACCGCGACCGTCGTCACACTGCCGCCCGAACTGAAATCGCAGACCGGCACATCGCAGGGCGTGCGCCAGCGGATCGTGCGGCTGGCCTTACGATTGATCGAAACGGCGGGCCTCAAGATCGGCGTCCAGGGCGGCAAGCTCGACAATCTGATCGATCGCCCCAGTGCGGGCTATATGGACGCGCCCGTGCCGCTGTTCACCGGCGATACCGAGCGACCGGTCAGCGGCGGATGGGATCGCAGCGGGCGCGCGACCTTCACATCGTCGCAGCCATTGCCAGCGGTGATCGTCGCGGCGCTCCCCAAGATCGAGGTGACGGGATGACGGTGTCGTTTCGCCCGATGCGCGCGCCGGACGCGATGACGATCGAGCGCCAGCCCTCGCAGCGCGTGCAGCTCGGCCTCAACAGCGTGATGACGATCGAGGCGGCGGCTGACCTGGCCGAAGGCGGCGAGGCATGGACGGCGTGGCGCGGCGATAGCCCGATCGCCTGTGTTGGCCTGCGCGAGACGTTTCCCGGCGTGCAGGCGGTTGCCTGGGCAATCCTCAGTCGCGGCCTTGGCGGCGACTATGTGGCGATCACGCGCTTTACCCGGCGTCGCATCGCCGCCAGCCTGTATCGCCGGATCGAAGCGATCTGCATCGCGGCGATCGATGCCGAGGCGATCCTGCTGTCGTTTCCGGGGCTAGACCCCGCGCAGTTGCTTGAGGCGGTGCTGTGCGTGAAGGGGCCGCAAGTGCGCTGGGCCGAGGCGCTTGGCCTTGTGCCGACGCATGTGCTGCGCAAATTCGGCGCGGCCTCCGAAACGCATATCCTGTGCGAGAGGATCGGCTGATGGTGGAAGCGGTCCAGGCTGTCGGCAACATGATTGGCGGTGTCGCCAGTTATGAAAGCGGAAAATACAATCGCGACCTGTCAAACACGATGGCGACCGAGGCCGAGCGGGACGGCGCGGTCACCGAAGGCCGGGTGCGCGATGCTGCGCGCCAGGCGATCGGCCAGCAAGTGGCCGCACAGGGCGCGAACGGCTTTCAACAGGGCACCGGTTCCGCGATCGACGCGCTGACGCAAAGCCAGATCAACGCTGCCTTGGATGCGCTGACCGTGCGGCGGCAGGCCGCCGCCAAAGCGCGCGGGCTGCGCATCCAGGGCGCGCAAGCCTATTCGGCGGGGGCCAATGCGCTGACGCAGGGCATGTTCGGCGCGGCGGCGCATGGGGTGCAACAAAGCAACGATTGGGCGAACGCGAAGGCCGGGCAGTCGGGCAGCTATGGCGGATCGCTTTACGGCGGGAATACCGGCTCGGACGGTGCTTACGGCGTGTCCGGTTCGGACGGCATTTACTGATGGCGGTGCGGCAAAATCGAGCGCTGTATATCGGCAGACCGATCCAACCGATGGGCGGATCAGCGGTTGGCCGCTTGCTTGTCCCTGCGATTTTGTATGAAGCCGCGAACCGCGAAGGCGATCAGGAACACCACGGCGCTGGCGGCGGCGCTCGCTGCATAATTCAACACCAGCGATTGAATGGACCAATCGACGGTTTCGCCAAAGGATGCGCGCGCTCTGGCGCGCATAAGCATCTGAATGGGAACCGCGATCAACGGCCATATAAGCAGGAAAACAATGCCGCCCGGCCACAGCCTACGAACACTGAAGGCCGCACCGATCACGACAAGCAAGCCAAGCATCCGACACCCCTTGATCCTCGAGTCGCCAACTTCGCGTGTAACGCGTTGCTGCATCTCCATACTCTAATCGCCGACGTTTGTCAGAACTTGCGGATCAAGGCGATCTGATGTCGCAGGAACAAATCTATCAGCCGCAGGTCGCGCCGGGCAATACGGCTGGCATCCCCTTGGCACAGCCGCAGGATTTCGGCGCAGGTGTTGGCCAGGGGATTGAGCAACTTGGTGGTGCGCTGCACCGTGGCGCGATCGACGCATATAAGATCGAACGCCAGCAACGGGCGGATGCCCAGGCCGCAGATTTCAACGTGCGCTTTGCCCAGGCGCGCGAAGATGCGGACAAGGCGTCGATCGATGCCCGCAATAACGCCGCACCCGGTGGCGCGGGTCATGCCGAGCAAATGGCGCAGTGGTGGGCAGATCGCAAAGCGACGCTGACCGACGGCATTACCGAAGATAGCCTGCGTCGATCGGCCTCCGCCCAGATCAACGAGTTTGGCAGCCGTTTCGAAACCGCAGAATATCAGTTCGAAGCCGGTGCCAGGGTCGGAAAGATCGCGACCGATACCCAATCCGCGACCGAAATCGCAGCAAACCGTGCGTATCGGCAACAAGACCCGAAGGCATTCGGCGAGGAATTCAGCCTCGGTCGCCAGTCTCTGGAGAATATGACGGGCGTACCGGCAGATGTCCGGCAAAAGCTGATCAAGGATTATGAAGAAAAGGTCTCTGTCGGGTTCCTGAATGGCGTCAAGGATCGCAACCCAAGCGCCGTCAAGCTATTGCTGGACAGCGGCGGCTTTGATGATCTTGTTTCGCCCCAGCAAATGGAGCGCCTGCGCGATGGCGCGCAGGTCGAAATCCGTCGTAACGAGGCGCTCGCGCAACACCAGATCGCGCTGCAAAAGGCCGCGACCAACGAGGCGATTGCGACAGCCAAAGCGCAACAGGCGGCCGGGATCGTCGTGCCCGATGCGATGCTCGATCAGCTTGCCCAGGCGGCGCGCGCCAATGGCGATACCAGCAACGCAACCGAACTGAGCGCGCTGCGCATCCACAATGGCGTCAATCGTGAGACACAGGGATGGACGGCGCAGCAATATGATGCCGAGCTGGCGCGGCTGCGCGCGCTGGGGCCGAAGGCATCGCCCGACGATCAGGTCCGGCTCCATGCGCTCGAGACGATCGCGCCCGGCCGCAAGCAACAGTTCGAGCGCGACCCCGGCCAATGGGCGGCGATCAACGGCACGCCACCTCCGCCGCTCGACTTTGCGGACCCGGCCACCTGGGCGGCCCGGCGGCAATGGGCGGCAACGGTCAGCAAGGCGGCGGGCCAGCCCGTGCCGTTGCTGCAGCCCGCCGAGGTCAACCAGCAAAAGGCCATTTTCGCCAGCGGTGACAAAGGGCGGCTGCAGGTGATCGACACGATCGCACCGCTTGGCGGACGCGATGCCTTGCAGGCGATGCGCCAGATCGCACCCGATGATGCGGTGGCACAGCGCCTTGTCGGCTTGCCGATGATCAACCGGGCGAGTGCCGCCAGCGGTGCGGCTGCGCGCAAGGCCGACCGATCGCTGATCGACGACATGAAGCCGGATGGATCGGGCAAACTGGCGCTGCAAAAGTACAACACCGACGTGGCACCGGCGCTCGCCCGGCTCGCGCCGCAGGATGCAGAGGCCGCGCGCGAGATCGGGGGTAATCTGTACGCCGATTGGGCGCGCGCGCACGGCGTCCATACCTTCAATCCCAGTCAATATGGCACCTTCCTGCAAGTGGCCGTCGGCGGTGCGATCGATGGGCAGGGCGTGTTTCATGGCGGCATCGGCTATTGGAACAATGTGCCGGTCAAGCTTCCGGCGGAACAAAGTCAGGCGCAGTTCGAAAAGGTGCTCAGTTCGCTCAAATGGAGCGATGATCCGAAGGTGCCGCGCCCGGTCTATTCGGACCATAAGACAACGATCACGCCGCAGGTCTTGCGCAGTTATGTGCCGGTCGCCCGCAGTGACGGGTTTTACGAGTTTCATGGGCCGGGCGGCATCGTCGTCGCCTCGAACACTGGCGGCATTTTCAAGCTCGACCTGGGGTATCTTGGCCGGAAGTACCTCAAGTGACCGACCAGCGCGGCCCTTTCATCTCCGATGCGCCCGTCGTCGAACTCGCGCCGAAGTCTCCCGATGCGCCGGTATCGGCCAGCGAGATCATGGGAGCGCATTGGACGCTATCCCGACAGGATGACCTCCAGGCACCAAAGACGGCGGAGGATGAGGCTTACAAGCCAATTGTTGAAGCTCTGCGTGGGCCCAGAGCGTACTCGCTTCTGGACAATTTGCTGCATACGAGCCCCTATCAGAACCCGAGCGCGCCTATGGACGATCCGTCGCCATATGACCGCAATAAGATATGGCGGGATATCGCTGAGCGGCGTGCTGCCGACCCTACTTTCCTTGCTAACGTTCCAGCCGCTAATCCAAGGCAATTTTCGGATTGGGTCCACGCCGAGGAACTGAAGCGTCGGCACACCGCGCAGAATGTCGTTGGTCGACAATCTGGTTGGACGCAGGGCGCATTGGGTTTTGTAAGCGATGTCGTGTCGGGTCTCGCCGACCCGATCAACGCAATGACGCTGCCAATAGGCGGCGGCGGAAAAACGATCCTGCAGACAATGGGTCGCGAAGCGCTGGTAAACTCCTTGACCGAGGCGGCAGAGCTTCCGGTGATCTCGCACAATCGAGCCGAGATGGGTGAACATATGTCGGTAGGCGACATGGTCACCGATGTCGGTACGGCAGCAATCGGCGGCGCATTGCTGCCCGGCGGCCTTCACGTTGCTGGCAAGGCGCTCGATGCGGGTGGCAAGGCCCTTGGAGCGGCAGGCCGCGCCATTGCCGGGACCGACATCGGGCAAGCCGTTGGGCGCACCGTGGCACCGCTGGCACTGCGCACCGCCGATCTGGGCAAGGTGAGCGATGGCGAGGTTGCGGCGGCCTTCAGCAAGGCTGTCCCAGCCGAAGTGCGCACGCCCGACCAGCAAGCCGCCTTGCACGTGATCGACCGGCAGAGCGAGATCGACGCGATCAACCCCTATGTCGACACGCCAACGGCGCGCGACGTTCATGCCGACCGGCTACAGTCCGCGCTTGCGACCCTCGCCCAGGCAGGCGATCCCGATGGCATCGCGCCCGCACTCGCACCGCGCTCCCCCGTTTCACAGACTGTTTCACGAGAAACCGTAGCGACGGCGTTAACACCGGACCGCGTCATCGGATTTGTGTTGCATGATCTGGAAGGCGGCAACGCCGTCGTCCACTATTCGCAAGCAGATGGCGGAACGACCAAATTCGGCATCGCGCAGAAGTTTAACCCTGGTGTCGATGTCGCCAATCTGTCGGAAGCGGAAGCGCGGGCAATCGCGCATCGTAAATATTGGCTGCCCGAATTTGACCATGTGGATCCCCGCACGGCGGCGGTCGCCTTTGATGCGCAATATATCGGCGGTGCGGGAGAGCGTATCCTGCGGGAAAGCGGCGGTGATCCGGCACGCGCGATCGAGGCATACCGCACCTATCTTAATCATCTGGCGAACACTGTTCCGGGCAAGGAAAAGTTTCGACGCGGCTGGAACAACCGCGTCGACAAGCTGGCAGCATTGATCGGCGGAGATGAACGTCTCGCGTTGCGACCGGATGTGAGCAGCGATGGGGATGCCATCGCGGCATCGCAACGTGCGATTGATGACGCGGAAACCGAGGCGCGCATTGCCGCCTTTGAGCGCGATCGAGCAATGGGAAATACTCCCGAGGCCCTGCCCCCCGAACCGCGTATGGCAAGCGCGGCTGATATCGGCCCGCTGGAGCGCAGCGGCATCGATCCACAGACGTACGGCGGGAATATTGCGAATGGCGATGGCGCTACGCCGCAACCGCTCCCGCCACGCACCAATCTCCCGGATGCGCCGGTCGCCAACGATGTGGACATCCGCAACGCCGTGCGCGCCTATGTCACGCAAACGCGCGAGAGCCTGAAGCCTGAAATCATGGCCGAGCGGCTGGGGATCGAACGCGACGCCGTCAAGGCCGCGCTCAACGCCATTGCCGATCTTCCGGGCATCGGGTTGCGGCAGCGGCGGCCGGGTGTCTTCGCGCGGCAACAGGATGCCGCGCCGCGCGATTTGCTCGGCTTCCTGGCGGACCATGGCGGCATTCGTAACGACGAGGGCCATGATCTGATCAAGGGCCGCAATCTGCCGCGCGTCGCGCCGAGTGGTGGCGTGCTGATCCGCAGCAAGGGCATGAGCATCGACCGCGCGCGCGAGCTGGCAGCGGAGGCGGGATATTTCCACGATGCCCCGCCCGAGCTGGGCGGAGACCATATCACCGAAGACGATATGCTCCAGTTGATCGAACATGCCGTTTCGACACCGCATTATGCGCGGGGCGACCTGGAAACCGCGACCGCGCGCGAAGTGGCACGCGCGCGGCAAACGCAGCTCGCGGCGGCGCGCGAAACCATCGCGAACACGCTGGATACACATGGCATCGCCTTCACCCCGGTCGAGCATTTGCGCGCCGCGGATTGGGTCGCGAGTGGCGAGCTGACACCGGAAGCGGCGATTGCCCGCGTGGTGAACGAACATGCTCGCGACGCCCTTGACGCATTCGCACAGGAAGCGGATAATACGCGCTATGCCGACCTCGCCGACGAATTCGAACACACTCTCGCAGCGCGCGATCACGGCGCTGGAGGAGGCGTCGACCAATCCGGCATTTCCAGCGGACTTGCGGGCGGAGGGCGCGCGCGCGGCGAGCAACCTGGCGGCGCTGCAGCGGATGCTCGCGAAGAAGCCGGACTAAACGGCCCCGTCCTGGCGGAAGCGCCGGGGCCATCCCTCGACGATCCCAACGGCCCGGCCGGAAAGGCGATTGCCGAAAGCCTGACGCATGACGTTAAGGCTCAGATCGCCGAAGACGTTGCCTTCACCACCGCCAAAGGTTCCACCTATCTCGTGCATTCGGACGGTTCCACGTCCCGGGACAAGTCGTTTCACCCAGAGCACGGCGCGAAGGATCAAGGGCCGCAACCACGATCACAGGCTACGATTTATGTCAGCGCTAGCGATGCTGTAAAATTAGCTGAATTTCAGGCGCAAGGCGGGCCCAAGGTTGCGATCGCCGTGACAAGCGATGGCCGGTGGGGTGTCAAATACCTCGAGGGTAAAGATGTTGGTCGGTTTGAGCGCCGCACAGTCGTGGCGGCGTTCAAACAACCCGCCGTCGGCCTTACTCCAGTCGAGATCTGGAAGGATGGCGAGAGGGTGCATTTTGGTAACGAGATTACAGAAATACGCCGAGGTAGAGATCAACATGCTGCAGCGCTCGACCCCAACTTCCCAGCGCGGGAACGCCAGCGAGCCCAATTGAAGGCTGATAGTCCGATCCGGGCCAAGACGGATCAGGAAAGCACGATCGGCGCGCCGCTGTTCGATGCGGTCGATCAGGGCAATATGTTCCGTCTGGAGGAAGGCGGCCCGCTGCGATCGGCAGAGGACGTGCTGCGCGAACTCGACGCGGATGATACGGCAATCAAGGCGGCGAGGAACTGTCTATGAGCCTGGACCGCTGCATCCCCGGCATGGTCGAGCGTGGGGAAATCACGCCCGAAAAGGGCCGCGAAATGGCTGGGCTCTATGGGGAGCTTGAGCAGCAATTCCGCCGCCAGTTTGGCGACCAGGCGGCGGCTGCGATGGCAACCGACGCCACGTTGAAAGCGCTTGAGGCAGAGGCGATCCGTAAGCGGCGCGTGGCGCTTGCCCAGGTGCAGGCGCAAAAGGGCGCGCTCAAGAATATGGAGACCTATGGCGGCGGTCGGGGCGGCGGGCCGATCGACCCCAAGGCAGCGGTGGCGATGTTCGCGCCCGACCCGAAGGCGGGGTATTCGAGCGTAGAGGGGCGCAGGCGCGCGATCCGGGCGCGCAGCCATGCGATGATGTCCGAAGTGCTGGCGAAGCATCACACGGGCGTCCTGGGCGAAGTGCGCGACAAGGCCGGGCTGGAGCAGCTCGTGCGCGAGCGTTTCGGCGAGGACAGCGGATCGGCGAGCGCGCGGCAATTGTCCGATGCGTTCGAGCGGACATCGGAGATGTTGCGCACGCGTGCCAATGCGGCAGGCGCATCGATCGGCAAGCTGGAAAAATGGGGCCTGCCGCAAGCGCATGACACGCGGGCGGTGCGCGCGGCCGGGTTCGAGGCGTGGCGCGCGGAGATCGATCCCCGGCTCGATCGGACCCGAATGATCGACCAGCGCACGGGTATGCCCTTTTCGGATGGCGCATGGGATCTGGCGCTGCGCGACGTGTTCGAGACGATCCGCACCGATGGCTGGAATAAGCGGACCGCTGGGCAGGGCAGCGGGCGCGGTGCCCTTGCCAACCAGCTCGGCGAAAGCCGCTTCCTCGTGTTCAAATCGGCTGATGACTGGATGGCCTATCAGGCCAAGTTCGGCGTCGGATCGGCGTTCGATGCGATGATGGGCCATGTCGACGGGATGTCGCGCGATATCGCATTGATGGAGGTGCTCGGGCCAAACCCGAATGCGACGGTCGGCTGGATCAAGGATACGATCCAGAAATCCGCCGCGCTCGACAGCGCGCCCGATAGCAAGGCGACCGATCGCGCGTTCGCTGCGACCAAACAGATCGACCGTTACCATGACGAGATTACCGGCGCGGCCGGGCGACCGGAAAACCGCACGATCGCGCTGAGTTTTTCGGCGGTGCGTTCGTTGCAGACCGCTGCGAAGCTGGGCGGCGCGATGCTGTCGGCGGTGCCGACCGACCCGGCCTTCGGGCTGGTGACGCGCAAGTTCAATGGCCTGCCGGCGTCCGGAATGCTGCGCGATTATGTGAAGCTGTTTCGACCCGGCGCGCAGGCCGATCAGGAATTGGCGGTGCGCCTGTCCGGCATCGCCGAAGAATGGTCGAAGCGCGCGGGTGGACAGCAACGTGTGCTGGGCGAGGAACTGACCAGCGAGGTCGCCAAGCGCCTGGCCGAAGGGGCGCTGCGGGTCACCGGGCTCAACCGCTTCACCGAAGCCGGTCGCTGGGCAGTCGGGATGACCTTCGTCAGCCATATTACCGGCGAACGCGGCAAGGTGTTTGGCGATCTCGACGGGCCATTCCAACGCGCGCTGCAGCGCTATGGCATCACGCCCGAGGGATGGGATGCGATCCGTGCCACGCCGCTCGAGCGCGATGGCGGGGCCGACTGGATCAAGCCCAACAATGTTGCGGACCATGCGCTTGGCGACAAGCTGTATGAGATGATCCTCTCCGAAACCGACTTTGCGGTGCCGACACCCGACATTCGCACGCACGCGCTGGTGAACTCCGTCGCGCCCAAGGGCACGTGGATCGGCGAAGCCATTCGCTCCGCCGCGTTGTTCAAGGGCTTCGGCGTCGGCATGATGATCATGCAGTCGCGCCGCATCATGGAAGCGGCCGAACAGGGCAAATGGAATGCCGCGCGGTACGCCGCCGGGCTGTTCATCGCCTCGACGATCGGTGGCGCGTTCGCGCTGCAGTTGAAGGCGTTGGCGGCTGGCAAGGATCCGCGTCCGATGCCCGTGGATGTCTCGCCAACCCAGAAGCAATTTGATCAACTCATTCGGTGGCGAAGCGGCGAAGGGAAGCGTCCCGCTCCGACCGATGCCCAGGCATTTTGGGGTGCGGCGGTCCTGCAAGGCGGCGGCTTCGGCATCTTCGGCGATTTCCTCCAGTCGTCGCAGAACCGTTTCGGCGGCGGGTTTCTGGGCTCGCTGGCGGGGCCGATGTTCCAAGATGGGCAGGGTGTCTTTGACGTCATCGGGTCGCAGCACCCCGCATGGGCGGCTGCGAGCCTGGCGCGATCGGAAATCCCCGGCGGCAGCACCTGGTATCTGCGCACCGCGTTCGATCGCATGGTGATGGACCAGATCCAGGAGCAGATCGACCCCAATTACCGCCAGTCATGGCAGCGTATGCAGAAGCGCGCCGATGACCAGCGCACCCATTTCTGGTGGGCTCCGGGTGAGACGGCACCCGGACGCGCGCCCGATTTCGAAAATGCTCTCGGCAACCAAGGGGCCCCGCAATGACCGTCGCCGCGCTTCCATCCACCGTCACCTATGTCGAAAACGGGGTAACGACGAGTTTCGCGGTGCCCTTCCGCTTCAAGGCCGCGACCGACCTGATCGTGTCGCGGATCGCCGATGGCATCGAGACGGTATTGGTGCTGGGCACGGACTATACCGTCACGGGCGGGAGCACCGATGCGGGGGGCACGCTCGTACGCTCGGTCGCGACCAATGGCGCATCGCTGAAGATTGCGCGCGCGACGACGCGGATACAGCCGATGCAGTATACAAATGGCGGCGTCTTCCCCGCCAAAAGCCACGAGGAGGCGCTCGATCGGCAAATGCTGATCGGTCAGGAACAAGACGCGCAGCTAGCCGACGTAAACCGGCGCGCGTTGACCGCGCCAGTGGGAGAGGTAATCAGCAATTTGCCCATCGCGGCCGATCGCGCGGGGAAGTTTATCGGCTTTGGGGCAGATCCGGCTGTGCCTTTGGCGTTGGAGGGAGGTGGCGCAGACCCTGCATTGCGCACCGATATCGCCAGCGCTCAAGGTGCGATGTTGACGGGCACGGCGGATGGTCGGTCTCTGCAAGATGTCCTTGATGACACCATCGAAATTCCGATCCAGCGTTATTTTGTCACTGGCACGGAAGCCGATGCGACTCTGAAAATCAATAACTGGGTGCAAGCTGGTATTGCCGCGCTAGCGACAGGCAAAAAGGTCCGCCTCACTTCGAACGGCATCCCCCTGCACTGGTCCGTAGTTGATCTGTCATTTGCTGGAACCGGCACGTTGGAAATTGACTTCGGCTTGTCTGTATTCAACCCAGTGGGTCAGACGGGCGGGCGTTTCACTGCCACCGGGTATGACCGAATAATTATTCGTCGCCATGCTGCAACTGGCTATACGCGCAGCTACCACTATCGCCCAGTGTTCGATTTCGCTGGCGGAAACTACACTCAAATCGACGATGGTCTATTTGCTAACTGCGGAGCGGGAGGCCGCGTGCAGGGCGGCATGTTCAATGCCGATGGGAATATCGCCATTGATGTCGGACAGTGCCCGCGTCCGGCTCCGCTCGATCCTACTGGAGCAGGGTTCGTAGCTTCGTTTGAGGTCTTCGGCTTCGGCTTGCGCGCGGCTTTTTGTGATGGAGGCGTGTTCGGCTCGCGCAACTTGTTCAGAAATTCCCTGCCTGCGGGCGGCGCGAGCTCTGACGTTACCGGCGGTGCAGGACACTATTCGACGTACCTTTGCAACAATTTTACGATCCTTGGCCATTCGGAGAATGCGCCCGGACAAGGCGCTTGTCATGCGGGCGACTGGCAAGGACGCGATCTTGTCGCACAGTACAATGCGGGGACTATCGACAAGACGTTACGTGGACAAAGTAACACGATCGATATAACCGGTTTTGGAGCCAACCAAGAGTTGGCCACGCTTTTCGGTTGCGGAGTGTCGAAGGCGACCGCATCAGGCGAAAACAATCGCGCTGCCGTCCTTGAAATCTGGGATAGTTGGTCATGCGTTGGCAATATTGCGTCCGGAAAGGAGGATATCGCTGCGCTGCATCCGATCGAATTGGCTGGTCTTGGAAGTGTTGGTGGCCGTGGCGCTGGACATTGCATCAATTCCGTCGATAGCATCTTGTCTGTTAATATTTCAGCAGCGCGGTACAATGGTGTATCTTTCGCCGGAAGTATTCATTGCACCCTTCGGCCATCTAAAATCAGTAACTATGGTGCTGCCAATAATGCAACGGCATCCCTATCCAGCGGGATCGAATGCGGCACAGGTACGCACGGCCATGATGCGGATCAGATCGATCTTGTCGCATCGGCAGTCACCCCGGCGACAGCTAATACACACGGAAGCACCATATTCGCCCAGACCAACGTGCAGACGATCCGTTACGCGGGTGTCAGCGCCGCTGGGGCAACAATTACATTCGCTGGTGGCGCTCAGTCGTTCAAAGGAGCGCCCTACGATCATTATGGCGGCGGTCTATCTGGAGGCGGTGCATCGCCCGCTGTGCCTGGCTGGTGGAAGGTATTCCAAGGTCCAACCATGGTTACTGTGGCCCCCGTCGCGATCCTCGATGTGACGCCAAAGGGCACCACATCCGACGTGTTTAGAGTTACCGTCAATGGAAGCGATAATGGAGATGGTAGCCGGTATTTCTCTGACGAAGTAAAGGTATCGGGTGTTGGAATAAAAGTAATCGATAGCTGGAACGCTGCTAATGTACCAGTAGCCCGCACTTATAATAGAAGTGGTAATACGTTGACGCTATCTATGGCATCTGGAACATATTCAGTTCGTGTCAACGGCGAGGGAACATTATCGGGAGCAAATTATGTCTGATGCAGCAATAGCAATGCTTAAAAGCATCGCAGCGAAACGGGCTATGGTATCTGTTGCAGAGGGCATTCTCCCAGCATCTCTTGATGGCTGGTCTTTGCCCACAACAGACCGATTATTGCGCATTGATGTAGGTGATGACCTGTTGCCCATTTATGTTAGGACGCGGGTTTTGGACGCGGGCAATGACACGATAGTTTCTCCTGCGGTTAGCGATGCAGGCGGCTGGGTGCAACGCGACGACGAAAACAGTTTGCGGATATTCCCTGCCGTATCCGGTGCGACTGAAGATTTAGCATATCGATCCGCAATAATCTCCGCTGCAATGCCTTGCATTCTTGATGAGCTGACCACGATGCAAAAGCCGCTGGTGGGAGCATATCTGTGAGTGATTGGGCCGCTCTGCTCACCGCTTCGGTCGGCGTACTGACGCTCTTCGGCGGCGGCATCGGCTTTGTCTGGAACAAGGTCAACGCTCTTATGACCGAGTGCAAGGCGCGCGACATGGCGCATGGCGCGCAGATCGACCGGCTGCGCTTCCTCGTCCAGCGCAACAATAGCGTCGTTATGATCCTGCTGGACGAGGTGCATCGCACCAACCCGTCCAGCCCGTCGCTGCAAACCGTGGCTAAGATCCTGCGGCAGACTTTCCCGGTTGATGACGAAACCCCCGACGAACTCGCGGACCTGCTGGCCCGCATTGAAAGGAAAGCAGCATGACATGGCGATGGGACCAATCGGCCGGCGAATTGTCGCGCGACGGCCAATTCATCAGCAACGGCTATTCGGGCAAAGGCAATGGCAAGAACAGCCCGTCGATGCAGGCGGCGGTGGGCATCGGCCCGATCCCGCGCGGCAAATGGAAAATCGTGTCGATCGCCGACAGTCCGAACACCGGGCCGTTGACCATCACGCTGCACGCCGTTGATGCGACGCCAAACGACGATCGCGAGGATAGCACGGGACGCGGTGGGTTCCGCATCCATGGCGACAGTATCCGCGACCCTGGCAATGCCAGCCAGGGCTGCATCATCCTGCCGCGCCCGGTGCGGCTGCGCATCTGGCAAAGCGGGGACCGTGATCTTGAGGTGGTGGCATGATCCGCGCGATTGGCGCGGCGTGCTGGCGCGCGCTGGGAGCGCCATGGCGCGCCGCGAACGTGCTTCGGGACCCTGAGGGTCGCAGAGGGGCGGCACTGCTGTTCATGGCGCTCGGCGGCGTCGCCATGACGGCCTATGCCGCTTTCGCTCTCTGGATTGTACGAGAGCGGCCGACACTGGCGTTCTATCTCGGGGTGGGCGCTCTGATCCTGATCGCGATCGTGCTGACCGGCTTCGCCGGGCTCCTGATCAAGCGCACGATCAAGGGGAGCTTTGCCGGTAGCTCATTCGAGATTTCCGACCAGCACATCGCTCAGGCAGCGGCAGTTGGTGCGGCTACCGCGCTAGCCGCGCAGACGCCCGGATCCAATCAGGAGACAGGGACGTGAACATCATGACCGAGGCTGAGCAAGTGGCCGAGGCTGCGTTGCCACAGGTGCGCGCCATGGGCTGGGTTTTCCGCGTGATATTCGGGCTCGCCATTGCGGTCGCGATCGGCTTTGCCTGTTGGTGGGTGTTCGTGCGCCCGATGCATCTGCAACAGGCCGCCGCCCAGTCCAAGGTCGATGCGACCATGGGCAACGCCACCGCCGACATTGCCACCAAAGCCCTCCCTGTCGTCAACGATGCGACGCGGCAACGCGTCGAGGTGGACGTACAAGTCCAGAAAGGTACGATCGATGTCCGTTCTCAAGCCGATGCCGCGACTGGCATTGCTGGCGTCTCTGCTGCCGTGCTGCGCGGTAACTGCGTGCATGACGACCTCTATGGCGCTGAGCGCGCCTGCGAGCCCGTGCATGAAGATCCTGCTAGCCTCGGGACTGCTCGACCCGACACCGGGAGCACCGCTCGCCCTGATTGACGGCACCGCCGGTGGCCTGGGCGCGCACGATGTCGCGCAGACCGGCCAGCTCGTGAAAGCCAATATCGACAAGCGTACCGCCGTGAAACTGGGCAGTAGCTGCGATGCCGAGTGGACGGCGGCACTGGCCAAAGCGAAGCCGCGCAAGCGCTGGCTGGGGATTTTCTAGGGGCGTATCCATTCCGACAGAAACGGCAAACTTAGGATAAGTCGGAATTAAAATTGCAGCTAAGCTATTGATTTATAGTGCGTGATAAAACTTGGAAGGCTGCTGATGCGCGATATACTGCAAAACCGTTCCGGATCGGTCGTGAGGCACGCATAATGGATATTCGTCCAATTTCTTACGATGACGTTGGCGAATTCGCCGCGATCTGGATCCCTTGGCTGGAGAGTATGGGGCGAAAGCCGGAAGCCGAAGATCTTGAGATCATGCGCGATCCCGGCACCTATTACCGGGCCACTGGCGGCGAAGCGTTTCTTGCGACGTTCGACGGAGAAACCGTGGGGGCCGTCGCCGTAAAAGGCTTGGGGGCGAGCGGCTACGAGTTCTGCAAACTGGTGGTCACCGAAAAGGCGAGGGGGCATGGCGCAGGGCGCGCGCTTGTGGAGCGATGTCTCGCTTATTCCTCGGCGAGGGGCGGCCCCGCGCTCTATCTGCAATCTTTCAAAGCACTCGATGTTGCGCTCGGCCTGTACGAGCGAATGGGCTTTCGTGATGCGGAGCCACCGCAAGGTATGTCCGTCCTCGCCCGCACCGAAGTGATCATGGCAAAGCGCACGTGATCGATCCTACTGGCGTTAAGAAGAGCCGAACGCTGGTCGTGATTGAGTCCGCCGACAGGTGACAGCCGACCAACCTCCCGCTCAATCCTTGGCGAAGAAGCGGTCGATCACGTCGCGGGCGAGGCGGGCCGGGCGCAGGGTGGTGGCGTCGAGGCAGCACCAGCTGGATTTCACTTCGGCGAGCACCTCCTCACCACGCTTGATGATCGTTTCGTAGAAAGCACGCGCGCCCTGCACCTTTTCGAGCAGGACGGTGGCGATCACTTCGTCATCAAGGAAGGTCGGTTTGCGATACGTAATCTCGTGCTTCAGCGCGACCCAGGCGTGAGTCGCGAGCGCTTCGGCCGGCGCAAAGCGCTGCCAGTGGCTGACCACCGCATCCTGTACCCATTTGAGATAGGAGGCATTGTTGACATGGCCCATGAAATCGATGTCGGCGGCATCGATGGCGATGGCGAAGCTGTGCGTCGCGAATTTAGGGCTCAGGCACTCGGTCATATCATTACCTTATAGGATTGGTGCGCGCATAGCGAGCGAACAACGCGCGCGACCGGCGCAAAATGTGCGATCTTGCGCCGTGTCGTTGTTAATCCGCGCTTGTGGCTTTTGTTTCGCAGCGACAGCGCCTACATCGCCGCTCTTATGGCCCGTCCAAAGCCCCCCGTTTTCGAAAAAACCAAGATCGTCGCCGAGAACCGGCGCGCGCGTTACGATTATGCGATCGACACCGTCTATGAGGCGGGGATCGCGCTGACCGGGACCGAGGTGAAGAGCTTGCGCAGCGGCACCGGCTCGATCGCCGAGAGCTATGCCGAGGTGAAAGACGGGCAGGTGTGGCTGATCAATTCCAACGTGCCCGAATTCAGCCATGGCAACCGCTTCAACCATGAGCCAAAGCGCGCGCGCAAGCTGCTGCTGCATGAGCGCGAGATCAACAAGATGCACGGCGCGGTGGCGCGCGACGGCATGACGCTGGTGCCGTTGATGGTCTATTTCAATTCCAAGGGCCGCGCCAAGGTCGAACTGGCGCTGGCCAAGGGCAAGAAGGCGCATGACAAGCGCGACTCGATCAAGGAGCGAGACTGGAAGCGCGAGCAAGGGCGGCTGATGCGCGACCGTGGTTGAGGCCGTGGCCCGGCTCAGCGCGATGGCGCGGCTGTCCCGCTGGGTCGGTCGCCATGTGCCGACGCGCGAAAGTGTCGAGGCCAACCGCTATCTGCGACCCGTCGCCCACCGCATCCTCGCACCGGCGCTGTGGCGCTTTACCCGGCGGTCGGTGCCGCGCGGGGTGGCGTTGGGGCTGTTTACCGGGGTGCTGTTTCCCTTCGCGCATATGCCGCTTGCAGCAGTCACCGCGTTGCCCGTGCGCGCCAACGTGCCCGTCGCGGTGGGCACGACGCTGCTCCACAATCCGATCACCACCGTGCCGCTGTTCTGGGCGGCGTATCAGCTCGGGCATTGGGTCTTGCGGTTCGATCGCAGCGTGCCCGGCGCGCCGATTGCAAGCAATGTGAAGGCCAATGTCGGCTTGTTGCACTGGCTGGTGTCGCAAGGGGGGCCGTCGACGATCGTCGGGCTGGTCCTGATCGCCGCGATCCTTTCGGTTTTGGGCTATTTCCTGACCGGGCTCGCCTGGCGGATCCGAATCGGCCGCAAATGGCGCAAAAGAGCCGCGCAAAAAGGGCCGAAACAAGCGATTTGACGGAATGTGTCTTGGGGTTACAACACGCTCCATTCAATTTTCCCATTCAATTTTCGATGAGAGGATTTTTGCATGCGTCGTTCGTTCGTCATGGTTTCCTTGCTTGCCTCTGCGGCCTTGGTGGGGGTGACCCACGCAAATCCGGCACCCAAGGCCAAGGTGGCGGCAAAGGCAGAGCCCGCGCTGAAGGCGACCGGGGCTGAAATCGGCGCATTCGGGCTCGATCTTGCTGGCATGGACACCAGCGTGCAGCCGGGTGACGATTTCGTGAAGTTCGCCGGCGGCAAGTGGGAAGCGGCCACCGAGATTCCGGCGGACAAGGCGACGTACGGCATGTTCAACCGCTTGGCTGACCGCTCGCTGGAACAGACCCGCACGATCCTGGATGCGGCGGCGAAGCGCCCCGGTGACAAGATCGGCGATTTCTATGCGAGCTTCATGGATGAGGCCGCGATCAACGCCAAAGGCATCGATCCGATCAAGCCCTGGATCGCCGAAATTCGCGCGGCGGGGGACAAGACCGCGCTGGCGGCCGAAATGGCCAAGCTGCAGCGCACCGGCGTCGGCGGCCTGTTCCGGATGGGCGTGGGCCAGGACGACAAGGCACCCGACACCTATATCGTTGGGCTCAGCCAGTCGGGCATCGGCCTGCCGGACCGCGATTATTATCTGAAGGACGATCCCAAGCTCGCCGACACGCGCGCAAAATATCAGGCCTATCAGGTGCAGATGCTGGGCCTGGCGGGCGTCGACGATGCCGCTGCGCGCGGTGCGGCGGTCTATGCCTTTGAAAAGGCGCTGGCGACCGCGCATTGGGACCGCATCAAATCGCGCGATTCCGATCTGACCTACAATAAGTGGTCGGCGGCTGACTTCGCGACCAAGGCCCCGGGCTTCCCGTGGGAGGTCTATATGAAGACCGCCGGGACCGCAGGCCAGGCCAATTATCTGGTCGGGATGCCGAGCGCGCTGACCGACGAAGCCAAGGCCTTTGCCGATGCCCCCGTCCAGGTGGTGCAGGATTTCCTGATCCTGCGCTTGCTGCGCAGCTACGCCGGCGTTCTCGCCAAGCCGATTAACGACGCCAATTTCGCTTTCTACGGCACGGTGCTGAGCGGCGCGCCGCAGCAGCCGGTGCGGTGGAAGCGCGGCGTGGGGATCGTCAGCGGGGCGATGGGCGAACAGGTCGGCCAGGCATATGTCGAGCAATATTTCCCGCCCGCGACCAAGGCGGCAGCGGACCAGCTCGTCAAGAACATCATCGCGGCGATGAGCGTGCGGCTCGACAATCTCACCTGGATGGCCCCGGAAACCAAGGTGAAGGCCCACGCCAAACTGGCGGCCTTCACCCCCAAGATCGGCTATCCGTCGAAATGGCGGGACTATTCGGCGCTGACGGTCAAGCGCGACGATATCGTCGCCAATGTCGCGGCGGCGAACGCGTTTGAATATGAGCGCGATCTGCACAAGCTCGGCCAGCCGATCGACCGCACCGAATGGGGCATGACGCCGATGACGGTGAACGCCTATGCCAATCCGCCGATGAACGAGATCGTGTTCCCGGCCGCGATCCTGCAGCCGCCGTTCTTTGATGCCAAGGCCGATCCTGCGGTCAATTATGGCGGCATCGGTGTGGTGATCGGGCATGAGCTGAGCCATCACTTCGATGATCAGGGCCGCAAATACGACCCGACCGGCAAGCTGACCGATTGGTGGACGGCGGAAGACGTCAAGCGCTTCACCGCGATGACCGACAAGCTGGTCAAGCAATATGACGCCTATGAGCCGCTGCCCGGCCTGCACATCAAGGGCGGGCTGACGCTGGGCGAAAACATGGCGGATCTCGCCGGGTTGGCGCTGGCTTATGATGCCTATCATCGTTCGCTCGGCGGCAAGCCGGAACCCGTGATCGACGGGCTGACCGGCGACCAGCGCTTCTTCCTGGGCTACGCACAGGTCTGGCGGATCAAGTTCCGCGAGCCCGCTTTGCGCTCGCAAGTGATTTCGAACGAGCATTCGCCGGGCCCGTTCCGCACCGTCGAAGTGCGCAACGTTGATGCCTGGTACAAGGCGTTCGGCGTGAAGGCGGGCGAGAAGCTGTATCTGGCCCCGGCTGACCGCGTGAAGGTCTGGTAAAGGCCATATGCTGCACCGTGCCGCCCGGAATGGGTGGCGCGGTGTAAGCGTGTCTGGCCGCTTTGCCCTTGACGCTCCCGGCGCATCGCCCAATGCAGGGGACGATGGCATCGCTTCCAACGTCCCCGACCGCGTCGCGCGGCGCAGCCTTGATCGCGGTTACCTGCGGCTGCGCGGCTGCGGCGATCATTCTGGTGGTGATAGGCAGCGCGCCGATTGCGGCAGCGTTTCTGGCGACCGCACTCGTCGCGACGGGGGCGATGCTGCTGTTCCGTCGCCTGTTCCCGCGCACGACCGAACTCGCTGCCGAACCGGACTGGAGCGTCGCGCGCACGGTCGCCGAAAGCAGCCCCGATGCGATTGCGGTGACCGATCGTGCCGGGCGGCTGGTATGCGCGAACAATAGGTACGAAACGCTGTTCGGCGGTTTTGCGACGCCGCCGGGCCTCCCCTTCGACGCGACGGGGGTGGAGCTTTTGGGGGCGGCCGGGCGTGCGGCATGGCGCGACGGGACCGCTGGCGTCGCGCGTCTCCTGATCAAGGGCGCGCAATTGTCCGCCGAAGTGACGCGGGCCGGGGAAGACGGGAATCTGCTGGTCTGGCGCTTCCACGCCACGCAGGGACTGGATCTCGCCCAGACCATGGAAAATCTGATCTCAGGGGGAACGGGCGATCGGCTTGGCAGCGCCGGGATCATGGCGGCGCTGATCAATCCCGATGGACGGATCCGCGCCGCCAATCGGGTACTGCGCGCGCGCGCGATGGGCTATGAGGAAGGCGCGATCGTCGGACGCGACTTTGCCCGCTTTCTGATCACCGATTCGCACGGCATGGCGCGGTTCGAACGTGAAGGGTTGGCCCGTAACCCGTTGCGCGTTCTACAAATTCCCTTTCTCGATGGCGAAGACGCGCCGATGCTGGTCGCGCTGATCGACGAGGAAGAGAACAGCCAGCCCGCCATCGGCGAAAGCGCCGCTGCGCATATCAAGAGTCTTGTGTCGTTGATGCCGTTCGGCGTTGCCTTGATTGGGGCTGATGGCCGCTTCGTGCAGATGAACGATGCCTTTGCGCGGGCGGCGGCGGTCGATCCGCACAGCCCGCCCATCTATCCCGGCGATCTGCTGGTGCGCGAAGACAAGGGCGTGGTCGCCGATGCGATCCGGCGCTTTGCGGGCGGCGCGACGCATTCGACCGATCTTGCGGTGCGGCTGAAGGACCATCCCGATGAACCGGTAGCCCTGTCGATCGCGGGCGCGCGCGGGCTCGGCAATTCGGCAGTGCTGCTGAGTCTGAAGGACAATAGCGAGGAAACGCGGCTCAAGCGCGAAGTGGCACAAGCGACCAAGATGCAGGCGGTGGGGCAGCTCGCCGGTGGTGTCGCGCATGATTTCAACAACATCCTGACCGCGATCATCGGGCATTGCGACTTGATGCTGATGCGCCATTCGCCCGGCGACAGCGATTATGACGACATCCAGCAGATCCGCGCCAATTCCAACCGCGCCGCCAGCCTGACGCGCCAATTGCTCGCCTTTTCGCGCCAGCAGACGCTCCGGCCGCAAGTGCTGCAACTGCCCGACGTGATTTCGGAAGTGACCAATTTGCTCAAGCGCTTGTTGGGCGAGAGCGTCACGCTCACCGTCAAGCATGGGCGCAATCTCGGGCCGGTGCGTGCCGATCCCGGGCAGCTCGAACAGGTCGTCGTCAATCTCGCGGTGAACGCGCGCGATGCGATGATGTCGAAGGATCCGCGCGGCACCGGCACGCTGGCGATCCAGACCTATGCGGTCACCACCGCCGAAGTGCGCAAGCTCGCCTCCGATATCCTGCCGGCGGCCGATTATGTCGTGCTGGAAGTGGCGGATACCGGTGGCGGTATCCCGCCCGACGTGCTGCCCAAGATCTTCGAGCCGTTTTTCACCACCAAGGAAGTGGGCAAGGGGACGGGTCTCGGTCTGTCCACCGTCTACGGGATCGTCAAACAATCGGGCGGTTATATCTTCGCCGATAATGTGAAGGCCGGGTCGCGCGGACCGGCGGGGGCGGTGTTCACCATCTATCTGCCGGTCCATACGGCGGGCACCTTGGCGGAGGCACCACCGGCGCGGATTTTGCCGCGCGAGAAGCCGGTCGATCTGTGGGGTACGGGGACGATCCTGCTGGTCGAGGATGAGGATATGGTGCGCGCCGTCGCCGAGCGGGCGCTGACGCGGCAGGGCTATACCGTGCTTTGCGCCGAACATGGCGAGGCGGCGCTGGAGTTGCTGGCATCCGGCCCAAAGCCCGATCTTCTCATATCGGACGTTATGATGCCGCTGATGGACGGGCCGACCATGGTGCGACAGGCACGCGCGCGCTATCCCGATCTGCCGATCGTGTTCATGTCCGGCTATGCCGAGGAGACGATCCGCAAGTCGATCGACCTCGACAATGTCGCCTTTCTGGCAAAACCGTTTTCGGTGCAACAGCTTGCAGAAGCGGTGCGGGCGGTATTGGGTGCGAAATGATTTGGTGCATTACGGCATGCCCGGCTAAGGGCCTAGTATGAGCGGGCCACAGACTATTTTGATCGTCGAGGACGAACCCTTGATCGCGATGATGATCGAGGATTTTCTCGATGTCTTGGGAAAGCGTCACGGCGGCACGGCCGATACGGTTGTGGCGGCGCTGGCATTGATCGAAGCCGGCGGTATCGACGCCGCCATCCTCGACGTGAATTTGCGTGGCGGCGAAAAGAGCTTTCCGATCGCGGCGGCGCTCGCGGAAAAGGGCATTCCCTTCGTTTTTGCGACCGGCGGCTCGCACGATAGCGTCGCCGACGCGTATCGGGATCGTCCGACCCTGGCCAAGCCCTTCACCATGGACGGGGTTTCCAAGGCGTTGGCCGCCCTGGCCTGATCTGGATTACCCAAACAAACCTGGCTGATCGCGGACCCATAGCAAGGCTGCGCCGTTTCTCCTGCCACAATCCCGGCACGGAGACCGATCGTGGCATTTTCCAGTACAGACCTTTCCCCCGCTGCTTTGACGGACCCGCAAACGGTGGGGCCGAAGCCGCCGTTCGAGCGCCAGAGCCAGCCATGGCCCGGCCTCGCGCGCGATATGCGACCCCGGCCCGACCATGGCGAATCGAGCTATCGCGGCTCCGGTCGCCTGGCGGGTCGCAAGGCGCTCATCACGGGCGGAGACTCGGGGATGGGACGCGCTGCCGCCATCGCCTATGCGCGCGAAGGGGCCGATGTTGCGATCAACTATCTGCCCGATGAAGAGGCGGATGCGCAGGAGGTGATCGACCTGATCCGCGCGGCGGGCCGCACGGGCGTCGCAATCCCGGGGGATCTGTGCAGCGAAGAGTTCTGCAAAACCCTGGTCCAGACCGCCATCGATGCGCTGGGCGGGCTGGACATTCTGGTCAGCAATGCCGCCCGGCAACAAACGCACGCTTCGATCCTGGATATTTCCACCGAGGAATTCGACCGGACGATGAAGACCAACATCTACGCGCCGTTCTGGATCATCAAGGCAGCGCTGCCGCATCTGGCACCAGGATCGGCGATCATCGGAACGACGTCGGAACAGGCAACCGACCCCTCCGAAGACCTGTATGACTACGCGCAGACCAAGGCGGCGACGACCAATTATGTGCGCAGCCTTGCCAAACAATTGGCATCGCGCGGGATCCGCGTGAACGGCGTTGCACCCGGACCGATCTGGACGCCCTTGCAAGTGTCCGGTGGCGCGACGATGGAAAAGCTCGAACAGTTTGGCGGCCAGACACCGCTCGGACGCCCCGGACAACCGGGCGAACTCGCCGGAATTTACGTTCTGCTGGCCGAAAGTGGCGGCAGCTACGCCACCGGCCAAGTCTATGGCGCAGCGGGCGGTAGTGGGATGCCGTAACCGCGCAAATTTTTTGAAAGAGGCTGTCGTTCTACTCTTGTTCCTAAAGAACAAACGCGATACACACTGCATCACGCATTGAACGCACCCGGCGTTCGGTCTAGCGCAGGAGGCTACCAATGGCGGTATCGTTGAAGGTCATCGACAGCAAAATGGCAGCCTCAGACAAGCAAGCAGACAAAGCCACCGCAGAACGCGCCAAGGCGCTGGAAGCGGCGCTCGCACAAATCGATCGGGCGTTTGGCAAGGGGTCAGCGATGAAGCTCGGCTCCAAGCAGACGATGCAGGTCGAGGTGATCTCGACCGGCTCGCTCGGGCTCGACATCGCTTTGGGCGTTGGCGGCTTGCCGCGCGGCCGCGTGATCGAGATTTACGGGCCGGAATCGTCGGGCAAAACCACGCTGGCGCTGCATGTCATCGCCGAAGCGCAAAAGGGTGGCGGCACGGCGGCGTTCGTCGATGCCGAGCATGCGCTCGATCCGGTTTATGCCAAGAAATTGGGCGTCAATATCGATGAGCTGATCGTGTCGCAGCCCGACACGGGCGAGCAAGCGCTCGAAATCGTCGATACGCTGGTGCGCTCCAATGCGATCGACGTGCTGGTGGTCGATTCGGTCGCGGCGTTGGTGCCGCGTGCCGAAATCGAAGGCGAGATGGGCGACAGCCATGTCGGCTTGCAGGCGCGGCTGATGTCGCAATCGCTGCGCAAGCTGACCGGCTCGATCAGCCGCTCGCGCTGCATGGTGATCTTCATCAACCAGCTGCGCATGAAAATCGGCGTGATGTACGGCAACCCCGAGACGACGACGGGCGGCAATGCGCTGAAATTCTACGCTTCGGTGCGCCTCGACATTCGCCGCACCGGGCAGATCAAGGATCGCGACGAGATCATCGGCAACACCACGCGGGTGAAGGTCGTCAAGAACAAGGTCGCGCCGCCGTTCAAGCAAGTCGAATTCGATATCATGTATGGCCAAGGCGTGTCCAAGATCGGCGAGATTCTCGACCTGGGCGTCAAAGCCGGGTTGGTCGAGAAATCGGGCGCGTGGTTCAGCTATGACAGCGTCCGAATCGGGCAGGGGCGTGAGAACGCCAAGACCTTCCTCAAGGAAAATGTCGAGATGTCCGATCGTCTGGAAAAGGCGATCCGCGCGCGCACCGACAAGGTTGCCGAGGAAATGATGGCAGGCGCGGAACCCGATGAGGGTGACGACGAGATGTGACTTTCGCCCCGGTCTGCTGCGGCGGACCGGAGCCGGGGATGGCGGCAGTGCACGGCTGCGTCCCCACCCACGATGGCGGTATCGAGCGCTCTCGGTTCCGTCGCAGAGACCGGGAAGGCCCGCCAGCGATGGCGGGCCTTTCATATGGCGGGCTGTGGCCTGCGCAGAGTGGCCGGGTGGCGAAGCGACGCATTGCGCACCCAAAGCCAGTGTGTGGCTTGGCTGCCGCGCGCCTGCTAGGATGGGGCACCAAGCCGACCCGGAGAGCTCTCATGACCTTGATCGTCCATCATCTCGAAAACTCGCGCTCGCAGCGGATTCTGTGGATGCTGGAGGAACTCGGGCTCCCCTATGAGATCAAGCGCTATGAGCGGAACAAGCAGACGATGCTGGCCCCGCCAGAACTCAAGCGCATTCATCCACTGGGCAAGTCGCCGGTGCTTGAGGACACCGAAATCGGCGATGTGATCGTCGAAACCGGCGCGATCGTCGATTATCTGGTCGAGCGTGGCGATGGTCGGCTGGGGCCGCCCGCGCACCGCGATGCGGTGCTGCGCTATCGTCAGTTCCTGCACTATGCCGAAGGGTCGATGATGCCGCCGCTGCTGGTGTTGCTGGTGGTCAACCGCATCCCGCTGCTCGGCAAGACCGCCGCCAAGCGCATCCAGCCGATGATCGACGTCCATCTCGATTATGTCGAAGCCGAGCTGTCGAGCCGTCCCTGGTTTGCGGGCGACACGATCACGGGGGCCGACATCATGATGAGCTTCCCGCTGGAGGCCGCGCGCAGCCGCGCGGGCCTCGATGCGTCGCGCCCGGCGACGATCGCCTGGCTCGACAAGATCCACGCGCGCCCAGCCTATCAGGCCGCGCTCGCCAAGGGCGGGCCCTATGCCTATGCGTGAGACGGCGTAGCGCGGCGACGCGGGATGTTTGCTCCCCGCCCACCGTTCGCCCTGAGCCTGTCGAAGGGCACCCCGCCACAGGCATGCGTTCGCTTCGTGACGACGGGGCTTCGACAGGCTCAGCCCGAACGGTGATTGGGTAGACCTGCCTGCAGACACCACCGCTGGTCTGCATACGGAATGTTAGAAAGCCGCGCCCTTTCCGCGACCATGCTATGCGTGATCCGCCCGGGGCAGTTCGTTCAAGCCGATTTCGGGCGGCTCGGGCGCTTCCAGCGTCCCCTCCCATTTGGCGATGACGCTGGCGGCGATCGCGTTGCCGACGACGTTGGTGGCGGAGCGCCCCATGTCGAGGAAATGATCGACCGCGAGGATCAGCAACAGCCCGGCTTCGGGGATGTGGAACACCGGCAGCGTCGCCGCGATCACCACCAGGCTCGCGCGCGGCACGCCGGCAATGCCCTTGGAGGTGATCAGCAAGGTCAGCAGCATCGTTATCTGCGCGCCGATCGAGAGATGGATGCCGTACGCCTGGGCGATGAACAGCGACGCGAAGGTCATGTACATCATCGACCCGTCGAGATTGAACGAATAGCCGAGCGGGACGACGAAGCCCGCGATCTTGGGCGGTACGCCGAAGCGTTCTAGTGCTTCCAGCACGCGCGGCAGCGCGGCTTCGGACGAGGCGGTGGAAAAGCCGATCATCAACGGAGCGCCGATGTACCGCAGCAAGCTGCGCGTGCGCGGCCCGACGATGAGGTAGCACAGGCCGAACAGCAGCGCCCACAACACCGCCAGCCCGAAATAGAAGCTGCCCATGAAGTAAGCGAGGTTCTTGATGACGCCGGGGCCCTGCTCGGTCAGCGTGGCGGAGACGGCGGCGAACACCGCCAGCGGCGCGAACATCATCACATAATTGGTGACTTGCAGCATCACCGCCACCAGCGCCTCGGTCGCGCGGACGAGCGGGGCGGCTTTCTCCCCGACCGCCGAAATCGCGACGCCGAGGAACACCGAAAACACCACGATCTGCAGGATCTCGTTGGTCGCCATCGCATCGAAGATCGACGACGGCACGACATGGGTAATGAATTTGGCGAGATCGAACCCGGCCTTGTCGAGCCCGGTGCCCTCGGTCACGGGCGGCACGACCAGATGCGGCGTGAGGCCGAGCACTTCACCCAGCGACGCGGTGACATGGAACAGCACCAGTCCGAGCGAGAGCGACAACAGGCTCGCGCCGACGAACCACGCGACGGCGCGCAGACCGATCCGCCCGAGCGCGCCGGTGCCCCCCATATGCGTAATGCCGACGACAAGGGTCGAGAGCACCAGCGGCGCGATGATCATCTTGATCAGCCGCAGGAACACCGTGGTGATGATGGAGATGTAGCCGGCAATCTCCTTCAGCCGCGCCGCGCTGGCGGGGGTGCCGTCATCGATCGTGGCGTTGAGCGTCCATCCCACGGCGAGGCCAAGCACCAGCGCGATCAGGATATAGGTCGTCAATCGCTTCGCCACGTGTCACCCCTTTTTACAGTGCGTGTCATCAACGGGAGAAAGTGCGAGCGGTCAAGCCGAAGTGCCGCGATGCTGCGTTGCGGCGGCCACCTGCCGCTGGCACAGTTGCGCTAACGATGAGGGGGCGCGAGACGATGAAGATGCTGACGCGGCGTGGGTTTGCAGCCGGAGCGGCGGTGCTGCCGGTGCTTTCGGCCAGTGGCGTTCTGCGCGCGGCCGAACCGGATCTCGGTGGCTTGCGCAACCTCGCCAGTGGCGCGACGCCGATCGGGCCGGACGAGCGCCGCGCGCGCATTGCCCGCGCGCAGGCGCTGATGAAGGCGCAGGGCATTGGGGCGGTGCTGATCGAATCGGGATCGAGCCTGGTCTATTTCACCGGCGTGACGTGGTTTCGCAGCGAGCGGCTGACCGCTGCGATTCTGCCGGTCGAGGGCGAGCCGTGCATCGTCACGCCGTTCTTCGAGGAACCCTCGGTCCGCCAGACGCTGGTGGTCGCGGCGGATGTGCGCGTGTGGCAGGAGGATGAGGATCCGCTGAAGCTGGTCGCGGGCTTCCTGCGCGAACGCAAACTAGCGGAGCGGTCGATCGGCATCGAGGAAACGGTGCGCTATTTCGCGGTCGATGGCCTGGCGCGGGCGCTGCCGGGGGCGAAGATCGTCTCGGCCAATCCCGTCGTGCGCGGGGTGCGGATGCGCAAGACCGCGCCCGAGATCGCGCTGATGCAGACCGCGACCGATGTGACGATCGCCGCTTACCGCTGGACCTGGCCGCGCGTCGAAAAAGGCATGAAGCCCGCTGACATCGCCGCGCTGATGAACGCCGCCACGCGGCACTTGGGCGGCGCGCCCGAATTCGCGTTGGTGCTGATCGGCCCCGCCGCGGCCTATCCGCATGGCAGCCGCGACCCGCAAGTCGTGGCGGACGGGCAGATCGTGCTGATGGATTGCGGCTGCACCGTGCAGGGCTATCAGTCGGACGTCTCGCGCACCTTCGTGTTCGGCAGCGCGAGCGCGGAACAGCGCACGGTGTGGGATCAGGTCCGCGCTGGCCAGGCCAAGGCCTTTGCCGCCGCGCAGATCGGCACGCCGGCGGGGGCGGTGGATGATGCCGTGCGCGGCTTCTATGCCTCGCTCGGCTATGGGCCGGGCTATCGCTTGCCCGGGCTGTCGCACCGCACCGGCCACGGCATCGGGCTTGACGGGCATGAGCCGGTCAACCTCGTCCACGGCGAAACCATGCGGCTGGCTGAGGGCATGTGCTTTTCGGACGAGCCGGGCCTGTATCTGCCGGGCAAGTTCGGCGTGCGGCTGGAGGATTGCTTCCACATGACCGCGACCGGGCCGAAATGGTTCAGCGTGCCGCCGATTTCGATTGATGCGCCACTGGGGTGAGGGGGCTAGTTGTGGCTAATTGCACGGATGCTGTCTGATCTGGTGGATACGGGCGGGGACTCCCGTCGCGCCTGAAGGTTACTGGCCTTTTTTACCACCACGAAACGCATCGATCCTCGGCGTTCGGGAGCTACTGGACATACATAGAAGTCGCCCCAAGCTGTGAAGTTGTTCTGTGAGGTCAGCAGCTTTTTCGCGTTACGTGGGATTTCTGCTTCATATGCATCATCGGCGACGGGATGTTGGACGCTGACCACGCCAAGAAGACGGTGTGTACCCGTCGGCCAAATGCGGATCGAAGGCGTACCGCTCCCAGCGGACATCCGTCCATGAACCCAGTGGCAGGGCCAAAGATCGGCTTCAGCGGCACTAACACCTTCCGAAAGGGGGAGGCCAAGCAATACGAGAAAGATTGTGATGGCTCGCATGGCGTAAAACTAGCGGCTCCGGCATATGGCCGCAATTGAGCACAAAGCGACTCAATCGGTATATCCATCAATCATCTATGCATATCGCTAGAGCGCCTTTCCGGCAGCTTCGACCTGGCGAAAGCAGCCCATGCCCCGCTTCCCCGGCGAAGGCCGGGGCCTTGTAGTGGGTGGGTTGTGGCGGGTGCTGATCTTCCTGGCATCCGTCCTACCTACTGGGCCCTGGCCTTCGCCGGGGAAGCGTGTGTTGGGGGGGACGTGTTGGGAGCGGCCCGCTCCCGTCAGATCAACGCCGCCGTGAACGCACTCTTGTCGCCATGCCACCGCTCCACCGCCGCCGCCCGGTCCTTTTCCGCCGCCGCTGTCTGCCCCAGCGCGGTCAGCGCGTCGGCCCTTACCGACAGGCTCACCGGGTCGAGCGGGCGGCGGGTGAGGGCGGCGTTGGCTTGGGTTAGCGCTTGCTGGGCGTCGCCTGCGGCCAGCAAAGCGGCGGCGAGGCTGCGTTCGGTCGGATACCACCAGACGGGCGGATCGTCGAAATGGGTCAGGACCTTGGAGGTCTCGATCCTGGCTGCCGTGCGATAGGCCTTCACCGCATCGGCCGGGCGGTGTTCCAGCATGGCTGCGCGGCCTTCGAGCACGGATTTGGCGATGCGCATCAGCGCGGTTGCCTGCAGGCTGGCATCCTCTTTATCGGCAGGGCCAGCCCGCAGCGGGATCGCCGCCGCTTCGGCGCGGACGGCCGCCGCATTGCCGAGGCGCGCATACGCTTCGCCGCGCGCATAATGGCGATAGGCGCGCAGGAAACCGTAAGCCGCGCCGGGTTCGGGCAGCCCCAGCACTGCCGCCGGATCGGCGAAGCGGCCTTGCGCGAAATAGGCGGTGCCGCCGACCATTTGCTGGAACGGATCGGATTTGGGCGCGCGCGATAGCGCCCCGAGGACCGGCTCGGACAGCGCCAGCGCATCCCTGGCGTCACCTGCGATCAACGCGCCGCCAATGCCGAAATGGATGTTGTGGGCGTGGTAAGGCTGGCGGAACACGCCGTCTGGCTCGGGCGCATGCGCGGCCCTCGCATCGGCCACGCCGATCGCCGCTGCACGGACATTGGCGTTGGCGGCATCCTGATAGCGGCCGATCCAGTAATAGGTGTGGCTCGGCATGTGGATCAAATGGCTGGCGGCGGGGGCGAGCGCGGCGAGGCGGTCGGCATAGGGTTCGGCGCGCGCCGGGAAGCCGCTCATCTCGGTCGCGTGGATGTAGAAATGGATGGCGGGGGTGAAATCCGGATTGCGCTTGAGCACCGTCTCCAGCAGCGCGACCGCGCGCGGCAGCGTGTCGCTGCGCTCACCCAGCGCCGCCGGGATCATCCAGGCATCGGCGGCGAGCGTCAGCAGCTCGTCGCTGTCGGGATGGGCGACCGCGATCGCCTCCATCGCGCGGGCGTAGGCGATATCGCCCGGGCCCTTGCCGCCGCCATTTTTGTAGCGCAGCGCCAGCGCCGCGAGCAGCTGGCGTTCGAGCAGCGGGCCGGTCGCGGCCAGCGGGATCGCCGCATCGACCAGCTTGCCCATCTTCACTTGGGTGGCGGCGTCGATTGGGAAGTTGATCGTCGGGCCGCCCGCCCAGGCTTCGCCCCAGCGGCACATTGCGCAGGCCGGGTCGAGTCGCGCTGCCTCGGCAAAGGCGGCGCGCCCGGCATCATGCGCGAAGGCGTGGCTGAGCTGCAGGCCGTTGTCGAAAAACGCCTGGGCTTGCGGCTTGGCGGTGCGGATCGGGAGCGCGCCGGTACCGAAGCCGGGCAGGAGGCGCGCGACGCTGGGGGCGATCGTGTCGTCGCCGCAAATGGCGTGCGGCGGCGCGCTGGCGGTGGCGCGCGTCACCTCCGCCGTGGGGGCAAGCAACAGCAGCAGTGGCGCAATCTTCAACACGCGCATCATGGGTCCCCGGGCAAGTTCCCTGCGCGATAGCGGATCGCGACAAACCGAGCCATGCTTGAGATACGCTCGCGCCTCGCCTAAGCACCGGGCATGACCCAGCTCTCGCTCTCGACCAACGACATTCGTCGCAGCTTCCTCGAATATTTCGCGGCCAATGGCCATGCGAAGGTTCCGTCCGCGCCGTTGGTGCCGCAGAACGACCCGACGCTGATGTTCGTCAATGCCGGGATGGTGCCGTTCAAGAACGTATTCACCGGCCTGGAATCGCGGCCTTATTCGACCGCGACGTCTTCGCAGAAATCGGTGCGCGCGGGCGGCAAGCATAATGATCTCGACAATGTCGGCTATACCGCGCGGCATCACACCTTTTTCGAGATGCTCGGCAATTTCTCGTTCGGCGATTATTTCAAGGAACGCGCGATCACGCTCGCGTGGAATTTGCTGACCAAGGAATGGGGGATCGACCCCAACCGGCTGACCGTCACCGTGTATCACACCGATGACGAAGCGTTCGATTTGTGGCGCAAGATCGCTGGATTACCGGAAGAGCGCATCATCCGCATCGCCACCAACGACAATTTCTGGTCCATGGGCGACACGGGCCCGTGCGGACCGTGTTCGGAAATCTTCTTCGACCATGGCGACCATATTTATGGCGGCCCGCCGGGAAGCCCTGAGGAAGATGGCGACCGGTTCGTCGAGATCTGGAACCTCGTCTTCATGCAGTTCGACCAGGCCGCCGATGGCACGCGCACGCCGCTGCCGCGCCCGTCGATCGACACCGGCATGGGGCTGGAGCGCGTGGCCGCCGTGCTGCAGGGCGTGCATGACAATTATGATACCGACACCTTCAAGGCGCTGATCGCGGCCTCGGTCGCGCTGTCGGGCGCACCGCTGACGGCCGAGACACAGGCGAGCCACCGCGTGATTGCCGATCATTTGCGCTCGTCGGGCTTCCTCGTCGCCGACGGCGTGCTGCCCGCCAATGAGGGGCGTGGCTATGTGCTGCGCCGGATCATGCGCCGCGCGATGCGCCACGCGCATTTGCTGGGCGCGAAGGAGCCGTTGATGCACCGGCTGGTGCCCGCTTTGGTTTCGGAAATGGGCGCGGCTTACCCTGAGCTGGTGCGCGCGCAGGCGTCGATCGAATCGACCTTGCTGCAGGAGGAAAATAGCTTTCGGAAGACTCTCGATCGAGGGTTGAAGCTACTTACCGACGAGATTGAAAAGTTGCGGAATACAGCCCCTATGGCAATGGGCGCTGGCGTTGGCTCCAAGCTGTATACCTTGCCGGGTGACGTGGCTTTCAAACTTTATGATACTTACGGCTTTCCCTATGATTTGACCGAGGACGCGCTGCGGGCCGAAGGTTTCGGCATCGATCGCGCCGGGTTCGACACCGCCATGGCCGAGCAGAAGCGCGCCGCGCGGGCTGCGTGGAAGGGATCGGGCCAGCGCGCTTCGGACGATGTGTGGTTCGACATTGCCGAAGCGAGCGGCAGCACCGAATTCATCGGTTACGCCAGCGAAGAGGGCGAGGGGCAGGTCGTCGCGATCGTCAAGGATGGCGCGCGGGTCGAGCGCGCCGGGCCGGGCGAGACGGTCGAGATCGTCGTCAACCAGACGCCTTTTTATGCCGAGAGCGGCGGGCAGGTCGGCGATACCGGCACGCTGACGGCAAGCGGCGTGCTGGCGCATGTCGAGGATACGCGCAAATATCTCGGTCGCCTGTTCGCGCATCAGGCGAAGATCGAGCAGGGCGAGATCGCGATTGGCGATGCGCTGCATCTGACGATCGACAGCGGGCGGCGCGACCGCATCCGCGCCAACCATTCGGCGACGCATTTGCTGCACGAGGCGCTGCGCCAGCGGCTCGGCTTGCATGTCGCGCAAAAGGGCAGCCTGGTCGCGCCCGAGCGGTTGCGCTTCGACTTTTCGCAACCGACCGCGATCGACCCCGCCGCACTGGCGCAGGTCGAGGTCGACGTGAACCACCAGATCCGCGCCAATGGTCCAGTCACCACGCGGTTGATGACACCCGACGAAGCGATCGAAGAAGGCGCGATGGCGCTGTTCGGCGAGAAATATGGCGATGAAGTGCGCGTCGTATCGATGGGGCGTGAGGGCGACGAGATCTACTCGCTCGAACTGTGCGGCGGTACGCATGTCCGCGCATTGGGCGACATTGGCCTGTTCACCGTGGTGAGCGAAGGCGCGGTGTCGAGCGGCGTGCGCCGGGTCGAGGCGCTGACCGGGGAGGCGGCGCGGTCTTACCTCACCTCGCGCGACGAGAAATTGCGCGAGGCGGCGACGGCGCTGAAATCCTCGCCCGACGAAGTGCCCGCGCGCGTGGCGGCCCTGGTCGAGGATCGGCGGCGGCTGGAGCGTGAACTCGCCGAGGCCAAGAAGGCGCTGGCGCTGGGCGGCGGGGCCGGTGCGGCTGCGGCGGGACCGGAAGAGATTGGTGGCGTGTCGTTCCTCGGTCAGGTGGTCGAGGGGCTCGACCCCAAGGGCCTGCGCGGTGCGGTGGACGAGATGAAGCAGCGCGTCGGCTCCGGCATCGCGATGATCGTCGCGGTCAATGAGGGCCGCGCGTCGGTTGCGGTCGGTGTGACCGCCGATCTGGTCGCGACGCGCAGCGCGGTCGATCTGCTCAAGATCGCGGTGGCGACGCTGGGCGGGCAGGGTGGCGGTGGCCGCCCCGACATGGCGCAGGGCGGTGGCCCGGACGGTGCCAAGGGTGCCGAGGCGGTCGCGGCGGTGAAGGCGGCGCTGGCGAGCTAAGCGGTTACCCAGCCGCCGCAGCCTGCTGCGGCGGTTAGTCCTTGCTCAGGCGCGCGCGGATCAGGCGCGGCGCGATTTCCAGATCGGCGGCGGCCTTGATCTCCTGGCGCAATTCGGCGCGCTTCTCGTGGATCGAGACGATTACCGGACCGACCGCGACGCCGAGATCGGTCAGCACTGCCTCGGCCAATTGCAGCGAGCTTTCCAGCGTCTCGGGCACTGCGTCGCTCGCGCCTGCTTTGTACAGTTCGGCGGCATGGGCGGTGTCGCGTGCGCGCGCGATGATCGTCAGATCGGGCACCCAGCCGCGGACCCGCCGCGTAAGCGCAACGCTCAGCACGGGATCGTCCATCGTCAGGATCAGCGCGCGCGCGCGGCCGAGATTGAGCCGGTCGACCAGTTCCGGGCGCACGACATCGCCGAAGATCACCGGATAGCCATCGGCACGCGCCGCCTTCACCGCGTCGATATCGGCCTCCACCGCGACATAAGGCTGGCCGTGGACCTTCAGCATGTCGCATACCATCCGCCCGACGCGACCGAAGCCGATCACGACGGTGCCGGGGCCTTCCTCCGGGATCGACGCCTCCGGGGAATCGCCCTGGCGACGCTCGATTCGCTTGGCCGCGCGTTTGCCGAGCAAAGCGAGCAATGGCGTGATCGTCAGGCCGATCGCGGTGACGGTCTGCCAGAAGCTGGCCAGCCCCGGTGCCAGCAATTGTGCTTGTCCGGCGGCACCCAGCACGATCAGCGTCGTTTCGGACGGGCTGCCCATCAACATGCCCGTTTCCGCCGCCACGCCGCCACGGATCCCGGCCAGCCGCAGCAAGCCGAAGGTGACCAGCGCTTTGACCGCGACCACGCCGACGATGGCGAGGAAATACGACCCCCAATTGGCGAGGATCGCGCCGAGATCGACACTCATGCCGACGGTGATGAGGAACACGCCGAGCGCCAGGCCCTTGAACGGTGCCGTCATCACTTCGACTTCGCTGTGGTAATTGGTTTCGGCTATCAGCAGCCCGGCGATCAGCGCGCCGACGATCGGGGAGAGCCCCGCCGCCGTCGTCGCCAGGCTGGCGGCGATCACTACGAGTAGCGATGCGGCGAGGAACAGCTCCGGGCTTTTGGTGCGCGCCGCCTGGGCGAACAATTTGGGCAGGAAGAAGCGCCCGCCAACGAACAGGATCGCGACGGTCAGAATCGCGCCGCCGCCAACGCGCGCGAACCCCATCCAGCCGCCCGCCGCCGCCATCGGCCCCAGCGCGCCGAGGATGAAGATGATCGGCACCAGCGCCAGATCCTCGAACAGCAGCATGGCGAAGGCCGTACGCCCAACCGGGCTGGACGTGCCCGCGATCGGCAGCACCAGCGCCGTCGACGAGAGTGCGAGCGCAATGCCCAGCGCGAATGACCCGGTCCATGGCACATCCGTCAGCAAGTGCAGGCCCGTGCCGAGAATGAGGCCCGAGCCGATCAATTCTGCCGCACCCGTGCCGAACACCAGGCGGCGCATCGACCACAGGCGCTTGAACGACAATTCCAGCCCGATCGAAAACAGCAGCAGCACGATGCCGAATTCCGCGAACGGCTCGATCGCGTGCGGATCGGAAATGGTGATGTGGTACAGCCAGGGATAGCTGGGAACGAGCGCGCCGAGGCCGGACGGGCCGACCAGCAACCCAACCAGAATGAAGCCGATGACGGGGCTGATCTTTGCGCGCGCAAAGGCGGGGATCACCAGACCCGCTGCGCCGAGGATGACGAGCGCGTCGCTGAAACCGGTGGAGTTTAAGGGAGATGCCATGGCGCTACTGTACGCAGCACATCGGCGGCTTGTCAGCTTTTCCCTGACAAAAACGACGCTTGGTCGTCGACGGAGCAGTCGGCAGCCACCGGTCCGTTGGATCGGACGCGGTAGCCGCCGTGCACATTTCAGGCGTGGATTAGGCCGAAGCGCCCATTGCCTGCTCAAGATTGACGCGAACCTGTTCGAAGAACTGCTCGGTCGTCATCCACGGCTGATCGGGGCCGATCAGCAGTGCGAGATCCTTGGTCATGTGGCCATTCTCGACGGTCTGAATGCAGACGCGCTCGAGCGTTTCGGCGAACTGGGTCACCTCGGGAGTGCCGTCGAACTTGCCGCGATATTTGAGGCCACCGGTCCAGGCGAAGATCGACGCGATCGGGTTGGTCGAGGTTGCCTTGCCTTGCTCATGCTGGCGGAAGTGGCGCGTGACGGTGCCGTGCGCGGCCTCCGCCTCGACCGTCTTGCCGTCGGGAGTGAGCAGCACTGAGGTCATCAGGCCGAGCGAGCCGAAGCCCTGTGCAACCTGGTCCGACTGCACGTCGCCGTCATAATTCTTGCACGCCCAGACGAATTCGCCGTGCCACTTCAGCGCCGATGCGACCATGTCGTCGATCAGGCGATGTTCGTAGACGATGCCGGCTTCCTTGAACTTGTCCTTGAACTCGGTCTCAAAGACTTCCGCGAACAGATCCTTGAAGCGCCCGTCATAGGCCTTGAGGATGGTGTTCTTGGTCGAGAGATAGACCGGCCATTTGAGGTTGAGGCCATAGTGCATCGAGGCGCGCGCGAAATCGCGGATCGAATCGTCGAGATTGTACATCGCCAGCGCGACGCCGGCCGACGGGAACTGGAACACTTCGCGGTCGATCACTTCGCCGTCATCACCGTCAAACACCAGGCGCAGCTTGCCCGGGCCGGGGACAAGGAAGTCGGTCGCGCGATACTGATCGCCAAAGGCGTGGCGGCCGACAACGATCGGGTGCGTCCAACCCGGAATCAGGCGTGGCACGTTCTTGATCACGATCGGTTCGCGGAAGATGGTGCCGCCGAGGATGTTGCGGATGGTGCCGTTGGGCGACTTCCACATCTTCTTCAGGCCGAATTCCTCGACGCGGGCTTCGTCGGGGGTGATCGTCGCGCACTTTACGCCGACGCCATATTTCTGGATCGCTTTGGCGCTGTCGACCGTGATCTTGTCGTCGGTCGCGTCGCGGCTCATCATGCCGAGGTCGTAATATTCCAGATCGATGTCGAGATAGGGGAGAATGAGCCGTTCGCGGATCCATTGCCAGATGATCCGCGTCATCTCGTCGCCATCGATTTCCACGACGGGCGTCTTCACCTTGATCTTCGCCATCACGATCTTTCCTATGGGAGTTTCGAGGTGCGTCTAGGAGCATGGCGCGCGGCGATCAACCCGGCGCGGAACGACAGGTGCGCGGGATGATGATTGTGGCGCGGGGAAGCGTGGGGTAGGGAAGGGGGATGCTTCCACCCGAAACACCAAATTCATCCGCCGAAGCCGTGAAATGGCGTATCCCCGATCTGCACCCGGAAGGGCGCAAATATGTCGCGATCGCCGGGGTGATCGCGCTGGTTGCGTTGATCTGGTTCGGTTGGTTCGTGGCGTGGCCGCTGATCGGCATCACTTTATGGGTCGCGTTGTTCTTCCGCGATCCGGTCCGCGTGACACCGAGCGGCGATGGGCTGATCGTGTCGCCTGCCGACGGCCTGGTGTCGATGATCCAGCGTGTCCCCGTACCACGCGAACTGGCCGGGCCGAATGGCCTGGGCGACGCGCCGCTGGTGCGCGTGTCGGTGTTCATGTCGGTGTTCGACGTCCACATCAACCGCACGCCGATTGCCGGCACGGTGAAGCAGGTCGTCTATATCTCGGGCAAGTTCGTGAATGCCGAGCTCGACAAAGCGAGCGAAGACAATGAGCGCCAGCATATCGTCGTCGAAGGTCGCCCGGGGGCGGACGGCACCGTGCGGCGAATTGGCTTTACGCAGATCGCTGGTCTGCTCGCGCGCCGGATCGTGCCGTTCGTCAAGCCGGGCGACATGGTCGCAGCTGGGCAGCGTATTGGACTGATCCGCTTCGGCAGTCGCCTTGACGTCTATTTGCCCGATGATTGCACCTGTCAGGTGGTGCTCGGCCAGCGCAGCGTGGCGGGCGAGACCATCCTTGGTCGAGTCGGCGGCACAACGGCGACCGGGATCGCGCAGTGACGCTGCGGATTGCGGGCGTATGAGGTCGCCGTCTCGCAGGGCCGCAGCACGCGGGCTTCCCTTGCGCGCGGTCGCCCCCAATGCCGTTACCGCGCTCGCTTTGTGTTCCGGCCTGACCGGGATCCGCTTTGCCATCGCCGGGCAGTGGGAAACCGCTGTCGTGATGGTGATGATCGCCAGCGTGCTCGACGGGATCGATGGCCGTATCGCGCGCATGGTGCGCGGCGAGAGCCGCTTTGGGGCCGAACTCGATTCGCTGTCGGATGCCATTTCGTTCGGCGTATCGCCGGCGTTGATCCTCTATCTGTGGTCGCTGAAGGAGCTGCCCCGCGTCGGCTGGCTGTGCGCACTGGTGTTCGCGGTGTTTTGCGCGCTACGCTTGGCGCGGTTCAATGCCGCGATCGATGTCGTCGACCAACCGCATAAGTCGGCGGGTTTCCTGACCGGCGCGCCGTCGCCGGTCGGTGCCGGGCTGGCAATGCTGCCGCTTTATCTGTGGTTCTGGACCGGGCTTGACTGGTGGCGATCGCCGCTGATCGTTGCGCCCTGGGTTGCGCTGATGGCGGCGTTGATGGTGTCGAGCGTCGCCACCTTCAGTTGGTCGTCACTGCGCCTGCGCAACAATATTCGCTTCGAGGCGATCGCAGTGGTCGTCCTGCTGGGCGCGGCGCTCATCTCCGCACCCTGGCATACGCTCAGCTTCCTGTGCGTCGCTTATCTTGCGACATTGCCGTTCAGCATCGCCGCTTACGCCCGGATCAAGCGGCTGCGCGGAGCGGTGCCCGGGCCAGCGTCGGCGCGGATGTCACCCGAAGGCGCAGGCGCGGCTCCCTGACGGTTGCCTGGATTTGCGGGGCTGCGAGCGGATCGGCCCCATCGCGCAGGATTGCAAAGATCCGCGGCAATGCAGGTGCCAAGGTGAACCAGAAAACAGCGATGCTTGCGGCGAACGCACTCGCAAAGACCAAAAACCCGACAACAGCCATCGTTCAACTCCGTCATTCACGGTGAAGAGTCACAAAGTCGCAACATATACGGGCCGTGTTCCGTTCCACGTTCCGTTCTGAGACACGTTATGTTCTTATTGCGTTCCATCGTCAAGCGCTTTGACGGACTTGATTTGCACGGGCGTCTCGGATAAAGGGCGCGCCTTCACACCGCATGGGAAGCACACATCACCGGTGTCCGAGCAGGCTCAACCCTGCCCGGATTACTCGCTTCCCAGAGGATCAACCGGAAAGGAACTATCTTATGGCGGCACCTGTCGTCTCCATGCAGCAATTGCTCGAAACGGGCGCGCATTTCGGTCACCAGACGCATCGCTGGAACCCGAAGATGAAGCCCTACATCTTTGGCGACCGCAACGGCGTCCACATTCTCGATCTGTCGCAGACCGTTCCGCTGTTCGCGCGTGCGCTCGAATTCGTCGCAGCGTCGACCGCTGCTGGCGGAAAGGTTCTGTTCGTCGGCACCAAGCGCCAGGCGCAGGAGCCCGTCGCAGAAGCAGCGCGTCGTTCGGGTCAGCATTTCGTCAACCACCGTTGGTTGGGCGGGATGCTCACCAACTGGAAGACCATTTCGGGTTCGATCAAGCGCCTCAAGACGCTGGAAGAGCAGCTTTCGGGCGACACGCACGGCCTGACCAAGAAGGAAGTGCTGCAGCTTACCCGCGAGCGCGACAAGCTCGAGCTGTCGCTCGGCGGCATCCGCGACATGGGCGGCATTCCCGACGTGATGTTCGTGATCGACGCGAACAAGGAAGAGCTGGCGATCAAGGAAGCCAACACGCTGGGGATCCCGGTCGTGGCGATCCTCGATTCGAACGTTTCGCCCGACGGCATCGCCTTCCCGGTTCCGGCAAATGATGACGCCAGCCGCGCGATCCGCCTGTATTGCGAAGCGATTGCGATCGCGGCGACTCGTGGTGGCAATGAGCAATTGTCGCGCCGCCAGGACATCGGTTCGATGGAAGCGCCGCCCGCAGAGGAAGCGCTGAGCGTTGCTCCGGCCGCTGCTGCCGACATCACGCCGGCGACCGATGCGGCGCTGCAGGCCGAGTTGGCCGCAGAGACCGAGCGCCAGATCGACGCGTAAGCGTCGCTGAATTGTAACGAGGGTCGCCTAGCGGCCTTCCCATTGCCGTTCGTGCTGAGCTTGTCGAAGCACTGCTCGCCTCCTCCCTTATGGGGCGAGTGCAAGCAGCCTTTCGACAGGCTCAGGGCGAACGGATTTTAGCATAAGGATAAGCAAGATGGCCGAGATCACGGCAGCTGCGGTAAAGGATCTGCGCGAAAAGAGCGGCGCGGGCATGATGGATTGCAAGAAGGCGCTGACCGAAGCCAATGGCGACATGACGGTGGCGATGGACTGGCTGCGCGCCAAGGGCCTCGCGGCGGCCGCCAAGAAGTCCAGCCGCACCGCGGCCGAGGGCCTGATCGGGGTCGAAGTGTCGGGCACCAAGGGTGCTGCGGTCGAAGTGAACTCGGAAACCGATTTCGTCGCCAAGAATGAGCAGTTCCAGACCTTCGTTCGCGACGTGACCTCGGTCGCGCTCGAACTGGGTGACGATCTCGCGACGATCAAGGCCACCTCGCTGGGTGAAAAGACCGTCGAGGAAACCCTGACCAACAACATCGCCACGATCGGCGAGAACCAGAACCTGCGTCGCGCCAAGCGCCTCGAAGTGTCGGCTGGCGCGGTTGTTCCGTACATTCACAACGCGCAGGCCCCCGGCCTTGGCAAGATCGGCGTGCTGGTCGCGCTCGAGAGCGAAGCGGGCAAGGACGTGCTCGAGCCGCTCGGCAAGCAGATCGCCATGCACATCGCAGCGGCCTTCCCGCTGGCGCTGAACGAAGACGGCCTCGACCCCGAGATCGTCGCGCGTGAGCGCGCAATCGCGACCGAAAAGGCAGCCGAAAGCGGCAAGCCCGCCGACATCGTCGCCAAGATGGTCGATGGTGCGATCGCCAAGTACCGCAAGGAAAACGCGCTCGTCAGCCAGTTGCTGGTGATGGACGGCAAGACCAAGATCTCGGACGTCGTCGCCAATGCTGCCAAGGCAGCCGGCACCGCGATCGTGCTCAAGGACTATGTCCGCTTCCAGCTCGGCGAAGGCATCGAGAAGGAAACGAGCGATTTCGCAGCGGAAGTCGCCGCCGCTTCGGGCGTGCCGCAGGCGACTGCATAACGTCCGGCCACGCCAGCGCGCGAGGCCAGCAAAATACCGAGGGGCCGTGCCGATGAGGTGCGGCCCTTCGTGTGTTCGATCTGCACGGTTTCCGCGCTTCCAATCGTGGTGCGTGCCCGATAAGGTCCGCGCCGCACGCCCCTAGGGCGATCATGACCCTTTGCAGTCTGGAATGCCGTGACCACCCCGCACTTTAAACGTATCCTGCTAAAATTGTCGGGCGAGGTCCTGATGGGGGCCGGTGGCCTCTCGATCGACCCTGACGTCATTGCCCGTGTGGCCGCCGAAATCGCCGATGTGAAGCACCAGGGGTATGAACTCTGCGTCGTAGTCGGCGGGGGTAACATCTTCCGGGGCATTTCCGGCGCGGCGCGCGGCATGGACCGCGCCACCGGCGATTATATGGGGATGCTGGCCACCGTGATGAACGCGCTCGCCGTGCAGAACGCGCTGGAAAAGATCGGCGTCGAGACGCGCGTGCAGTCCGCGATCCCGATGGCGTCGGTGTGCGAGCCTTTCATCCGCCGCCGGGCCGAGCGCCATCTCGAAAAGGGGCGGATCGTTATTTTCGCAGCGGGCGTCGGCAGCCCGTTCTTCACCACCGACAGCGGTGCTGCTTTGCGCGCCGCCGAGATGAAATGCGATGCGCTGTTCAAGGGCACCTCGGTCGACGGCGTCTATGATGCGGACCCCAAATTGGTCCCGACCGCCAAGCGTTTCGAAACCGTCAGTTACGGCACGGTGCTGGCACAGGATCTCAAGGTGATGGACGCGAGCGCGATCGCCCTTTGCCGCGACAACAAAATCCCGATCGTCGTCTTCAATATTCGCGAGCCCGGCAATCTTGCTGCGGTTCTGCGCGGTGAAGGCGTGTCGACGGTCGTCCAAACCACAGCAGGAGATTAAGTCATGGCCGCTTATGACAAGGCCGATCTCGAACGCCGCATGGCGGGTAGTGTCGAGTCGCTGAAGGGCGATCTCGGGGGTCTGCGGACCGGTCGTGCATCGACCTCGCTGCTCGATCCCGTCACGGTCGAGGTGTATGGCGCGCAAATGCCGCTCAACCAGGTTGCGACCGTGTCGGTGCCCGAGCCGCGCATGCTGTCGGTGCAGGTGTGGGACAAGGCCAATGTCGGCCCGTGCGACAAGGCGATTCGCTCGGCCGGGCTCGGTCTCAACCCGATCGTCGATGGCACCACGCTCCGCCTCCCGATCCCCGATTTGACCGAGGAGCGCCGCAAGGAACTGGCCAAGCTCGCCGGCAAATATGCCGAGGATGCCCGTATTGCCGCGCGCAACGTGCGCCGTGACGGCATGGATTCGCTCAAGGTCGACGAAAAGAAGGGCCTGTTCGGCGAGGACGAGCGCAAGAAGCTCGAAACCGAAGTGCAGAAGCTGACCGACAAGACGATCGCCGAGATCGACGCGGCCGCCAGCGCCAAGGAAAAGGAAATCCTGGGCAAGTGAGGCCGTTTGCCGCCTCTGCTCCCGAACTGGTGACCGGCAAAGGCGCGGGGGTGTTGCCGCGCCATGTCGCGATTATCATGGATGGCAATGGGCGCTGGGCCAAGCAGCGCCACTGGCCGCGCTTTGCCGGGCATAAGCAAGGTGTGGAGGCGGTGCGCCGTATCGCGCGTGCCGCCCGCGCGATGGGGATCGAGGCGCTGACCCTTTATGCCTTTTCGAGCGAAAACTGGCGACGCCCCGAGAGCGAAGTCAGTGACCTGATGGGGTTGCTACGGTTATTCATCCGTAACGACCTCGACGAGATGGTGCGCGACAATGTGCAGCTGCGGGTGATTGGCGATTATCGTCGGTTCGCACCCGACCTTGTCGCGTTGATCGATACGGCCGTCGCGCGGACTGCGGTCAACACCGGGCCGATCCTGGTGATCGCGCTCAATTATGGCGCGCAGGCGGAGATTGCAGCCGCCGCGCGGCGGCTGGCAGAACGTGCGCAGGCCGGCACGCTCGATCCGGCGACGATCGATGAAGCGATGTTCGAGGACGAGCTCGACACGCGCGACTTGCCGCCGCTCGACCTGTTGATTCGCACCTCAGGGGAGGTTCGCTTGTCCAACTTCCTGTTGTGGCAGGCGGCCTATGCCGAATTGCTGTTCGTCGACACGCTATGGCCCGATTTTGACGCCGATACGCTGGCCGCTGCGGTCGAGATCTTCGGCCAACGGCAGCGCCGGTTCGGGGGCCTGTGACGCCACTTCCTGTGACGCCGCCTGCAGAGCCGCGTGGCCCGTCCAATCTGACGCTGCGCATCATTGTCGGCATTGCGCTGGTCGCGGTCGCGTTGACGGGCGTGCTCCTGGGCGGGATCGTATTCTGGCTGCTCTGCGTCGTGCTCGGCATCGTTATGATGGGGGAGTGGGCCGGCCTGCAATCCGCGCCGCACGAGACCAAGCGCCTCGCGCAATATGCACTGTCGGTGCCGCTGGCGATCATGGCCCCCGGGATCGGCGCAGGGGCGGGGTTTCTCACGCTTGGGTTGCTGATCGGTGCCGCCTTCTTCGTGGTGATCGTGACCGGACGGCGCGGGCTGGCGCAGGGCATTTTCTATGTCGGACTGCCGATCATGGCGTTGCTGGTGATCCGGCGGCAGGATGCGGGCATTCTCTTCACGCTGTGGGCGCTGGCATTGGTGTGGGCGTGTGACATCGGTGCCTATGCGGCGGGTCGCGTTATAGGCGGGGCGAAAATTGCGCCCGCCATCAGCCCCAACAAGACTTGGGCTGGGCTGGTCGGCGGCGTTTTGGCGGCAAGCCTGTTCGCGGCGTTCCTGCATTATCGCTATGGCTTGCCGCTGCGGATGACGCTGGCGACGCCAGTGCTGGCGGTGTTGGCGCAAGGCGGGGATTTTTACGAAAGCTGGCTGAAGCGTCGCGCAGGCGTAAAAGATAGCGGAACGCTGCTGCCCGGGCATGGCGGCGTGCTGGACCGCCTTGACGGGCTGGTGCCGGTCGCGCCCGTCGCTGCATTGCTGGTGCTGTTACCGAAGGTATATTGGTGGTGAAGACGATAACGATCCTTGGGGCGACGGGCTCGATCGGTACCTCGACACTCGATCTGGTCGAGCGCGAGCCGGACCGCTTCGAAGTGCTGGCGCTGACCGCCAATCGCGATGTTGCGGGTCTGGCGGCGGCGGCGATCCGCACGCGCGCGAAGCTGGCGGTGGTGGCGGACGAGGCGTGCTTGCCCGAACTGCGCGCGGCGCTGGCGGGCACCAATATCGGCGCGGCCGGCGGGCGTTCGGCAGTGGTCGAGGCGGCAAGGCTTGGGGCCGATGTCACCATGGGCGCAATCGTCGGCTGCATCGGGCTGGAGCCGGTGATGGCAGCGATTGCGGGCGGCAAGACCGTCATCCTCGCCAATAAGGAACCTTTGGTGTCGGCGGGCGACGTCGTGCTGGCGGCGGCGGCCCGGCATAAAGCGACCCTGCTGCCAGCCGATTCCGAACACAATGCGATCTTCCAATGCTTCGATGCCGCGCGGCCCGAGCGCGTGCGCCGCATCATCCTGACGTGCAGCGGCGGCCCGTTCCGCACCTGGACGACCGAGGCGATGCGTTCGGTCACCCCAGAACAGGCGGTCGCGCATCCCAACTGGTCGATGGGGGCGAAGATCTCGATCGATTCGGCAACCTTGTTCAACAAGGGGCTGGAACTGATCGAGGCGGCGCGATTGTTCCCGGTGGCGCATGATTCGATCGAAATCGTCATCCATCCACAATCGGTGATCCATTCGCTGGTCGATTATATCGATGGCTCGGTGCTGGCGCAAATGGGCCCGCCCGACATGCGCACGCCGATCGCGCATTGCCTTGCCTGGCCCGACCGCATGGCGACGCCGATGGCTCCGCTCGATCTGGTGGCGATCGGGCGGCTCGATTTCGAGGCTCCCGATGCCGAGCGCTTCCCCGCGATCCGGCTGACGCGCGCGGCACTCGATGCAGGCGGCGCGCGTCCGGCAATATTGAACGCCGCGAATGAGGTAGCGGTCGCGGCCTTCCTGGACCGCGAAATCGGCTTCCTCGAAATTGCCGCAATCGTCGAAGATACCTTGGCGGCATACGATCCGGCCGCACCGGAAAGCGTGGATGAGGTCCTGGCGGTCGATGCCGAAGCACGCAGCATGGCGCGCAGGCAGATTACGGTTCGGGGCGGGGCATTAAGAGGGACGAATGTGAAGGATATCGTCGCTTGAGCCATTCTCCGGGATTGCTGGTCACCTTAATCGGCTTCGCGCTGGTGATCGGCCCGCTCGTCTTCCTGCATGAGATGGGGCATTATCTGGCTGGACGGATGTTCGGCGTGAAGATCGATGCTTTTTCGATCGGCTTCGGGCGGGAGCTGTTCGGCTGGACCGACCGGCGTGGAACGCGCTGGAAGTTCAGCGTGCTGCCGCTGGGCGGCTATGTGAAATTTGCAGGCGATCTCAACGCCGCCAGCACGCCCGACCCTGCATGGCTGGAATTGCCCGCTGAGGAGCGCGCCCGCACCTTGCAGGGGCGTCCGGTGTGGCAGCGCGCGATCGTCGTGGCGGCAGGGCCGATCACCAATTTCGTCGTCGCGGTGGTGATTCTCGCAGCGTTCGCGATGGCCTATGGCGTCGATCGTACCCCCTCCATCGTTGGCGGCGTCAGCCCCGGCAGCACGGCGGCCGCGATCGGGCTTCAGACCGGCGACAGGATTACCGCGATCGACGGGCGCACGATCAACACGTTCGAAGACGTCTACGAATATGCGGTGTTACGGCCGGGCTATCCGGTCGTGATCGAATATGACCATGCTGGCAGCCGGATCCGGCGCGCGACGGTCCTGGGCACCGCCGTTCAGACGGACAGTTTCGGCAATACCTTCAAAAAGGGCCTGTTGGGCATCGCGCCAACCACGCCGGTGCCGCATCGCGTGGGCCTGTTCGAAGCACCGGTGGTCGGCATCGAAATGACCGGTCGAATCCTGCGTTCGACGGTCGAGGGTTTGGGCCAGATCCTGAGCGGCCGACGCTCCACCGACGAACTTGGCGGCCCTTTGCGCATCGCCAAAGTGTCGGGCGAGCAATTCTCGCTTGGCTGGCCGGTGTTGATCTATTTCATCGCCGGGGTGTCGATTAATCTGGGATTCATCAATCTCTTGCCAGTCCCTCTGTTGGACGGCGGCCATTTGTTTTTCTACGCAATCGAGGCGATCCGGCGCAGGCCGGTCGCACCGAATGTGCAGGAATGGGCGTTCCGGGGTGGATTGGCGGCGATTCTCGCCTTGATGGTGATGGTAACGTTTAACGATCTCGGCGCTTTCGGCCTGTGGAAGGCTCTGACCGGCTTGATCGGTTGACGCAGGTGAGGCAGGGCGGGCCGACGAGTTTTCGGCCACGCGGAATTTTCTCCGATTTGGGGTGGGATGTGACAGCAATCAAGGTTTCCAAATACGGCGCACGGGCCACCGCCGTGTTGCTCGCAGGCACGATGCTCACCGGCGTGCCGGCCGTCGCGGTCGCGCAGACGACGGGCCAGCCCGCTGCAACGCCGCAGCCGGCCCCGGCACCCGCGCCGACCCCAGCCGTCGCGCCGGTCACCCGCACGATCAAGGCGATCCGCGTCGAAGGTGCGCAGCGTCTCGAGCCCGAGACGGTGCTGTCCTACACCAAGCTGCGCACCGGCCAGGTTTTCACCAACGAGACGCTCGATCAGGCGATCAAGGATCTTTACGCCAGCGACCTGTTCGCCGACGTGACGATTGGCGGGGCGGAGACCGGCGACATCGTGCTGCGCGTGCGCGAAAACCCGATCATCAACCGCGTCATCTTCGAGGGCAATAAGCGGCTGAAGGAAGACAAGATCAAGAAGGAGGTGAAACTCGCCCCCCGCCAGATCTTCACCCGTACCGCCGTGCGCCAGGACGTGGCGCGGATCATCGAACTGTATCGCCGCCAGGGCCGCTTCGCCGCAGTGGTCGATCCCAAGATGGTGTCGCTCGACCAGAACCGCGTCGATGTCATCTTCGAGGTGAGCGAGGGCCCGAAGTCCAAGGTCCGCCAGATCAATATCCTCGGCAATGAGGTGTTTTCGGACAGCAAGCTGCGCGAGCAGATGGCGACCAAGCAGGCCCGCCTGACGACGCTGCTCAGCTCGAACACCAGCTATGACCAGGATCGCCTGGCCTATGACCAGCAGAAGCTGCGCCAATTCTACCTGACCGAAGGCTATGCCGACTTCCGCGTTACCTCGGCTGTGGCCGAGCTGACTCCGGACAAGAAGGACTTCATCATCACCTATGTGGTGGAGGAAGGGAAGCGCTACAAATTCGGTGACATCACGGTCGACAGCGACATTCGCGACTTCGACAACAAGCGCCTCGCCGCCAATCTCGGCGTCAAGAAGGGCGACTGGTACAACGCCAAGAAGGTCGAGACCTCGATCGATTCGCTCAGCGAAGCGGCTGGCCTGTTCGGTTACGCCTTCACCGAAGTGAACCCCGATTATGCGCGTGACAAGGACACGCTGACGATGGGGCTCAACTTCCACATCGCCGAAGCCAAGCGCACCTATGTCGAGCGGATCGACATCAACGGCAACACGCAGACCCAGGACAAGATCATCCGTCGCGAAATCCGCTTGTCGGAAGGCGATGCGTTCAACAGCTTCCAGGTCAAGCGCTCGCAGGACCGTATCAACTCGCTCGGCTTCTTCCAGGACAAGTTCGAGATCAAGCAGACGCAAGGCTCGGCCCCCGACCGCGTGGTGCTGACGGCGGATGTCGAAGAGAAATCGACCGGCGAATTGTCGCTGTCGGCGGGCTATTCCAGCCTTGAACAGTTCATCATCCAGGCGTCGATCAAGCAGCGCAATTTCCGCGGCAAGGGGCAGGAACTGCGCGCCAGCGTGAACTATTCGACCTATTCAAAATCGGTCGAACTGGGCTTTACCGAGCCCTATCTGTTCAACAAGAATATCGCGATCGGCGGCGACATTTTCCGACGCGATTACAACGCGTTCAACTATCTCGGCAATACACGTCAGACGACCTACACGCAGGTATCGACCGGCTTCCAGGTGCGTTCCGGCGTGCCGTTGACCGAATATTGGCAGCTCGCCGGGCGCTATGGCCTGAGCTATGACGAAGTCGGTCTCGACAAGAGCACGTACTTTACCGACAAGAATAACGACGGCATCCGCGGCAATTCCAGCGCCGACACCTGCGAGCCGCTGCTTGCCGGACGCTATCTGTGCGACGCGATCGGCAATCGCTGGACGTCGTCAATAGGCTATTCATTGGTCTATGACAGCCTCAACAGCCGCCTGCGCCCGACCGCTGGCCACCAGCTTATTTTCAGCCAGGATTTTGCCGGCCTTGGTGGCGATGTGAAGTACATCCGCACCAAGTTTGAAGGGTCGAAGTTCTTCAACATTGGCAGCGGTTTCATCGGCTCGCTCAAGGCGGAGGGCGGCTACATCCATTCGCTGGAGAAGAGCCGCGGCGTCGGGATCGACAATGTCCGCATTACCGATCGCTTCTATTTGGGCGAACCGGACTTCCGTGGCTTCGACATTCGCGGCGTCGGGCCGCGCGTCCAGCGTATCGGCTATACGACCGACGCGGCGGGCAACCAGACGCTGGTGACCGACCGGACTCAGTTCGTCGATGACGCGCTGGGTGGCCGGGCCTATTATCTCGGCAAGTTCGAAATCGAGATCCCGCTCGGCGCGGGCGCGCGCGAGCTTGGGCTGCGGCCGTCCATCTATGTTCAGGCGGGTGCGCTGTTCGGCATCACCTCGCCGGTCCTGTCGGGCAGCCAGTTCCCCACCACGGTGGACCCGGTGACCGGGCGCGTAACCTATCAGCCGCTCATCTCACCGGTTTATGCGACCAACGGCCAGCCATATTACACGGTGCCGACGACCGATGCCACCAACCCGGGCGCAACCACGACCTGCCAGACCGGCTATTCCGCGACGATCGGCGGCACCTGCATCGGCACATCCACCAACACGCCCTACACCACGTCGCAGGCTCCGTTCAAAGAAGTCTTCGGTGGTAACTCGGCGCGGCCGCGCATTTCGGTCGGCGCGGGCGTCAACTGGAACTCGCCGTTCGGGCCGCTGCGTATCGACCTTGCTTACGCTGTCCTCAAGGACAAGAGCGACGACTCCAAACTCATTACTTTCAACGTAGGGACACAGTTCTGATGAAAATGTACCAAAAGCTTATGCTCGGTTGCGCACTGATCGCGCCGACGCTTGTCGTGGCGAGCTCTGCGCAGGCGCAGGTTTCGGGTGTTGCGATTGCCGATCCGGAAACCGTGATCCTCACCGCCAAGGCGCTCGACGCGGCCAACACCTCGATCGCGACGACCTATAAGGCGCAGCTCGACCAGGCCAATGCGCGCCAGCAGGCGTTGCAGACCGAACTGAACACGCTGTACGCGCCGCTCGACCTCAACAAGGACAAGAAGCTCGACGACGCCGAAATCGCCGCTGCCGAAGCTGCGAAGAACCCGGCATTGGCCAAGATCGAAGCGGCACAGAAGTCGGCCCAGACCGATCTCGCCCGCCTGCGCGGCCCGGCGATCCTCGCCCAGGCCTATGCGATCGAGCAGATCTCGCAGAAATATTCGGCAGCGATGAACGCGGTTGTCACCGCCAAGAAGATCAGTCTGTTGCTGTCGGCTGGCACGGTGCAGTTCAGCACCCCTGCCGTCGACGTGACCGACGACATCAAGGCCGAACTCGACCGGACCAACCCGTCGGTTCCGATCACGCCGCCGGCCGGTTGGCAGCCGAGCCAGCAGACCCAGCAGCTGCTCCAGCAATATTTGCAGCAGCAGCAATATGCGGCCGCGATCCAGGCACGCCGTGCTGCGGCTGCTGCTCCGGCACCGACCGGCAAGGCACCGCAGGGCCGCTGAGCGACACGATGGCGGATGCAGACGAAGCAGGGCGGGGCGCGATCGGTCCGCTCGACATCGGGCGGGTGATGGCGGCACTGCCGCATCGCTACCCGATGCTGTTGGTCGACCGTGTCGAGGATCTGATCCTCGACCGGTCGATCACCGCGATCAAGGCGGTGACGATCAACGAGCAGTTCTTCCAGGGGCATTTCCCGGGGCGTCCGATCATGCCGGGCGTGCTGATCGTTGAGGCGATGGCACAGGCGGCGGGGATCCTCGCCGTTGAATCGCTCGGGCTCGCGGGGTCGGGTAAGCTCGTCTATTTCATGGCGATTGACGGGGCGAAGTTCCGCAAGCCGGTGGAACCGGGCGTGCTGCTCAAGCTCGAGGTCGAATTCGTTCAGAAGCGCTCCAGCGTGTGCAAATTCGCCGGACGCGCGACGATCGACGGTCAATTGGCGGCGGAGGCGAACTTCACCGCGATGATCGCCGATCCGCCCAAGGCCTAATCGCCGCACAAGATGCATTGCTACACGGCGCGGGCTCTGATAGGGCCCGCGCCTTCGCTGCTGGTCGGTAACCAGCGGCCTTTCGGAGATTTACGACGTGAAAAAAGGCATTCACCCCGATTATCACACCATTACGGTACAGATGACCGACGGCACGCAGTTCCAGACCCGCACCACCTGGGGCAAGGAAGGCGATTTGATGACGCTCGACATCGACCCGCTGGCGCATCCGGCGTGGACCGGTGGTCGCGGCACGATGCTTGACGCAGGCGGCCAGGTCGCGCGCTTCAACAAGCGTTTCGGCGCGATGTCGTCGATCGGCAAGAAGTAAGCTTTTCCGCGTCGTTAACGGCGCATTAGCGATAGTGGCCTAAGTCTTCCCTCCTCGCGGTTTGTCGCGAGGAGGGATGTTTCATGATCGCCGCCGAATTCGAACCCGTCGTCCAGACCGATCGCCGCCGCAGCCCGCGTGCACCGATCTCGCTCGACGCGAAGCTGGGGCGGGGCGGTCTGGATCGTGCGCTGTGCAAGGTGACCAACGTGTCGCTGCACGGTGCCAAATTGCACACATATTCTCCGATGAAAAAGGGTGCCAGGATCTGGCTGACCTTGCCGCGGATCGGGCAAGTCATCGCCACGATCGTCTGGGCCGATGATTTCGAAGCGGGTTGCCAGTTCCAGGAACCGCTCGACGACACCACCTTTGCAGCATTGACCGGCGCGAACGTCGAGTTCGTCTAAGGCCGCTTGTGCGCCCGCGCGGCGCGGGTGTCCCGGATTTAGACGGCGGTAACCAAAAGAAGCACTGGCCGAAATCGTAAACGCGGCGTTAACCTGTTGCCATGCAACGGACCCTTTTGCTCGCCGCGCCCAGCGCCCGTCACCCGTTTCGCCGCTCCGTCGTAACCGGGCAGGTGGAACGCGCGCGTGTCCGCGACGAAAGCGACGTCAGGCTGTTCGCCCTGAGCTTCGCCGCGTTCTTCGTGTGCTTCTATACGTTCATTTTCTGAAGCGACGACACGGCGTCGTTTGATCGCGGCGCTCAGTCGCAGGCGAGGTGCAGCTTCTGCGCGAGCCACGCCGAGACCGGGCACATCGCCGCGACGATCAGCAGCATGTTTTCGGGGGAGAGTCCGGCAACGGCCAGGCCTTGCACCGCCACCGCACCAATCGTCATCGCGCCGGCATTGACGACGTTATTGGCGGCGACCGTGCGAGCGGTTTGGTCCTTGGTCACCGTGGTGGTGAGGAAGGCGTAAAGCGGCACGACGAACATGCCGCCGGTCACCGCGATCCCCATCAGCGCCACGATCACCAGCACCGCGCGCGGGATCTCGATGAAGGTCATCACGTCGTACAGCGTGCCGCGCGGTGCAGCCGGCCAGTGGCGGCAGAGGAACGAGAAAGCGACGATAAACGCGCCCATCGCCAGCACCGAGGCGGGGGCATATTTGGCCGAGGTATGACCCTTTAGCAGCGCGTTGATCAGCACCGACCCAACCGCGACGCCGATCGAAAACAGCGCGATCATCAGCGTGAGCACATGCTTGTCGGCCGTCAGCACATTCTTGGCGAGCGGCTGGAAGATGATGATCAGCACCGCGCCCATCGTCCAGAAGAAGCTGATCGCGCAAATGGCGAGGAACAGGCGGCGGATGTGCATCGTCGCCGAAATCAGCCGCCAGGAGGATGTGAAGGGATTGTAGCTGACCACCAGTTCACGGCCTTCGCGCAGTGCAGGCGGAATTTGCAGCGAGGCGACCCATCCTACCGCCGCGACCACCAGCACCACGATCGCGGCGTGCTGCACGGCAATGAAGCCGCCAAGCACGGTGCCGATCAGGATGGCGAGATAGGTGCCCGATTCGACCAGTCCCGTGCCGCCCAGAACTTCGTCTTCGTGCAGATGCTGCGGCAGGATCGCATATTTGATCGGCCCGAAAAACGCGGAGTGCACGCCAAGAAACAACACGGCCGCCAGCATCAGCACGAGCCCGGCGGTGGTATAGCCTGCCCAGGCGATCATCAGCCCGCTCGCGCCGACGATCATGATGCCGATCTCGGCGGTTTTCACCAACCGGATGATCTTGGCCTTGTCGTGCGTATCGGCCAATTGCCCGGCGAGCGCGGACAGCAAGAAGAACGGCAGGATGCCAAGCGCGGTCGCGAATGCCGTGAAATTCTGCTCCAGCCGCTGATCGGCGAAAATCCGATAAATGGCGAATTGCACCATCACCGTCTTGAACAGATTGTCGTTGAACGCCCCGAGAAACTGCGTGACGAACAAGGGCAGAAACCGGCGCTCTTTCAGCAAGCCGAGCGCATTGAGCATGGTGTGTTTCGAGGCCTCGATATGGCGAAATAAGGACCGCCCATAGACCAGCGGGGATAGGGCCAGCAACCCGCTTGTCATGTTGAGGTCATGTTGGGGTTTCGCGCGCGGGATCGGGCGAGTAGAGCGGGCGTGTGTTGACCTTGCCCAACCTGCTCACCCTGTCGCGGATTGTCGCGGTGCCGCTGCTCGCCTGGTTCCTGTGGTGGCCCGGCTGGGCGGAGGGCTATGCCGCAGGATTCGCGCTCTATTGCTTGATGGGCATCACCGATTATTTTGACGGCTATCTCGCGCGTTCCAACGGAACGGTGTCGAAGCTCGGCGTGTTTCTCGATCCGATTGCTGACAAGATCATGGTGGCGGCGGTGATTCTGCTGCTGGTGGGCGCGCGCGATGCGCACCCGGCGGTGATCCAGGGCGTCCATCAGATTGCCGCGCTCATCATTTTGCTGCGTGAAATCACGGTCTCGGGCCTGCGCGAGTTTCTCGCACAGTTGCAAGTGTCGGTGCCGGTGTCACGCCTCGCCAAATGGAAGACGACGTTGCAGATGGTATCGCTGGGCGCGCTGATTCTGGGTGGCGCGGTACCCGCTTATCCCTGGGTGGCCCAGGTCGGCCTCCTCACCCTGTGGCTCGCGGCGGTGCTGACGGTCATTACCGGATGGGATTATCTGCGCGTTGGCCTGAAGCACATGGACTGAACGGTGGCGATCGAAATGCTTTATTTCGCGTGGGTGCGGGAGCGCATCGGGCGTGGCAGCGAGGTGGTCGATCCGCCGGGCGAGGTGGTGACGGTCGCCGATCTGATCGGCTGGCTTGCGGACGGCAGCGCGGTGCACAGCGCGGCTTTTGCCGACCGGGCGCGCTTGCGGGCTGCGCTCGATCAAATGTTCGTGCCGCTGGAGGCTGTGCTGGGGTCGGCGCGCGAGGTTGCCATTTTCCCGCCGGTGACTGGCGGATGATCGTCGTCGCCCCAGCCCGAATCGATGCCGCCGAACAGTTCGCAGCCTTGTCTGCAGGCGGGGCAGGGGGCATTGCCACCTTTGTGGGGCTCGTGCGAGCCGACGACGGTGTCGCCACGCTCGAGCTAGAACATTATCCCGGCGCGACCGAGGCGGCGCTACAAAGGCTGGTGGAGGAAGCGCGCGAGCGCTGGCGGCTGATCGATGCGCGGATCACGCACCGGGTCGGCGCGATGGCCCCCGGCGACGTGGTGGTGTTTGTCGGCACCGCAGCGGCGCACCGCGCGCCCGCACTGGAGGCCTGCGCCTTCTTGATCGATCGTTTGAAGACCGACGCACCCTTTTGGAAGAAAGAAACGCGCTGTGGCGAAACCCGCTGGGTCGAACCGCGCGGCAGCGACGATGCCGCCGCCGCGCGGTGGAGTGTTTAGCCGAGCTTGGGCGACAGCACGCCGTTGACGACATGGACCACACCGTTCGACTGGGCGACGTCGGGGGTTTCGATATAGCTCTTATTGCCGTTGACGTCGGTCAACTGCACGCCACCGCCGACCAGTTCGATCGTCAGCGGTTCACCCTCGACCGTGGTCAGCACGGCCTTGCCGCCGCCTGCGGTCACCTTGGCCTGGATGTCTGCCAAGGTCAGCGTGCCCGGTACGACATGATAGGTCAGCACCTTGGCCAGCGTCGCCTTGTGCTCGGGCTTCAGCAGCGTGTCGACCGTGCCCGGGGCAAGGCGGCTGAACGCATCATTGGTCGGCGCGAAGACGGTGAAGGGGCCAGGGCCCGCCAGCGTGGTGGCGAGGCCCGCTGCTTTCACTGCGGATACCAAGGTGGTGAGGTTCGGAGCAGCGGCGGCATTGGTGGCGATCGGCTTGGTCGCATCCATTACAGCGCCGCCTACCGTGGGGTTGGACGCGGGGGCTGCTGCCGGGGCTGCGGGTGCGGCGGGCGCAGTCTGTGCGGTCGCTGCTGCACCAAAGGCGAGCGCACCAGCAACGGTTGCCAGATACAGGTTGGTCTTGAACGTCATCAGTTTCTCCACTGGATCAGGGAGCCTCGATTACAGGAGGCACCCCCAAACTACGGTCGAGCGGCAGAATAGTTTCGTCAAGCCGGTTCCGCCAAGGCTGTCGCCAGCAGTTGGAAGTCCTTCTCGCGCGGCGACCCGCGCCGCCAGACGAGCGCGATCTTGCGGGCGGGATTGGCGGCATCGAGCGGGCGCGAGACCAAACCGGTATGATCCAGGATCCCGGCCTTCAACGCCATTTCGGGCAGCATCGTCAGCCCCAGGCCATTGTCGATCATCTGCACGATCGTGTGCAGCGACGTGCCCATCATCGTCGCCTCGGCGCGCAATTCGGGCCGCGCGCAGGCGGAGAGCGCGTGGTCTTTGAGACAATGGCCATCCTCGAGCAGCAACAGCCGGGTCTCGTCGATTTCGGCAGACGGCATAGCATGGGCGATATTGCCCATCTCGCCCGGCTGCCCGGCCACAAACAAGCGATCCTCGAACAGCACCTGCGCGCTCACTTCGCCGCACGCAAAGGGGAGCGCCAGCAACACGCAATCGGCGCGCCCGTGGTGCAACCCCTCACAGGCCGCGCCGCTGGGTTCCTCGCGCAGGAACAGTTTGAGGTCGGGATAATCGCGCCGCAAGCGCGGCAGGATGCGCGGTAGCATGAAGGGCGCGATCGTCGGGATCACGCTCATCCGCATCTCGCCCGACAGGGGGCGTCCGGCGGCACGCGCCATATCGCCCAGCTCATCGGCCTCGCGCAGCACGCGCCGCGCCTTGTCGGCGATGCGATCGCCCAACGGGGTGAAGCGGACGACGCGGCGGGTGCGCTCGACCAGTGTCACCCCGATCAAGGTTTCGAGTTCGCGAATGCCCGCAGACAGCGTGGATTGGGTGACGAAACACGCCTCGGCAGCCCGCCCGAAATGGCCATGATCCTGCAAGGCCGCGAGATATTGCAACTGTTTCAGGGTCGGCAGATAGGTCGCCATTTATCGCTCCACTCGATCAACAGCGTATAAATAACCCATTGGATCGATAAGAACAGGCCCTATATAGCCCTTCCAACAGACGGTGCAAAAAGCGCCGCGTGAGAGGATGCCAGAAGAGGCCCCAATTTTTTAGGAGGCCCAGACTATGTTGACCATTGGCGATAAGCTCCCCGATTTCACCGTTCCCGTCCAGCAGGGCGTCAGCGCGCTTCCCGCCGGTGAAACGCTCAGCCAGGACGCCTTTCCGGGCAAGTGGAAGGTGCTGTTCTACTGGCCGAAGGATTTCACCTTCGTCTGCCCGACCGAGATCGTCGGTTATGCAGGCCTGAAGGGCGATTTCGAAGATCGTGACGCGGTGCTGATCGGCGCTTCGACCGATACGGCGCACGTCCACCTGGCATGGCGCAAGTCCGACCCCGATCTGGCGGCGGCCGACTTCCCATGGCTGGCCGACAATGGCGGCGTGCTCGCTTCGCAGCTCGGCATTCTAGACAAGAACGAGCATGTCGCGTTTCGTGCGACGTTCATCATCGATCCCGACAACGTCATCCAGGCGGTCCAGGTCAACGGCCTGAACGTTGGCCGCAACCCGGCGGAAACGCTGCGCGTGCTCGACGCGCTGCAGACCGACGAGCTGTGTCCGTGCAACTGGAACAAGGGCGACGACGTCCTGAAGATCGCGGCGTAAGCCTTTAAAATTCCCCTCCCCTTCGGGGAGGGATCGACGGCCACGCGGGGGTAAATCATGCCCCGCATGATTTAGAGATGCGCGGGGCGCATCTCGACCCCAGCATGGCGGTCGATGGGGAGGGGCGTGCCGTAATCGGAGCGCCCCTTTTCTATGTCAGGCCCTCCCCCAACCCCTCCCGCAGGCGGGAGGGGAGTTAGAAAGTGGAACCCCATGTCACTCAAGGATTTCGCCGGGACGCTCCCGGATTTCGCCAAGGATATTCGCCTCAACGTCGGTTCGTTGCTCAACGAAGCGCATTTGCCCGACCAGCAGAAATATGGCCTGTTCCTGTCCTGCGCGCACGCCACCGGCTACAAGCCGCTGGTCGACGTGACCGAGACCGAAGTCGCGGCCAAGCTCACGCCCGAGGCGGCCAATGCGGCGCGCGCGGCGGCGGCGGTGATGGCGATGAACAACGTCTATTATCGCTTCACTCACCTCGCCGGGAATGCCGAATATCAGACGATGCCGGCCAAGCTGCGCATGAACGTGATCGGCGCACCGGGGATCGACAAGGTCGATTTCGAGCTGTTCAGCCTGGCCGTCAGCGCGATGAACGGCTGCGGCATGTGCATCGACAGCCATGAGCAAGTGCTGAAAAAAGCCGGTGCCACCGCCGAGGCGATCCAGACCGCAGTACGGATCGGGGCGGTGATGAAAGCGGTTGCGACGGTTCACGCCGCCGTAAACTAACTTCGGCGAGACAGGCGTTGGCCCTATCAGGAAGGGCGCTTGTCATCGCACAGCGGACCGATCCCTCACCGATTGCGCGGGGGATCGGGCTGCTGCCCGAAGGTTTCGTAACGCCGCCTGCCATCGCGCTTTTATAAATCCCACAAAGATGGTAGGAGTTTACCGCGCGATCTTCCTGAAAAGCGGGTCCTTTTATTCGGCGTAGCGAGCCCCTAGATTATCGTCGATCATAAGGGGACAAGGCCATGATGGGACGATTGCTCGCCTATCTCGACTCGATTAAGGCGCGCGATCCGGCTCCCCGGTCGCGACTTGAAATCCTTACCTATCCAGGCGTGTGGGCGCTCGGCTATCACCGCATCGCGCACCGCTTGTTCAAGGCGCGGCTGTTCTTCCTGGCGCGCGCGGTGAACCATTTCTCGCGCTTTCTGACCGCGATCGACATTCATCCGGGTGCCACGATCGGGCGCAACTTCTTCATCGATCACGGTTTTGTCGTGATCGGCGAGACGGCCGAGATCGGCGACAATGTCACCATCTATCAGTGCGTGACGCTCGGCGGCACCAGCCCCGACAATGGTGTTGCGGGCAAGCGCCACCCGACTTTGTGCGACAATGTCATCATCGGTTCGGGCGCGCAGGTGCTGGGGCCGATCACGCTTGGCAAGGGATCCCGCGTCGGGGCCAATGCCGTGGTGACCAAGGATGTCGTCGAAGGCGCGGTGATGGTCGGCATCCCGGCGCGCGCGACGATGGTCGAGGGCGGGCAGAAGCCGGCTGGCTTCCTCGCTTATGGCACGCCGTGCAGCGACATGTTCGATCCCGCGACGCAGAAGGTGGAATTGCTGCGCTGCGAACTCGAGACGATGCGCAAGCGGCTCGATGCCCTGGTTGCGGAACATCATGAGGAACGCGACCGCGCCTGATGGGGACGGTAACCCCCTTTCCAAGCCCGCGCGGCGTTCCGACGCAAATCGGGTTCGAGCGGATCGAACTGACGCGGATTCTCGATTTGTACGGGCGGATGGTGTCGGCGGGGCTGTGGCGCGATTATGCGATCGAGCTTGGGCAGGATGCCGCGATATTCGCCGCCTTCCGCCGCGCTGCCGAACGCCCCGAATTCCGCATCGAAAAGCGCCCCGCCTTGCGCAACCGCCAGGGCATGTGGGCTTTGGTCAACGAAGCGGGGGTGGTGCTGAAACGCGGGCATGAGCTGGGCCCGGTGCTGGCCCCGGTCGAACGGCGGCTGATGAAGCTGGTGGACTGACGTCCAAGCCCCGCTCGCGGCTGAGCGGGGCTTGGATCAGGGCTAGGCGGCTACCACGGTGCCGACCGGGGGCAAGCGCTCGCCCAGCTGACCGAGTGTGCCGATCACCATCCGCCGCATGGTGGGCCAGAATGCCGATAGCGTCAGCAGGGCCGAGCCGATCGCGAGCCCGGTGAATGCCCAGGCAAGCTCGATCGCGCCTACATTCTGGAACAGCGCGTACATCGCGTAGAGGACATAGACGAGGCTCGACACCAGCAGCGCGCGCCGGTCGACGGCGAGTGCGACGAAAGCGAACGCGAGGTACAGGCCCAACACGATCAACGCGGTGCCGATCGCAATGCCGCCACCGAACACGCCGAGCATGTGGAAGATCGGATGCGCGATCATCGGCGCGGCAGCGAGGTGCAGCCAGAAGGCGACGTCGGCGCGGCGCGTGCGCCGTTCGCGGTCGGACATGTCCCACCACATCGCCAGCGCGAACACGCCGATGCCGCACAGCAAGACCAGCGGATAGACGAGATCCTGCATCGCCGGGAAGGCTGTATAGGTCAGCCCGACCACGACGCCCACGCCCGCCGCTGCCCCCGCGGCGACGGTGATCGGCACCATGAAGCGCCGCCAATGCATCCATGCCGCCGCTGTGGCGGTGAGCGCTATGCCCGCGCCGATTGCGGCATTGACCTGGTTGGAGAGGTCAGGATGGAGTTCGACCATCACGCCGATCAAGCTCGCCGCAACCCCGCCGACAAAGGCGAGCAGCAACAGGATGCTCGGCAACGCCATGCGGCGCACCCGCGTGAAATATTCGGCCAGCGCCCAGGCGGCAACCGCGACCAGCGCGCCCGCCAGCGGCGTGGTGATCGACTTGCCGATCCACGCCACCGCAACCAGCACCAGCGCCAGCGCGATCGATACGAAAATGTCGTTGAACCCGGTGAGCAGTCGGAAATGCTCTTCATCGACCGCAGGCACCGCGCTGCGTGCCGCCACGTGGTTGCGCAGGGCGGCCGCGGCATCGCGCGAGATCGCGCCTGCCGTCACCGCACCGTCAATGTCGCTTTCGCTATACATGATAAGCCTCCTGTTGGTGGCAGGAGGCTATCATGAGTGTATTGCTGTATCAATACAGCGAGTCTCTAGGCCAATCAGCCGCCCTGCAGCTTCTTGAGGATGCTCATCGACTGCTCCGCGCCGTTCTGCGGGGTCAGCTCGCCGGTGCGGTCGGTGATCTCGGCCCAATGCGCCGCGATTCCCTCAGGCGACAGATCGTCACCTGTCAGCAGCTTGCCTTGCGTGAGCGTGACATAGGCCGCCTGAAATACGCCTGCACCCGCGCCGACGATCATGTTGGTCGGCGCGTCTTCGGACACGAGATAGAGCGCGGCGGGGGCGACCTTCTCGGGCGCGAAGGCAGCGAACGCTTCGGCCGGGAACAGATCCTCGGTCATCCGCGTGCCCGCGGTGGGCGCGATCGTGTTGACCTTGATGTTGTTCTTCGCGCCCTCGATCGCCAGCGTCTTGGTGAGACCGGCAAGGCCGAGCTTGGCCGCACCATAATTGGCCTGTCCGAAATTGCCGTACAGCCCAGTCGAGGACGCGGTCATCAGGATGCGGCCATAATTCTGCGCGCGCATCGTTTCCCACACCGCCTTGGTGCAATTGGCCGACCCGTTGAGGTGCACGTCAATGACGAACTTGAAGTCGGCGGGCTCCATCTTGGCGAAGCTCTTGTCGCGCAACACGCCGGCATTGTTGATCAGGATATGGACGCCGCCCCACGCTTCCTTGGCCTTGGCGACCATCTCGACCATCTGCTCATATTCGGTGACGCTGCCGCCATTCGAAATCGCTTCGCCACCGGCTGCCTTGATTTCCTCGACCACGTTCAGCGCGGCGTCGGAATGGCCCGTGCCATCGCGCGCGCCACCGAGATCGTTGACAACGACCTTTGCGCCGCGCCGTGCCAGTTCGAGCGCGTACGCACGGCCCAGACCACCGCCAGCACCAGTAACGATGGCGACCTTATCGTCGAAACGAATGGACATAACAGGACTCCTCCAAGTGATTTGAGGCGCGTCCTAGGCGATTGCGCGCGCGGTGCAAGCCACGATCGCCATACTGAACTTACGAAACGGCCGACGTGCGGGAGCTGTGCACGTCGGCCGTAACGGAAAGGCTAGGGGTACTTTAGCGCTTCGGGCGCGGGGTGGAATGCAGGCGCGCACCCGCCGCGTTGGAGCGTTCGCGGCAGCCATCGGTGACGGTCCGCGAGCACATCGGATAGCTCTCGGGCGGTGGCGGAGCCGGGTTCGCGGTGGGCGGTGCCATCATAGG
>Ga0209482_1000036_pt1 | contig 109251 bp, 89 predicted proteins | sample CoawatmetaG10DNA_FD_187512 | JGI IMG/M metagenome (GOLD analysis project Ga0209482, IMG submission 187512) | Marine microbial communities from the West Antarctic Peninsula - Coastal water metaG104-DNA (SPAdes) (version 2) | ecosystem: Environmental > Aquatic > Marine > Coastal ...
GGGTTGGGGGTGGGTCGGCCCGTAATCGGGCGGACCTGCCAATTTCACAGCGCCCCCCGAAAAAACGCGCCCGAAGCGCCTTACTTGCGGCTCTTGCGCGCCGCGTAGCGGGCGTCGCGCGCCGCTTTCTTGTCGATTTCGGCCTGGATCGCGGCCTGCTTGGCCTCTTCGATCGCGCGTTCGGCGGCTTCGGCCTTGGCAATCTTTTCGAGCCGCGCCTGTTCGATCGCAGCCTTCTTCTCTTCGCGCTTCTTCGCCTCGGCGGCTTCCTTCGCCTCGCGCGCGGCAGCGCGGGCAGCGACGACAGCCGGATCAACGGGCGGTTTGGCCTTCAGCTTCTCAAGCGCGCGCTGCTTCGCGTCAGCCGAGAGCGCTGCGCGATCCTTGAACGAAGGTTCCTTATACGATGCCATGCGGGCCCTTTAGCGGGAGTCAGTCAGGAAGGAAATGGCGGAGAGGGTGGGATTCGAACCCACGGTGAGCTTGCACCCACGCCGCATTTCGAGTGCGGTACATTCGACCACTCTGCCACCTCTCCGCGAGGTCATAAGATGCCGTCTGATGGGAAATCCAAAAAGCGGCACCGGTCGGTGAGCGGGGGCCTCTAACGCAGTGATCGGGCGGAGGCAAGCGTTTGCGCACCATCAAAAGCGCAGCAATCGCTTGTGCGCCGCGTCAGAGCGCCTAAATTACAGTCATGCCCCGTACCACAACCTCGGCCCTGCCGTTCGACAGCACGATCACCCTTCCCCCCATTGCGCACGCCCGCTTCGCCATCGGTGATGTCGTGCGCCACCGCATGTTCGATTTCCGTGGCGTCGTGTTCGATATCGATCCGATCTTCGCCAATAGCGACGAATGGTATGACGCGATCCCGGAGAAGCTGCGCCCGCGCAAGGACCAGCCTTTCTATCATCTGCTCGCCGAAAACATGGAGTCGAGCTACGTCGCTTATGTCAGCCAGCAAAATCTGGTGCCCGATGACAGCGACGAGCCAGTCGACCACCCCGCCATTTCGGGGCTGTTCGGGGATTATGAGGACGGCAAATACCCGCTGCGGCGCGAACATCGCCACTGATCGCCGCTGCCACGGCATGACATAGAAAGGGGGCCGCGCAGGCCCCCTTTCCTTCTGTGCGAAGGGTGTTCGCTCAGAACTTGAACGAGACCTTCCCGTAATAATAGCCGCCGTTGATGCCGTAAGCGGCGCTGAGCGGTGCATCAATCACGTTGCCGCCATTGACCAACGTCGTGTTGGTCGTGCCCGGCACCAGCGATACCGTTGGCGGACGCTTGTTGAACACATTGTTCGCCCCCGCCGTCAGGTCGATTCCCCCCGGCAGCTTATAGGTCGCCTCCAGATCGGCGATGAAGGCAGTCGGCACCTTCTGCAGATAATAGGTGCCGCCATCCGGGCTCGCATAGGTCGATGTCTCGCCATAAAGCGTGCCACGCGCCGTCGCCGAGACCGGACCGATCGTCCACAAGGCCGAGGCGATCGCCTTGAACTTGGGAGACGCGGTTTCGAGGTTGGCGCGGGCGCTGGCGTCGAACAGCGGAATACCGCCCAGCGACGCCGGGGCCACGCCGAGCTTGGTGATCTTGGTCTCGTTATAATTGCCCGACAGGCTCCAGCTGACCGTGCCCCAGCTTCCAAAGTCGGAGGGTACGTTCGCCGTCAGCTCGATCCCGCGCGTGCGCGTGCTCGCGCCGTTGGTGAAGATGTTGATGCCGGTTTGCGTCACCGTCGGGTCGAGCACATTGCCATTGGCGACGATCGCCTGCGTCACGATCGCGAAGTTGGTGGCCCCGCCGCTGCCATAAATCGATCCGGTGCCGAGAATACGGTCGCGAATCTTCACTTGATAGGCATCGAGCGTAACCGTCAGCTTGCCCGTGCGGAACACACCGCCCGCGCTGAAATTGGTCGATTTCTCGGGTTTCAGATTCTGGAAGCCGATCAGCTTGGCCGCCGCCGAATTGGCCGGGAGCTGGACGAAGGCCGAGGTCGGCGAGACGTTGGTGGCCGAATAATAGGATTCGGCCAGGGTCGGCGCGCGGAAGCCGGTCGACACCGTGCCGCGCAAGGCAAAGGCGTGCGAGAAATCGTACCGCCCGGTTCCCTTGAAGATCACCTGGCTGCCAAAGTCAGAATAATGCTCATAGCGCACCGCGCCATCGAGCTTCAGCGCCGCGACCGGGGACGCGGCGACATCCAGATACAGCGATTCGTTTTCGCGGCTATGCGTGCCCGCGTCGGACGGACGGAAGCCGGGATAGGACTGCCCGCCTTCCTTGTAGATCGAGCCCGGATCGCCCGAGCCGATCGAATATTGGTTTTTGCGATATTCGCCGCCGAACGCGACGTTCAGCGGTGCCGCCATGCCGAGTTCGAATTCGGTCGAAAAATCGGCGTTGGCGGTGAATTCGGACGAGGTGAACGAGCCGTCATAGAAATCGCGCGGCGTGAAATGCGTGTCGACAAACAGCGAGCGGTTAGCCGAATCGAGCGTGTAGATGAGGTTCTTGTCCTTGCCGTACGTCGTGCTGAGGTCGAACTTCACCGCGCCGACCGCACCCTTCACACCCCCGGTAAAGGCGTAATCATCTTCGCGAATGCCTTCGCGCGGGTTGAAGCCTTGCGGGAAGGGAACCAGCTCGCCTGCCGTGGTGAGGCTGCCACCGACCCCGAGCACGGGGGAGGCAATCACGCGATCGGGAACGCGCAGATTCTCATACGCGCTGGCAATCCGCTTGCTGAACGACCCGAAGCTGTAGGCGGTGACGTCGCCGAAATCATAGGCGGTGTTATACTGGACATTGGTCAGCCAGGACTTGGCATCGCCGTTGATGCGGTTGACGTACGGGAAGCCCGGAATGTTTTTGTAGAGCGCCTGCTGTGCTGCGGAGAGCGCCGGGCTCGTTGCTGTGGTCAGCAATGTGCCGCTCGCATCGGTGACACGTCGATCAAGCCCGCCCACTTGCGTGAAATCGTGGAAACGGTGGAACAGCGTGACGTTGATGAAGCCATCCTCGCCGATCCTGGTCGCCAGATGCGCAGTGCCGGCATAGGTCGTTCCGCCAACGTCATAATTCTTGCCTGCGGTGGCATAGCCCGATCCACCCTCAGCATCGTCCTTCAGGATAATGTTGATGACGCCCGCAATCGCGTCCGAGCCATATTGCGCGGCGGCACCGTCTTCGAGCACTTCGATGCGCGCAATCGAACTGGGCGAAATCAGGTCGAGATCGGCCGTCGCCGCCCCCTGATAAGGGCCGCCAAGCACGGCAAGGTTAGCGGTGCCGTGGCGGCGTTTGCCGTTGATCAGCACCAGCGTGTGGTTGGGGCTGAGCCCGCGCAAGCGCGCCGACAGCGTCAAATTGGCGGTGTCGCCACCAAAGGCCTGCGCGGTGAAGGACGGCACCAATTGCGTCAGCACCTGGTTGAGGTTGGGCTGGCCGACTCGCGACAATTCATCCGAGCTCAGCACCTTGATCGGCGTGGCGCTCTCGGCCGCCGTGGTGCCCGTCCGCCGCGTGCCCGTGACGATAATGTCGGATTGCTCGGGTGCGCTCGTATCAGGCGCGGGATCTGCCGGAGCCGGGGCCGCCGACATCGCAACACTGCTATCGGGTTTGGTGTCAGCAAAAGCGGGCGGTGCGGCCACGCTGGCGACGGCCAGCGCGAAGAGCGAAATCGAAGATTTGTACATGGCTGTGAGATCCCCCAAAAAAACAGGTGACCTTCAGTCCATCCGCCCCCAGCACTTTATGTTCTTTCGAATACGCACCTCATTTGCGTCGCCACTGAGTGACGGACACAGTTCCCCCTGCCGCACAGCACGGCATTGAAATAACCCTGCAGATAATTTGACACGACCAACTTAGTCGAATGCAGCACGCCGCATTCGGTATCTATGTATGTGGAATCCTTGTGATGCTGAACGCTCTAACGCGACATTTTATTGCCGGAATCGAGTTCGCCTCATCTGCTCCGAATCGGATGACGCCATAGACCGTTTCGCAATGCAACATAAAGTTCACGCAGAGCGGATAGTTCATCCAAAATTAGGACGGTTCCGGACCGACTATTGCGTTTGAGCAACAACTTTACGACGCATCCGGCGCGCCTCGGCGGTTGACAGCGCGCCCTGTGTCGCATAGTCGGCGCTTCTTTCCCGCGCTCGGCTCGCCGTGCGTGGGGCACAGGTATTTTTGAAAGTGATGAGGCCCATGTTCGCAATCGTGCGCACGGGCGGCAAACAGTATCGTGTTGCCGCCGGAGACAAGATCGTCGTCGAGAAGCTCGAGGGCGAGGCCGGGGCGTCGATTACGCTCGGCGATATCCTGCTGGCGGGCGAAGGCTCGGAGCTGAAGTCGGTCGAGGGCCTCACGGTCTCGGCAGAGATCATTGCGCAGGCGAAGGCCGACAAGGTCATCGTCTTCAAGAAGCGTCGTCGCCACAACTATCGCCGCAAGAACGGCCATCGTCAGCAGCACACGATTCTGCGCATCACCGCGATCGGTGGCGAAGAGAAGAAGGCCGCCAAGGCCAAGACCGCAGCTCCGGCGGAAGCCGCAGCACCGGCCGCTCAGGCGTAAGGAGTAATTCAAGATGGCACATAAGAAAGCAGGCGGTTCCTCGCGTAACGGTCGTGATTCGGCCGGTCGTCGCCTTGGCGTGAAGAAGTTCGGTGGCGAAGCCGTCATTCCGGGCAACATTCTCGTGCGTCAGCGCGGCACCAAATTTTACCCGGGCACCAATGTCGGCATTGGCAAGGATCACACCCTGTTCGCACTCACCGAAGGTCGCGTGACCTTCCACAAAGGCAAGCTCGGTCGCCAATTCTGCTCGGTAGAAATGCTGGCGCTTGCCGCTGAATAACATCGGGTGACCATCCGGGTTGCCCACCAGGGCGATCCGGGTAGTTCAGGCTACCGAAAAAGGGAGACGGGTCGCCCCGGTCTCCCTTTTTTCATGCTCCCTCCCCACCCATTGTCGCTTGATCGTCACGAGAGACGGGCAAGCGACGGCGACGAGGAGAGTAAGAATGTTCGCTCGGACTCCGAGACTGACGCTACGGCCAGGCTGGCCGGAGGACGCCCCTGCACTCGCGCAGGCGATGGGGCATGAAAGCGTCGTCACCAAGCTGTCGCGCGCGCCCTGGCCCTATCGCGAGGAAGACGCGCGCGATTTCCTGACGCGCCCGCGCACGACAACCGATGTTGTCATGCTCATCACCAGTCTTGAAAGCGGCACGCCGGAGATCATCGGTGGCATCGGCGTGCACCCGGAGGGCGATCATTATGAACTCGGCTATTGGCTCACCCCCCATGCCTGGGGTCGCGGCTATGCCACCGAAGCCGGGCGGCAGATGGTGCAGATCGCGCGCTACGCCTTGGGTCTAAAGCGGCTGAGCGCAGGGCATTTCGCCGACAACCCCGCGTCGGGCCGCGTGCTGACCAAGCTCGGTTTCACGCCCACAGGTCGGGTCGAGCCGCAGCATTGCCGCGCGCGCGGGCACGATGTGCCGTGCGTGAAGCTGGAACTCGACCTGGACGTGGCCCACGCCATCCCGCTCGCGGCCTGAAGACCGCGGGCGCGGGCCGAGCTCTGGCGTCAGGTTGGCGCTGATTCCCACCCCGGCGAAGGCCTGCGCCCAGTTGCGGAAGGCCGCTGTTCTGGGCACCGCGATTCCCTCAATACTCCGGAACGAAGCCGCCAAAGTCCGAGAATTTGGTGATGTTGGGCTCGAATCGCAGCGTCACCTTGCCGGTCGAGCCGTGGCGCTGCTTGGCGACGATCAGCTCGGCCAGGCCATCGACGCGTGACAGATGCTCGGACCATTTGGCGTGCTTGTCCTGCACGTCGGCCGGGCTGCCCGCCGTCGGAATTTCGGGCTGGGTCATGTTGAGATAATAGTCTTCGCGATAGACGAACATCACCATGTCGGCGTCCTGCTCGATCGACCCCGATTCGCGCAGATCCGACAGCATCGGCCGTTTGTCCTCGCGCTGCTCGACCGCACGGCTGAGCTGGGACAGCGCCATCACCGGGACGTTCAGATCCTTGGCGATGTTCTTGAGGCCGCGGCTGATCTCGGAAATTTCCTGCACGCGCCCGTCGCCCGAGCTTTTGGCGGTGCCTGAGAGCAGCTGCAAGTAATCGACGACGATAAAGCCAAGCTGGTTGTTGAGCTTGCGCTGCAAGCGGCGCGCGCGGGTGTGCAGCGCGCCGATCGACAGGCCCGCGCTATCATCGATGAACAGCGGCAATGTCTCCAGGCTCGCCGCAGCGGCGGCCAGCTTGTGGAATTCCTCGCGCTTGATCTTGCCCGAACGCAGCACTTCGGAATTGATGCCCGATTGCTCCGCCAGAATACGCCCGGCAAGCTGATCGGCCGACATTTCCAGGCTGAAAAAGGCGACCTTCGCCCCGAGCGAGCGTTCGGGGTCGATCCCGTCGGCCATGTCGCGCATCCAGCGTTGCGCGGCGTTATAGGCGATGTTGGTGGCCAGCGAGGTCTTGCCCATGCCCGGACGCCCGGCGAGGATCATCAAGTCGGAGCGGTGCATACCGCCGATCTTGGCGTTGAGGCTTTCGAGCCCGGTGGTGATGCCCGAAATATGCCCGCCCGAATTGAGCGCAACTTCGGCCATCTTGATCGTGATGGTGGAGGCCTGGACGAAGGTCTTGATCTGGTTGTCGCTGCCGCCATCGGCGGCGACCTTGTACAGTTCTTCCTCGGCCGCCTCGATCTGCGCGCGCGGGTTGACCTCTTCCGACGTGTCCATCGCGCGCTCGACCAGCCCGCGCCCGACCGTCACCAGCGTGCGCAACATCGCCAGATCGTAGATTTGCTTGGCAAATTCGCGCGCGCCGAGCAGGCCGGCACCCGAACCGGTCAATTGCGCCAGATAGGCGGGGCCGCCCAGCTCGCGCATCCCGGCATCCTGTTCGAACATCGGACGCAGCGTGACCGGACTCGCCAGCATGTCATTGCCGCGCAGCGTGCGAATCGCGGAAAAGATGCGACCGTGCAGCGGCTCGAAGAAATGTTCGGGCTGGAGCCGGTCGATCAAATCATCCGCCAGGCGGTTGTCGATCATCATCGCGCCGAGCATCGCGGCTTCGGCCTCGACATTTTGCGGCAGGGTTACGGTTTCGGGTTCGGTCGGGGATGCGAATGCGGTGGCCATCCCCCCTTGTCCCACCCCAGCCGCCGCCACTCAAGGGGCAGGCGCGATTAAAGCCGGGGATAACCGCTCAGCGCGCGCCCGTCGCCATCCGGCGCAGCACCGCCAGCGTGTCCTCCAACGTCTCCTGCGGCGGCGGCGGGGTTGCGGGCGGGCGTTGCCCCACCACCCGCTCCAGCCGGTCGAGCAAGGCATGAATCGTATCGGATGGATCGGCCCGGGCGGGCGCAACCGGCGGCACCGGCGCTTCCACCACGGGCTGCGGGGTCGATCGCACCATCGGGGTCAGCGGGAAGGTTTCGAAGCGCTCCCCGGGATCAAAGGTCTGCGGGCGTTCGGCGGGAAGGATGACGACAGGTCCCTCGCGCGCCGGGGTCGGCGCCCCGCTCAGCGGGGTTTCAGGCACCGCGACCCGGCCGTAAGCGGCCAGTGGTTGTTCGAGATCAACCGGCAATGGTCGTTCGACCGGCGGCTCCACCGCCGCCGGTGCCGTGACGGGGACGGCGGGCGCGCGGACATCGAGAAACGGGGTGCCGAGATCGGTATTGGCGAACAGCGGCCGGCGCGCCGGCGCATCGGGATGCGCATCGGCACGGCGCAACACCGGCGCACTGCCCCGCTCCCCGCGCGAGCGCTGGATCACGATCGTGCGTGCGCCGAAGGTGAGGAACAAAGCGAACCACGCCATCAAACCGATGCCGCCGCCACATAGCAGCACCAGCACCAACCGCGCGGTCAGCCCAAGCGGCGGTTCGGCGGCCGACAGCACCGAGGCGATCCCGCTATCCACGACCATCGATTCGAGCAGGTCGGTCGGCACCAGCGCGAACATGACAGCGGTCAGTACGCCGATAACGGAGGCCGCCAACGGTGCGACCGGGAGAATCAGAGATTGGGAACGGGAGAACACGGCCATGACGCAGACGATGCCACCGCACCGGTAAGTTTCTGGTAAACAGGCCCATAACGCGCAACATTAACGGCCCAGTTGCGCTCCGCCTCAACAAAGGCGCGGCCGCGTTCGCGCCGCCCGTCCCAGGCGTCGCGATCCGCGAGCAGCGCCGCCAGCGCGTTCGCCATCGCCACCGGGTCGTCGGGCGGGAACAGCGTGCCGGTATCGTTGTGGCGAATCAGCTCACGGTGCCCGCCAACGTCCGACGCGGCGACAAGACGACGCTGCGCCATCGCCTCCAGCGGCTTGAGCGGCGTGACCAGGTCGGTCAGCCGCATTCGCTTGCGCGGATAGGCGAGCACGTCGATCAGGCTGTAATAGCGATCGACCTCGGTATGCGGGACGCGCCCGATAAAGTGGATCTGCGCCGCCACTGGTGAGGCGGCCGCCTGCGCGCGCAAGGCGTCCTCCATCGGGCCGCCGCCGACCAGCACCAGATGCGCCTTGGGCCGCGCCGCAACCAGTGTCGGCATCGCCGCGATCAGATCATCAAGGCCCTCATAATCATAGAAGCTGCCGATAAAGCCGATCACTTCGGCATCCTTCAGGCCAAGCGACTCGGCCAACGCCGAATCATAGGCCAAGGGATCACCGAACACCGCCATGTCGACGCCATTGGGCGACACCAGCAGCTTGGCCGGATCGATGCCGCGCGCGACCAGATCGCCGCGCAGCCCCTCGCAAATCACCGCCACCGCGTCGGCGCGCCGCACCGCCCAGGTTTCGAGCGCGCGCGTCGCACGGTAGCGCAGCGAGCCTTCGCGCCCGGTGCCGTTGCCAACGGCGGCATCCTCCCAAAAGGCGCGAATCTCATACACCAGGGGCAGCTTGCGCTTGCGCGCCACCCGCAGCGCGGCGACCGCGTCCAGCACCGGCGAATGCGCGTGGAGAATGTCAGGCTGAAACTCCGCGACCACTTCCTCGATGCGGCGAGCAAAGGCGCGGATTTCGCGCAGCTCGCCAAACGGGCTGATCGTCTCGGGAACGGGCGGGGTGCGGAAAAAATCGATGCCATCGACGGTTTCCGCCGCCAAGTCGCGCGCGCCATTGCGCGGGCCGGTGACGGCGGCGACCTGCCAGCCGTGCCGCATCTGGCTCTTCAGGATCGCTCGCGTGCGAAAGGTGTAGCCGCTTTGCAGCGGCAGGCCGTGGTCCAGGATGTGGAGGATGCGCATGCGCGCTCCATAGCGCGGCACTGCTTAACGGAGCCTCAACCCGCACGCCCTACACCACTCCCGTGGAAAGTCAGGCCGCCTCATGATCGACAATTTCGCGCTCGCGATCAGCCATGGCCTGATCGCGCTGGCGGTGTGGCGATTGCTGCGCCGACCCGATCTCGACCGCGAAGACGCGCCGCCGCCGAGGAAAGGCCGCCCGCGTGCGTGACCTGTTCTTCGTCGCCTTTCTCGGCGCGTTCTTCGCGGCGGGCTTTCGCCGTCCGTTCATTTTCGTGCTGGCCTATGTCTATATCGACATCGTCAGCCCGCAGCGGCTGACCTACTATCTGCTCAACGCGGTGCCGATCTCGCTGATCGCGGTGGTGTTGTCGGTCGGCGGCTGGATGCTCGCAGACGACAAAGCCGAAACGCGCATCGCGCCGCGCCAGGTGCTGATCGTACTGCTGCTGGCCTATTGCTATGCCACGACGCTCACCGCCGATTTCCCGGTCGAGGCGCTCGATAAATGGGGGTGGGTGTGGAAGGCGCTGGCCTTCGCCGCCTTCCTGCCCTTCACGCTGCGCACCAAGCTGCGGATCGAGGCGCTGTTGCTGGTGATGGTGGCGTCGGCCGCCTCGATCATTATCGTCGGCGGGGCCAAGACCATCGCCAGCGGCGGGGGCGGTTACGGCACGCTCAACCTGATGGTCTCCAACAATTCGGGGCTGTACGAAGGCTCGACCATCTCAACCGTCGCGGTCGCGATAATCCCCCTCATCCTGTGGTTCACCCGCCACGGCACGATCTTCCCGCCCGACTGGAAGGTGAAGGGCTTTTGCTACGCGCTGGTCTTCTCGTGCCTGTTGATCCCGGTCGGCACGTCGACGCGCACCGGGCTGCTGTGCATCGGCCTGGTCGCCTTGCTGATGCTGCGCGATGCCAAGCGGAAATTGCTCTATCTCGGCCTGCTTGGGGCGATGGGCGTGCTGGCGGTGCCGTTCCTGCCCTCCTCCTTCACCAATCGCATGAGCACGATCAAAACCTATAAGGGCGATGAATCCGCCTCGACCCGGCTCGCCGTGTGGGGCTGGACATGGGAGTATGCCAAGGAGCATCCGCTCGGCGGCGGCTTCGAAATGTACCGCCAGAACAAGATCCGCTACGACACCGAAAAGGTCGAGGGCGACGCCAGCAACGCCACCGTCGACCGCAAGCTGACCGTCGATCAGGCACGCGCCTTCCACAGCGCCTATTTCGAGATGCTGGGCGAACAGGGCTTTCCGGGGCTCGCCATCTGGGTGCTGATCAACCTGACCGGCATCCTCCGCATGGAGGTGCTGCGGCATCGCTACCGCAAGCAGGCCGAATACGCCTGGGTGACCCCGCTCGCTGGCGCGTTGCAATCGGCGCATATCGTCTATCTGCTGGGCGCGGCGTTCATCGCGATCGCATTCCAGCCCTTCGTCTACATGCTGATCGGCGCGCAGATCGGGCTCGACACCTATCTCGCGCGCAAACGCCGCGCGGCGGCTTGGCGGCCGATCCGCGCCCCACGGCCCGAGGTCGTCGCGGCATGAGCGGTCGGCACGAACTGCGCGCGTTGACCGGCATGCGCGGCATCGCCGCGTGGCTGGTGGTGCTCTACCATATCCGCTTGTCGGTGGCGGGGCTGCCGCACAGCGTAGTGGCGGTGCTCGCCAAGGGCTATCTCGCGGTCGATTTCTTCTTCCTGCTCTCGGGCTTCGTCATTTGGCTGAGCTGGAGCGAGCGCTTGCGGCGCGGCGGGATCGGCGCGGTGCCGGGTTTCCTGTGGCGACGGCTGGCGCGGATCTGGCCGCTGCATCTGTTCATGCTTGGCTGCGCGGTCGCGCTGGCGCTCTTGCTGCTGGCGCTGGGCAAGCATGATCCCGTGCATCAGCCCTTTGCCGATCTGCCGCTGCATATCCTGCTGCTGCAAAATTGGGGTTTTACCGATCATCTGGCGTGGAACGACCCGAGCTGGTCGATCAGCACCGAATGGGCGGCATATCTGCTGTTCCCGCTACTGGCCTTCAGCCTCGACTGGCACCGCGTACCGAGCTGGGCGGTGCTCGCCACGATCGCGGCGCTGCTGGTGCTGCTCCACGCCGCAATGGCGGGCGCGCCGACGCTCGGCACCGATATCTGGACCTTCGGGCTCCGGCGCTGCCTAATCGAGTTCGCCACAGGCTCCGCGATCTGCGCGCTGTGGATGCGGTGGCGCGACGCCCCCGCCCTGCCCGCTGTCTTGGCGACGACACTCGGTGTCGCCGGGCTGGCCGCCGCGGCCTTGGGCGCGCCCGAAACGCTGACCGTACCCGGCGCATTCGCTGCGCTGTTGCTGGCCCTCGCGCTCACCGCAGACCGGCGCGGCAACCCGCTCGAAACCCCGGCGCTGCACTCTTTGGGGGAAATCAGCTACGCGACCTATCTCGGTCACTTCCTGCTGTTCGGGGTGTTCAAGCTGGTCTTCGTCGCGGATGCCCATGCCATCCCGCCGATGCTGATCGCGCTCTATCTGGCGCTGGTGCTCGGCAGTTCGGTGGCGCTCCACCATCTGGTGGAGCGCCCGGCACAGAATTGGATGAACCGCCTCCCCGCCCGCTGGCAGCGGGCGGGGGCACGGGTTCAGGCCTCTTCCAGCGCTTCCTGAAGCGCCTCAAGGATGGCCGCGTTGAAGGCGGGGATGTCATCGGGCATCCGGCTGGTGATGAACTGGCCATCGCGCACCACGGCCTCATCGACGACGTCGGCCCCGGCATTGGCAAGATCAGTGCGCAGCGACGGCCAGCTCGTCATGCGGCGGCCATCGACGACATCCGCCTCGATCAGCAGCCACGGCGCGTGGCAGATCGCCGCGATCAGCTTTTCATCATCGGCAAATTCCTCGATGATTTCGATCGCACGATCATTCATCCGCAGCGTGTCCGGATTGGCGACGCCGCCGGGCAACAGCAGCGCGGTGTAATCTTCGGTATCGACATCATCGAGCAACAGGTCGGGCACGATCGTGTCGCCCTTCACATCATGCTGCATACCCTGGATCGGATCGGTCTTGATCGAAGCAAGCGTCACCCTGACGCCGGCATCGAGCAGCGCCTGGCGCGGCTTGAACAATTCGTCTTGCTCGAAACCATCGGTCGCCAGGATCAGCACATGCGTGTCGGAAAGCTCGGTCATGGGGGATCTCCGCTGGGGGTTCGCGCCGCTCAACCCGCGAGCGCGCCTCCCCGTTCCGGAACGATGCGACGATCCGTGCATTGAAATGGGTGATGACTGCCGAAACACTTTGCGAAATCACCTATTGCGACGACAGCGAGCCCGGCATTGCGCGCAAGAAAATGCGCCATGGCTGGGCCTATTTCGACGCGAACGGCAAGCGCATTACCGATCGCGCCGAAATCGACCGGCTGAACGCGATCGGCTTGCCGCCCGCTTATCGCGATGCGTGGTTCTGCCCGTCCCCCGGCGGCCATATCCAGGCGGTCGGCTGGGATGAGAAGGGCCGCAAGCAATATCGCTATCACACCGGTTTCCGCGAAACACAGGAGGCCGCGAAATATGATCTGTGCGCGCCGTTCGGCCGCGCGCTCCCCAAATTGCGCGCGCGTGTCGCGGCCGACCTCGCCAAACGCGGGATCGGCAAAGATACCGCCGTCGCGGCGGTTGTGCGCCTGCTCGATCTCGGCAAGGTCCGCATCGGCAATGAGGGCTATGTGAAAGCGAATAAGAGCTTCGGCGCGACCACGCTGCGCAAACGCCATGCCGCGCTGAAGGGGCGAGCCTTGAAACTGCAGTTCAAGGCGAAATCAGGCAAGTTGCGCGTGCTAACGATCACCGACGGCTCGCTCATCCGCTTCGTGCGCAAATGCCAGGATCTGCCGGGGCAGCATCTGTTCCGCTGGGTCGATCAAGCGGGGGAAACCCACCCCGTCACCTCGTCCGACGTCAACGCCTATATCCGCGCCGCCATGGGGCAGGATTTCACCGCGAAGCATTTCCGCACCTGGTCGGCGAGCGTGCTGGCGTTTGAGGCACTGGCCGAAGCACGCGCCGATATCAGCCTAAAGACGATGCTGCTGCCGGTGAGCGAAACGCTGGGCAATACGCCCGCGATCGCGCGCAAATCCTATGTCCACCCGGCGTTGCTGGCGCTCGCCAAGGACGGACAGACGGCGTTCCGCGCCAGCCTGCGCCTGCCGCGCCGCACACAATATCTCTCGCGCGCCGAACGCGGCTTGATCGCCCTGCTCGAAAGCGCCACGCAATTGGCGACCGCCCAAGCCGCCTGAAGGTTCCCATGACGACCAAAAATACGACCGCGATCCTGCCGCCCATTCGGGTGGGTGACCTGGACGATCAAGCCCGCGGCTTCATCGGCATCCTCTATCATTGGGTCCACACCCACTGGCTGCAGATCCTGATCGTGCTGGCGGTGGCGAGCGTGATCGTGATGGCGCTGCATTTCGTGCGGCGGCTCGCGCGGAAATATTGCATGCGCGAGTCCGGCCCACGCGGCTGGTTCGGCGTCGCCGCGCGGGCGACGTTGCAGACCGGCAACGTCTTCATGGTCATCGCCGCCGCCAAGATCGTCACCGCCGACACCTTTGCCGGGACGCCGCGCGAAGTGCTTTCGCTGATCAACGTGCTATGGGTGATCGTCGCGGTGTTCCAGATGGCGATCTGGGCGCGCGAAATCATTCTCGGGACGATCGAGCACCGCACCGGCGGCGACCATTATGCGGGTGAAGCCATCGGCAGCGCGATGAACATCATCCGCTTGCTGGTCAGCTTCGCAGTGTTCGCGATCGCGGCGATCGTCGTGCTCGACAATCTCGGCGTCAACGTCACTGGCCTGATCGCAGGTCTCGGCGTCGGCGGCATCGCCATCGGTCTGGCAGCACAGGGCATCTTCGCCGATCTGTTCGCGGCGCTGGCGATCCTGCTCGACCGCCCGTTCCGGCGCGGCGACGCGATCAGCTATGACAAATCGGCGGGCACGGTCGAGGCAATCGGGTTGAAGTCCACCCGCATCCGCGGCGTCACCGGCGAAGAGCGCATCGTCGCCAACAAGCAATTGCTCGAAAAGGAAATCATCAACAACACCCAGCGGGAATACCGCCGCGTGGTGTTTACGCTCGGGCTGGTGCAATGGACCCCGGTCGAGACGATGGAAGCGCTGCCATCGATGATCAAGGATGTGGTCGAAGCGGGCGGCATGAAGTTCGTGCGCGCCGGTTTCATCACCTTCGGCGCGCAAAGCTATGATTTCGATGTCGAGTTCGATTCCCCCACCGCTGCCTTCCAGGAGTTCTATGACGCGCGCCACGCGGTTGGCCTCGCGATCATCCGGTGCCTGAACGACGCGGGCATTCAGCTTGCCTATCCGACCCAGACCAGCTTCACCGCCGCGCCGGATGGCACGCTGGTGCTGCCCTATCCGACGGATAACGCAGCGGCGGTCCCGGCTAAGCCCGCGCCAAAGGGCACCAATGGTCGCACCGGCACCGGAGCCGCCCCGAGCGATTCCGCCGTCGATGGCGACGTCGGCACCGGCTGAGCCGCTAGAGCGAGCCCTCGTCGCCCTCCAGCGTATCGCGCTTGCGCCCAAATATCCGGCCGAAAAAGCGCGAAATCGCCGCACCCGCGACCGCGAGCCCGCCCAGGATCACCTTCCAGAAGCCGAACACGATCGCCAGCAGCCCCAGCTTCTTGGCCACGACCACGCCCGCGCCGGCCGCGACCAGCCCGGCCAGGCCATATTCGGCGGTCTTGTCGACCGATTTGTCGTAATCGGCATAGGTCGACCCCGGCGTAAACGCCGCCGCCTTGCCGAAATCGGTCGCCGCTGCGCGCACGTCGGGCAAATGCTGCATGTCGGACAGCATGTTGAGGCTCAGCACGCCCTTCCGCCCGAGCAGCCGCACATCGTAATTCAGCGCATCGACCGGTGAATCCGAAAATTTGATGTCGCGCGCCCAGATCAGCGAATGCGCCGCCGGGTCATAAGATGGCTGCTGCGCCCAGCCGACCAGGTGGATCGTCGGATAGCCGCCCTTCTTGCGCTCATCATTGGCATCGGCCTCGCCCGCGCGGATGCTCTCGACGACCTTGTCATAATCCTCGGTCTTGGCGTCCTTGTCGGGGACATAGCCCGTGTCTTCATACGTGACGATCGCGCCCCAGACATTGTCGTAGATCGTGCGCCCCTTTTCGAACACGATACCCAGCACCCCGTCGCCCGAGGAGGGCGGGTTCCCCCACACCTTGGTCAGGATCGTCTTGGCCTCGTCGGCGGGCACGAAATAATAGCGCTCGCCCAGATGCAGCACGGCATGCGCGGCGGGAATGGGAACATCGCCGCTTTGCTTGTGCAGTCCCTTCTCGAAGGCGATCGCCTCGGGCGACAATTTTTGCGGCGCGCTGTCCTTCTGCGCCTCCGCTGCCGTGGCCAGCACCAGTCCCAGGCCGAGCGCGCACGCGCTGGCCACAGCCTTGAATGTCATCTGCTAAACCCCCCGGTCGGCGCGAGAATCGCGCCGACCGACAAGGCCGTTAAATCCCGCCCTCGTCAAGACTTGGCAGCGTGGCGTTCCTGGCCATCTTCGGGCCACGAGAGCAGTCCAACGCGTGCTCGTCCTCCCCTCCCTGGAAGGGAGGGGCTGGGGGTGGGTCGGCCCACAGGTCGAGCGGAACCCAGGCCATCGGCCCACCCACCCCTCAATCCCCTCCCTTCCAGGGAGGGGAGGCACCAGCAATCTCCGGCGCGTCTAAATCCCGCCCTCGTCAAGGCTCAGCAGCGTCGCATTGCCGCCTGCGCTGGTCGTGTCGACCGACACCGCGCGCTCGACCACGAAGCGGTAGAGATAGTTGGGGCCGCCGGCCTTGGGGCCAGTTCCCGACAGCCCTTCCCCGCCGAACGGCTGCGAGCCGACCACCGCGCCGATCATCGACCGGTTGACGTAGAGGTTGCCGACTTCGGCCAGCGCCTCGGTCTCCTCGGCAGCGCGCGCGATGCGGCTGTGCAGCCCCATGGTCAGGCCATAGCCCTTGGCGTTCACGCTACGGATCGTCTCGGCGAACTTGCCCGACGGCCAGGTGACGACGTGCAGAACCGGTCCGAACCATTCGGCGGTAAGGTCCTCGATCCGCGCGAGGCGGATCAGCGTCGGCGGCACGAACAGCCCCTCCGCCGGGGCGTCGACGGTCTTCACAATGGTCGCCCCCGCCCGATAGGCCATCAATTTGTCATAGGCTGCTTGGTCGATCACCGGGCCGACATCGGTCGCGGGATCGCCCGGATCGCCGAGGCGCAGCGTGTCCATCGCGCCTTTCAGCATTTCGATCGTCGTCTCGGCGATTTCCTCCTGTAGCAGCAGCAACCGCAGCGCCGAGCAACGCTGCCCGGCCGAGCGGAAGGCCGAGGTGACCACGTCCGCTACCACTTGCTCGGGCAAAGCGGTCGAATCGACGATCATCGCGTTGATCCCGCCCGTTTCCGCGATCAGCGGGACGATCGGGCGCGTATCGTCCTCCAGCAGCGAGCGCGCGATCTTGCGCGCGGTGGCGGTGGAGCCCGTGAAAGCGACGCCCGCAATGCGCGGATCGGCGGTCAGCGCCGCGCCCACCTCGGGCCCGCCCGGCAGCAGGATCAGCGCGTCGCTCGGCACGCCCGCCTGATGCGCCAGCGCCACCGCGCGCGCGGCGATGCGCGGCGTTTGCGGCGCGGGCTTGGCGACGACGGTATTGCCCGTCACCAACGCGGCGACGGTCTGGCCGAGGAAGATCGCCAGCGGGAAGTTCCACGGCGCAATCGTCGCCCACACCCCGCGCCCGGCATAGCGCAGCACGTTGCGCTCGCCCGTTGGTCCGGGCAGTTCGACTGGCTGCAATCCGTCGCGCGCGGCTCGCGCATAATAGCGACAGAAATCGACCGCTTCGCGCACCTCGCCCAGCGCATCCGGGATCGTTTTGAACGCCTCCGAGACGCAAATCGCCATCAACTCGTCGCGATGCGCCTCCAGCAGATCCGCCAGCCGCTCCACGATCGCGCAGCGATCCTCAATCGACCGCCCCGCCCATGCCGGGAAGGCCGCGGCGGCAGCACCAACGGCCTTTTTCGCCTGTTCCTTCGTGCCTTTGTGTCTTTGTGCGAGATCCTCTTTTTGCTCGCACAAAGACACAAAGCCACGAAGAGAAGACACCGTCTCGCCCAAGGTCGTACGATCCGCCAAATCGACCCCGGCGGAATTCCTGCGCTCCGCGCCGAACAGATCGACCGGCAACGGAATGCTCGGGTGCCGCGCACCACCAACGGCGGCGATCTTCGCCACCGGGTCGGCCAAAATCTCCGCCTCGGTCAGCCGTTCATCCGCCAATTGATGCACGAAGCTCGAATTCGCGCCATTCTCCAGCAAGCGCCGCACCAGATAGGCCAGCAGATCGCGATGCCCGCCGACCGGCGCATAAACGCGGCAGTGATAGCCATGCTCGCGCACCAGCCGCTCATACAGGCCATCGCCCATGCCGTGCAGCCGCTGGAATTCGAAGTCACGCGAATTGCCCGCCCATTCCATGATCGTCGCCACCGTCAGCGCATTGTGGCTGGCAAAGGCCGGGCGGATGTTGGGCGCGTCGAGCATGTCGCGCGCCACCGCCAGATAGGACACGTCGGTCGCCGCCTTGCGCGTGAACAAGGGATAATCGGACAGCCCCTCGACTTGCGCGCGCTTGATCTCGCTGTCCCAATAGGCGCCCTTCACCAGCCGCACGTTCATGATACGGTCGAGCGCGCCCGCCCATGCCACCACCGGCCGCGCGCGCTTGCCATACGCCTGCACCGCCATGCCGAAACCGTCCCAGCCCTTCAGGCTCGGCAGCGCGGCGACCTTGCCGATGATGTCCAGGCTCATTTCGAGCCGCTCGCTCTCCTCGGCATCGACCGTCAGCGCGATACCCTTGCCCGCCGCCTGCACGGCCAGCGCCTCGAGCATCTCGGTCAGCGCGGGCACGCACTCATCCCAGCGCGCGACTTCATAGCGCGGGTGCAGCGCCGACAGCTTGACCGAGATCGAATGCCCCGCCGCCGGATCACGCCCGACCGCGTCCACCGCATCGGTATAGGCCCGGAAATAGCGCTGCGCGTCGTCATGCGTCCGCGCCGCCTCGCCCAGCATGTCGAAACTGGCGGTAAAGCCCTTATGCTCGGGCTTCTTCATCCGCTTCATCGCCTCGTCGATGGTGCGGCCCATCACGAAAATCTCGCCCATCATCCGCATCGCCGCGCCCACCGCCTGGCGCACGAACGGCTCGCCTGCGCGGGCGATCAGGCGGCGCAGCGAACTTTGCGCCTGCCCCTCCCCCACCAAAGCGCGGCCAACGACCAGCCCCCAGGTCGCCGAATTGACCAAAGTCGAGTTGGATTTGCCGGTGTGCGCGCGCCAATCGGCATCGCCCAGCTTGTCGGCGATCAGCAGATCGGCGGTCTCCGGGTCGGGCACGCGCAGAAACGCTTCGGCCAGCGACAGGAGGGCCACGCCTTCGGACGAATTGAGCCGATATTCCTGCAGGAACTGGTTGACCCACCCCTTGCCCTGCGCAGCGCGCAAGTCCGCGAGCAGCCCCAGCGCGTGCCCCATCACCCGTTCGCGCGACTCGGGGGTCAGCGCGGCACGGTCCAGGAGCGGCTTTAGAACATCGGGTTCGCTCGCTCTGTGCAAAGTGCCCATGGATTTGCGGGCGGTGGACGCTACGTCAAAGGTCATGTTCCGGTTTCCGGTCGGTGTGAGGCTTGCGCGCAGGCACGGCGGATGCCATTTGCTTGGCCGCGCCTATGCGATGAAATCAGCTTCAGGGGAATGCCGTGACGAGCGTTACAGTCCAGGAAATGGCAGGCCGGATCGGCACCGAACAGGTGTCCGACTGGGTCGAGGTCAGCCAGGAAATGATCGACAAGTTCGCCGATGCGACGGGCGACCACCAGTTCATCCACGTCAACCCACAGATGGCGGCGATGACGCCGTTCGGCGGCACCATCGCGCACGGCTTCCTCACGCTGTCGCTGATGCCGCTGCTGTCGTCCAAGATCATCGACGGCGTCGAGATCGAAGGCGTCAAGATGGGCGTCAATTACGGGGGCAACAAGGTCCGCTTCCTCCAGCCCGTCCGCTCCGGCAAGCGCGTGCGCGGTCGCTTCAAGCTCTTGAGCTTCGATGAAAAGCGCCCCGGCCAGTGGCAGCAGACTAACGAATTCACGGTCGAGATCGAAGGCGAGGACAAGCCCGCGATGATCGCCGAATGGATCAGCCAGATTTTCGTCTAATTCCTCCCCTCCCGCTTGCGGGAGGGGTCGGGGGTGGGCGCGCGCTCTCCCCCAGCGTTACCGCCCGTTTAGGTCGGGCGCCCACCCCCCAGCCCCTCCCGCACGCGGGAGGGGAGTAAGAAGGAAGAAACCCCATGCGTTCCGCCGTCATCGTTTCCACCGCCCGCACCCCGATTGGCCGCGCTTACCGCGGCGCCTTCAACAACACCCCCGCGCCCACGCTCGCGGCACATTCGATCCGCGCCGCGGTCGAGCGCGCCGGCATCGAAGGCGGCCAGGTCGACGACCTCGTCTTCGGCTGCGCGCTGCAGCAGGGCCATCAGGGCGGCAACATCGCGCGCAACGCGTTGCTGCGCGCAGGCTTGCCCGTCAGCGTCCCCGGTATGTCGGTCGATCGCCAGTGCGCCAGCGGCCTGATGGCGATCGCCACCGCCGCCAAGCAGATCATCACCGACAATATGGACATCACCATCGGCGGCGGTGTGGAGAGCATCAGCCTTGTCCAGACCCCGCAAATGCGCGTCGCCGCCGATCCTGAGCTGATCGCGATGCACAAGGATGTCTATATGACGATGCTCGGCACCGCCGAGACCGTCGCCAAGCGTTACAATATCAGCCGCGAGGTGTGCGACGAATACGCCCTCCAGTCGCAGCAGCGCACCGCCGCTGCGCAGGCCGCTGGCTATTACGATGCCGAGATCATCCCCGTCACCGCCAATATGGCGATCACCAACAAGGAGACCAAAGAGGTCACCTACAAAGACGTGACGCTGACCAAGGACGAAGGCAACCGCCCCGAGACCACGCTGGAGGGCCTGAAGGCGCTGCAGCCGGTGATGGGCCCGGGCATGAACGTGACGGCGGGCAACGCCTCGCAGCTTTCGGACGGCTCCTCCGCCTCGGTACTGATGGAGGAAAAGGTCGCCGAGAAGCGCGGGCTGCAGCCGCTTGGCCGCTATGTCGGCATGGCGGTGGCGGGCACCGAGCCCGACGAAATGGGCATCGGCCCGGTCTTCGCCATCCCCAAGCTGCTCGAACGCTTCAACCTGAAGATGGACGATATCGGCCTGTGGGAGCTGAACGAAGCGTTTGCGGTGCAAGTGCTGTATTGCCGCGACCAGCTCGGCATCCCCAACGACCTGCTCAACGTCAGCGGCGGCGCGATCTCGATCGGCCACCCCTACGGCATGACCGGCGCCCGCGCGACAGGCCACGCGCTGATCGAAGGCAAGCGTCGCGGTGCGAAGTACGTCGTGGTGACGATGTGCATCGGCGGCGGCCAGGGGGCGGCTGGGTTGTTCGAGGTGCTGTGAGCGCTCAGCGCTGAGGTAGGGTTAGGAGAGGCGGCGTCGGGCAACCGGCGCCGCTTTTTTTGCTTGAGGGATAAGCAACCGTTCTTCTAGTGGGTTTAGCTGGGATTGTTTACCTTGAACATTGCGGCTCTTGGTGACCAGTGCATATTATATTAAGCTCTCACTTTTGAGGTGATTTATTCGTCACCATTACATTCCACAATTCTATTTAAAGCGCTGGGCAGGACAAGATCAGCGCCTAGAGCGCTATACACGCCCCACCCCAAACAAGATAACCGTTAGGCGATCGTTTCCGAGCGAGACGGGGTTTGAGGTAAATCTCTACAAATCTCCAGCAGAAAAATCAAAATCCCCTCAGTGGTTTGAAACAGAATTCTTACAGCATTTAGATAATCATACTGCCTTAGTATTCGAAAAGTTAAATGCCTCTCCACCCCTCAATTTAGATGAGGAAGAGCATTCCATCCTAAGTGTTTTCGTTCGCAGCATGACTTACCGATCCCCGGAGATGCTAGCAGCCCTGAAAAATAGCGGAGCGCGAGAGTGGCAAAAAGTTGTCGATAGCATCGAAGGGATATATGATACGATAAAATCGTCCAAAGACCCTAAAACCTACAAAGACTTCATCGAAAGTGTAAATGCAAAAAATATAGAGAGTTCAGTTATAAATATTTTTCCACGATTATTTACGAGCGAAAAGGTCGGACAAGTATTAAATAATCTTCCAAAGCGATTAATTGACACACCAGATCACACTCCGGAATTTCTTATATCGGATGACCCACTAATCCGAACAAACGGAATATTAGTCGAAAATGGGCATTTTGCCTTACCAATATCACCAAGACGGCTACTCGTAATGGCTTGGAAAACAAAAACTCTCGACGTGATCTCCCAACAAAGCCCGACAGAACTTGTCACGAATGTGAATCGATGGATCGTTGAAAGTGCCAGACACTTCGTCGGAGCGCGCGATCGGTCGCAAGACCGCTTTATTCGCAACCGTTTTGGCAGCGACACTAAACCACCGATTTCGCGGTAGATTGGAAAGTTGACACATCGTACGCGGCTAGTCTCTCAATACTAGCCCATATCGCACTTTCAGCCCCCTCACCCGTGCGCCTTTATCCATTCCTCAACCACCGGGGCCACCTTCGTGCGCCATTTGGAGCCGTTGAAGATGCCGTAATGCCCGGCACCCTCGGCCATGTAATAGCGCTTCTTGTCCTCGGGGAGGCTGGTCGAAATCTTCAGCGCGGCCTTGGTCTGGCCCAACCCTGAAATATCGTCACGCTCGCCCTCGATCGCCAGGATCGCGATGTCGGTGATCGCGGCAGGGTCGACCAGGCGGCCACGGTGCGTCATCGTGCCCTTGGGCAGCGAATGGTCCTGGAACACCACGTCGATCGTCTGCAGGTAGAATTCGGCGGTCATGTCGCAGACCGAGCGATATTCCTCGTAGAAATCCTTGGTCGCCTCGGCTTCCAGATCCTCGCCCTGCACCAGATGTTTGAACATCTCGTAATGCGACATCATGTGGTTGCCGAGGTTCATCGACATGAAGCCGGCGAGTTGCAGGAAGCCGGGATAAACGCGCCGCCCCGCGCCCGGATAGGTGCCGGGGATCGTCGCGATCACATTCTGGCTGAACCAGCTATGCGGTCGCTCGGTCGCCAGCGTGTTGACCGCCGTCGGCGCTTCGCGCGTGTCCACGGGGCCGCCCATCATCGTCAGCGTCTTGGGGCGCGCCGGGTTGTTGTCGGCGCTCATCACGCAGGCGGCGGCGTAGCATGGCACCGATGGCTGGCACACGGCGAGCATGTGCGTGCCGCCCTGCCCTTCATTGCTGCCGATCGTTTCCAGGAATTCGATCAGATAATCGACATAATCGTCGAGGTCGAACTTGCCGTCGGACAGCGGCACCAGCTTCGCATCGCGCCAGTCGGTGATGTAGACGTCCGCCACCGGCAGCATCCGCTCCACCGTGCCGCGCAGCAGGGTTGCGTAATGGCCCGACATCGGCGCGACGATCAGCAGCTTGGGGCCGCCGTCGACGCCCTGGCGCTTGAAGTGCAGCAATTGCCCAAAGGGTTTGCGCAGCGCGATCTCTTCGTGGATCTCGACCGTCTTGCCGCCGATCGTGGTGAAATCCAGCCCGAAGGCCGGCTTGCCGCGCGGTGCGGCGGCATGCGCGAACACCTCCAGCGCGGAGCTGAGGATCTGCCCCCCGCCGAAATAGGAAAAGGGATTGGCCGGGTTGCTCAGCACCCCTGCGCTGAAGTCGGCCATCGCGCTGGCCCCGGCCAGCAACGATTTCTGCATCTCATAGGCGTTGTACAACATACCGGACTTTCTAGCAGCGAAATCTCATCATAGCATCAAACTTATGCCGCACCGCCGCATTCGGCAATCCTCGCTTTAAGGTGAACGTTTCGACGGTGATCAGTATCCACGTTGAGGGCCAGCCCGGTCCCTGCTAGGCGGATGGACCATGGCAGACCCCCAAAGCGCGCTCCCCAGCGAACCGACCCAACGCAAGCTCAGCAGTCTGGCCATGGTGTGGCGCTATGCCAGCCGATATCCGGTGCAATTGACGATCGCGCTGTGTGCGCTGTTCGTCACTTCGGCCACGACAATCTATATTCCGTGGACGTTCAAATCGGTGATCGACCGCGGTTTTTCGCACGGCAGCGATATGGCGCATGTCGACCGCACTTTCTATTTGCTGTTCGCGGTCGTGCTGGTGCTGGGCATCGCCACCGCGATCCGTTTCTATTTCGTGTCGTGGCTGGGCGAACGCACCGTCGCCGACGTGCGCATCGCGGTGCAGAACAATCTGCTTAACCTGACGCCGCGCTGGTTCGAGGAGAACCGCCCGTCCGAAATCGCCTCGCGCCTCACCGCCGATACCGGCCAGATCGAAATGGCGGTTGGCACCACCGTGTCGGTCGCGCTGCGCAATGCCATTACCGGGATTGGCGGGATCGTCTCACTGTTCGTGCTTGCGCCGAAGTTGGCGGGGATGATCCTGATCGGTATTCCGCTCACGCTGTTGCCGATCATTCTGCTCGGGCGGCGGCTGCGGACGCATTCGCGCACCAGCCAGGACCGCATCGCCGACATTGGCGCAATGGCGGTCGAGGTGTTTTCGGCGATGAAGATCGTCCAGGCGTTCGGGCAGGAACGCCGCGAGGCGCAGCGCTTTGCCGATGCCGTGACGCGCAGCTTCGCCGCCGCCAAGCGTCGCATCTTTCTGCGCGCCTTGCTGACGGCGCTGTTCATCACGTTGATCTTCGGCGCGATCACCTTGCTGTTGTGGAGCACCGTCGCCGATGTCGCGGCGGGGCGGCTGTCGGCGGGGTCGCTCACCGCGTTTCTGGCGACCTCGGTGCTGGTCAGCGGCGCGTTCGGGTCGCTGAGCGAAGTCTATGGCGATTTGCTGCGCGCCTCGGGCGCGGCCGAGCGGCTGGCGGAATTGCTGGACGAAAGGCCCGAAATCGCCGCGCCCGCCAAGCCCATCACGCTGCCACAGCCGCCGCGCGGGACGATCGAGTTCGATCATGTCGAATTCCGCTACCCGACCCGGCCCGATGTGGCGGCGCTGCACGATTTCTCGCTGTCGGTCTCGCCGGGCGAGACGGTCGCGATCGTCGGCCCTTCGGGCGCGGGCAAGACCACGTTGTTCCAGTTGATCCAGCGTTTTTACGATCCCTCGACCGGCGCAGTGAAGATCGACGGCGTCGATTTGCGCACCGCCGACCCCGCCGAGGTGCGCGCACGCATCGCGATGGTGCCGCAGGAGACGGTTATCTTCGGGGCCTCGGCCCGCGACAACCTCCGCTATGGCCGCTGGGACGCGCGCGACGACGAGCTGTGGGCCGCCGCCGAAGCCGCCAATGCCGCCGAATTCCTGCGCAAATTGCCCGAGGGGCTCGACACCTTCCTCGGCGAAGGCGGCGCGCGGCTGTCGGGCGGCCAGCGCCAGCGCGTCGCGATCGCGCGCGCGCTGCTGCGCAACGCCCCGATCCTGCTGCTCGACGAAGCCACCAGCGCGCTCGACGCCGAGAGCGAACGCTTGGTCCAGGAAGCGCTCGAGCGGCTGATGGCGGAACGCACCACGCTCGTCATCGCGCACCGCTTGGCCACCGTGCGCGCCGCCGCGCGGATCATCGTGATGAGCGACGGCCGCATCGTCGAACAAGGCACGCACGGCACGCTGGTCGACCAAAACGGCCTCTACGCCCGCCTCGCCAGCCTGCAATTCAGCGAAGCCGCATAACCCCGCCCGCGCAGCGCCCCAATCCCCTCCCCCCGTCAGCGCGTCGGCCAGCCCTGCGCGCCCTTCTTCGCGTCTTCGCGTGAATCAAAGAAGGTGTGTTCACGCGAAGGCGCGAAGAGGAGAAAAGGCCCCTTCTCCCCTCCCGCTTGCGGGAGGGGCTGGGGGAGGGCATGATCCGGCCAAACCGCACGGAGCGACCGGCCCCTGCCCGACCGCTCCCGCCAAGCGGGAGGGGAGAGACATGCGCGATTTCGACATTATCGTTTTCGGGGCGACCGGCTTTACCGGCCGTCTGGTCGCCGAATATCTCGCGCACAGCGGCGCGCCGCGCTGGGCGATGGCGGGGCGCTCCGCCGCCAAGCTGGCCGAAGTGCGCGATCTGATCGGCGCGCCCGCCGACACCCCGCTCGTCACCGCCGATTCCGAAAACCCCGCCAGCCTGCGCGCTTTGTGCGAACGCACCCAGGTCGTGCTCACCACCGTCGGCCCGTACCAGCTCTATGGCAGCGATCTCGTCGCCGCCTGCGCCGAAACGGGCACCGCTTATGTCGATCTGTGCGGCGAGCCCGCCTGGATGCGCCACATGATCGACGCGCACCATGCCACCGCGCAACGCAGCGGCGCGCGCATCGTCTTTTCGTGCGGCTTCGATTCGATCCCGTTCGATCTCGGCGTGCTGACGCTGCAGGAAGCCGCCCGCGCCAAGTTCGGCGCGCCCGTGCCGCGCGTGAAAGGCCGCGTGCGGAAGATGCAGGGCGGCTTTTCGGGCGGCACCGCCGCCAGCCTGAAGGCAACGCTCGCCGCCGCTGCCAAGAACCCCTCGATCCTCGGCCTGCTCACCAACCCATTCGCGCTCACGCCGGGCTTTACCGGCCCGCATCAGCCAACCGGCCTGATCCCCGAATATGACCGCACGATCGAGGCATGGGTCGCGCCCTTCATCATGGCACCGATCAACACCAAGAACGTCCACCGCACCAACTTCCTGCTGGGCGAACGCTTCGGCGCCGATTTCGTCTATGACGAAATGATGGTCGCGCCCGGCCTTGGCGACATGGGCAAGGCCGCCGCCGAAGCGATCGCGCGGATCAACCCGCTCGCCAGCGCGCACGGCCCCAAGCCCGGCGAAGGCCCCTCCAAGGAGGAGCGCGACGCCGGTTTCTACGATCTGCTGTTCATCGGCGAAGGTGCCAAGGGCGAACGCATCGATTGCGTCGTCACCGGCGACAAGGATCCGGGCTACGGATCGACCAGCAAGATGATCGCCGAAACCGCGCGCTGCCTGGTCGAGGATGTGGCGGGAGACGGCGGCATCTGGACGCCGGGCGCGCTGATGGGGACAGTGCTGGCGGACCGGCTGCAGGCGAAAGCGGGGCTGACCTTCCGCTGCGGGTGAAGCTCGTCCACTCCGCTCCCCGTTCGCCCTGAGCCTGTCGAAGGGCACCTCTCCCCAAAGAGCCACGCTCCCGAGGAGAGAGGGGGGCTTCGACACGCTCAGCCCGAACGGAAGGTTTACCCCCGCGCCTGCACAAAGGCAGGCACCGGCCCGATATCCTTGCCCGCCGCGCGCGCGACGGCGGCGGCCTGGTTGATGAAATCCCACACCCGCTTGCTGAACCCGGCGTCGGCCTCGCCCTCCCACGCGCCCATATCGGCATAGAGCCGCGCCGAGCCTTCCCACATCGCCGGGGTGGCGACGCGGCTGAACGGTTCGAGCAGCGTCAGCCACTCGCGCACGAACGTCAGCGCCGCATCGCTGGCCGGGTCGAGCGGCAAGGCCGCCTCGATCCGGTCGCTCAGCGCACGCCACTGCGCCAGATAATCGGGGGTCGAGACTTGCGGAGCCGCCCCCATCTGCGCGTGCCACTCGGCCTGTTCTTCGGGCGTGTAATAGCGGTCGATCACGTCCTTCCACGCTTTTGCCTGATCATTCATGATTGTATCTCCATCGCGGATCAGCGAGCAAAGTGTCGCGGCATCGAGCGGCTCGCCTCGGTTGATGCGGGACAATGCGGAATCGATCAGGGTGATGGCGTCGCCAATCTCCTGCGCCTGGACGGCCAGCCGCTCGCGTTGCGCGCTCAGCAAAGCGGCAAGGTCGATCGGTTTGCGATCGAACAGCCGCTTGATGTCGCCAAGGCTGAGCCCGGCTTTCTTGAGCGCAACGATGCGATGCACCCGCTCCAGCTCGGCCGGCCCGAACCAGCGACGGCCCGACTGGGTGCGCAGCGGCGACACCAACCCGCGCGCCTCATAAAAGCGCAACGCCCGCGCGGTCAGGCCGGTGCGGCGGACCACTTCATCAATGGCAAACGACTCATCCATGCCGACCTTATGCCGGTTGACCTTGGGTCAACTTCAAGCGGTGTTTTGGGCGGGAGGCAGTTTTTTGGTGGTGGCGATCTACGGCACAGTGGCATCCGTGCTTGGAACGCATCCAATGTTTAGAGACGGCGACCTTCTGTCGACAGCGCAAACGGGAAAGGAGGTAGTGCGAACGCCGCCGATCAATGCTGATTTTTCTTAAACGACGGCAGCTTCGAGCAATCTTCGCCGCTCGTCTCGTCAAACGCCGTATCCGAGATCGATGCGCCGATCCAGGTATTCGCCGTCATGTCTGGGCTTGTTAGGAGGCTACGTACCTCTGACACGCGAGCGAGCCTCACGATGTCGTTCGCGAGGGACGAAGATGGTCGCACAATGATCGATTCATAGCGATTGATAACAATTCCTCGCCTATCGAGACCACTGACTCGGCGAAAACACACACCCGTCGAATCCGAGACCTTTGCAAGAGAATCGGACCCGAAAATTGAACAGGCCACAACCAAGAGAATGAGCTTGCGCATGATGTGACCCTAACCGTTCAAACAACTTCCGCTAATAGTCGTGTCCCATGCCTGCTTGGTGCGCAGATCGATTAGATAAGCAGTTTTAACATCCTACCGCTTCTTCCCCTGATGCCGGATGTTCGCCGGTCGCCCGCGCCGCTTGATTACGCGCGCTGGCCCCTTGCCGCGCGGTTCGCGCTCGGGGGCGGCCCCGCGCCCCTCGACCATCTCGAAGCGCAGCGCCCCCGACACCGGGTTGGCCTCGGCCAGCCGCAGCGGCAGCTTCTGCCCGCTCGCGAAGACCGTGCCGCTATGCTCGCCCACCAGCGTGCGGCTCGCCTCGTCGAAGCGGAAATATTCGCCGCCCAGGTCCCGCACCGGCATCAACCCGTCGCCGCCAATCCCCTCGACCGTGGCGAAAAAGCCGAAATTGGTGACGCCGGTGATGCGCGTCTCCAGCACTTCGCCGACCTTTTCGCTCAGGAAAGCCGCGACATAGCGGTCGATCGTGTCGCGCTCGGCCTCCATCGCGCGGCGTTCGAGCATCGAGATGCTCTCGCCGATCCGCTCCATCGTCGCGGCCTCGCCATCGGTCAGCCCGCCGGGGCCAAGGTCATATGCGGCGACCAGCGAGCGGTGCACGATCAGATCGGCATAGCGCCGGATCGGCGAGGTGAAGTGGCCGTAACTGCCCAGCGCCAGCCCGAAATGCCCCATATTGGCGGGTGCATAATAAGCCTGGGTCTGGGTGCGCAGCACTTGCTCCATGATCTGCGGGCGCGCGTCGCTGTCGATCACTTTGTCGAGGATCTGGTTGAAGGTCTTCGGACGCACTACCTGGCCGAGCGCGAACTCGATGCCATAGGTTTTGAGATAGTCCTTCAGCGCGACCAGCTTCTCGCGGCTCGGCTGTTCGTGGACGCGGTACATCACCGGCGCCTTCTTCGCCTCCAGCGCCTTGGCCGCGGCGACATTGGCGGCGATCATATAATCCTCGATCAACTTATGCGCATCGAGCCGCTCGCGCGGCGCGACCGACAGGATGCGGCCCTTCTCGTCGAGCACCACGCGGCGTTCGGGCAGATCGAGATCGAGCGGCGCCCGCGCGGCGCGGGCCTTGGACAGCGCCTTCCAGCAGCCCCATAACGGGAGGAGGGCGGCCTCGAGCAATGGAGGAGGTACGGCAAAACTTCCGTTCGGGCTGAGCTTGTCGAAGCCCCCGTCTCCTCCTGATGCCTCGGTCGACGTGGAGAGCAGCCCTTCGACAGGCTCAGGGCGAACGGAGGCTTGGCGAGCCGCGTGCGCATCCACCATCGCCTGCGCATCCTCATAAGCGAGGTTCGCCGCGATCCGCACCACCGCGCGAGTGAAGCGCCACGATTTCAGCGCGCCGCCCTTGCTCACCTGCAAATGGCAGACGAGCGCCGCGCGATCGACGCCCTCCTTCAGCGAGCACATCTCCGCCGACAGGCTTTCGGGCAGCATCGGCACCACCCGGTCAGGGAAATAGACGCTGTTGCCGCGCCGCCGCGCCTCGCGGTCGAGGCTCGATCCGGGGCGGACGTAGAAGGACACATCGGCAATCGCGACGATCGCCTTCCAGCCGCCGTCATTGGCCGGATCGTCATCGGGCGCGGCCCACACCGCATCGTCATGGTCGCGCGCATCGGCCGGATCGATCGCGACGATCGGCAGATGGCGGAGGTCCTCCCGCTTGTCGCCCAGCGGCTGCGCCGCCACCCGCACCGCTTCCTCCAGCGTCTCCGCCGAAAACACATCCGGAATCCCCAGCTTGTGAATCGCGATCAGCGAGAAGCTGCGCGGCGCGAACGGGTCGCCCAGCACTTGCGTGACGCGCACGGTGATGCGCGGCGGGCGCCCGGCTTTTTCGGCAAGCACCAGATCGCCGACCTGCGCCTCGCCCGCATCGGACACCTGGAATTCGCGGCGTTCCTTCTTCTCCACGCCCTGCAGCCACAGCGTCGCGCCCTCCTGCCGCAGCACGCCGAGCACGAGTTCCTCGCCCTTGGGCAAAGTCTTCATCGGGTGCGCGATCCAGCCCTTGCCGGCCTCCTCGGTGCGCGCGAGGATGCGGTCGCCCACGCCCAGCGCACCTTGCTTGCGTTCGCGCACGCGCAGTTTGGGGGCGGGCGTCTCCGCCTCCCAGCGTTCGGGCACGGCCCAGGCGGTGCCGCTGTCATCGACATCGGCAATGCGCAGCACGGTCACCTTGGGCAGCCCGCCAAGCTTGTGGAAGGCGCGGCCGGGCGCGCTGTCGATCAGCCCCTCATCGGCCATGTCCTTCAGCAGCGCCTTGAGCAGGATCTTGTCCTGCGCGGTCAGCCCGAAGGCGCGCGCAATCTCGCGCTTGCCCGCCGGGGTCGGCGAGGTGGAGATGAAATCGAGGATCTGCTCGCGGGTCGGCAGGCCGGGCGTGCGCTGTATCGGTTTGGGCATCGGTCTAGCGATACGCCACACGCGGCCAAACGGCAAAGGGCCCGCCATCGTCGCCGATGACGGGCCCCTGCCCCTTTACCCAATGGGTGCGATCAGAACTTGCCGCGCAGCGTCACGCCGTAGGTGCGCGGTTCGGCGAGGAAGGCCGAGATCGTCTGGTTGGCGGTGCCGCCAAACGCCTGCACATTGGCGACGCTGCCCGATCCCTGGAACGGCGTGCTGAACGCGACTTGCTCATATTGGGTGTTGGTCAAATTCTGCGCCCACAGCTCGATCGCCCAGCGCTCCTTGGGGCCGCGCAGGCCAATGCGCGCATTCACCGTGGTGAAGCCGTCCTGCATCTTTTCGGGGAACAGGTCGGAGCCGGTATTGTAATCGCTGGTGGTGCGCTGATCGACATAGATCAGCCCCGACAGGCCCGAACTGCCCAAACGCGGCGTCCAGGCGATGCTGCTGGTCACGACATTGCGCGGCGCGTTGGACAAGGCCTGCCCCGGCAGCAGGAACAAGGCGGGGTCCAGCGGAGCGCCGGTGTTGCGCCCGACCAGATTGTTGCGGAACTTGGTATCGGCCAGCGTATACCCGGCGGTGAAGGCGACGTTGCGGGTCGGGTAGATCGCCGCCTCGACTTCCACGCCGCGCGTCCGCACGCCGGGCCGGACATTGTTGGGATCGCACGCCCCGGTCGATGCCGATGCATCGCGGTCCGCGCCCGCCAGATCGGTCGAGCAGGAGTCGATATTCTGCACCAGGAAGACCGAGCCGTTGAAGGTGTTGAGCTGGAAGTCCTTAAAGTCCTGCTGGAAGGCGGCGACGTTCAGGTTGAAGCGGCGGCTGGTATATTTCACACCCACTTCATAGGCGTTGACCTTCTCGGCATCGAACTGGAGGTTCGCGGTGCCAAAGCCAGCGCCGCGCCCGCCAAACTGGCGCGGATCGGTCGGCGAGAAGATCGGCTGGCCCAATGCCGAGCGATCGAGGTTGAAGCCGCCCGCCTTATAGCCGCGCGAATAGCTGGCATAGGTCAGCACACCCGTGGTCGGCTTCCACGACAGCACCGCCGTGCCGGTGAACTCGCCTTCCTTGCGCTTGTCGCTGAGTTTCAGCGCATTGAGCGCCGAGCTGGAATTGCCCTGGCAGGTCAGGTTGACGACGCCCGCCGCCAGCGATTGCAGCGAGGCCGGCAGCGGCGTCGCGCCCCCGGTCAGATAGGGCGCGAAGAACGCCTGCTGCGTCGGGCAGGCGGTATTTGTATTGGTGAAATCGGCGCGGAACGTCTTTTCTTCATGCGTGTAGCGCAGGCCCAGCGTCAGATCGAGCGTCGGGGTGATGTGCACGATATTGTGCGTGAAGAACGCAAAGTTGCGGCTGCGCTGATAGTAATTGGCGTTGTTGTCGCCGACATTGTTGACCGTGCTGAGCGTGTTGAGCCCGTTGATGAAGATCGGTGCCGCCGCACCGAACGCCCCGTTCAACGTGGCGATACCCGTGGGGCTGAGACAGCCCGGTGCGCTGGGGTTGCGCAGCACCGCAGCGGCGTTGATCGTCGCGACCAGACGGCACGCGGCAAAGGCCCCATATTGCGAGCCGAATTTGAGGTTGTCGCGAACCGTCAGATCTTCATTGGAGAAATAGCCGCCAACGAGCCAGTCGAGCCGGTCCTTGAACAGCGATCCCTGCAGGCGAAGTTCTTGCGAAAACGTCTTGAACTGGCGGAACGCATTGCCGTCTGCAGCACGGTACAGCAAGTCGATGTTGCTGTAATCGACGTCGCCCGGAGCCTCTGCCTTATATTCGCGGTACGCGGTGATTGAGGTCACCGCGATGTCCCCGATCTTCCAGTTGATTTCGCCCGAGATGCCGCCATCGGTGGTCTTGCCGCGGAAGCTGCGGCCCGGCGTATCGGAAGTCAGGCGGTTATAGGGCGTCATGTTCGCCGGATACACGCCGCCCGGGAACACCCCGCCCATGCTGGTCATCACGTCGGTGATGCGGTTGGTGCGGCTGGCATAATCATGTTCGGGATTGGTCCCCGCCGCGCCCGGCGTCGGATCATAGGTTTCGACCGTCGAAACATAGACGGCGGCGCAGCAGGATTCGACGCGGTGCGTATAATCGCCGATCAACCGTACCGACAGGTCGGCAGTGGGTTGATACAGCAATTGCCCGCGCACGAAGTAGCGATCGCGATTGTTGAGCCGCTGGCCCGTGACCGCATCCGTGTAGAAACCGTCGCGCTTTGAATAGACGCCATCGAGCCGCGCGGCGATCGTTTCGGTGATCGGGCCAGTGACGCTGCCCGAGGCGCGCACCGCATTGTAATTGCCATAGGTCAGCTCGCCATTGGCCCCGAAGGTAAAGCTCGGCTGCTTGGTGATGATGTTGAGCAAACCCGCGCTGGCATTGCGTCCGAACAGCGTCCCCTGCGGACCGCGCAGCACTTCGATCCGGTCGATCTCGCCCAGATCGTTGAGACCGGCCCCGGTGCGGCTGCGATAGACGCCGTCGATAAAGGTCGCGACCGAGCTTTCCAGGCCGGGATTATCGCCCACCGTGCCGATGCCGCGAATGCGCGCAGAACCGTTCGCCTCCGATCCGGTCGACGACACCAGCAAGGACGGTGCGAGCTGGTTGAGCTGGCGGATGTCATTGGCACCCGAATTGGACAGCGACGCCGACGATACCGCCGACACTGCAAGCGGCACGTCCGACAGCAGCGAATTGCGGCGGGTCGCCGTCACGATGATATCGCGGGTCGGTTCGTCGGCCGCCTCGGCCGCCGCCGGAGCCTTTGCGGCTCCCGGCGGCGACGACGGCACCCCGGCTGCAGGCGCGGTCTGCGCCGACGCTGGCATGGCGATCCCAAGCGCGAGCGCGGACATGGCACATGCAGACAACAAGGCGTTCGTCATATCTCTCTCCCCGAAGGGCCGGAACGCTAATCGGCTCCGTACCCTATCATCGAATTTAATCGAGAACGGGGCCGCGTCAAGCGCGGAAACGCCGCAAATGGCGGCACAGCTATAGGAGTTTTACGGACTTGCGATAAAAATGACACGGCCGAGGTGGCCAGAACGGACCTTCGAAAAGGGTGCATTCATGGTGCACTAGCGAAGAGCGATACGATCCCGATCAATATCCGTTCAGTCGGGCAAAGCGCTCCCGGTGGAACGCAGCATTGCCCCACATCGTCTCCAAAATGCGCGCGCGCTTGATGTAGAAGCCCGCATCATGCTCATCGGTCATGCCGATGCCGCCATGCAGCTGGATCATTTCCCGGCTGACAAGGTGCAGCGTGTCGCCCGCCACCGCTTTGGCGAGGCTGACCGCCTGGTCGACGTCCGACCGTCCGGCATCGATCGCCTCGAGCGCGCCTTCAACGACCGAGCGCATCAGCTCAAGCTCGGTGAACATCTTGGCCATACGATGCTGCAGCGCCTGAAAGGTCGAGAGCACTTGCCCAAATTGCACGCGCGTCTTCAAATAATCGTTGGTGGTGGTGAAGGCTTGCTCGGCCAGGCCGAGCATTTCGGCGCACACCGCCGCCGTCGCGCGATCGACCACGCGCGCGGTCAGCCCGGTATCGCCGAGCCGCTCCGCAGGCGCATCGACGAAGGTGACCTGCGCATGGCTGCGTGAATCGGTCATATGGCGTGGGGAGCGCGTCGCGCCGACATCGCCGGCAACCAGGTACAGTCCATCCTCGGCGGCCACCACGAAAACGCCCGCGCTATCGCCTTCGGCGACGAACGCCTTGGTGCCGCTCAGTCGGCCGTCGACCACCTTGGTCGCGATTTTGGCCGGATCGTGCACCGGCCCCTCATCGACCGCGAGCGTGGCGACCACTTCGCCGCTGGCGATGCGTGGCAACCACGCGGCTTTCGCCGTCTCGGATTCGCCAAAAACGATCGCGCTCGCCGCCGCCGACGTCGCCGCCAGCGGCGATGCCGCGAGATTGCGACCGAGTTGTTCCAGCACCAGGCCAAGCGAAAGATAGCCAAAGGCGGTGCCGCCAAAGGCTTCGGGAATGACGATGCCCGCCACGCCCATCTCGGACAGTGCCTGCCACGCCGCCGGGTCATAGCCCTCGGCGGGGGCAGCCGCGCGCATCTTGCGGAAGGCGGTTACGGGCGATTCATTGTCAGACCATTCGCGCACCATGTCGCGGAGCATCGTCTGTTCTTCGTTGAGTACGGCCATGTCGCGGTCCCCGTTCTGTGATGGGTGAAACGGGGGAGGATGGCTTCTGCCGTCCTTCACCCCGCCCCTCTCCGGCTCGCCGCGCGCGTCGCGGCAGCCTATCTCAAATTACTGGTGGTCGAGCATCCCGAGGATGCGCTTCGAAATCACGTTGTTCTGGATCTCGGTCGATCCGCCATAGATCGACACCGCCTTGCCCCACAGCCAGGTGCGCGTCTGGGTCAGCTCGTCCTCGCTGAACCCCTCGCCCTCCCAGCCGAGCCCGGCCATGCCCATGATCTCGATCGACAGCTCGGCGCGCTCCTGCGTGATGCGCGCGCCGACATTCTTCATGATCGAAGTCGCTGCCGATGGCCCCTGGTTCGACTTGGCCTCCAGTGCGGCACGGCGCAGCGTCAGCGCAAAGGCGCGGCTGTCCATCTCGTGCCGCACGATGCGCATCCGCAAATCGCTGTCGGGAACACGGCCTTGCTCGTCCGCGCCGCGATAGTCCTTGGCGAGCGCGCCCAGCGCCTTGCCCGCGAACAACCGCGAGGCCCCGCCGCCGCCCGACAGGCTGTTGCGTTCGTGCTGGAGCAGGCGCGTGCCGATTTCCCAGCCCTGCCCTTCACGCCCGACCAGATTTTCCTTGGGCACCTTCACATTGGTGAAGAAGGTCTCGCAGAACGGCGATTGCCCCGAAATCATCCGGATCGGCTTCACCTCGACCCCGGGCGCGGTCATGTCGATCAGCAGGAAGCTGATGCCGCCATGCTTTTGCGATTTGTCGGTGCGCACCAGCGCGAAGCATTTGTCGGCCCATTGGCCGCCGCTGGTCCAGGTCTTCTGCCCGTTGACGATATAATGGTCGCCCGCATCCTCGGCGAAGGTCTGCACATTGGCGAGATCGGACCCGGCATTGGGTTCGCTATAACCCTGGCACCAGCGCACCTCGCCCTTGGCGATCGCCGGGATATGTTCGTGCTTCTGCGCCTCGCTGCCATATTCGAGCAGGGTCGGGCCGAACATCATCACGCCCATCCCGCCAATCGGGTTCCACGCGCCAATCCGCGCCATTTCTTCCTGCAGGATGCGGATTTCGGCCTTGTCGAGCCCACCACCGCCATATGCCTTGGGCCAGCCAGGCACGCCCCAGCCCTTTTCCCCCATCGCCGTCTTCCACGCGATTTCCTCGGCGGAGAGGTCGGTCGGCCCTTCAAGCGCCGACAGCGCATTGTCTTTGCCCTTGAGCGCAGGCGGAAAGTTGGCGGCAAGCCAGGCGCGCGCCGTCTGGCGGAACTCGTCAAGCGCCGTCACTGGAGCGTCGAGTTCGGGCGCAGTCGCCATAAAACCTATCCTTGTCGATCGAATCTGAATATTGGGTATGGCATGCGATGCCACAGATTGCCCTTCGTGAAAAGCGGTATTGGCAATGCCGCAAGGCGAATCCGCTCGCTATGCCTGCGCCACCCAGCGCCTCGACACGTCGCAATCCGCCCGCTCATTGTTACCGCGCGCGGTTGCGCAGGCGTAACGGCTCCCCCATCTCCCGCGCACCAACAACAGGAGCTTGGCGCATGATCGACCTGCATTACTGGCCCACCCCGAACGGCCATAAGATTACGCTGTTCCTGGAGGAAGCCGGGGTCGAGTACCGCATCATCCCAGTCAACATCGGCGCGGGCGAGCAATTCCAGCCCGATTTCCTGAAGATCGCCCCCAATAACCGCATGCCCGCGATCGTCGATCATGAACCGGTCGATGGCGGCGAGCCGATCGCCATCTTCGAATCCGGCGCGATCCTGCTGTACCTCGCCGACAAATACGGCACCTTTATCGGTGCGGACCTGCGCAGCCGCACCGAGACCATCCAATGGCTGATGTGGCAAATGGGCGGCCTTGGCCCAATGCTCGGGCAGAACCATCATTTCAGCGGCTATGCGCCCGAGAAAATTCCGTATGCGATCGATCGCTACGTCAAGGAAACCAACCGTTTGTACGGCGTCCTCGATCGCCGCCTGGCCGACCGCGACTTCATCACCGGCGAATATTCGATCGCCGACATGGCGTGTTACCCCTGGATCGTGCCGCATGAGCGCCAGGGCCAGAAGCTCGACGATTTCCCCAACGTCAAGCGCTGGTTCGAAGCAATCGCCGCCCGCCCGCACACCATCACTGCTTATGCCAAGGGGGCCGCGATCAGCGAGAACAAGCCGATGAGCGAGGAGGCCAAGAAGATCCTGTTTGGGCAGACGGCGAAGGTTCTCGGGTAAACAATCCTCCCCGGCACGGAGTTTTGGGTCGGATCGTCCCCCGGACGATCCATGACCATGCGGGGCATGGTCAACCCAAAACTGGGCACCGCCAGCCTCCTTCAGGCCGGTGGTGGAGGGGGCTCTCCCCAAGCGCACCGCTTGCGGCACGCCCCCTCCACCATTCGCTGAATGCTCATGGTCCCCCTCCCCGTTCCGGGGAGGATCTTGATCGTTCGAAGATCGCGTATGGCCTTTCCTGCTCTCATCCTCTAGCGAATCGAAGATCGGGATTTGCTGAGAAGGGACATGATGACCGCTGCCGAAATGCTCGCGAGGGACTTCGCCACCTTGCCCGACCTGATCCGCGCGCACGCCGCAGAACAGCCGGACAAGGTTGCCCTGGCCGAAGCAGACGGCGAACTCGATTATGCCACTCTTGACGCGCTCGTCGACCGCATCGCCGCTGCGCTTCAGCGCGATGGCGTGCAGCAGGGTGACGCGGTCGCGATCGTCGCCGCAGCCAGCATCGATTATGTCGCGATCTTCCTCGGCGCGCTGCGCGCCGGGTGCGTGGCAACCCCGCTCGCACCTTCGGGCACGCCCGACAGCATCGTGGCGATGATCGCCGATTGTGCTGCTCCCATCACCTTTGTCGATGCGGATGCGGCAAGCGCGCTGAGCGGCCACCATATTCCCGGCAAGCTCGTCCATCTGAAATCGCTGGGATCCTGGCTCGCTCCGGTTGGCGCACAGCCGACACCGGTCACGATCGTGCCCGAGGATGGCTTCAACATCATCTATTCCTCGGGCACCACCGGCGTGCCTAAAGGCATCGTGCAGAGCCATGCCATGCGCTGGGCACATATCAGCCGCAATGAAGGTGCCGGGTTCGCGAGCGCGGTGACGATGATCGCAACGCCGCTGTATTCCAACACCACCTTGGTCAGCGTGCTGCCCACGCTCGGCTGGGGCGGCACCGTGGTGTTGATGAAGAAGTTCGACGCGCGCGGCTATCTGACGCTTGCCGAACGCCACCGCGCGACGCACACCATGCTGGTGCCGGTGCAATATCAACGGATCATGGCGCTGCCCGATTTCGATCGCTTCGATCTCACGAGCTTCCGCTTCAAGACCTGCACCTCGGCCCCCTTCCCGGCGGCGCTGAAGGCCGATGTGGTGGCGCGCTGGCCGGGGTTGCTGGTCGAATATTATGGCATGACCGAGGGCGGCGGCACCTGCCTGCTGATCGCCAACGCCTTTCCCAAGAAGCTCCACACCGTCGGCCGCCCGGTCGAAGGGCATGACATCCGCCTGATCGACGATGACGGTCGCGAGGTGTCCCAGGGCGAAAGGGGCGAGGTGGTCGGCCGCAGCCCGGCGATGATGACCGCCTATCACGGTCGCGAGGATGCCACCGCCGCCGCCGAATGGTTCGATGCCGATGGCAACCGCTTCATCCGCCACGGCGACATCGGGCGCTTCGATGCTGAGGGGTTTTTGACGCTGCTCGATCGCAAGAAGGACCTGATCATCTCGGGCGGATTCAACATCTATCCGGCTGATCTCGAATCGGTGCTGGCGCGCCATCCCGCCGTTGCCGATTGCAGCGTCATCGGCGTGCCGAACGAGGCATGGGGGGAAAGCCCGGTCGGCTTCTACGTCCCGCATAGCGGCGTCGACGCCAGCATCACCGAGATCCTCGAGTGGACCAATGCGCACCTCGGCAAGACGCAGCGTCTGACGGCACTCCACGCGATCGCCGAACTGCCGCGCAGCGCGATCGGCAAGGTGCTCAAACGCGCGTTGCGCGACCGCTTGGCGGAGCACGCGCTGTGACGCCGATCCACCAGATCCTGTCCGCCGCGCACCCGATCGAGGGCGGTTTCCGCGCGGAGATCCCGACCGATTGGCTGCAGGGCCGCACCGCTTATGGCGGCCTGTCGAGCGCGCTGGCGCTGCACGCCGCGCAAACCATCGAGCCCGATCTGCCGCCACTGCGATCGGCGCAAGTTTCGTTCATCGGGCCGCTTTCGGGCGCGGTCACCGTCACCGCCACCAAATTGCGCCGCGGCCGCACCGCCGCCTTCATCCAGGCCGATATCGTGTCGGAGGCGGGGCTCGGCTATCGCGCGATGTTCGTGTTCATGGCCGAACAGCCCTCGCGCATCGCGCTCAGTGGTGCGCTGCACCGCACGGTCACCCCGCCCGCCGCCGATGCGACGCTCTATACCGGGCCGGACGACTTCTTCACCGGCAATTTCAACTTCCTCGACTTGAAGGACCAGGCACCGGGCGAGGCCGAATGGCTACGCTGGGCGCGGTTGCGCAATGCGTCGGGGATCGATCCGATGGTCGAGGTGCTGGCGCTGGCCGACGCGCTCCCCCCGGCCGCACTCAAACTGCTCGGCAAACAGCCCGTCCCGCTCAGCTCGGTGACCTGGATCATCAACCTGCTGACGCCCGCCCCCGCCACCCGCGATGGCTGGTGGTTGCTCGCGGCCGAATCGGCCCACGCGGTCAATGGCGGGTCGAGCCAGACGATGATGCTGTGGAACGCCGAGGGCGTTCCGATTGCGCAGGGCATGCAAAGCGTCGCCATCTTCGCGTAACCGTTGCGCTGCCATTCTGCGACATTTTGCGACACTTTGCCCCCTTTCCCGGGATAGGGATGCGACAGATGTCCCGGCATAACCCCGGCACCGACACGCCACCGTCCGGGGCAGCATCAGGAGATCCGCCGATGAAGTTCACCCGCATTCTCACTGCCGCCGCCGTCGCGGCGCTGGCGACCGCCGCTGCCATCGCACAGGGCGGTGGCATGGCGCAGGCCGACACCAATGGCGATGGCATGATCTCCAAGGCCGAAGCCACGGCGCAGGCGAATGCCCGTTTCGACGCGATGGATACCAACAAAGACGGCTTCCTCTCGGCCGACGAGCAGACCGGTCCAGCGGCGCGCCTGCTGAAGCGCGCCGATACCGATGGCGACGGCAAGATCTCGCGCGCCGAATATCTGGCGCAAGCCGACAAGCGTTTCGCGCGCATCGACGCCAATGGCGATGGCCAGATCACCAAGGACGAATTGGCCGCCTGGACCGACCGCGCGCGCAAGGCCGTGATGCAGCGCCGCGACCCTGCGGACGCGATTGCGCCCGCGCCAGCCCCTTCCCCCAATCCGGGCCAATAATCCCCAGGCCCGGCCGCCGGGCGAGCGTGCCCCCCCGCTCGCCCGGCACCTTTTTCCAAGTGGATCGCGTTATGCTAAACACCGACACCATGGGGGATACGCCGCATCTCTTGCTGGTTGACGATGAACGCTCGATCCGCGAACCGCTCGCGCAGTTCCTGACGCGGCAGGGCTTTCGCGTGACGCAGGCGGGCGATGCCGAGGGCGCGCGCGCGCGGATGACCGCCTATGCCATCGACCTCGTCATTCTCGATATCATGATGCCGGGCGAAGACGGCCTGTCGCTCACCCGGCATATTCGCGAGAGCGGTGAAATCCCCGTCATCCTCCTAACCGCCCGCACCGAGGAGACCGACCGTATCGTCGGCCTCGAAATGGGCGCGGACGATTATGTGGTGAAGCCGTTTTCGCCACGCGAACTGGCGGCGCGGGTCAAGGTGATCCTGCGCCGTGCTGCAGCGGGCGGCGTGCGCCAACATGCCCCCGAAAGCGGATCGTTCGCCTTTGCCGGGTGGGTGCTGAAATCGGGCGAGCGCACTTTGGTGGATCGCGACGGCGTCTCGGTGCCGCTATCGACCGGCGAGTACAACTTGTTGCACGCGCTGGTCACGCGCCCGCGCCAGGTGCTGACCCGCGACCAGTTGCTCGATTTGACGCAAGGCCGCGAAGCCGCCGCGTTCGACCGCGCGATCGACAATCAGGTCAGCCGCTTGCGCCGCAAGATCGAAGCCGACCCAAAGGCACCCGACCTGATCAAGACCGTATGGGGCGGTGGCTATACACTGGCCGCCGAAGTGACCCGGCTGTGACGACGGCGCGCCCTTGAGGCTTCTTCCGCGCAACCTGTCCGGCCAGATGGCGCTGCTGATCGCGGTGGCGCTGTTCCTGGCGCAGGCGATCAATTTTTGCTTGCTGCTGCAGGAGCGCCGTCAGGCGCGGCTCGATCAGGCAACGGGCCCGGCCGTCACGCGCATCGTCGATGCCGACGAACGCATTGCGGCGGGCAAGAAGATCGGCGGCGGCGGATCGTGGAGCCGTACGCGCGTGCTGGCGGCCTCCCCGATCCCGGCCGGAGCGGAGCGGCTGGGCGATATCGAACAAGCGTTACGTGCCGCGCTCACTGACGCTGGCGTCAAGGTAAACCGGATCGAAACGCAAGTGTTGCCGATCTCGCCGAACGATCCGCGTCTGCGCTATGTCAGCCAGTCCCGCATCGAACGCCTGCTCCGTGCGGGGGCGGAGCTTGTCGTCGCGGTCCAGCGGCCCGACGGACAGTGGATTGCGCTCAACATCGGCTGGACGCGCAGCGATTCGACGATCCTGTGGCGGCTGTTCGCGCAGACGGCGATTCTCTACGGCGTAGTGCTGGTGCCGTTGCTCTGGGCGGGACGCCGCATATCGCGCCCGCTACGCCGCCTGGCCACCGCCGCACGCGACTTCCACCCTAGTACCGCGACCGAACCGATCGTCGAGAGCGGTCCGCAGGACGTGCGCGACGTGATCGTCGCCTTCAATGCGCTGCGGCTGCGCGTAACCGCGATGCTGGAGGAAAAAGATCGCATGCTCGGGGCGATCGGGCACGATCTGCGCACCCCGCTGGCGGCGCTGCGCGTGCGCATCGAGTCGGTCGAGGACGATACCGATCGCGCGAAAATGGCCGATACCATCGCCGAGATGAACCGCACGCTCGACGACATTCTGTCGCTCGCGAGGCTGGGTCGCCCGAGCGAACCGCCGACCGAGGTCGATCTGGCGGCATTGGTCGATGCCGTGGTCGAGGATTTCCGCGATCTTGGCCATTCGGTCGGCTTTGAAGAGGCCGATCGCCTGCAAGTGCGCCTGCGCCCTTCGCCAATGCGGCGCGCGCTGCGCAACCTGATCGAAAATGCGCTGAAATATGGCAAGTCGGCCGAGGTCACCCTCACCGCGACACCGCGCGAAGTGGTGATCGCCGTGTGCGATCGCGGCCCCGGCATCCCCGCCGATCGGCTGGGCGACGTGTTCGAAGCGTTCACTCGGCTCGAAACCTCCCGCAACAAGGAAACCGGCGGCATCGGGCTGGGCCTCGCACTTGCCCGCGCGATCGTGCGCGAGGCAGGCGGCGACATCGCCCTTGAGAATCGCGACGGCGGCGGTCTGATCGCGCGGATTACCTTGGCGCGACACTAACGGCGGGTGCGCGAGCAAACCTCGCCAAGCCCGCGTTACCCCGCCAGCCGCTTCCGGTTGGCGCGCACCGTGCGAGAATAGTGCCGGATGATCTTCTTCGTCGCGGTTGCAGGCGTGGTACCCAGGCGACCCGTCAGCATCGCCATCTGCAACTGCAGCGCCGCAATCATCTTCTCATCGACCATGCGATGCGCCTCAGCATCGCTGGCGGCATTGCCGTTGGGTCCGGCCATCACCCGTTGCCAGGTGCGCAACCCAATCACGGCCGAGGCTTCCAACCCCAAGGTCCAGGCGTCCATCCCGATCCCGAGCCAGGGATTGGCCATTGGGCCGAGCTTGCGGTTACCACTCATCGGTCGAGATCCTTGATCGGGTCTATTCGGAAATCCACTCTGCCAACGCTTCGCGCCGGGATTCGCTGCGCACCCGTAAGGGTGCCGGGAAAGCCCGGCTCACGCCACCCCGATAATTTCGACCGCCTCGGCCTTGCCGGCAAAATCGACGCGCTCGCCAACCTCCGCGCCGATCAGCGCACGCGCCAGCGGTGCCTGGAAACCGATGCGGCCCTCCGCCGGATCCGCCTCGTCGCCACCGACGATTTCGACCGTGCGGTCGGCACCAGCCAGGTGGTACGTCACACGACTGCCAATACCGATCACGCCAGCAGGCGGCGTGGGCACGACTTCGGCGGTGGTCTGGCGGGTATGCCAATAGCGCAGCTCGCGCAGCACCGCGTCGCGGTCGAGCGGCGCAGCACTTGCGACCGCAGCCTCCAGTTCCTCCACCTTCGCCCCGATCAGCGCCAGCCCGCGCGGCGTGACCAGATTCGGCCCGGGCGCGATCGGCCGTTCGAACTTGGGTTCCAGATGTTCCTCATCGCTTTCGCGACGGAAGGCGACGCTCATTCCGCTTCCTCTCGTGTTTGTTGTATAACGCGCTGCCGGACACTTGGGTGCAACGCAACAATCTGCTAGGCGCTGCCGATGCTGAATATCAATGGTATCACGGTGCGCCTCGGTGGGCGCGCGATCCTCGACGGTGCGAGCGCGGCCCTGCCCCCCAAGAGCCGGGTCGGCCTGATCGGGCGCAATGGTGCTGGCAAGTCCACGCTGATGAAGGTGATGATCGGGCAGTTGGAGCCCGATCTCGGCGAGATCGAGATGCCGCGCGGCACCCGCATCGGCTATATCGCGCAGGAAGCGCCGAGCGGCACCACCACCCCGATCGAAGCCGTGCTCGCCGCCGATACCGAGCGTGCAGCGCTGCTGACCGAAGCCGAAACCTGCCAGGATCCCGATCGTCTCGGGGCCGTCTATGACCGGCTGACCGCGATCGACGCCTATACCGCCCCGGCGCGCGCGGCGCGCATCCTGGTCGGCCTTGGCTTTGACGAGGAAATGCAGGGCCGCCCGCTCGATTCCTATTCGGGCGGCTGGAAGATGCGCGTGGCGCTCGCCTCCCTGCTGTTTTCCGAACCCGATCTGCTGCTGCTCGACGAGCCCTCGAACCATCTCGATCTCGAAGCGACCTTGTGGCTCGAGAATTTCCTGAAAAGCTATCCGGCGATGATGGTCGTCATCAGCCACGAGCGCGATCTGCTCAACAACGTGGTCGACACCATCCTGCATCTCGAAGGCGGCAAGGTCCATCTCTACACCGGCGGCTATGACAGTTTCGAGCGCCAGCGCGCCGAGCGCGTCGCCCAGCTCGCCGCCGCCAAGGCCGCACAGGATTCGCAACGCGCCAAATTGACCGAATATATCGCCAAGAACAGCGCCCGCGCCTCCACCGCCAAGCAGGCGCAGAGCCGCCAGAAGATGCTGGCCAAGATGCAGCCGATCGCGTCGATGGCCGAAGATCCGACGCTGTCGTTCGAATTCCCATCTCCTGAGGAACTGCGCCCGCCGCTGATCACGCTCGACATGGCGGCGGTCGGTTATGCCGACAAGCCGATCCTGCAGCGCCTCAACCTGCGGCTCGATCCCGATGATCGCGTGGCGCTGCTGGGCCGCAACGGCAACGGCAAGACCACGCTCGCACGCCTGCTCGCCGCGCAATTGCCGACGATGGACGGCGCGATGACCGCCAGCGGCAAGATGCGCGTTGGCTATTTCACGCAATATCAGGTCGAGGAACTCGACGGCGACGATACCCCGCTCGAACATATGACCCGCATGATGTCGGGCAAGACGCCGGGCGCGGTCCGCGCGCAGCTCGGCCGTTTCGGTTTCTCGGGCATCAAGGCGACGCAGAAGGTCGGCAAGCTTTCGGGCGGCGAACGCGCGCGGCTCGCGCTCGCGCTGATCACGCGCGACGCACCGCACATGCTGATCCTCGACGAACCGACCAACCATTTGGACGTCGATGCGCGCGAAGCGCTGGTGCAGGCGCTCAACGCCTATGACGGTGCGGTCATCCTGGTCAGCCATGATCGCCACATGGTCGAACTCACCGCCGACCGGCTGGTGCTGGTCGATGGCGGCACGGCCAAGGAATATGCCGGTAGCATGGAAGACTACATTGCCTTCGTGCTGGCCGGTGACGGTGGCGGCGAAGGCGCCAAGACCAAGGCCGCCAAGAAGGACGACAAGCCGCACTTGAGTGCGGCCGCCGTCGCCCTGCAAAAGCGCGCGCATGAGGCCGAGGCGCTGGTCACCAAGCTGACCAAACAACGCGACGCGATCGACCGTGCGATGCTCGACCCGAGCACCGCCGAAGCCTGGCTCGCGCGGCTGACCCCCGCCGATTTGACCAAGCAGCACGCGCAGATTTCGAAGAAGCTCGAAGCGGCCGAAGCGGTATGGTTTGAGATCAGTGAAACGCTGGAGCTGGCCGCAGCGTAACAGAGATGGTGCGGGTGGTCGGGGTCGAACCGACACTCCTTGCGGAACGGGATTTTGAGTCCCGCGCGTCTACCAATTTCACCACACCCGCAGCGTGGACGGTGCTGTTAGCCGCGACCGCGCCGGACATCAACCCCACATGCGCACAAGCAGCACCAGCAAGACCACGCCAACGCCGATTGCCAGCCCCCAGACGGCAAACGACACGACGCTTTTCCCAGGTCTGCCATCCACCCCGGGTGGCGCATCGCGTTCCGGCAATCGCTCTGCCAGATGAGCGCGAACGGCCTCAGCGATCCACAGCTCGGTCAAGCCGACATGACGTGCATACGTGCGTGCGAAGCCGACCGCATAAAGCGGTGCGCGAAAGACCTCATAGTCGGCGCGCTCGATCGCATCGAGGTGGCGTTCGGGAATGCGCGTGTGGCGCGACACGTCGCCGATCGAAATGCCCATCGCCTCGCGCGCGCTCCGCAAGGCCGCGCCGGGAAACGCCTCAACCCTGAAATCTGGCGCGCCGCCCCCCGCGACGATGTCCGTTTCAGCGCGCGATTCACCAAGCACGGCCATACAAATCCCCCACCCCAGCGGAATCGTTACGGCAGCGTATGAAATATCACATCTTATAGTTACCCAGTTTGATAAACATCCCATGCGTAGTTTGAGCAAATCGGGTAAGAGAGCATCTCCTATAGCAGCCGGGGGGCGATCGGATCGGTGCAACATCTGAGGTGGGAGGTAGCGGCGCGGCCCGGCAGCCGCATGGTGGGCCGGGTTGTCAGCCAGATGCAGTTGGCGTGCGGGCTCGATGTGGTCCGCGTCGTGGAGGAGCATCTTCAACGCAAAATCCCGTTCGATCGCGCGATTTTTCTGCTGATGATCTTGCGCGGCAGCAGTTGCCTTCGCGCCTTCTGCAACGGCCTCGCCTCGACCGCGCCAACCGCCATTGACGGCATTAGCATGAACGCGGTCGCCATGTCGCTCAATCGACCGTTTGAGACGGTCCGGCGGCATGTCCACGCGTTGATCAGCGACGGGCTTTGCCAGCGTGTCGATCATGGCGTCAGCGTGCGCAGCGAGATTTTGGCGCTGCCCGCCTTCGTGACAGTGTTGCGCCTCTTGCACGACCATATGGTCAGCGTCATCGAAGATCTGGCGCACATGGGCTTTCCCTTGCCGCCAAACCATGTCGACCGTTTCTATGATCCAAACGCGACCATCGCCGCGGCAATCGATCTGATACTGGCACCGTTCGACTATATTCGGGACTCGCATGCAAGCTGGCTTGAGCTCGTGGTCGTGCATAGCGTGGCAACCGCCAGCGCGAACAAGATTACGCGCGACCCGGAACTGAGCCGCCGCTACGGCGAAGCCTACACCGCGCCCCCCCAGGATTTGCGCGAGCCGATCGCGATCACCGCGCTCGCCCGAACCTTGCGGATGAGCTATTCAACCGTGCGGCGCGAGGTTGAAAGCGCGGTCGCCGCAGGCAAGCTGGTGCGTGTCGGACACGGCGTGCTGGCCTCCGATGCGTATCTGATATCCGACGTGATTGTGCAGGCCGGAGAACGCGCCACCGCGCACTGCGCGCATGTCCTGCGGCGGCTTGGCCCCGGCGGATTTCGGTTCGATAACCCAACGCACTGCTATCTCGACGGCAAGCCGGCGTTCCTGACCTTCGACTGAGCGTTCGATCAGTTGCGCGGAGCCTGTCGGCGATAGCTGAGCGCCTCGGCAACATGGATGCGCCCGACCGTCTCGACGCCCGCCAAGTCGGCGATCGTCCGCGCGACGCGCAGGATGCGCGTATAGCCGCGTGCCGACAATCGCATCGCTTCGGATGCTTGTGCCAGCAACGTGCGCCCGGCGGCATCGGGGGTGGCGACGGCGTCGAGCAAGGCCCCATCCGCCTCAGCATTCGTGCGCACGGCGTGATCGGCATAGCGCGCCGTCTGTACCGCCCGCGCCGCCGCGACCCGCACCGCCACCTCCGCCGATCCTTCTCCCGGCGGCGGCAGCACGAGGTCGGCGGCGCTGACCGCCTGAACCTCGATATGCAGGTCGATCCGGTCGAGCAGCGGTCCCGACACCTTGGCCTGATAATCCGCCGCGCAGCGCGGTGCGCGCGAACAGGCGAGCGCGGCATCCCCCAAATGCCCGCAGCGACACGGGTTCATCGCCGCGATCAACTGCACGCGCGCCGGAAAGGTCACATGCGCATTCGCGCGCGCCACGCTGACCGTCCCCGTCTCCAGCGGCTGGCGCAGCGAATCGAGCACAGCGCGCTGAAATTCCGGCAGTTCGTCGAGGAACAATACGCCGAGATGGGCGAGGCTGACCTCGCCCGGCTTGACCTTCAACCCGCCGCCGACCAGCGCCGCCATCGACGCCGAATGATGCGGCGCGCGGTACGGCCGCGTCCGCGTCAGGCGCCCGCCGCTGAGCGTGCCCGCGACGCTCGCCACCATCGACACTTCCAGCGCCTCGCTCGCATCAAGCGGCGGCAAAATGCCCGGCAGGCACGACGCCATCAGCGATTTGCCCGCGCCCGGCGGCCCCACCATCAGCAGATTATGCCCGCCCGCCGCCGCGATTTCGAGCGCGCGCTTGGCCGTCTCTTGCCCCTTCACCTGGCGCAGGTCGGGCCCGTGCCCGACATCCTCGGCATCGCCGGGCAACGGCGCGCTCAGCAGGCCATGTCCTTTGAAATGGTTGATCAGCGACAGAATGTCGGGTGCCGCCAGCACCCCCTGCCCGGCCCAGGCCGCTTCCGACCCCTGCGCCGCCGGGCACACCAGCCCCATGCCGCGTTCCGACGCATGCAGCGCCGCCAGCAGCACCCCCGGCGACGGCGCGATTCGTGCGTCGAGCCCAAGCTCGCCCACCACGACATATTCGCTCAGCGTCTCGGCATCGACCACGCCCATCGCCCCCAGCAGCGCCAGCGCGATCGGCAAATCGAAATGCGATCCTTCCTTGGGCAGATCCGCCGGGGACAGGTTGACCACGATTCGCTTGGGCGGCAGCGCCAGCCCCATCGCCGCAATCGCCCCGCGCACGCGCTCCCGGCTTTCCGCCACCGCCTTATCGCCCAGCCCGACGACGTTGAAGGCAGGCAGCCCCGGGATCAGCTGCACCTGCACCTCGACCGCGCGCGCCTCGAGGCCGAGATACGCCACCGTCGATACGCTTGCTGCCATCTGTGATCCCCCCGGATGCCGCTGAACCATACCGCGTTTTCCGGCGGAGGGAACAGCGCCGGGCGGCGTCTTGCACAAACAAGACACTCGCCCCACATGGACAGCGATGATGACGTCGCGCAATCCGCTTGTCCGTACCGGCCTGTTTTCCAGCGGCGTGGTTCTGGTGATTCTCTCGCCGATCGTCGGCGCGATTCCCGGCCCCGGCGGCATCTTCGTGTTCGCGGCGGGCCTCGCGCTGGTGCTGCAAAACTCGCACCGCGCGAAAAAGCATTTCGTCACCGCCAAGCGCCGCTGGCCCAAGCTCGGTCATTATGCCGATATGGGTTTGCGCCGCCAAAGCGCCGCACGCCGCCGCGCGCGCGACCGTGACGCGCGCGAGGATGGCCCGCCCGCCAGCTTTCGCGCCCGCCTCGCCGAGATCCTCACCCCGCCGTCCAGCGATCGCACACGTTGACTTTCCGGCACGTCCTCGGTAAGCGCGCACCTTCAAGGCCGTCCTCGTGGCGGCCATTTTCTATTTCGACGTGCCCCGTGCAGAATTTTAGGGAATGAACGATGAAGCGGACCTTTCAGCCGAGCAATCTGGTGCGCGCACGCCGCCACGGGTTCCGCTCGCGCATGGCGACCCCGGGCGGTCGCAACGTGATTCGCGCTCGCCGCAACCGCGGCCGCAAGAAGCTCTCGGCGTAACCGTACCCGTCGGGCCTCCCGACCTACGGACGCTCACGCGCCGCGCGGATTTCCTCGCGGCGAATGCGGGCAAGCGCGCACCCATGCCGGGCTTCGTCCTGCAAGTGCGCGCCCGCGGTGATGGCGATCCCGCGATGCGGGTCGGCTACACCGTTACCAAGAAAATCGGCAACGCCGTGGTCCGCAACCGCATGAAACGGCGGTTGCGCGCCTTGGCGCGCGAACTGTTGCCCGAACAGGGCGTGCCCGGCGCGGACCATGTGCTGATCGGCCGCAACGGCGGAATCGAGCGCGATTTTGCCGCCTTGCGCGCCGAACTCGCCAAAGCATTGGCGAAGGCGGCGCGGTGAGCGACCACTCCTCTCCGTTCGTGCTGAGCCTGTCGAAGCACACCTCGCAACACGCATCGGCGCACGTGCGGCTGGGGCCCTTCGACAGGGTCAGGGCGAACGGTCATATTGGCGCTTCGCCGTGCTGACTCGCCTCCTCATCCTGCTGGTACGCGGCTGGCAAATCGGCCCCTCGGCCGTATTACCGCCATCGTGCCGCTACACCCCAAGCTGTTCCGCCTATGCAATCACCGCGCTTCGCCGCTATGGCGCAGTGAAAGGCGGGTGGTTGGCAGCCAAGCGAATCGCGCGGTGCCATCCCTGGGGCGGGTACGGACCCGATCCAGTGCCCTGATCGAACGGAAGACACCCGCGTGAAAGAAGATACCCGGAATTTCATCCTGTTCGCGGTGCTGGCCGCGATCATTTTGCTCGGCGGCAATTTCCTGTCGGCGAAATTCTTTCCGCATGCCGCCAATCCGCCCGCGACCAAGATGGTCGATGGCAAGAGCCAGGTCGTCGCCGCCCCAACCGGTGGCCCGGCGGTAACCGACGCGACGCGCCTGCGCGATCTCGAGGTCGTCCGCCGCGAAACCCCGCGCGTGGCAATCCAGACCGCCGATCTGCAAGGCTCGATCAACCTGAAGGGCGCGCGGATCGATGATCTGACGCTGACCAAATACAAGCAGACGATCGACAAGAACTCCCCGCCGATCCGCCTGCTGTCGCCGCGCGGCACCAAGGACGCCTATTTCGCGGGCTTCGGCTGGAATGGCGACGGCGTCACCGTTCCCAATGGCGATACCATCTTCACCGCCAACGGCACGACGCTGACCCCCAACACCCCGGTCACGCTCTACTGGGACAACAAGCAGGGCCAACGCTTCGCGCTGACCTTCGCGGTCGACGCCAAATACATGTTCACGGTGCGCCAGACGGTCGCCAATGCCGGCCCCGCCCCGATTTCGCTGCGCCCCTATGCGCTGGTTTCGCGCGCGGGCATCGGCACCGAGGCCGATACCTGGACCAACCATATCGGCCCGATCGGCGTGTTCGACAAAGGCGCCACCTATGACATCACCTTCGACAATCTGAAGGGCAAGGAAGCCAGCTTCCTCGGCAAGATCTGGGGCAATTCGGCCAAGGCTGGCGAGAATTTCTTCAACTCGACCGGCGGCTGGCTCGGCTTCGGCGACAAATACTTCCTCGCCGCCGTCATCCCCGATCACGGCGCGCCGGTGCGGGCGGGCTTCCACGCCGCCACCGGCGACGTGTTCCAGGGCGACTTCACGCTCGCCCCGCGCGTCGTCGCGCCCGGCAAGGCGCTCGTCTCGACCGCCAAATTCTTCGCCGGTGCCAAGGAAACCAACACGCTCGACCATTATGAGGATCGCCTCGGCATCCAGCATTTCGGCAAGGCGATCGACTGGGGCTGGTTCGAGATCGTCGAAAAGCCGATCTTCAAATATCTCGACTGGTTGTTCCGCATGATCGGCAACTTCGGTGTCGCGATCATCCTGCTCACCGTCACCATCCGCACGCTGATCTTCCCCGTCGCGCAGCGTCAGTTCGCCTCGATGGCCGCGATGAAGGCGATCCAGCCCAAGATGAAGGCGATCCAGGAGAAATACAAAGACGACAAGGCCCGCGCGCAGCAGGAAGTGATGGCGCTGTACAAGGCCGAGAAGGTCAACCCGCTCGCGGGCTGCCTGCCGACCTTGATCCAGATCCCGATCATGTATTCGCTGTACAAGGTGCTGCTGCTGACGATCGAAATGCGGCATCAGCCGTTCGTCGGCTGGATCCACGATCTGTCGGCACCCGATCCGGCGACGATCCTCAACCTGTTCGGCTATCTGCCTTACCATCTGCCGTCCTTCCTCGCGATCGGCGTGGTGCCGGTGCTGCTCGGCGTATCGATGTTCTTCCAGTTCAAGCTGAACCCGGCCCCGATGGACGAAGCGCAAAAGCAGGTCTTCGCGATCATGCCGTGGATGCTGATGTTCGTAATGGCCCCGTTCGCGGTCGGCCTGCAGGTCTACTGGATCACCTCCAACCTGTGGACCGTCGCGCAGCAGCGCCTGCTCTACGCCCGCCATCCCGGGCTGAAAGAACCGGCGGTGAAGAAGTGAGTTTCGACCCCGAAGACGTCGAAGCCGCGCGCAAGCTCTTCGCCGGCCCGATCGCGTTCCTCAAATCGGCCCCGACGATCGAGTTCCTGCCCGATGCGGTGGTGCCCGAAGTCGCCTTTGCCGGGCGCTCCAACGTCGGCAAATCGTCGCTGCTCAACGCGCTCACCGGGCGCAATGCGCTCGCGCGCACCTCGAACACGCCAGGCCGCACGCAGGAATTGAACTTCTTCGACGTCGGCAACCCGCTGGCGTTCCGCTTGGTCGACATGCCCGGCTATGGCTTTGCCAAAGCGCCCAAGGACATGGTCAAGAAGTGGCGCTTCATGGTCAATGATTTCCTGCGCGGGCGCGACGTGCTCAAGCGGGCGCTGGTGCTGATCGACGCGCGCCACGGCATCAAGGATGTCGACCGCGACATTCTGGAGATGCTCGACAAGGCGGCGGTCAGCTACCGCATGGTCATCACCAAGGCCGACAAGATCAAGGCGAGCGAACTGGCCGAGGTCACCCAGGCCACCGCCGACGAAGCGCGCAAGCGCCCGGCGGCGCACCCCGAGATTTTGGTAACGTCGAGCGAAACCGGCCTCGGCATCCCCGAACTGCGCGCAGCGGTGATCGAGGCGGTCACCAGCTAAGCGGGGTTTCGCGCCACGTTGGCGATCGCGCGCATCTGCGCTACATCAACGCCATGACTCGTCCGATGCGCCCCGCTTTGCTGCTCATCTCCGCCGTCGCGGGTTTCCCGACGGCAGGCTTCGCCCAGCAGCAACCGGCGGCACCGACCGCCCCGGCTCCCGCAACGACGCAGCCCTCCAACGACACGATCCGCCTGTCCGATAAAGAGCGCGACGCGATCCTGAACAGCAACACCGCCGAAAGCGCCGCCGCCGCGCGCGGGGAACGCCTTGGCCCCAGCAGCGGCGGCCCCGGCATTCATGGCGAAATCGGCGCGATGATCGGATCGAACGGCATGCGCGGCGTCTATGGCACCGCCGCGATCCCGCTCGGCGACAATGCCGGTGCCGTCGTTTCCTTCGAGAGCAGCCACTATAACTGGCCCCGCCGCTCGCGCTGATCGCCTGCGAAGGGGCACAACGCCTCGCCATGAAATACTTCCCCGGCGAAGGCCGGGGCCCAGCAGAGGAACGGCACAGGGCGAGCGCTAGCGCTTGATGACCTCCATCATCGATACTGGGCCCCGGCCTTCGCCGGGGAAGCGCCTTTCCGAGGAAGCGCGCCTTCCATTTCCCGCGCTCCACTCGAACGTTACAAAAAGCGGTGTCCTACACGCGGAAAGTATGAAACCCTTTCCCGGCATGCTCTTTCTCAATGTTCGCCAGCCAAAAGCCGCTCACCTCGTCGACCGACAACCACCGTTCGTCGCGCGGCGCAGAAGACGCTGCCTTACCTTCGTTACCTTCCGAGTCGCCCAACCCCGCCTCAAACCTCGATGTAGCGCGCCGCATACTCCACCGGAAAATTGACCGATCGCGCGATGAAGCAATGCGCGTGGATCCGCCCATGGATCGCATCCGCCACCGCCAGATCGCTCCCCTGGGCCAGCTCGATCCGGGGCCGCAGCACCGCCTTGACGAAGCGCCCCGTGCCATCGGGCGCGCTTTCGCCGATGCCGAGCGGATCGTCGGTATAGCCCGTCACCACCACCCCGGCGACGCTCGCCAGATGCAGATACCACAGCATATGGCAGCCCGAGAGCGTCGCCAGCAGCAAATCCTCGGGGTTGGGCAGGCCCGGATCGCCGCCGAGCAGCGGATCGTTCGAGCATTCGATCACCGGCTTGCCCGGCGTCACGATCTGCCACGTACGGTCATAGCCGCGATACTGCCGCGTCCCCTCGCCGCGATTGCCGGTCCAGGCGATCCGCGCGGTGTACTCATGCTCGGCCATCTTACCCCTCGATGATATGCGGCACGAAGCGCGCGGTGTTGCCGGTGATCGGCCCGTCCTCGCGAATACCCAGGCCAGCGGGCGCGCCATCGACGATCCACGCCCCCAGCACCGGGCGCTGCTCGCCGCTGCCGGGCAGATCGTACAGCGCCTGATAGACGAAGCCTTCCTCGCCATAATCGCCGCCCGTCTCGGCCAGCGTCGCGCCGCCTTTGACGAGCGTGACATTCGCCCCTTCGCGCGCCAGCAACGGCTTGCGCACGTAGTCGCCGGCCAGCGGCACCCGCCGCGTCTCTAGCAAATTGGGGTGCCCCGGATACAGCTCCCACAACACCGCCAGGATCGCCTTGTTGCTCCACAGCATCTTCCAGATCGGCTCGATCCACAGCGTACTGCTCAGGCTCTCGACCAGATCGCGTCCGAACGGCTCGTTCACCAGCCATTCCCACGGATAGAGGTGGAAGATCGCGTCGATCGGTGCGTTGTCGAGATCGACGAAGCGCCGCCCGGCGCTGTCCCAGCCCAGATCCTTCATCTCGATCAGCCGCGTGTCGATCCCCGCCGCGCGTGCGGTATCGGCGAGGTAAGCGGTGGTCACGCTGTCCTCGCCCGCCGAATCCGCGACATGCGCCAGATACAGCGCGCTGCTCCCCGGCGGCGGCGCGATGTCGCGCCATTTGGCGATCAGCGCGTCGTGCAGGCTGTTATACTGGTCGTGGCTTGGGAAGACCGCTTCCTTCCAGTCCCACTGGATCACCGCCGCCTCGATCAGCGAAGTCGGGGTGTCGCAATTGAACTCGAACAGCTTGGGCGGGCCGGAGCCGTCATAGCCGAGGTCGAACCGCCCGAAATTGAGCGCCGGCGGCTCGGCATTCCACGAATCGTAAATCGCATTGTGGCAGAAAGCGGGAATGCCGAAATCGCCAAGCAATTCGCGGTCGAGCACATGCTGCCCGGCCGCCAGGAACATCTCGTACAGCTCGGCACTGGCGCGCTCGATCGTCTCGATCTCGGCGAGCGTGAAGCGATAGCAGGCGCTTTCGTCCCAATAGGGCTGGCCGCCAACGCTGTGCCAGACCAGCCCAAGCTCCTCGACCCGTGCCTGCCAGTCGCGGCGCGGGCTGCAATCGGTGCGGCGCATCACTCGCCCACCCCGCCGCTACCGCCGCGTGCGCTCATCCCGAAACCGCCGCGCGACACCGTCGCCGAGGAGGCACGCGCATAGCCGACACCCGCGCGCGGCGTGGTGTAACCGCCCGCCAACGATTGGCCCATCGGCGGCACCATGCTGCCGCGCGACAGATAATACCAGGTCGCCGCCCCGACGATCGCGCCGCCACCGCCATGCCCGCCGCCACTGCGCACGCACTTGGCATCGTCGGTGCGCAAGCCCGCCGCATCGCGGCACACCGCAACGTCCGACTTGGCGACATCGGCAGACGGGCTGCACGCCCCCGCCAGCAACGCCGTCGCCACCGCGCTGGTGATCGGCAAAACCCTCGGATCGAATGTGCGCCTGGCCATAGCTCTCTCTCCCTGCGCGAGCGCTATAGAGCGGAAAACGCACCCGGAATAGCGAAACCCAGCCTTACGCCGCCTTGCCCTCGACCAGCGCCAGGAAGGGCTTGGCGAGGCCATGATACAGCCGCTCACGGCACACCACGGCACTGGCCCCATCGGCGATCAGCGCGGTCGCGAACAGCGGCAGGATCAGCCCGCGTGCCGCCGTCGCCTCCATCACGATGATCACCGCGGTCAGCGGCGCGCGCACTACGCCCACGAAATAGGCCGTCATGCCCAGCAGCACCACCGCCCCTGCCGGCTGGTTATGGAACAGCCCGGTCAGCAAATTGCCGAACCCCGCCCCCACCGCGAGCGACGGCGCGAAGATCCCGCCCGGCGCGCCGCTCAGCGTCGTCGCCAGCGCGGCGAGAAACTTGGCCGGGCCAAACCAGTCCGACTGGCCATGCCCTTCGACCAGCAACCGCGTCGCGCCATAGCCCGTGCCCCAGGTCGCGCCGCCCGTCGCAATGCCGAGCACCGCCACCGTCAGCCCGCATCCGGCCGCGAACAGGATCGGATGCGCCCGCGCCGCCGCGATCGGCCGCCAGCGCGCGCCCGCAAAGCCCAGCACCAGCCGCGAAAACAGCCCGCCCGCAGCGCCGCCCAGCACGCCCGCCACCGGCGTGATCATCAGCACCGCCGACACGCCCAGCGTCTCGCGCATCGCGCCGAAATAGACATAGTCCCCGGCAATGCCGAGGCTGACCAGCCCCGCGATCATCACCGCGCCCATCACCAGCACCGCGACACGCTGCTCATAAGCCGCCGCCAGTTCCTCGATCGCAAAGGCGACCCCGGCCAGCGGCGTGTTGAACGCCGCCGCCACGCCCGCCGCGCCGCCCGCGATCAGCACGCCCGACGTGATCGGCACGCGCAGATAGCGATGCACCTTGACCATGATCGCCGCGCTGATCTGCACCGTCGGCCCCTCGCGCCCGACCGAGGCTCCGCCGAGCAGCATCATCACCGTCAGCACGAATTTGACGCTCGCCGTCCACAGCGACACCAGCGCATTGCTCGGCGGCGTATCCGGCGCGCGGCTGGCGGCGATCACCTGCGGGATGCCCGATCCGCGTGCATAAGGCGCGCTCCGCCGCGTCACCCACACCACCGCAGTGAACAGCGCCGGGGTCAGCAGCAACGGTGCATAAGGCCAATGCGCGATCAGCGCTGCAAAAGCCCCCTGCGCGCGATCGCTGATCGCGGCGAAGGCGAGTGCCACCAGCCCCAGCAGCACCGCGCCGATCCCGGTCGCCAACCGCCCTCGCGCCCGCTGCAATTCCACCCCGGCATGGCGCACACCGCGCCGCCGCCACACGATCGAAATCAGCCGGAGGAGATAAGGCGCGCTGCGGTTCATGCCGTCGCCCATGCGCGATCACCTTGCATGATGCTACCCCGTATCGGCGGTATCGCATATCGTGCGATACCACCGATGCGGGGCCATTATGGTCTTAGGCCGGACTTAGTGACGAACCCAACCTCCCGGTTCTACGGTGGCACCAGTCACCGTCGGACGCGCTTTGCCGTTGCTGCGCGCAGGCTGCGGCACCACGCGTTTCGCGGATGTCTCGACCTTGAACTGCGACGCTTGCTCGCTCAACGACACCACTTCGGTCGACAGGTTGCGCGCGGCGGCAGAAGTTTCCTCCACCATCGCCGCATTCTGTTGAGTCGAACGGTCCATTTCGTTGATCGCCGCGCTGATCTCTGTGATCGCCGCCGATTGCGCCTGACTGTCGGATGCCATCGAGCCGAGCAACTGATGCACCGCATCGACATCGCCAGCGATGTTGGCCAGCGCCACATCGACCCGTTCGACCGCCTTCACCGCCGTCACGATCTCGGTTTGCGTCACGGTCAGCTGATCACGCGCGCGCTTCGCTTCCTCCTCGGCGCGCATGGCGAGCGCACTCACCAGATCGGCAACGACGGCGAAACCCCGGCCTGCATCGCCGGCGCGCCCGGCCTCAACCGCCGCGTTCATCGCCAGCACACGCGTCTGGAAAGCGATCTTGTCGAGCCCTTCGATGACACTGTCGATCCCTTCCGCGCTGTGGCTTACCCGGCCCATCGCTTGCACCGCCTCGTCCGCAGTTTCGCGGCCGCCGCCGACCGTCGCAATCGCCTGGTCGGCACGCGCGACCGTCTGCCCGGACGCGACCGCCGTCGCCTTGAGACGATTGTCCATCTGGGCAATCGCCGCCGACGTCTGCTCCAGGCTTGCCGCATTGCTTTCGGTGCGCCGTGCCAGATCTTCCGATGCCTGCGCGATCTCGCCCGATCCGGTCAGGATGCCCGCCGTGCTTTCTCCGACCGCGCCGATTAACTGGCGCAGATTCAACAAGGCTGCATTGAAGTTGTTCTTCAGCTCGTCAAATTCCGGGGCGAACGTGGTGGTGATGTCGACCGTCAAATCGCCGCGCGACAAACCTCCAAGGTTGGTCAATAGCGTGTCGACGACCAGAAGCGATTTCGCTTGCTCCTCTGCACGCCGCGTGATGCTGGTTTTGAGATCGCCCTGCATCTTCCGCAAGGATTCGGCCAGGGTGCCAACCTCATCAACCTGTTGGATGTGCAGCGTTTGATCGAGCTGTTCGCGCGCGATGCCATCGGCAAACTCGGCGCATTCACCGATCGGGCGGGCAATGCGCGCAGCGGCTATGGAAATCGCGAAGATCGCAGCGACCGCCACACCAAGGCCAAGCACAAGCTGCCAGACGACCCCCGAGATCGCACGCGAACCGAGCGTAGCGCTCAGCGTGTCGGCCTGCGCCATAACCAGAGCGCGTGGCACCGAGATGACCACTGACCACGGGGTCGTGCTGCGCCCGAGATGGATTGGCGAATATACGTCGATATTGGCCTCCTTCGCGTCGTCGAGCACCTTGGCCTCGCCCGACCGCACGATCCCTTCCAGTTGCGACCAACGCGGATCGACCGACGCAGCCGACTTTCCGATCGAGGTCGGATCGGCGCTGTTGGCGGCGATCAGGCCGGTGTCGCTGACAATCAGCACGATGCCCTTGCCCGAAAACAGCGAGCCATTGGTTTTGATCGCCAATTTCTGCAGAAAATCGAGATCGTAATCCGCACCGGCAACGCCCACGAACTTGCCGCCAACCGAGATCGGCACCGACATCGTCGCCAGAAATACGCGTTTGCCCTGCACCGTATAGGGCAACGGGCCAAGGATGCTTTCCTGATTGTTGGTGCGCGGCCCGAGATACCAGCCGCCTTTGACCAGCCCGTTGGGATGGCGTTCGGCACTGTTATATTCGACCAGCGGCTGGATCGCGACGCTGCCATTGGCCGCGCGCGTCCAATAGGGCAGATAGCGTCCGCTATCGTCCGATCCCTTGGCGCGATTGTTGACGAAGGCGGCGTCCGCGCCGTCGATCGCATTTGGCTCCCATGCCGAATAGGTGCCGTTAAAGCCGGGGTTTTGTTCCAGAACCCGCCGCATGATCGCGTTAAACTGGTCGCGTCGCGCGCCGCTCGGCGTGCTATTGACCAAAACCGAGAAAGACTGGGCGGTCGTGCGTGCCGCATCGAACGCGACATCCAACGCACCTTTCACCGTGTCCGCTTCGACCGCCGCACGATTTTGCAGCGTATTCTTGGCTTGGCCACTAACGATCCCACCCACTTCGCTGCCAACAAACAGATGAGAGGTAAGGGCGAATACAGCGCTGAGAATTACAAGAATTGTTACCGTTGCTCCCAAACATATACCGGCAATTACTGCGATCTTTCGCTGCAAAGATCGAATAGAATCGAGGCGTTTCATTAAGTTCATTGCATCATCCAATTTGCAGCGAGTTACCGCCAAGCGATAGGAGACGCGTCACGACAAAGCGAAACGTCAGTTATATCATAGGAAATTCGACAGAAAATCTCTGATTCTCCATAACAATCTTCGAACACTCTCTCCGAATTTCACCGGAATGCGGGCCCGCGCGGCCGGGAAGCTCGGTACCGCCATCGTTCGGCATGCGGTCGCGATGTTGCACCCCGCGCGGCGCTCGCTTAGGCAGGGCTCCATGAAACTCATCATCGGCAACAAGGCCTATTCCTCCTGGTCGCTGCGCGGCTGGCTTGCGTGCAAGCAATCGGGGCTGCTGTTCGAAGAGGCGGTCGTGCCGCTGTACGATGCCGAATGGGACAAGCGCCGCGAGGGCGACGAATTCGCGCCCTCCTCGGGCAAGGTGCCGATCCTGTGGGACGGCGATGCGGTGGTGTGGGACAGCCTCGCCATCGTCGAATATCTGGCCGAAAAGACCAGCCGCGACCTGTTCTGGCCGGAGGACGCCGCCGCGCGCGCGATGGCGCGGTCGATGGCGGCGGAAATGCACTCCAGCTTCACCGCCTTGCGCCGCAAGCACAGCATGAACGTCCGGCAGATATTCCCGCCGCAACGCCCGGATGAGGACGTTCTGGCCGATCTCGGGCGGATCATGGAGCTATGGGCGCAGGCGCGCGCGCGCTTCGGCGGCGACGGCGATTTCCTGTTCGGCGCGTTCGGCGCGGCGGACATCATGTATGCGCCCGTCGTGACCCGCATCGTTACCTATTCGCTCCCGGTCGCACGCTTTGCCACGCCCTATATGGACGCGGTGCTGCATCACCCCTTTATGCAGGACTGGATCGCCTCGGCGCAGGAAGAGGAATGGGTGATCGAGCAGTTCGAACAGCCCGCCACCAAGGCCTGAACGTCAGCGCACGCGCGTCGTCGCATAAGGCGTGCCGTCCTTATGTTCATACCCATCGGCAGTGAAGCGCATGTCGATATCGGGATAGTCCCCGCCGAGCCGCCGCTCGCCCGCGCCGATCGCGACGAACACACAGTCGCTGTCGGTGCGGTTCTGCAAATGGTGCCCGTCGCGCACCCCCGCCGGGAAGGTCGCGATGTCGCCGGCGCGCAGCAGCGTCTCGCCGCCATCCTCGACCAGCACTGCCTCGCCCGACAGCATCACCACCATCTCGTCCTCGTCATCATGCCAGTGGCGCTGCGACGACCAGGCACCGGGTTTGAGCGTAACATGACTCGCCCCGAAGCTTTTCAACCCAGCCACCGGTGCCAGCCGACGATACCAGCGCTCTGCCACCGGCGCATCAAACGGTGGCGGATAGCCGGTCGCGTTGGTTTGCGGGATTGTGTCGAGATCGAGCTTGGGCAATGTCGCCTCCCATGAAGGATAGTCTTTTGCCCGATCCGCTCGACCTCGCCAAGGCGCTGCTCGCTTGCGAAAGCATCACGCCCGCCCAGGGAGCGGTGTTCGATGTGCTGGAGGCAGCGCTGCTGCCGCTCGGTTTCACAGTCGACCGCTTCATCGCGGGGTCCGTACCCGATGGCCCGGTCGAAAACCTGCTGGCAACGCGCGGCGGAGAGGGCACGCACCTCGCCTTTGCCGGGCATCTCGATGTCGTGCCGCCGGGCGAGGGCTGGGCCAGCGGGGCGTTCGTGCCGGAGGTGCACGGTGGCCTGCTCTACGGGCGCGGCGCGGTCGACATGAAGGGCGCGATCGCGGCGTTCGTCGCCGCCATCCCGCCCGAACCGAGCATCCCGCTCAGCCTCATCATCACCGGCGACGAGGAAGGGCCTGCCATTTTCGGCACCCGCGCGCTGATCGAGCGGATGGCGGAAACGAGCGTGCGGCCCGATGTGTGTCTGGTCGGCGAGCCCACGTCCGCCGCGCGGCTGGGCGACACCGTCAAGATCGGGCGGCGCGGGTCGGTCAACATCTGGATCGGGGTGCCGGGCAAGCAAGGCCATGTCGCCTACCCCCACCTTGCCGACAATCCGATCCCGCGGCTGGTCGCGATGCTGGCCGAAATCGATGCGATCGGGCTCGATCACGGCAATGCCTGGTTTCAGGCATCCAATATCGAGGTGACCGACATCACCGTCGGCAACCCCGCCACCAACGTCATCCCGGCGCGGGCCGAGGCCCGGCTCAGCATCCGCTTCAATGACGAACAACGCGGGACCGATCTCGCCGACCGGATCGAAGCGATCGTCAAGCGCCACGATCCCGCCGCCACGATGGTCGCGCGCATTTCGGGCGAGGCGTTTCTCACCGCGCCCGGCCCCTTCTCCGATCTGATCGGCGATGCGATCGCCGCGCAGACCGGCAGTCGTCCCGAGCTTTCCACCACAGGCGGCACCTCCGACGCGCGCTTCCTGTCGGCGCTGTGCCCGACGGTGGAATTCGGCCTGATCAACGCGACGATGCACAAGCTGGACGAAGCGGTGGCGTTGGATGACTTGGTCGCACTGACCCAAATCTACCGCGACATTATCGTGCGCGTCGCTGCCCTGTAACCGATTCAAACGACTCAAGATTCCCCGCGACTCGTGGTGACTCCTCGGTTTGTGTGGACGCGAGTCCCCGGAATGGGTAAGCTCGGGCTTAACCATAACGGCACGCAGGCATGGCGATCGACCCCTGGTTTCCCATTGCAATCCTCTGCAGCCTGGCGGGATACGGATCGTATCTCGCCGGGCTGCGGCGGCAATTGGTGCAACCCAATCGCGCCTCCTGGCTGATCTGGACGGCGGCGACCGCGGTCGAGGCCGCCACCTATGCCGCGGTCAACCCCGCCGCGCTGCAAGGCTGGGTGTTCGCGCTCTCCACCCTCGCGTGCCTGGTGGTAACGATCGGAATCTGGCGGCGCTCGACCTGGAGTGCGCCGTCGCGCGGCGAAGTGGCCTGCACCGCCGCCTGCCTCGCCGCGTTGGTGGTGTGGATTGTCGCGCGCGATGCCTTTTGGGCGCACATGCTGGTGGTTGCCGCCGTGCCCGTCAGCTTCTGGCCGACCTGGCAGAGCGTTGCGGAAGACCGCACGCGTGAACGGTCGCCCGCCTGGGGGCTGTGGACGATCGGCGATCTCGCGACCTTGCTGGTCGCCACGCGCCACGGCGACCAACATGCCGGGGAATATGTCTATATCCTGGTCGAATTGCTGTGCCATGCCAGCGTGTGGTTCATGGTCGGGCTGGCGACGATCAACCCGCTGCGCTCGCTCGGTTTTCGCAACGGACGTTTCTACGTGCTGGACGCGTATGCCCCCACCGCCAATCTGTTCGCGGTTGGCGAGACGCATCTGGGCAAAGCGGTCTATGCCGCGCAGGGGTTTGCCGAGGGCGACGAGATCATCCGCTTCACTGGTCGCCGCTTCCGCGCCGACCGCGTGCCGAGCCTGATGCGCGGATCGAGCGACCGCTTCGTCCAGGTCACGCCCGAACATTATATGGGGCCATCGGGCCGCATCGACGATCTTATCAACCATAGCTGTGCGCCCAATGCCGGTCTGCGCTTTGGCGGCAATAGCGTGGTATTGGTCGCCATTCGCAACATCGCGCCGGGCGAGGAAATCGCCTGGGATTATTCGACCACGCTGGCGGAATCGAACTGGCACATGATCTGCCAGTGCCGCAGCCCGGAATGCCGCCGCGTGATCGGCAATTTCTCGACATTGTCGCCCGAGCGGCAGGAATGGTTCCGCGCGCGCAACCTGGTCGCCCCCTATTTGCGGCGCAAAGACGAGATTGCGCTGCCGCGCGAGCGCGCCGCCTAAGCCCCCGCCAACATCGCGCGAATCCGCGCGGCGAGCGTGTCCATCGCGAACGGCTTGGCGATCAACGCCATGCCCGGTTCGAGCGGACCATCCCCGACCACCGCATTTTCGGCAAAGCCCGTGATGAACAGCACCGGGAGGTCCGGGCGGTGCGTGCGGGCAGCATCGGCGACCTGTCGCCCATTCATGCCGCCGGGCAAGCCGACATCGGTGATGAGCAAGTCGATCCGCGCGCGCGATTCCAGCACCTTCAGTGCCTGCTCGCCGGTTTCGGTCTCGATCGCCAAATACCCAAGTTCGCCGAGCAACTCCATGACGAGCATCCGCACGGTAGGCTCATCATCCACCACCAGCACCGTTTCGCCCGCACCGGCCGGGATCGCGGTCCCTGCCCCGGCTGCGGTCAGGTCGGCAGCCTCGCCGATATGGCGCGGCAATAGCAGCGTCATCGTCGTACCTCGGTCGCGCGCCGAATCGATCTGCACATGCCCGCCCGATTGGCGCACAAAGCCATAGATCATTGACAGACCAAGCCCCGTACCCTGCCCCATCGGCTTGGTCGTAAAGAACGGATCGAAGGCGCGCGCGACCACCTCCTGGCTCATGCCCGTGCCCGTATCGGCGACGCTGAGCGAGAGATAGGGGCCTGGCGGCACGTCGCGCTCGCCCGCCGCTGTCGCATCCAGCACGACATTGTGCGTGGTGATCGTCACCGTGCCGCCATCGGGCATGGCATCGCGCGCGTTGATGCACAGGTTGAGCAAGGCGTTCTCAAGCTGGTTCGCGTCCGCCAGGATCGGCCAGCTATCGGCTCCCGTCGAAACGTCGAGCGCGATGCTCGGGCCCAGCGTCCCGCGCACCAGATCTTCCATCCCCGCAATCAGCTTCGCCACATCGGTCGGGCGGGGATCGAGCGGTTGGCGGCGCGAGAAAGCGAGCAAGCGGTGCGTCAGCGCAGCCGCGCGCGCGGCACCGGATTGCGCCGCACCGATATAGCGCGGCAGATCGTCCATCCGCCCCTGGTTCAGACGAAGCTGCATCAGTTCCAGCGCGCCCGAAATGCCGGTCAGCAGATTGTTGAAATCGTGCGCCAGGCCGCCGGTCAATTGCCCGACCGCCTCCATCTTCTGCGATTGCCGCAGCCGCTCCTCCAGCTCGCGCTGGCGTGTGACATCGACCCCGACCCCGACCACCTTGCCCGGCTTGCCGCCGGGATCGCGCAGCACATGGTTGCGCGCCATGATCCAGCGCACACTGCCGTCGGGCAATTGCAGCCGATATTCATTGGCACCATCGCCTCCGGTCGCGCGGACATGCGCGATCGTGGCCTGCATGCTGGGCAAATCGTCCGGGTGGATACGCCCCATCACGTCCGCCAGCGTAACGCCGCGTGCCACATGCTCCGGGCTGAAGCCGTAAAGCGCGGCAAACTCGCTATCGCTCTCGAAGCGATCGTTCGCGAGATCATAGGTCCACACCCCGACCCCATCCATCGCCTGTAACACCATCCGCGTGCGCGTTTCGGCCGCGAGCAACTCCTGATGCTGGCGTCGCTCCTCGGTAATGTCGCGGGCGTTGGAGTAGAGTCGGTCGCCGAACAGCGTGGTTTGCCAGGCAAAGGTGCGATAGTCGCCGGCCTGCGTCCGCAGGCGCTTTTCGAGCCGGTGGGTTCTGCCGGTTGCGGCGATCCGCGCGATCTCGGCGGCACTGCCCCCTGTGTCTTCGGGATGGCGCAACCATTGCGAATCGCGGCCCAATATGTGTTCGGCGGACCACCCCAGCGCGCGTTCCCAAGCCGGGTTTACCGCCAACCATCGCCCATCGCGCGTGGCGATCCCCAGCAAATCCTCGCTCACCTCCCACAGCCGGTCGCGCTCGGCCGTCCGCGCGGCGACTTCGCCTGCCAGATTGGCGTTCAAAGCCCGCAATTGCTCGACCGCTCGCACGCGCGCGACCGCATCCCAGCTGAGTTCCGCAACTTCCTCGATCAACGCGATCTCGTTGCGGGTCCAATCGCGGGGCTCGGCATGGCTGAGGTAGAAGCCCCCCTGCCATTCGCCTCCGCGCAGCAACGGCACCGTGACCCCGGCTTTGCTGCCGACCAGGGCCAGCGCATCGGCAGGCGGCGCATCGCGATGATTCGGCGTGCAGAAACTGATCGTCTCGCCTGTCCGCATGGCAGCATCCCAGCGCGCGCCAAAAACGGCAGCCGGGATCGGCCGAGTAAGCGGCGACAATGCTCCGCCAACCCAACCCGCCCGATATTGAACGATGTGATCCGGGGTGACATCGAAGAAGCCCGTCCGATCGACCCCCAGATAGCGGCCCAACGCTTCCGCAGTCAGGTGCATGACGTCGTCGGAATCGCGTTCGACCCGCTGCCGTTCGACCAGGTCCAGTACGAAATCCCGCTCGGTTTTCGCCGCGATCAAGGCGCGTTCGTTCAGCACCTGGGCGGTCACCTCCAGCCCCTGGTTGAGGATGCCGTGGGCGACCCCGTCCTCGTCCAGAATCGGCGAACTGTTATAGCTCCAGAAGGTCTCGGTCGGCACACCGCCGCGCACCATCATCAGCCGCTGCGCGACATGCGAGATCCCCTCCGCCGCCGCCAACGTCTCACGGAACTGCGCTCCGAGCACCGGCCAGACATCGGGACGCGCCTCCGCTGCGGGACGGCCCAGCGCCCACGGATGGTTGTCCGCCAACACCGTCCACGCATCGTTGTAGAGCAGCCGAAAGTCCGGGCCCCAGTAGATCGCGGTTGGAAAACTGGAACGCAGGCACAGCCCGACGCTGAGCTTCAAGGCAGCCGGCCAATCCTGCGGGGGCCCGAGCGGGTGCGAGGCCCAGTCGAAATCCCGCAGCAACGCGCCGACCGCGCCGCCGCCGTCGAGGAAGCGCACGCCTGCCCTGCTGCTCGCCGGGTCGGTTTTCGGGTTCTCGGGTGCCATAGCTTTGGTCTCGAACGCTGGCTTTAGCCGGACAGTGCGACGATGGGCGCCAACCCAACCGTGCGGACCCGCATCAACCCTGTCAACATACTACCGTTTTAGCGCAACTGGCGCGAAACGCGGGCGTACGATAAGAAGTTTCATTCGATACCAAATTAAGGCCAAACTTCAGATGCCGCTTCACGACCTCGCGCATTATGGCCTGTCTGCCGACCGTGGGTTCCTGTCCCCTTACGAAATTGAGGAGATCGTCTTGCCTGGAGGCTTCGCGCCGGTCGAAGCGGCGGCCGCCAAATTGTCGGGGCTGGTGACCACCGGTCGTATCCGCCACTGGCTCGATGCCCTGCCCATGCCCGACAGCGATGCCTTCCTCGCCACCGCCAGCGACGCCGAAATCGGTCGCGCGATGCTGCGCTATTCGTTTCTCGTTCAGGCCTATGTGTGGGGCGAGCCGACGCCGCTTACGCGGCTTCCCGCCAATCTCGCGGTACCGTTTGTCGCGCTCGCGGATCGCATCGGCTTCCCGCCGGTGATGAACTATGCCGGCTATGTGCTCGACAATTGGTACAGGCTCGACAAAAGCGGCCCGATCGCGCTCGATAACCTGGTGATGGACCAGCATTTCGCGGGCGGTCAGGACGAAAACGGGTTTGTGCTGATGCATGTCGTGATCGAGGCGCAGGCCGGCCGCGCGCTCGATCTGGCGGTCAAACTGGTGCGCGCCAGCGATGGCGGCGATGCGGCGACGGTCGAAGCGCTGTTGGCGCAAATGCACCGCGTTTGGGACGCGATCAACGCGACCTTCGATCGCATGGCCGAACAGTGCGACCCCTATATCTATTTCAATCGCATCCGCCCCTATCTCAACGGGTGGAAGAACAATCCCGCTATGCCCGACGGGCTGATTTATGACGGCGTTGCCCGCTTCGAGGGCAAGCCGCAGGCGCTACGCGGGCAAACCGGATCGCAAAGCTCGATCGTGCCGACGATGGATGCGCTCTTTCAAGTCGTCCATTCCGGCGATGAACTGCGCGATTTGCTGATCGAGCTTCATCAATATCGCCCGCGCCTGCACCGCGCCTTTATCGAGGATCTGCAGGCCTCAAGCCGCCTGCGCAGCTTTGCGGTGACGCAGTCGCCGTCGCTGAAAGCGGCGTTCAACGCCTGTGTCGAGCAAGTCGCGCGCTTCCGCAGCCGCCACCTCGAATATGCCGCCGCTTATATCAACAAGCAGGCGAGCAACGCTGCGGGCAACGATCCCGAGCTCGGCACTGGCGGCACGCCCTTCATGAAATATCTGAAGAAACACCGCGACGAAAACCGCGCGCAGGTGATTTGACCGAGCGCGCGACCGCCTACAGCGCGCCCAGATCGATTTCTGCAAAACGGTCGAGCGCCGCGTCTGCGGGGGGCATCGGATATTTCAGGCCGGTCGCGCAATTGAACAATACGACCCGCTCATCCTCATCGACCTCGCCCGTGCGCAGCGCCTCGCGATAGGCGGCGAGTGTCGCGCCGCCTTCCGGGCATAGCAACAGGCCATCTTTCCGGGCGCAGTCATCGACCGCCTTCAGGATCGCGGGGTCGCCCACGCCCAGCGCTTTGCCGCCGCTCTCGCGCACCGCACGCAAGATCAGGAAATCGCCGACCGCCTTGGGCACGCGAATCCCCGCAGCAACGGTCGCGGCATCCTCCCAGCGTTCGGCATGCTCCTCGCCCGCCTCGAACGCGCGGACGATCGGCGCGCAGCCACTCGCCTGCACCGCATACATGCGCGGCCGCTCGGGGCCGATCCAGCCGAGCTGTTCCAACTCATCGAACGCCTTCCACATGCCGATGAGCCCGGTCCCGCCGCCGGTGGGATAGAAGATGGCATCGGGCAGCTTCCAGTCGAACTGCGCCGCCAGTTCCAGTCCCATCGTCTTCTTGCCCTCGACCCGGTAGGGCTCTCTCAGCGTCGAGAGATCGAACCAGCGCCCTTCCGCTGCGCCGCGCGCGACGATCGCACCGCAATCGTCGATCAAGCCATTGACGCGGTGGACGCGCGCGCCCTGTTGCGCGATTTCGCGCACATTGATCTCGGGCGTGTCGTCGGGACAGAGCACGATCGTCTCGATCCCGCAGCGCGTGGCATAGGCCGCCAGCGCCGCCCCGGCATTGCCGTTGGTCGGCATGGCGATGCGGGTGACGCCAAGCGCCTTGGCCATCGCCACCGCCATCACCAGCCCGCGCGCCTTGAACGATCCGGTCGGCAAGCGCCCTTCGTCCTTGACCAGCACATTGGGGCTGCCCGCCGAACGCGGGATCGCGATCAGTGGCGTCTCGATCTCGCCCAGGCTGACGATATCGCGCGTATGCCGCACCGGCAGCACTTCGCGCCAGCGCCACAAATCGGTTGGGCGCGCCGCGATCATCGCCTTGGGAATCGCCGCCTTCACCGCAGCCAGATCATAACGCACCAACAACGGCCGCCCGACGCGCGACAGGCCATGAAGCTGATCGGCTTCATAGCGCTCGCCCGTCATCGAACATTCGAGATGCGTGACGAACGTCGCCCGATCGGCGGTGAGGTTGGCGTTAATGTGACTCACCACGTGCCGCCTGCCTCCTCGATCGCTTTCAGCAAGGCGCGCTTGCTCTCGGTGCGGCGGTTGCCGGAATTGCGGGGCATTTCGGGATAGCCCGCCGCAGCGCGACGACGCTCGATCTCCGCGACGAACGCCTCAAGCGGTATCGGTTGGGATGTCTTCAACACCGAGGTCGCCACCAGTTTCTTCCCTAATCCGTCGATCCAAATAGGTCACATCAACATCTTTGTGAAGCGATGCCAAAACCCTCGCCTGCTGTAACATCTCCGGCGCACTCCCGGAGTGGAACTGCCCCATCCGGTCGGCGATCGTATCCTCTATCGAAAGGATCGCCGCGATTCCATCTTCGCCAAGGTCAATCAGAACCAACCGTTCTCGGTCTGCCATTCCATCCAACAGCGTTGACGAAACAACCTCAAATCCCAGCTTAAAATCCTGATGGATCCATCCTCGTGTCGCCATGCCTTTGCCAGCAGGCTTGGTGAATCCAAGCGCCACTAACTCGCGCTCGAAGGCATCTTGTCTTGGCGTCGAAATATCGAAATCGCCCGTCGCGATCAGATTGTTCGAGAACAACTCAACCGCAGCGCCGCCAACCAGCACCGGGGGATCGTAACCCTTTGCCCGAAAGCCAAGACCCACGCGCCCGAAAAACCGCAAAGCTCTTTCGAAGTCGGGCCGAAGGGACATCATGCAATGATCCCTCGACCCAACACGATCACCCCGCCTTCGCCACGCCCACCAAAGCCGGCCGCAGCAGACGGTCCTTGATCATATAGCCCGACTGCATTTCCTGCACGACCGTGCCGACCGGCTGGTCGCTCGGCACTTCAAACATCGCCTGATGGAAATTGGGGTCGAGCTTCTCGCCGATCGTCGTCATCTTCTTGATGCCGTGGCGCTGGAACACCGCTTCCAGTTCGCGACCCGTTGCATCCAGCCCAGCGACCAGGCCCTTCAGCTTCTCGTCCTCGCGCAGTTCGGCGGGAATTGCGTCCAGGCCACGCGCGAGGTTGTCGGCGACCGACAGCAAATCGCGCGCGAACGCCGTCGCGGCGTAAGCGCGCGCGTCGGCGGCTTCCTTCTCGGCCCGGCGGCGCACATTCTGCGCTTCGGCATGGGCGTACAGGACTTGCGACTTGGCGTCGGCAAGGTCGGCTTCCAGCTTCGCGACCCGCTCCTTCGCGTAATCCTGTTCGGCCACTTCGGGCGCATCGGTCGCGGTTTCGGCGCGCAATTCGCTGGTCAGGTTGATCTTTTCGTCTTCGATCATGTCGTCACACTATCCAATTAGCCCATGAGCCGCGCGAGTGTCGCGGCCGTATAATCCACCATGGGCACGACGCGCGCATAGTTCAACCGTGTCGGCCCAATCACCCCAACAACGCCGACCACGCGACCATCAAGACCACGGAACGGCTTGGTGATGACAGACGACCCTGAAAGCGAGAATAACTTGTTCTCGGCACCAATGAAGATGCGCGTCGCATCGCCCGCGCTCGCGCTGTCAAGCAGCCGCGCGATTTCCTGCTTGCCCTCGAGATCGTCGAGCAACTCGCGCACGCGCTCCAGATCCGCGGCGGCGGTATCGTCGATCAGCCGCGCCTGACCGCGCACGATCAGCACCGGGCGGCGATCGGCATCCTCGCTCCAAATGGCGAGACCACGCTCGATCAAGGTGCGCGCGGTGCCGTCCAGCGCGGCGCGTTCGTCCGCCATCTCGCGCTCGAGCTTGGCGCGTGCTTCCACCAGCGTAAGACCGCCGAGCATCGCGCTCATATAATTGCCCGCCTCGATCAAAGCGGAAGGCGGCAGCCCGAGCGGGATATCGATCACGCGGTTTTCGACCGATCCATCATCGCCGACCAGCACTGCCAGCGCCTTGTCCGCCGAAAGCGTGACGAAGCTCATTTGCCGCAACACCAGGTCACGCTTGGCCACCATCACCATGCCCGCACACGCCGACAGGCCCGACAGCGCCGCAGTGGTCGCCGCGATCGCCTGTTCGACCGGTCCGGCCTGCTCGATCTGGCGCTCGATCGCGGCGCGTTCTTCGGCCGAGGGTTCGAGGGCCTGCATCATCCCGTCCACGAACAAACGCAGCCCGCTATCGGTCGGCATCCGCCCGGCGCTGGTGTGCGGGGCCGCGAGCAGCCCCAACTCTTCAAGATCCTGCATCACATTGCGGATCGACGCGGGCGACAAATTAAGCCCTGACAGCTGCGCGATCGTGCGCGACCCGATCGGCGCGCCGGTGGCGAGATAGCTGTCCACCACCACGCGAAACACGTCCCGCGCGCGGTCGTTGAGTTCGGTGATCGAGGCTGAGGTCATGCCCGCTATATGGGGCCAACCTGCCTTTCGCTCAACTGGCCCCAAATCAGAACGGTTCGTCGAGGCTGATCGAGATCAGTACTTTTTCGGGGAACCAGATCGCGCCCCCGGCGCGTTATTGGCACACGCCATCAGGAGAGATCAATGTCCGACGTCAATACTGACGACGCACCCCTTTCTGCGTCGAAACACACCGCGGCCGCAATCGATACGGCAACCGAATCCCTCATCGAAAAGCGCGGCGATACTATGGTCGGACGCGCCGTGACCATCAATCGGCCCCGCGCCGAGCTGTTCGCCTATTTCCGTGACTTCACGAACCTTGCGCATTTCATGGAGAATGTCGAACGGATCGACGTGATCGACGCCAAGCGCTCGCATTGGGTGGTCAAGGCACCCGGCGGCCGCACGGTCGAATGGGATGCGCTCATCACTGATGAAGTGGAGGGCGAATATCTGGCTTGGGCGTCGCAGCCGGGCGCGGACGTCGCCAATAGCGGGCGCATCGATTTTCGCGATGCCGGTGCCCGCGGCACCGTGGTCACCGCCACCCTGCTCTACGATCCGCCTTATGGCGTGGTCGGCAGGCTGATCGCCAAGCTGTTCCAGCGCGAACCCGCGATCCAGGCGCGGCGCGACCTGCGCCGCTTCAAACAACTGATGGAAACCGGCGAGGTCGCCACCGCGGCGCGAACCCGCAAGCAATTTGAAGAGGAAATGGCCTGATGCGCGCACTCACCTGGCACGGTCGCCACGACGTCCGCGTCGATACCGTCGACGACCCCGAAATTCTCAACCCGCGCGACGCGATCATCAAGATCACCGCCACCGCCATCTGCGGCTCCGACCTGCATCTTTATGACGGCTATATCCCGACGATGCAGGCAGGCGACATTCTCGGCCATGAATTCATGGGCGAGGTCGTCGAAACCGGCTCGGGATCCACGCTGAAGAAGGGCCAGAAGGTCGTCGTCCCGTTCACCATCGCCTGTGGCAGCTGTTATCATTGCGGCAAGCACCAATATTCGGCGTGCGACAACGGCTTGCCCGCCGACAATCAGGACATCGCGCAGACGCTGTATGGCCAGCCGATGTCGGGCCTGTTCGGCTATAGCCACATGACTGGCGGCTATGCCGGCGGCCAGGCGGAATATGTCCGCGTGCCGTTCAGCGACGTCGGCCCGATCGTCATTCCCGAGGGCATTGACGATGAGAAGGTGCTGTTCCTGTCCGACATCCTGCCGACCGGATGGATGGCGGCCGAAAATGCCGATATCGAACCCGGCGACACCGTCGCGGTGTGGGGCTGCGGCCCGGTCGGGCTGTTCGCGGTGCAATCGGCCTTCCTGATGGGGGCCGAGCGCGTCATCGCCATCGACCATTTCCCGCACCGGCTGGAACTGGCCAAAAAGTTCGGCGCGGAGACGATCAATTTTGAGGATTCGGCGGTCTATGAGGCGCTGATGGAGATGACCGGCGGGATCGGTCCCGATGCGGTGATCGACAGCGTCGGGCTGGAGGCACACGGCTTCTTCGTCGACAATGTCATCGACCAGATCAAGAAGTCGACCTTCCTAGGCACCGATCGCACCCATTCCATCCGCCAGGCGATCTTCGCCTGTCGCAAGGGCGGCCGCGTCTCGATGCCCGCCGTTTATGGCGGCTTCGTCGACAAGTTTCCGCTGGGCGCGTTCATGGAAAAGGGTCTCACGCTAAAGACCGGCCAGACCCATGTGCAGCATTATCTGCCCGGGCTGCTGGCGGCGATCCTCGAAGAGAAGATCGACACCACCTTCCTCATCTCGCACCGCCTCGCGCTGGAAGACGCGCCCAAGGGCTACAAGATGTTCCACTATAACCAGAATGAGGTGACCAAGGTCGTGCTGAAGCCGGGCCTGGCCCTGGCGTAACGCCACCTTTCTCCCCTCCCGCTGGCGGGAGGGGAGCAGCATCATGGAGAGAGACATGCCCAATAAATTTGCCATCATCACCGGCGCATCAACCGGGATCGGCTTTGAACTCGCCACGCTCGCCGCGCAGAATGGGTACGACATCCTCGTCGTCGCCAATGAAGCGCTGATCGACGCCGCCGCTGCCGATTTTAAACAGTTCGGCACCACCGTTCAATCGATCAATGCTGATCTCTCGACCATCGCCGGGGTCGATGATGTGCTCGCCGCCACGGGCGGTCGCACGATCGACCTGCTCTTCGCCAATGCCGGCACGGGCACGGGCGGGGCCTTCCTCGACCAGGATGTCGCCACGTGGCGCTTCGCCGTGGACACCAACATCACGGGCACGCTGTATCTCGTTCAGCGCGTGCTGAAGGACATGGTTGCGCGCGATGCTGGCAAGATCCTCGTGACAGGCTCGATCGCCGGCTACATCCCCGGCGCCTTCAACGCGGTCTATAACGGCACCAAGGCCTTTATCGACAATTTCACCGAAGCGCTGCGCAACGAGATCAAGGAGTCGAAGGGCGTGACGCTGACCACTCTAATGCCCGGGGCGACCGAGACCGAATTCTTCGATCGTGCCGGCATGGAGGACACCAGCGTCGGCCAGGCCAAAAAGGATGATCCCGCCAAGGTCGCCAAGGACGGCTGGGATGCGCTGATGAGCGGCAAGGGCCATATCGTATCGGGCTTGCACAACAAACTGCAGGTCGCGGCAGCGGGTGTGGTGCCCCAGTCGGTGCTCGCCGAGGCGCATCGCCACATGGCCGAACCCGGCAGCGGCAAGGACTGAGGCGCGGGTCTAGTCGCGGTCGCGCTGCACCGTCCACACTTGCTCGCCTACCACCGTATCGGGGATCGGCTGGCCCGCCGCATTGCGGGTCGGCCGGTAGCGCAATTTGTCGATGATCAACTGGCATGTGGCGGCATCGAGCGCGGCATTGCCGCTCGACCGGGTGATACGGCACCCCGTCACGCGCCCTTTGACGCCAACGTCGAATTCCATTTCGACCGTGCCCGAAACCCCCGCTTCATACAGCGGTCGCGGCAAATCGCGGTAGCGCAGTTCGCCGTGGATCAGCCGCAGCGGAATTTCCCCGCCACCGCCACCATCGCCGTCGCCGCCGGAACCGCTGCCAGTGCCAGTGCCATTGCCCCGCCCGCCGCTGCCCGTGCCCGGCCCGATCACCGGCGCGGCCCCCGCCGATCGCTCAGCGCCAACCCCGGCGATCGGCGCGACCACCACGGGCGGCGGCGGGGTGTGGAGGACGATTGGCGGCACCACCACCTCGCTCGCCTTGGCCTTCAAATTCGGGGGAGAGGCGGCGCCTTCCTTGTGCTTCTGCGCCTGGCGTGGGGCTGGCACCACATCCGGTTTGGGCGGCGGTGCCGGGGGCGCGACGACGAACGCCTTCAGATCCTCGACCATCTTCGCGCGGAAATCCACCGACAGCCCGTTCACCAAACCATAGCCGATCGCGACGACAAGCAAGGCGGCACCGCCCGCGCCCTTGATGCGGTCCTGACTCGAAGGCTGATAGCTATGCATCGCGTCGGCTTGGCTCCAATATCCAGGTCCCCCAGATAGGGGTGACACCGCCCCAACGCACGGGTACGGCGACGCGACCCATTTCAGGAGACTCCCGATGCGCCCCAGCGGCCGTACCCCCGACCAGATGCGCGCGATCACCATCACGCCCCATTTCACGCGTCATGCCGAAGGATCGGTGCTGATCGGCTTCGGTGACACCAAGGTGCTCGTCACCGCCTCGATCGAGGAAAAGGTGCCGCCGTTCCTGCGCGGCAAGGGCGAAGGCTGGGTCACCGCCGAATATGGCATGCTCCCGCGCGCCACCCACACGCGTGGCAGCCGCGAAGCCGCCAAGGGCAAGCAATCCGGCCGCACCCAGGAAATTCAGCGCCTGATCGGCCGTAGCTTGCGCGCCGTCACCGATTTGAAGCTGCTCGGCGAGCGCCAGATCGTGCTCGATTGCGACGTGATCCAGGCCGATGGCGGCACCCGCACCGCCTCGATCTCGGGCGCATGGGTCGCGCTGCGCCTCGCCATTGACGGTTTGCTCGCCACCGGCAAGCTCACCGCCGACCCGCTGACCCAGAAGGTCGCGGCGATTTCGTGCGGCATCTACAAGGGCACGCCGGTGCTCGACCTCGATTATGACGAGGATTCGAACGCCGACGCCGACGCCAATTTCGTCCTGCTCGAAAATGGCAACATCGCCGAAGTGCAGGCGACCGCCGAAGGCGCGACCTATGATGAGGAAGCGCTGCTGCGCTTGCTCCGCCTTGCGCGCATCGGCTGCGCCGACATCTTCGCGGCGCAAGCCAAGGCCGTCGCAAAATGAGCGAGGCCGTGCCGCCGCAAGCGATCCGCAAGCTCGCCGCCGGCAAGCTCGTCATCGCCAGCCACAATGCCGGCAAGGTGCGCGAGATCAACGCGCTCCTCGCGCCTTATGGCATCGAAGCGATCTCGGCGGCCGAACTCGATTTGCCCGAGCCCGAAGAGACCGGCACGACCTTCGTCGCCAATGCCGAATTGAAGGCGTTGCAGGCGGCAGATCTGTCGGGCCTCCCCGCGCTTGCCGACGATAGCGGCCTGTGCGTCGATGCGCTGGGCGGCGATCCCGGCGTCTACACCGCCAATTGGGCCGAGACGCCCAATGGCCGCGACTGGACGCTGGCGATGACCAAGGTCGAGCAAGCGCTCGCCGCCAAGGGTCCCGATGCCAGCCGCGACGCGCATTTCGTCTGCGTGCTCGCGCTCGCCTGGCCCGATGGCCATGTCCAATGGTTCGAAGGTCGCGCCGACGGCACGCTCACCTGGCCGCCACGCGGCGCGGTCGGCTTCGGCTATGATCCGGTGTTCGTGCCGACCGGCAGCGATATCACCTATGCCGAGATGGACCCGGCGCAAAAGCACGCAATCAGCCACCGCGCGGCGGCGTTCGCGCAGTTGACCGCAGCGGTGCTGTAAACCCCAACCCGTCACCCCGGCCTTGTGCCGGGGACCACCGTGCAGGACGCGCAACGCTAAAAATCGCACGACATCCGCGCGGCTGGGTGGACCCCGGCGCAAGGCCGGGGTGACGGACGGCTAGGGACGCATCAATCTCCCGCGTGCTGCCCCACCACATTCCCAGGCGGGGTATAGCGGCACACCAGATAATCGTCGCGCGCATTGCTCGCAAGCGCACAGCCCATCTGGCTGGTGCGCCGCCAGATGATCTGCGTGTAATGCGCAACATCCTGCCAGCGACCGGTCGTGCTGATGTCGGGCACCGCGTCGGCGCGATAGCTGCGCCCCTCATCGACCCAGAGCTGAACCATCTCGTCGTATCGATAGGCCCCGCGCGATCCCATGAAGAGGTTCTCGCCCTCGGCGATTCGCCCGCGCGGCTCGGTCGAATGTTTGAACTCGCGCGTCGCGGCCAGCACTGCGGCATAGCGCGCAGCGTCCCCGGCGAGTTCGGCATTCCACGCCAGCGGCGGGGCGCCGACTGCGGCGCGCGCGCGGTTGTGCCCGTCGAGCATGGCGCGCTGCAGCAGCGATTCTCCGCGCGCGGCGGGCGCTTCGCTCAACCGTGGCTCGGTCACACGCGGCGGTTGATCGGGGTCGGGTGCGACGCATCCCATCAGCAATGCCAGCGGTACCAAAGCCAGCCAGTGAACGCGCATCTTTCGTAATCTCCCCGACACGCCCATAGGCTCCCGTTGATGAATGCCCCCGAAACGCCCCTGCTAACGCCTCCTCTGGCGCTTTATGTCCATTGGCCATTCTGCGTCTCGAAATGTCCCTATTGCGACTTTAACAGCCATGTCCGCGACAGCGTCGATCAGGCGGCGTGGCGCGACGCGCTGCTCGCCGACCTCGCTTATGAAGCGCAAGCGCTGCCGGGACGGCGGCTCGGCTCGATCTTCTTCGGCGGCGGCACGCCCTCGCTGATGCCGCCCGAGACGGTCGCGGCCGTGATCGACGCCGCCACCACGCGCTGGCCCGCCGAGCCAGATATCGAAATCACGCTGGAGGCCAATCCGTCCTCGGTCGAGGCGGCGCGCTTTGCCGATATTGCGCGCGCCGGGGTCAACCGCGTGTCGCTCGGCCTGCAGGCGCTGGACGATAGCGCGCTCGCCTTTCTCGGCCGCGCGCATGATGTGACCGAGGGCCTCGCCGCGCTCGACACCGCGCAGGCCGCCTTCGCGCGCGTCAGCTTCGACCTGATCTACGCCCGCCCCGGCCAGACGCTCGCCGCGTGGGAGGCCGAACTCGCCCGCGCGCTCGCCTTCGGCACCGAACATCTCTCGCTCTATCAATTGACGATCGAGCCGGGCACGCGCTTCGCCACCGAGGCAGCGGCGGGGCGGATCGTCATTCCCGATGGCGATTCCGCCGCCGATCTGTTCGAGGCGACGCGCGCGATGACGGCCGCGGCGGGGCTGCCTGCTTACGAAATCTCCAACCATGCGCGGCTCGGTGCGGAGAGCCGTCACAACCTCGTTTACTGGCGCTATCGTGACTATGCCGGGGTCGGCCCCGGCGCACATGGCAGGCGGGGCGGCCTTGCGACCGCCCGCCACAAGAAGCCCGAAAACTGGATCAGCGCCGTCGCCCGCAATGGCCACGGCGCGCAGATCGAGGAACCGCTCGCGCCAAACGCCCGCGCGACCGAGGCCTTGCTGATGGGCCTGCGCCTGCGCGAAGGCGTCGATCTCGCGCGGATCGCGCATCTGGGCGAGACAACGCCCACCGCGCTGATCGACCAGACCGCCGCTGAGCGCCTTGAGCAGCAAGGCCTGATCGCCCGCAACGGCGACCATCTTGGCGTCACCGAAGCGGGCATGCTGCTGCTCGACGCAATCCTCCCGCTGATCGTACGGGGGTAGCCCCCCTTCCGTCATGCCGGGCTTGTCCCGGCATCCACCGTGCTCCCAATTCCCTCATCGAAAGGTGCGGGCCACGGTGGACCCCGGCATAAAGCCGGGGTGACGTCGGAAGAGCGCCTCAAGCCACAATCTTGTCCAGCGCCGTACAGAACGCCTTCATCTCCGCGCTCGACCCCACCGTGACGCGGCTGACCGTCGGCCAGATCGGCCAGGACCGCCCGATCTCGATGCTTTCCTTGCGGAACGCCGCCTGCATCTCGCTCGCTTTCTTGGTCTTCCAGTCGATCATGAACATGTTGGCGTTGGTCGGCTTGACGTCGATCCCCTTGGCCTTGAGGTGATCGAGCGTCAGCCCGCGCGCGGTCTGCATTTGCGCGCGGCGTGCGGCGATCAGCGGGGCGGCGGTTAGGCTCGCGGTCGCACAGGCGATGCTGGTGACGGGCAACGCGCCCGATTGCATGCCGCCGTCATAGCGCATCATCTTGGCGATGTTCTTGGGATTGGTGATGATATAGCCGACACGCAGCCCCGCCATGCCAAACAGCTTGGAAAAGGTCCGCATCACGATCACATCGTCATGCTTCACCGCCAGATAGGAAGCGACCGGCACGCCCGCGAAATGCGTATAGGCCTCGTCGATCAGCACCATCGATCCGGCCGGCTTGTTGGCGATCAGCCATTCGATGTCGGCCGGCGGCGTGATCGTGCCGGTTGGGTTGTTGGGCGTGCAGATATAATAAAGCCCCGCATCGGGATTGGCCGCCAGCATCGCCTTCACGTCATGCGTATACTCCGCCGTCAGCGGCACTGCGTTGACCGGCGCGCCGAGCCAGGCGGCGGTGCGCCCGGCGAGCTCAAAGGTGGGATTGGCGGTCACCAGCCCCTTGGTCGGCGAACAGAAGGTCACGACCGAGCGGCACAAGGGATCGCTCGACCCCGGCCATGGCGCGACATGGTCATAGGGGACATTCTCGACCGCCATCACCGCCTTGATGAAATCGCCGCGCTGGTCCTGCGGCGAATAGCGATTCCCCTGCGAGACCATCTTGGTCGCGGCCAAGGCGCCCGGCGCGAGCGGCCCGGTCCAGCATTCGTTGGCACCGATTCGCACCTTCGCCGTGGGGGCCGGATCGGGCACCCCGCCCGAGGCCCAGGCCGGGCGACCGATCGACGCGGCCACCGCCCCCACCCCGAACACCGCCGCGATTCGCGCCAGGTCGCGCCGGGCAAAGCCCCGGCTCATCAGATCATCCTGCGATTCTTCATTGAGATAGGTGCTGTGCGTCATCGGATCGGCCCCTGTTTTTGCGAAATCTCCTGTCTCTCCTGCACAGGCTCCCCGGCCCTTGGCGGCGAGTGTTCCGCAAATTCGACACAAAAGCTACATGCAGACGTAGAAAAACTACTTCATTGTTTCAAATGCACGAGATTGCGCGACATTTTACCCGATCGGCGTGACCATTGCCTCCTGTCACTCTGCGCAAACGCGCCTGTGCCTTTGCGTTGACTTTTCCGCGCGGGCCGTTAAGGGCACGCACTCTCTCGTCGCGCGTCAGCACGGCGGGACCGTCCGAGACAGTAGGTGACCGGGATTTGCCGGTCTTAATTTCCTGCCGAGACGGGGACAGGATTTTGCCGGGGCGGTTTTCCGCGACCGGCCTGCCGCCTCCCACCAGGGGCGTCGCTCCCATTCCCCATCGCTGGACAACACCGGATGCGCATTTGCGTGCCCGGTTCGTAACCGGCCTTGCCGTTCGCGGTAAGGTCAAAACGTGGAGAATGGCATGGATCGTGCTCAAAAGACCGAGCTCGTCGCCGAGCTGAACCAGACGTTTGCCGAAGTCGGCGTGGTGGTTGTCACCCGCAACTTGGGCATGACGGTGGCTCAGTCGACCAAGCTGCGTAACGCAATGCGTGACGCAGGGGCGACCTACAAGGTCTCGAAGAACAAGCTTGCCAAGATCGCGCTGGACGGCACCGACTATACCTCGCTGGGCGCTCTGCTCACCGGGCCGGTCGGTCTCGCCAGCTCCATCGACCCTGTCGCAGCCGCCAAGGTGGTTGTCGACTTCGCCAAGACGACCGACAAGTTCGAGATCGTCGGCGGGGCGATGGGCGCGACCGTCCTCGACGTGGACGGCGTGAAGGCGCTCGCGACTCTGCCGTCGCTGGATGAACTGCGTGCCAAGATCGTTGGCCTTCTGGTTGCACCCGCAACCAAGGTCGCGACCATCACCCAGGCTCCTGCGGCACAGCTCGCCCGCGTTCTCATGGCCTATGCCGAGAAGGACAAGGCGGACGCCTGATTTCAGGCCTTCGAGATTACACCCTGAACTGATTTTACTGGAGACTACACATGGCAGACCTCAACGCGCTGGTTGACCAGCTTTCCGCTCTGACCGTTCTCGAAGCGGCTGACCTTTCGAAGCTTCTCGAAGAGAAGTGGGGCGTTTCGGCCGCAGCAGCGGTTGCAGCAGCTCCGGCAGCTGGCGGCGGTGCCGCTGCTCCGGCTGCTGAAGAGCAGACCGAATTCGACGTCATCCTCACCGGCGACGGCGGCAAGAAGATCAACGTCATTAAGGAAGTCCGCGCGATCACCTCGCTCGGCCTGACCGAAGCCAAGACGCTGGTCGAATCCGCTCCGAAGGCGATCAAGGAAGGCGTGTCGAAGGACGAAGCCGCCAAGATCAAGGCCCAGCTGGAAGCAGCCGGCGCAACCGTCGAAGTCAAGTAAGCCGCAGCGGGAGAGACGCTTTAGCCTCGGCTAAAGCGCACTCCCGCAAGGCCGGACGGCGCGGGCCCAGCCCGCGTCCGACGTCATGGGCTTTGCCCATGACCGGTCCGCGACACAGAAAAGGGGCGGCACCACACGGTGCCGCCCCTTTTTTTTACATGCGCGTCATTGGCTTGGTTTTCCTCCCCTCCCTGAAAGGGAGCGGACGCAGGGGTGGGTCGGCCGATGGCTGGGAGCTTCCGTTCGTCAACGGGCCAACCCACCCCCAACCCCTCCCTTTCAGGGAGGGGAGGAAGACCAAGGTCGTTAGCGCACAACCACCGCAGAGTGCGCGCCATCGATGGCGGATGCATCCCCAATCCCAAGATCAACCCCCTGCTTCGCCGCCGCGCGCATCGCGACGGTGAAGCCGCTTGCAACAATCACCGCGCTCAGCCACCCGACCAGCAGCGAATCCACCACCAGCACCGGCCACAAGAGCGGCCTGGGTCCGATGATCGCGAGCGCGCCCAAAACATAATGCGGGATCATCAGCGGCAGGATCGCCACGAGCATGAAGACGAAGCTCCACAGCGTCTGGCGCGCCATGATCGCAACCGATCGCTGCGGCCCGATTGCCGGGTTACCCAGCGCCGCCGCGACAAACCACGGATGCAACAGCACAGCGAGAATCTGCAGCACGATGAATTCCACCAGCAGCAGCCACCCCTCGCGCGGAAGAACGAACAACTGTAGTGCCGCGGAGGCCAGTTGCACGACCAGCACCACCGCGAACAATCGCACGGCGGGCATCTCCGGGCGGGCGGCGCGTGCCGGATCGCGCCACGCCAGGAAGCGCACGATCCAATAGGTCGGCACGGTCAGCGCCGCGACCTTGAGCAGCCCGAACCCCATGCGCCACGGATCATGCTCCAGCGCCTTGGCAGCGGCGACACTCGCATACAGGCCGATCTTAACCTCAACGATGTGCTGCAGGATTTCGAACACCACCGGGACCATCGTCAGCAACGGGCACGCGATCATAAAGGCGATGCTGCCGCGATAGGTCTCTGTGAATGCTTTCCAAAACGTCATGCTTCGCCCCCCTCAAACCGCAAAATGTCCCCCGGCTGGCAGTCCAGCACGGTGCAAATCGCCTCCAATGTCGAAAAACGGATCGCGCGCGCCTTGCCCGTCTTCAGGATCGACAGATTGACCACGCTGATATCGACCGCCGCCGCCAATTCGGTCAGCGTCATGCGGCGCGCGTGGAGCACGTCGTCGAGCTTCACCACCACCGGCATCAGACGGTGCCCGCCAGTTCGTCGCGCATCTCGGCACCACGCGCGAACACCTGCGCCAAAACGAACAGCAGCAACACCGCGACCCAGCCACCAAAAGCGGGCGTCCAAGTGGCGAACTGCACATGCAGCGCGGCGAACCACGCCGTCATCGCGCCCTGCACGAGATCGAGTAGCTGCAACCCCAGCATCGCCCAGGCGATCGCACGGATCCGCGTGGCATTTGCGGCGGTGAACGGATCGCCGCGCCGTACCGTATCGAGGATCGCCAGCAACTGGGTCAGGATGCGGTGCAGCACCAGCCCGGCGACAACGCCCCACACCATCACCACCCGTAGCGCGAGCATCGCACCCTGGACGTTCAGCGTAGGCCCATATTTGCGCACCAGCCGCGCGACGATCCAGCCATCCACCGGAAACGACAGCAGGATCGCCACGACGAAGCCCAGGATGCACAGGAAATTGACCAGCAGGAACAGCCGCACCACCAAGCGCGACGCCTTCAAGACTCGATCGTGGCCACCCATCGCCATCTCCTTTACGATTATCGATATGATACTTATCGATAATCGTAAAGTGGTCAGCGCGTCTCCGCGATCGGATAGGGCAAGGCGGCGACCGTGTCGTACATACGCGGCGGCGCATCGAGCCGGAATGGCTGGAGCTTTGCAGTGGCCCCGCGATCGATCCCGATGACGTAGGAACGCGCGGTCTGACCGCTGCCGCCGACCCAGTCATAGGTGAGATTGACCGTCAGCACCGGCACGAACAGCACCTTGCCCGCGACGTCCAGCGGCTCCAGCGTTTGCTTCGGCTGCATCGCCATCCCGCCCAGTTCGACCGTCGCGCCCGGTGGCAGATCAAACGGCGCGGTGATGGGCTGCGCGATCGGCGCGGCAAACACCGCCGCGATCTGCGCATCCTGCTGCGTGCCCGCGCTCAGCAGGCGCACGTCGAGCCGAATGCCCGTCGCCGCGCTGTCGCCTGCGTTCTGCACGACGATCGTGTAATCGACGGCGGCGCTGAGCACATTGGTCCCGGCCCGCTTGGGAACCAAAGTGACTTCGATCAGGGCCCGCGTGTCTGGCGCAGCTTCGAACGGGGTTGGTGCGGGCGGCGTTTGCGGCGGCGGCGCGACCGGCTCTTTGACCTCAGGCGGCGGCGGCACGCTGTCTCCGCCATCTCCGCCCGCCGGATGCAACAGGAAGATCTCGTGGTCGCGGTCGCGGCGCCGATCCCCGCGATCAGCCTCGCGGCGACGCCACCACCACCAGCCGAGCGCTCCCAGCGCCAGCACCACCGCCACGCCGCCAAGCCCCAGTCCGATCGCGGGCATGGCCGATTCCGACGGAGCCACGCGCGCCGCACTGCCAGGTGGCGGCAGCGCTGCAGGCAACGCCGTTGGCACAGAAGGCGACTCCACCGGTGCCGGATCTGCGGCCATCGTGGGAAGCGGCGTTGGCTCGGAAGCCGGGCCTCGCGTCGGTGCCGCAATGGGCGTCCGGGTCGGAGTCGGCACAGCGCGCGGTGCCGCAGCCGGGCGAACGGCGGGGGTCGCGCGCTCGGTCGGCACCACCGGCGGCGGCTGCACGCGCTCCGTGCTGGGTCGCTCGGCCGGGCTGTCCCGGCGCGGCAGCGCGCTGACCGTCGGTTCGGGGGTCGGCACCGCGGGCCGGGGCCGCGATGACGGCAGGTTGAAGTCGTCCAGCCCCGGCAGGGGCTTGGCGTCCGTGGTGTTCTGGGCGTGCGCTGCGGGGGCGATCGCCAGCAACGCCGCCGCCACGGCAAGGAAAGGGATCGGTTTCACCTTGATAGGGCATAACGACAAATCCCGCCCCGCCAAGCCGTCTCTCCTGCCATTGGGCCAGGCTGCACCGGGCGTGCGGGCGGCGCATCACCAAATGCCCCTGATCTGCGGCCCCGCTCGCCCCGCGCCTGCCGGGCCCTTCCCTCCATTTCGGAGAGATCGCGCACTGTGGGCAGAGGATCGATCCACTATGGCGCCGATACCCGCGCCGCGTGCTCTTTTGCACAGTGGCACCACGCTCGACGGGATCACTGTCCCATCTCCGGCAACCTGCCGGAACCAGATGGAGGATGTCATGGCTACCACGCAGATCCACGTCACCAAATGCGACAACGAATTGATCCTGCTCGCATCCCAGCCGCAAGGCAGCAGCGAGCTGATCCATGTCAAGGCGGGCTACAATGCGCCGGTCGATGCGACGATCGTCCCGCAATATATCCTCAACGGCGGCCAATATACGCTGACCATGATCGGCATCAATTGGGGCAACCCGGCGGCGTTCGAGGTCCGCGTCACCACCGACGGCAAGGAAACCCTCTATCCCAACAAGCCAGTCCCGAGCGACGTCGGCGTCGTGTGGACTCAGTCGATCCCGATGACGGTATAATCCCGGCCAATTAAGCGCGGGTCGTGCTACCTCGCTTAGCGAGCGCGCACGGCCCTCCCCGCGCACCCGGCGTTTGACAGCGCCCCCTGCCCTGCCTATATGGCGCGTTCCACTGCAATTTTCGGGAAATGATGTGCCGTCGCGCAGCGCATCGATCGTATTGGAGATTGTAGTATCTAGAGACGCTTACAAGCTGCTGTCATCCGATGAGGAGGACATGCGGCTTTTTGCGTCTTTGGAGCGTGCCCGCCCGGTGGATTCCGGGCCAGATTATACAGCTTGAGGGCAGACATCTCCATGGCGACCAAAGCAATCGACGGCAGCACCCCCACGCGGCGCGCCGAAAGCGGCACGGCCAAGCGCCGCATCCGCAAGGTTTTCGGCAACATCCACGAAGTCGTGCAGATGCCGAACCTGATCGAGGTTCAGCGCGAATCCTACGAACAGTTCCTGCGCTCCGATCCGTCGATCGGCTATGTCTCCGGCCTCGAAAAGACGCTGCGCTCGGTCTTCCCGATCCGCGATTTCGCCGGCACTGCCGAGCTCGACTTCGTGAATTACGAGCTTGAGCCGCCCAAGTTCGACACCGACGAATGCCGCCAGCGCGGCATCACCTATGCGGCCCCGATGCGCGTCACGCTGCGCCTGATCGTGTTCGAGGTGGATGCCGACACCGATTCGCGCTCGGTCCTCGATATCAAGGAGCAAGACGTCTACATGGGCGACATGCCCCTGATGACGGGCAACGGCACCTTCATCATCAACGGCACCGAACGCGTCATCGTGTCGCAGATGCACCGCTCGCCGGGCGTTCTGTTCGACCATGACCGCGGCAAGACCCACGCCTCGGGCAAGTATCTCTTTGCAGCCCGCGTCATTCCGTATCGCGGTTCGTGGCTCGATTTCGAATTCGACGCCAAGGACATCGTCAACGTCCGCATCGACCGCAAGCGCAAGCTGCCCGTCACGGCGCTGCTCTACGCGCTCGGCATGACCGGTGAGGAAATCCTCAACCACTTCTACAACCGCGTAACCTTCGTGCGTGGCCAGGGTGGCTGGATCATCCCGTTCCAGGCCGAAAACTGGCGTGGCCAGAAGCCGATGTACGACATCATCGACGCCAAGACCGGCGAGATCGTGTTCGCCAACGGCCAGAAGATCAGCCCGCGCGCTGCCAACAAGGCGGCCAAGGACGGCCTGACCGACCTGCTGATCCCGACCGAGGAAATCTTCGGCCGCTACAGCGCCTATGATTTGATCAACGAGTCGACCGGCCAGATCTACATCGAGGCGGGCGACGAAGTGTCGGCCGAGAACCTCGAACTGCTCGACCAGGCGGGCATTGATCGCATCGAACTGCTCGACATCGATCACGTCGCCACCGGCGCGTGGATCCGCAACACGCTCAAGGTCGACAAGGCCGAAGAGCGTGAGCAGGCGCTGTCGGACATCTACCGCGTCATGCGCCCTGGCGAGCCGCCCACGCTCGAAACCGCAGAGTCGCTGTTCTCGGGCCTGTTCTTCGATCCCGATCGCTACGATCTGTCGGCCGTGGGCCGCGTCAAGCTCAACATGCGCCTCGACCTCGATGCCGAGGACACCGTCACCACGCTGCGCACCGAGGACATCCTCGCCGTCATCAAGACGCTGGTCGATCTGAAGGACGGCAAGGGCGAAATCGACGATATCGACAACCTCGGTAACCGTCGTGTCCGCTCGGTCGGCGAATTGCTCGAGAACCAGTATCGCGTCGGTCTGCTCCGCATGGAGCGCGCCGTGAAGGAGCGCATGTCGTCGGTCGATGTGTCGACGGTGATGCCGAACGACCTGATCAACGCCAAGCCCGCGGTTGCCGCGGTGCGCGAATTCTTCGGCTCGTCGCAGCTGTCGCAGTTCATGGATCAGACCAACCCGCTGTCGGAAGTCACCCACAAGCGCCGCGTTTCGGCGCTTGGACCGGGTGGTCTGACGCGTGAGCGCGCCGGCTTCGAAGTCCGCGACGTTCACCCGACGCATTATGGCCGCATCTGCCCGATCGAAACGCCGGAAGGCCCGAACATCGGTCTGATCAACTCGCTCGCCAGCTTCAGCCGCGTCAACAAATACGGCTTCATCGAAACGCCATACCGCAAGGTCATCGATCATAAGGTGACCGACGACGTCGTCTATCTGTCGGCGATGGAAGAGGCCAAGCACACGATCGCGCAGGCCAACGCCGAGCTAAACGCCGACAAGGGCTTTGTCGAAGAACTCGTCTCGTCGCGTCAGGCAGGCGAATTCCTGATGGCGATCCCCAACAACATCACCCTGATGGACGTCAGCCCCAAGCAGCTCGTCTCGGTCGCGGCATCGCTCATTCCCTTCCTGGAAAACGATGACGCCAACCGCGCACTGATGGGCTCGAACATGCAGCGTCAGGCCGTGCCGCTGGTTCAGGCCGAGGCGCCGTTCGTCGGCACCGGCATGGAAGAGACCGTTGCGCGCGATTCGGGTGCTGCGATCTCGGCCAAGCGCGCCGGTATCGTCGACCAGGTCGATGCGTCGCGTATCGTCATCCGCGCAACCGGCGATGTCGAAGCCGGCCAGTCGGGCGTCGACATCTACACGCTGATGAAGTTCCAGCGCTCGAACCAGAACACCTGCATCAACCAGCGTCCGCTGGTGAAGGTGGGCGACGTGATCACCGCTGGCGACGTGATCGCCGATGGTCCCTCGACCGAATTCGGTGAGCTGGCGCTGGGCCGCAACGCGCTCGTCGCGTTCATGCCCTGGAACGGCTACAATTATGAGGACTCGATCCTCATTTCCGAGCGTATCGTGAAGGACGACGTCTTCACCTCGATCCACATCGAGGAATTCGAAGTCATGGCGCGTGACACCAAGCTCGGGCCGGAAGACATCACGCGCGATATCCCGAACGTCGGCGAGGAAGCCCTGCGCAACCTCGACGAAGCCGGCATCGTGTACATCGGTGCCGAAGTCGAGCCAGGCGACATTCTCGCGGGCAAGATCACGCCGAAGGGCGAAAGCCCGATGACGCCGGAAGAAAAGCTGCTCCGCGCCATCTTCGGCGAAAAGGCGTCGGACGTGCGCGACACCTCGCTGCGCCTGCCGCCGGGCGTTGCTGGTACCGTCGTTGAAGTGCGCGTGTTCAACCGCCACGGCATCGACAAGGACGAGCGCGCGATGGCGATCGAGCGCGAGGAAATCGAGCGCCTGAAGAAGGACTCGGACGATGAGCGCACCATCCTCAACCGTGCGACCTGGTCGCGCCTCAAGGAAATGCTGCTCGGCCAGACCGCGACCGCCGTTCCCAAGAACGGCCCCAAGAAGGGCGTGGTCATCGACGAAGACGTGCTCGACAGCGTCGATCGTCACGAATGGTGGAAGTTCGCCGTTGCCGACGACAAGGTCCAGAGCGATCTGGAAGCGGTCAAGGCGCAGTATGACGATGCCGCCAAGCTGATCCTCGACAAGTTCCACGATCGTCGCGACAAGCTCGAGCGTGGTGACGAGCTGCCGCCAGGCGTGCTCAAGATGGTCAAGGTGTTCGTGGCGGTGAAGCGCAAGCTGCAGCCGGGCGACAAGATGGCCGGCCGTCACGGCAATAAGGGCGTCATCTCGCGCATCCTGCCGGCCGAGGACATGCCGTTCCTCGCCGACGGGACGCCGGTCGATCTCGTGCTCAACCCGCTGGGCGTGCCGTCGCGCATGAACGTCGGGCAGATCTTCGAAACGCATCTCGGCTGGGCCGCCCGCAATCTCGGGCAGCAAGTCCATCGTGCGCTGGAAGACTGGCGCGAGGCCAACCCCGATGCGAAGGCTGGCGACATGCCCGACGCGGTCAAGGCACGCTTGCTCGAAGTGTATGGCGAGCATTACGCCGCCGACATCGAGGCACGCGATGCCGAGCAGATCATCGAGCTGACCGAGAACCTGAAGACCGGCATCCCGATGGGAACGCCCGTGTTCGACGGTGCGCGTGAGGCGGACGTTTCGGCGATGCTGGAACTGGCCGGTCTCGACACTTCGGGTCAGTCGGACCTGTATGACGGGCGTACCGGCGACAAGTTCGACCGCAAGGTCACCGTGGGCATCATCTACATGCTCAAGCTGCATCACTTGGTCGACGACAAGATCCACGCCCGGTCGATCGGACCGTACTCGCTCGTCACGCAGCAGCCGCTGGGTGGTAAGGCGCAGTTCGGTGGTCAGCGCTTCGGCGAAATGGAGGTCTGGGCGCTTCAGGCTTATGGTGCTGCCTACACCTTGCAGGAAATGCTCACGGTCAAGTCCGATGACGTCGTCGGGCGCACCAAGGTCTATGAGGCGATCGTCAAGGGTGACGACACGTTCGAGGCCGGTATTCCGGAGAGCTTCAACGTGCTCGTCAAGGAAATGCGCTCGCTGGGTCTGAACATCGAACTGACCACGACCGAGCATTTCGACAGCGACGGCGTCGCGATCGCGGCGGAGTAACGCGACCTTCCCCCCTCCCGCTTGCGGGAGGGGTTGGGGGAGGGCCTGTAGGGTCAGGCACTTCCCGACGATATCCCCTCCCCTAGCCCCTCCCGCAAGCGGGAGGGGAATTGGAGAATCCAAATGAACGAACTGACCAATTTCGCGAACCCGGTCATCAAGGCCGAGACCTTCGACCAGATCCAGATCGGCATCGCCTCCCCGGACAAGATCCGCTCGTGGTCGTTCGGTGAGATCAAAAAGCCGGAAACCATCAACTATCGCACGTTCAAGCCCGAGCGTGACGGCCTGTTCTGCGCGCGCATCTTCGGTCCGATCAAGGATTACGAATGCCTGTGCGGCAAGTACAAGCGCATGAAGTATAAGGGCATCGTCTGCGAAAAGTGCGGCGTTGAAGTCACCGTCTCGAAGGTCCGCCGTGAGCGTATGGGCCATATCGAGCTGGCCGCCCCCGTCGCGCACATCTGGTTCCTCAAGTCGCTGCCGTCGCGCATCGGCCTGCTGCTCGACATGCAGCTCAAGCAGCTTGAGCGCGTGCTGTACTTCGAGGCGTATATCGTGATCGAGCCGGGCATCACCCCGCTCGAAAAGTACCAGCTGATGACCGAGGACGAACTCCTCGACGCGCAGGACGAATATGGCGAAGACGCCTTCTCGGCCGGCATCGGTGCAGAAGCTGTGCGCATCATGCTGCAGGACCTCGATCTTGAGGGCGAGCGCAAGGAACTGCTGGAAGAACTGGCGGTCACCAAGTCCGAGCTGAAGCCCAAGAAGATCATCAAGCGCCTCAAGGTCGTCGAGAGCTTCATCGAATCCGGCAACCGCCCGGAATGGATGATCCTCGAAGTCGTGCCGGTCATTCCGCCTGAACTGCGCCCGCTGGTGCCGCTCGACGGTGGCCGCTTCGCGACCTCGGATCTGAACGATCTGTATCGCCGCGTGATCAACCGCAACAACCGCCTCAAGCGCCTGATGGAGCTGCGCGCGCCGGACATCATCGTCCGCAACGAAAAGCGCATGTTGCAGGAAGCCGTCGACGCACTGTTCGATAACGGTCGCCGCGGTCGCACCATCACGGGTGCCAACAAGCGTCCGCTCAAGTCGCTGTCCGACATGCTCAAGGGCAAGCAGGGCCGCTTCCGTCAGAACCTGCTCGGCAAGCGCGTCGACTATTCGGGCCGTTCGGTCATCGTGACCGGCCCGGAACTGAAGCTGCACCAGTGCGGCCTGCCGAAGAAGATGGCGCTCGAGCTGTTCAAGCCGTTCATCTACGCCCGTCTCGACGCCAAGGGTCTCTCCATGACCCTCAAGCAGGCGAAGAAGTGGGTCGAGAAGGAGCGCAAGGAGGTCTGGGACATCCTCGACGAAGTCATTCGCGAGCACCCGGTCATGCTCAACCGCGCGCCGACGCTCCACCGTCTCGGCATCCAGGCGTTCGAGCCCGTGCTGATCGAGGGCAAGGCGATCCAGCTTCACCCGCTGGTCTGCTCGGCCTTCAACGCCGATTTCGACGGTGACCAGATGGCGGTCCACGTGCCGCTCTCGCTGGAAGCCCAGCTCGAAGCGCGCGTGCTGATGATGTCGACCAACAACATCCTGTCGCCTGCCAACGGCAAGCCGATCATCGTGCCGTCGCAGGACATGGTGCTGGGTCTGTATTATCTGTCGATGCTCAAGGAAGGCGAGCCTGGCGAAGGCATGATGATCTCCGACATGCAGGAGGTGCATCACGCGCTCGAAGCAGGGGCCGTCACGCTGCACACCAAGATCATCAGCCGCGTTCCGCAGACCGATGAGCAGGGCAACCAGTATCTCAAGCGCTATGAGACCACCCCGGGTCGCATGCTGCTGGGCGAGTGCCTGCCGCAATCGTCCAAGGTGCCGTTCGACACCGTCAACCGCCTGCTGACCAAGAAGGACGTCGGCGACGTGATCGACGAGGTCTATCGTCACACCGGCCAGAAGGAGACCGTGCTGTTCGCCGACGCGATCATGTCGCTCGGCTTCCGCCATGCGTTCAAGGCCGGCATTTCGTTCGGCAAGGACGACATGATCATTCCGGACGCCAAGGTCGGTCTCGTCGACGAGACGCGCGGCCTGGTGAAGGACTTCGAGCAGCAATATCAGGACGGTCTGATCACGCAGCAGGAGAAGTACAACAAGGTGATCGACGCCTGGAGCCGTTGCGGTGATCAGGTGGCGAACGCCATGATGGAAGAGATCAAGGCGGTTAAGCGCTACGAGGACGGCCCCAATAAGGGTCGCGAGAAGCCGATCAACTCGATCTACATGATGGCCCACTCGGGTGCCCGCGGTTCGCAGGCCCAGATCAAGCAGCTCGCCGGTATGCGCGGCCTCATGGCCAAGCCGTCGGGCGAGATCATCGAAACGCCGATCATCTCGAACTTCAAGGAAGGTCTGACCGTCCTTGAGTATTTCAACTCCACCCACGGTGCCCGTAAGGGTCTGGCGGATACGGCGTTGAAGACGGCGAACTCGGGCTACCTGACGCGTCGTCTGGTCGACGTTTCGCAGGACTGCGTGATCATGGAGCTCGATTGCGGCACGACCCGCGCGCTGGAAATGCGCGCGATCGTGCAGGGCGGCTCGACCATCGCGTCGCTCGGCGAGCGCATCCTCGGTCGCACGACTGCGGAAGACATCATCGACAGCAAGACCGGCGAGATCGTTATCCCGTCGGGCACGCTGCTCGACGAGCCGATGGTCGCGCAGATCGAGGCGATCGGCACGCAGTCGTGCAAGATCCGTTCGCCGCTCGTGTGCGAGACCAAGATCGGCGTCTGCGGCAAGTGCTACGGGCGCGATCTCGCCCGCGGTACCCCGGTCAACATCGGTGAAGCCGTCGGCGTCATCGCGGCGCAGTCGATCGGTGAGCCGGGCACGCAGCTGACCATGCGTACCTTCCACATCGGTGGTGCGGCACAGCTCAACGAACAGTCCAACCTGGAGGCAGTGGCCGACGGCACGATGGAGTATCGTGATCTTCGCACCATCACCGACCAGCGCGGCCGTCGCGTTGTGCTCAGCCGCTCGGGTGAAATCGCGATCGTCGACATGGACGGCCGCGAGCGTGCGGTGCACCGCATTCCCTACGGTGCCTATGTGCTGTTCGACGACAAGCACATCGTGTCGAAGGGCGATCGTCTGGCCGAGTGGGATCCGTTCACCATGCCGGTCATCACCGAGAACCCCGGCGTCGTGAAGTATCAGGATCTGATCGAGGGCAAGACGCTCACCGAGCAGGCCGACGAAGCCACCGGCATCTCGCAGCGGGTCGTGATCGAGTATCGCGCCAGCGGCAAGACCAAGGAGGATCTCCGTCCGCGCCTGACCCTCACCGGCGAAAGCGCCGAGGAGGCCGGTCGCTACATGCTGGTGCCGGGCGCAACGCTCTCGGTCGAGGATGGTGCAACGGTTCAGGGCGGTGACGTTCTCGCCCGTGTCAGCCGCGAAAGCGCCAAGACGCGTGACATCACCGGTGGTCTGCCGCGCGTTGCCGAGCTGTTCGAAGCACGCAAGCCCAAGGAAAATGCGATCATCGCCAAGGTCTCGGGCCGCGTGGTGTTCGGCAAGGACTATAAGGCGAAGCGCAAGATCGGCATCCAGCCCGAGGACGGCGGCGAGGTCGTGGAATATCTGGTGCCCAAGTCGAAGGTCATCGACGTGCAGGAAGGCGATTACGTCAAGCGCGGCGACAACCTCATCGGCGGCAGCCCCGATCCGCACGACATTCTCGAAGTTCTCGGCATCGAGCCCTTGGCCGAATATCTCGTGTCGGAAATCCAGGAGGTCTATCGTCTCCAGGGCGTGAAGATCAACGACAAGCACATCGAAACGATCGTTCGTCAGATGCTGCAAAAGGTCGAGATCACCGACGGCGGCGACACCACGCTGCTGGCCGGCGAACAGGTCGATCGCGACGAGATGGACGAGATCAACTCGAAGATCGGCAAGAAGGATCGTCCGGCGGTCGGCAAGCCCGTCCTGCTCGGCATCACCAAGGCGTCGCTGCAAACCCGCAGCTTCATCTCGGCGGCGTCGTTCCAGGAAACCACGCGCGTGCTCACCGAAGCCTCGGTGCAGGGCAAGAAGGACACGCTCACCGGTCTCAAGGAGAACGTGATCGTGGGCCGTCTGATCCCGGCTGGCACCGGTGCGGGCATGAACCGCCTGCGCGTCACCGCTTCGTCGCGCGATGCGGCGCTGCGGGTGCAGCAGCGGCGCATGGCCGAGGTGTCGATCATCGCACCGAACTCGGCCAAGGAAGAGCATGACGCCGAACTCGCCCGCTCGCCGCGCGATGCCGGCGGCACCGGCGACGATGCGCTGGCGGCGGTGACGCCGTCGGGCCATGGCACCGATGCGGATGCTGGCGAGTATCTGAACCAGGAGTGATCCTATCAGGTCGGGCACCCCGCCCGATCTGACGTAAAAAGCCGCCGTCCGGGCAACCGGGCGGCGGCTTTTTGGTTGGAGAGGCAGGCCGCCGACTGTGCCCCTTATGGAACCGTTCCGGCCCGGCGCACCGCTCATTGAGCGTGGTCCGCGAATCGTACGAAATTGGCTTGGTTAAGCCCAATTATCGTCCTAGGTTCTGCTCAGGTTCTATACACCGCCGAGCCACAAAATTTGGACACCTCTGCGCGAGATGCGGTAAATAGCCAAAACACAACGACTTGCTTCTGCGGTCGGGCACGCGCTCCCTGTCATCGAATTGCAACTTTGGCATAGCCTTTGTGGACGGCATTGGTTATACATTGGCGTACCGTAGCGGTGCAATAAGACACCAATGTGATACCACATGATGCGGTAAAGTGGGTGGCCCCGGGCAGGACCGGGGCTTCGGATCGGAGGTCAGCCTGCGCTGTCTGGCCGATGTATTGGGGAGGGTTCTGATTTATGCGACTTCATACCGTTTTGTTGACCTCGAGCATCCTTGCCGGTCTCGCCAGCGTTCCGGCGATGGCACAGACCGCAACGCCGGACGCAGCGGCGGCCGCACCGGCCCCCGCGCCACAGGCCGACACCGCGTCGAGCGACGATATCGTCGTTACCGGCATCCGCGAAAGCCTGCGCAGCGCCATCTCGGTGAAGCGCAACGCCAATGCCGTCGTCGACGTGATCACGTCCGAGGCGATCGGCAAGTTCCCGGATCGCAACGTCGCGGAATCGCTGTCGCACATCCCCGGCGTCAGCATCGACCGCCGCTTCGGCGAAGGCGAGAAGGTCGCCATCCTCGGCACCGATCCCGCGCTTAACCGCATGCTGGTCGACGGCCATGCGCTGGCCTCCGCCGACTGGGGCGGCAATGACAATGATCCGTCCAGCCGCACTTTCAACTATTCGCTGCTTGCCCCCGAACTGGTCGAGCGCCTCGAAGTGTACAAGTCGCCGGAGCCGCGCATCGAAGAGGGCAGCCTTGGCGGCACCGTCATCGTGCGCACGCGCCGTCCGCTCGACACGCCGGCAAATTCGATCTTCGCCTCGGGCGGCTACAGCTACAATGATCGCTCGGGCAAAGGCAATTTCCGCGGTTCGGGCCTGTACAGCTGGAAGAACAAGGACGACACCTTCGGCGTCCTGATCGCGGGTGGCTATGACAAGCAGACCATCACGCGCGCTGGCGTGGAATTCTTCGGCTATCAGAGCGGCGCGGACTTCTTCCAGAAGAATGCCGACGGCACCGTGAAGCGCGACGCGGCGGGCCAGGGCATCCTGCAGAACCCCAATGCGACGATCACCGGTGGTACCAAGGAAGACCTGATCAAGGCGGTCGCGCCGTTCGGCATCAACTATGCCTATTTCCAGCAGACGCGCGAGCGCAAGACCGTGTCGGGCACCGTGCAATATCGCCCGGCACCGAACCTGACGCTGACCCTCAACGGGCTGCACATTGACGGCAATTACAACAATTACAGCCAGTCGATGTACACCATCCCCGTCGCCTGGACCGGTAACGTGCTGCAATCGGCCAACGTCTCGAATGGCGTCGTCAATGCCGCCTCGTTCGGCGCGGCGACCAGCCAGAGCGCCGAGCTCGATACCAACGTCCGCCACACCAGCCTGAAGACCAACAACCTGAATTTCTTCGCCGATTGGGAAGGCAGCGGCGGCACCAAGGTCAACTTCGCGGGCGGGTGGAGCCGTGCCGTCGGCGGCCGCAACCCCGAATATCTGTTCAACACCCAAACCAAGTTGCCGTTCAGCTATGCCTTTGGCCCCAACAGCGCGACCGTCAACTTCGTCGGTGATCTGACCAACCCCGCCAATTACTTCACCAACGCGAACAACAACCTGGCGCAAATCGAAGGAAAGCCGGTTATCGTCAACGGTACGCAGCTGAACGGCGCGCAGATCGGTGGCCTTGACTACAGCGTCACCACCGACCGCGACGTGTTCGGCGGCTATGACGCGACCATTCCAGTCAACTTCGGTCCGTTCACGCAGATCCTGCTCGGCAGCAAGATCACCGACCACGTCAACCGGCTCGATGCGCGCGGCATCAACACCTATATGACGAGCTCGAAGACGCTGGCACAACTCGGCGTGGCGACCACGACGACGCCCGACGGCACCTTCGACGGCAGCGGTGGCTCGGGCAATGCCACCAAATATATCAACCTGTCGCAGCAGGCGGTGATCGACCTCCTCGCCAACGCGATCAACAGCCCGTTGGTCGCCAAGGTCGGTGCCTCGACCAAGGTGCAGGAAACCGTCGCAGCGTCCTACGTCCAGGCCAATTTCGACCAGGGCGGCGTGCGCGGCAATATCGGGGGTCGTCTGGTCTATACCCGCGACATCTCGACCTATGCGACGACGCTGAGCAACACGGTCGCACCGGTGCCCGTCCCGACGCGCACCACCAGCGATTATCTGAAGTTCCTGCCAAGCCTCAACATCGCGTATTCGGTCACCCCACAGGTGATCGTGCGCGGTGCCGTGGCCCGCGTGATTTCGCGGCCGCGTTATGAGGATCTGGCAGCAGCGACGTCGCTCAACGACGTCACGCTCGACGGCGGCGGCGGCAACCCGAACCTGAAGCCCTACGAGTCGACCAATTACGAACTGACGGCGGAATGGTATCCGCGCGCTGGCACGTTGGTTTTGCTCGAACTGTTCCGTCGCGATATCTCGAACTACATCATCAACACCCGCACCGACACGGTGTTCTACAACTCGCTGCAGGGCAAGTTGACCAGCTACAGCGTCAACCAGCCGATCAACGGCGGCAAGGCCAAGGTCAACGGCGTGCTGGTGGCGGGCCAGGCGGAAATCTGGGGCGGTTTCGGCCTGCAGGCGAACTATTCGTATCAGGACAGCTCGACCTCGTCGGTCGACACCACTGGTGCCTCGCTCAACCTGCCCTATCTGTCGCATCACACCGTCAACGTGATCCCCTATTTCGAAAAGGGTCCGCTGCAGGCGCGACTGAGCTACAACTATCGGTCGTCCTATTTCCGCACGATCGGCCGTCTGGGCTCGCGCGAAATGGTGGCACCGTATAGCCAGCTCGATTTCTCGCTGGGCGTGAAGGTCATTCCGGCAGTGACCTTGTCGTTCAACGCGCAGAACCTGCTCGATTCGACCTATCTGCAGTATAATGCGACGCCCGATCGTCCGACCGCGTTCTACAAGAACGGTCGCACCTTCGTCGGCTCGATCTCCTTCCGCATGTAACCCCCCTCCCCCTACATGCGGCAGCGCCGCCGCCCGGACCCCTGGGCGGCGGCTTTTTTTGGGGCCGGTGCGGGCGCGACGGCTATGTCCGCTATACCAGGCCTTCGCTCACCCCATCCTCACCACGCGCGTGCCCAGCCGCTCGGCCTCTTCCGGGTCGTGCGTCACCATCAGGATCGGCAGGCGCAGCACGTCGCGGATATGTTCGATCGCTTGCATCACCTCCTCGCGCCGGGGCCGGTCGAGCGAGGACAAGGGCTCGTCGAGCAGCAGGAAGCGCGGGTCGCTCAGCAGCACCCGCCCGATCGCCACGCGCCGTGCCTCCCCGCCCGACAGCGTGCGCGGCCAGCGGTCGAGCAGGTCGCCGATCCCAAGAAAATCCAGCCGATCGCCAATCTCCGCCCCGCGCGGTGCGCCGTAGAGCACATTGCCACGCACGCGCAGGTGCGGGAACAATCGCGGCTCCTGAAAGACATAGCCCGCACGGCGGCGTTCGGGTGGCACGTCCACGCCGCCCCCGAACAGCGTCTCGCCGCCGACACGCACATGCCCGCTATCAGGCCGCAGCAGCCCCGCCACCATGTTGAGCACGCTGGTCTTGCCCACACCCGATCGGCCGAACAGGATGGTCGCGCCCGATCCTACGCCCGGCCCCGGTTCCAGCGTCAGCGCGATCTCGGTCGTGCCGATCCGCTTGGTCAGCGCGAGATCAAAGGACATGGTGCCCCGCCCCCATCCGCCGCGCCAGCACTTCCGAGGCGACCAGCGCCGCCAGCGACAGCGCGACCGAAATGCCGGAAAGCCGCCACGCCATCGCCTCGCCGCCCGGCTGCTGGAGCGCGCTGTAAATCGCCAGCGGCAGCGTGCGCGTCTGCCCCGGCACGTTGGAAACGAAGGTTATCGTCGCGCCAAACTCCCCGATCGAGCGCGCAAAGCCCAACACCGCGCCCGCTAGAATGCCGGGCACGCTCAGCGGCAGCGTAATCGTCCAGAATACGCGCGCGCGCCCTGCCCCCAGCGTGCGCGCCGCGCTCTCCAGCCGCTGGTCGACCGCCTCGATCGACAGTCGCATCGCCCGCACCGTCAGCGGCAGCGCCATCACCGCCGCCGCAATCGCCGCCCCGGTCCAGCGGAACAGCACCGACACGCCGAGCAGCGCCTGTAAGGGAGCGCCCATCACCCCATGCGGCGCGAACGCCAGCAGCAGCACCCAGCCCGTCACCACCGGCGGCACCACCAGCGGCAAATGCACCAAAGCGTCGAGCAGAACCTTGCCCGGAAACGTCCCGCGCGCCAGCACCCAGGCCAGCGCGAAGGCGACCGGCAGCGTCACCGCCATTGCGACCGCGCCGACCTGTAACGAGAGCAGGACGATGCCCCATTCCTCGGGCGTGAGCATTACCGCGCGCTGAAACCGAAACGCGCGAAGATCGCCCGCCCGTTATGCGACAGCAGGAAGCGGCGGAACCCCTCCGCCTCACGGTTGGTCGAGCCTTTCAGCCGCGCCAGCGGATAGGTGATCGGCGGATAGCTGCGCGGTGGGAACACGCCTGCGATCCGGACGGCGGACGAGGCACGCGCATCGGTCGCATAAACAATGCCGAGCGGTGCCGCCCCGCGCTCAACCAGCGCCAGCGCCGCACGCACGCTGTCGCCGGCGACGACATGCGGTTGCACTTGCGGCCACACGCCAAGCGCGGTCAGCGCGGCCTTGCCATAGCGCCCGGCCGGCACGCTGTCGGGATCGGCCATTGCGAGGGGCCCCGCCGCCAGCAGCCGCGCCAGCGCTGCCGGGGCCAACGGTACCTTCACCGGATTGCCCGCCGCAGCGACGATCACCAGGCGATTGCCGAGAAAAGGCGCGCGCGTGCCCGGTACGAGCAGCCCCTTGGCGGCGACATCATCCATCCATGCCTGGTCCGCCGACACGAACAGGTCGGCGGGCGCGCCGGCCGCGATCTGGCGCGCAAGCGCCGAGGAGGCGGCAAAGGACAGAACGGGTTCGGCATGGCCCTGCGCCGCCCAGGCATGCCCAGCGGCGGTCATCGCCTCCTGCAGGCTGGCGGCGGCCAGCACCAGCGGTCCTTGCGATTGAGGCCTCGTCGCTGCGGGAGCGATCCCGATCAACAGTAACAACAGAAGCAGGAGGCGTTTCATGGCCCGTCCATACGATAGCTGTATCGACGCGCATATAGCAAAACCCTCCCGCCCGCGCGTCACCCCGCCTGTACGCGTCCGGTGCGCACCAATTTGCCCCAGCCGACGCGTGGGCCGCGCAACGCCTGTGCAATCGCCTTGATCACGACGTAATACATGATCTGGCGATAGCCGATGCGCTGCGGGATGAGCAGCCACAGCAGCCGCCAATTCTCCCGCCGCTCCAGCGCGAACGCCACGGTCGCCGCGAGCAGGTCGATCGCGGTGAAAACCAGCCAGTAGATCAGCATCTTCTCGACATCATGCTGGGTCTGCGCCCAGCCATGCGCCTGCACCGCCAGATACGTCGTCACGAAGCTGACGATCAGCGCCAGATCGATGATCGGCGAAATGGCGGCGAACACGATCTGGAACAGGATCGCTTGCGGCAGGCCGACACGGGCAAGCCCGCGCGGCTTGCCCGTCGCGATGATGATGCCGTGCTTCCACAGGCATTGCAGCGTGCCGAACGCCCAGCGGAAGCGCTGCTTGGCCAGCCCCTTCACCGTCTCGGGCGATTCGGTCCAGGCGATGGCATATTGATCATAGGTGACCTTCCAGCCCGCCCGCTGGATCGCGATGGTGAGGTCCTGGTCCTCGGCCAGCGTATCGTCGGGATAGCCGCCGACCTGCTGGATCGCGGCGAGCCGCCACGCACCGACCGCGCCTGGCACCACCGTCATCGCATCCAGTCGCGCCAGCGCCCGCCGCTCCAGATTCTGCGCGGTGATATATTCGACCGCCTGGAATTTGGTCAGCAGGTTCACACGGTTGCCAACCTTCGCGTTGCCCGCCACCGCGCCGATCTTGGGATCGGCAAACCAGCGTGCCAGCCGCGCGATGGTGGTCGGCTCGAACTGGGTGTCCGCATCGAGCGCGATCACGATCTCGCCCGTTGCCAGCGCGAGGGCGTGGTTGAGTGCCCGCGCCTTCCCGCCATTTTCGAGCGTGAGCAGCTTCACGCGCGGGTCCTGCGCAAAAGCGGAAGCGACGACCTCGCTGGTCTCGTCGCTCGATCCATCATCGATCACGATGACTTCGACGCGCACATCGGTCGACGCGAGAACGCCGCGCACGGCCCGCTCGATCACCAATTCCTCGTTGAAGGCCGGGATCATCACGGTGACGAAGCGCGTCGGGTCGATCTCGGGGAAGATCGTCCGGCTCTCGCGCCGCGCCTGAATCAGCGCCAGCGCCGACAGGATCACCGCACGCGCGATGCCGATGGTGATGGCAAAGAAGAAGATCCATCCCAGCCCGATGACGATCGCGCCAAGCGCACTGAAGATGAACAGGTCGGTCGCCGCCGCCGCCTGATCGCTTGCCGACAGCTTCGGCATCGCGACGTCGCGCGGGATGCCGGCCAGCGTCGATACGGGCACAAAGGTATAGCCCTTGGCGCGCAACTGATCGATAATCTGCGGCAGCGCCTCGACCGTCTCGGAGCGATCGCCGCCCGCGTCGTGGAGCAGCACGATGTTGCGGCTGCATTGCGGTTCGGGATTGGCCGGGTCGCACTTCGCCGTCGGGTCGGTGACCTGCGCCACGGTCGTATCGATAATATTCTGGGTGCCTGGGCGTTTCCAATCGCCCGGATCGACGTGCAGCCCGACCGAGATATAGCCTCGATCCTGCGCCTGCAGCGCCGGATCGATTTCGTCGGCGGTGGTTGGCTCGGCGTCGCCGAAATAGGGCGCGCGGAACAGACGAAGCGAATGGCCGGTAAAGGCCTGGAACAAGCGCTGCGTCGTGTTGAGCTGAAAGGTCGTCTCGGCGAGCGACGCGCCGGCCAGATTGGGATGGGTATACGTGTGGCTGCCGATTTCATGGCCCTCACGGACCATGCGCTCGAGCAGCGGCCGCTGGGTCAAAGCATTTTCGCCGACGATGAAGAAGGTTCCGGGCACCTTCTTTTCCTTCAGGATATCGAGCACCTTGGGGGTCCAGGTCGGATCGGGACCATCATCGAAGGTCAGCGCGACAAGCCCGGGCTTATAGCCCGTGCGCGCGACGATATAGGGGGAAGGCAAGGTTTCGAACGCGACATTGGCGATCGCGCCATTCTTGTTGGTCTGCACGCGCCGAACGCCTTGCACCGGCACGCCTGCAATTTTCAGGATTTCGCCGCTGCCATCGATGTCAACATCGGTGCCAGCCGGAATCTTCTCGATGGCGGACGCGGGCGGCAAGGTGCGGTGCGAGCGGCCAAAGATCGACCACAGTCCCGGATCCTCCGACCCCAATCGCCAGACCGCCACCCCGTCCAGCCCCGACCGCGCGAGGAAGCGCAGCTGGTTATAGGCGGACGCTGCATCCAGCATCCACACTTCGTGACGGCTGCCGTTTTCCTGATAGGCAAAGCCGGTATTGCCGCTGGCCTTGTCGAACACGGGCATCGCGCTCGATTCCCGCGCGGTTTCCCACGCTTCGTCGATCGCGAGCGGCTCGCCGGTATGATCGTGCCAATTATAGGCATAGCTGCCGATCGCAACGACGACCTTGCTGCGCGGCAAGCCATGCGCCGCCCGCGCAACCGACTGTTCAAACCACGCCTGCGACGCGATCGGCCCCGCTTCCCCGCCTGGCTCGTGCTCGTCATACGCCATCAGGAAAATGCGATCGACCACCGGGGCGAACGCCTGCAGATTCCAGCCATTCTCGCCATCGGCCTGCCCAATCGGCACGGCGATCGCAATCACCCAGCTGTGCTTGATAAACCGCGCCCGCGCCTCGGCGAGAAACGTACGAAAATCGGCCTGTCCCTTGGGGGTAAGCTCCTCGAAATCGAAGAACGCGCCGCCCGCATGGTTTGCGGCCAGCCAGGGCTCGAGCTTGTCGAGCAGCGCCTTGCGTTGCGCAGGTACCCGCAGCAGCGCCTCCATGCCGCGCGGATCCCAATTTCCGTTCACCGCATTCTGCACCATCGGCAAGATCAAGGGGCGGTGCGGCGACCGGTTGATGATCTCGCGCCCGGCAACATCGCGAAACACGGTGACCTTGTGATCTGGCCCCGTCACGGAGACCCAGCCCGGAATCAGCCAGTCCAGTTCATTGATATTACGACGGAGCGATGCCGCCGATGACTCATCCCATGGCGCGTGAAAGGCAATCGCCAACGGCTGGTCCACGCCGACTCCCCTGGGACGGGCACCGAGCAGCCGGGCATAATCGTTCAGGTCATGCCGTGCCCGTTTCAACAGCGGCTCGTGCGGCGGTGGCAGCTTGGTCAATGCGGCATGCTCCGCCTCGACCGGCAGCAACGGCGCGCGCGGCACCGCCCCGATCGAAACTCCAAGCGCGGCAATCGCCACCACGATCAACAGCACGAACGCCGTTACCGCCACCGCGAAACGCCGACGGCGGCGCCCCGAGGCATCGTAGAAAACGGGGGCGCTGTTCATGGAATTCCTGTCCTCGGGTAAAATCATTATGATCGCATCGGCCCCTTCGCATGGCCTAAACGCGACGCCAACATGACATTCGTTTCATTTGTATCTCTATCGTCATCGTCGGCCCTGGCGCTAGAGCCAACGCATCTTGCCGCCGCCGAACCCCGCGCTAGGATACGCCTCACAGGAGAGCCCCAATGCGCCACATCGCGATCATCGGCTCCGGCCCCGCAGGCTATTATAGCGCAGAAGGCTGTCAAAAGACGTTTGGTGACGCAGCGCGCGTCGATATCATCGATCGTTTGCCGGTACCCTATGGATTGATCCGCAGCGGCGTTGCCCCAGACCATCAGTCGATCAAAGGGGTCGCACGCCGTTATGAAAGCGTCGCGCTGAGCGAAACGGTGCGGTTTGTCGGCAATGTTACGGTGGGAACCGATGTTTCCATTGGCGAATTGCTGGAACGTTATGATGCCGTCATCCTCGCAACCGGAGCGCCGCTGGACAAGCCGCTGGGCGTGCCGGGCGATGACTTGCCGGGCGTGATCGGGTCGGCCGCTTTTGTCGGCTGGTACAATGGCCATCCCGATTTCGCCGATCTCGATCCGCCGCTCACCCGCGGCGATGCAGTAATCGTCGGGGCCGGCAATGTCGCGCTCGACGTTGCCCGGATTCTCGCAAAAGCCGAGGACGAATTCACCGGGTCGGACATCGCCGCCCATGCGCTCGGGCGACTGCGCGCAACCGAGCTGGCGACCATCACGATCCTCTCGCGCCGCGGGCCGCAGCAGATCGCGATGACCCCGAAGGAACTCGGCGAGCTCGCGTATCTTTCGCGGGCGCTTCCGGTGGTCGACGCTTCCGACCTGCCGCCACCCGAAAGCGATGCAGCACTCGAACCAGGCTTGCGAAAATCGATCGCGCATTTGAGGGCGTTTTCCGAACGCACCGACGATAAGCCCATCCACATCGTCTTCGACTTTTTCGCGCGTCCGCTTCGCATTGAGGGCGAACATGGTGCCGAGCGCGTCGTCGTCGCACGCACCGCGATCGATGATCTTGGGACCGTACACGACACCGGGGAAACCTATGCGGTTCCTGCGGGCTTGGTCGTCAGTTGCATCGGCTATCGTACGCCGCCGATCGCCGGGGTGCCCTATGACGAAAAGCTGGGGCGTTTTGCGAATGTCGACGGACGGATCGCGCCCGGGCTGTACGCGGTGGGGTGGGCTCGCCGCGGTCCGACCGGCACGATCGGCACCAACCGCCCCGACGGCTTCGCTATCGCGGAACTGATCGCAGAGGACATTCCGGCCGACAGCGGCAAACGCGGCCGCGCCGACCTCGACGCGTTGCTTGCCGCGCGCGGCGTTGCGATCGTGACCTTCCGCGATTGGCAGAAGATTGAAGCGGCCGAGGTTGCGCGCGCGCGTCAGGGTGCCCCCCGTGAAAAATTCGCGACGATCGAAGAGATGCTTGCCGTCCTTCTTTAGGCTGTCGCGGTCAGGCAATCCTTGCGCGCGGCAATTTTTTGACTTGCTACCGCCGCGCCCTGCGGCTACGCGCTGCGCCCTGCAATGTGTCGGGGCGTGGCGCAGTCTGGTAGCGCACTGGTCTCGGGGTCCAGGGGTCGTAGGTTCGAATCCTATCGCCCCGACCATTGCTGAAATACGGCGGGTAGTTTGCCGATCACGGTAGCTCCGGCTGTTTCCAACGCCCCCCACCATCCCAATAAACAGTCCGGTACGGGCTTAGCCACCTGTCGTGCGCTTTCGCTTAGAGCAAGGCGATGTTGCATTTATGCAACAAAAATGCCATTATTTTGAAATATTTCAGAATGCGCCCATTGCGGACCTTCCACGCCTTGAGCTTCTGAAAACCCGTATTTAGCCTCCTATCCACAACGGCGCAGCAGGGGCCGCGCCAAAAAACGGGGAGTCTCTATATGGTTAAGCTTCGCACACGTGCGCCCGCTGCACGGGCAGTCCTCCTCGCCTCCGCTGCAACATGGTCGTTTGTCGCCGCTGGCGCGACTCACGCCGCGACGCTTAACGACGCCCCGGTGGCCGCTGGCGGTGGGACCTATGTGCTCGAGCCGCAGAACGCGATCGCGGCTGCCCCAGTTGCGGCAGCGCCCGTTTCCGACCCGAGCATTGTTATAGCGCCGCCAGGGACGTCGGTGACCGATCGCGACCCGACCAATGTCACCGGCATCGGGCAAATGATCATCGACCAGAAGACCGGCTTTATCGGCCTGTGCACCGGCACGCTGATCAACCCGCGTACCGTCATTTTCGCGGCGCACTGCGTGAATGAAAGTCCGACGGGCACCGCCATGAACCCGTGGGGTTATGGCACCGATACCGGCCAGTTGCCGATCGCGTTCGGGTTTCAGGCCAATAACAATCTCGCGGGCAATTCGGCGTTCGGGCACTGGCTCAACGGCACGGCTGGCGGGGCCAAATATCTGACCTCGATCACTGACTATCTTTATAACGTCAACCAAGTGCAATATAATGCGCGCTCGCTTGATCTGGGGCTTTCGAACAACTTCTTACAGGCGGACGTCGCGGTCGCATCGCTCGACACGCCCGCCGCGAACGTGCCGACCTGGGCGCTGCTATTCTCGGCGCTGCCCGCACCCGCCTCGATCAGCGACACGACTGGCACTGGCTATCACGTGGCCATCGCCGGCTATGGCAACACCGGGACGGCGACCAGCGGCAGTTCGGTCGGCGTCGATTATCGGCGGCGCTTGGCAGAGAACTATCTGGGCTTGCTCGGATCGCTGGACGATATTGATATCGGCCTGTTCGGCATCACGCCACGCGGCCGTCCTCAAAACCTCTATCAGATCGACTTTGACAGCAGCGGTGCGCCCAACAGCCGCACCAACGGTTTCGACTTCAATATCTTCAAGGATAACGCCCTGCCTGGAGAAGGGATCACCGGCCCGGGCGATTCGGGTGGTCCGCTGATCCTCGACCGCACCTATGCCAAGCAATTGGTGATCGCGGTGCTCTCGGGCGGGACGCGCTATTTCAGCGCGCAGCCCTCGGGCAGCTACGGCACCAGCGCCTTCTACCAGCCGCTTTATCTCTATTGGGATTATATCGCCGCGGCGAACCCATATCGTTATGTCAGCACGCTCGCGGGCGACGGCAATTGGACTGACCCAACGCATTGGGTGACCAACCTCGATCCCGCCTATAACGTCATCGTCAACGGCGCGCTGGTCAACGGCGTGCCCACCACGGCAGGTCAGGGCACCACGGGCACATCGGGAAAATTCGGCCAGATCTGCGATCAGGAACCCAATGCCGCCTATGACGTCTGCTATGACGTGAAAACCGGCGTCTATTATGACCACGGCGTCGCGGTCACCAACCCGGTTCCGGGGACCACTGCCAGCTCGACCGCGCTCCCCGCCGCCACGCTCGCCAACGGCTTGCCCGGTGCAACCAACTTCGTGCCGAACAATATCAATCCGGACTCGGTCAATCAGATCAACGCGCGCTATTTTGACGTAACGTTGGCGGCCGCCGGCACCACCACGCTCGGATCGGCGGTGACGATCGACCGGCTGACGCTCAATGGCTCTTCCGCCAAATTGACGGTCAACAGCGGCGCTTCGTTGACCAGCCTGATCAACATCAACCAGTTGCAGGGCCTCGTCACCAATAACGGCACGATCACATCGGCGGGCGACTATCTGTTGCTGACGGGCGGCATCACCGGTGCGGGGCGCTTCAACGCGCCGTTCTTCACCAGTGTGAGCGGCATGATCATGCCCGGCACCGCCGGGACCATCGGCACGATCACCTTCGGCGGCAATTTGGTGCTGTCGTCGGGAACGGTGCAGTTTATCGACCTTGGCCCGGCAGGCACGTCCGATAGGCTCGCCGTCACAGGCGCTGCGAGCGTTGGCGGGATCGTTGGCTTCGCGCCCGTCGCGGGCCACACGATTCGCTATGGCGATGTCTATACGATCCTGACCGCGCAAGGCGGCATCACCGGCACCTATGCGGCCCCGACCGCGCTCAGTGCGATCCTTACCCCGCGCTTCATCTATTCCGCCAATGCGGTGCAGGTGGCGATCGACGCCGGATTGTATGCAAACGTCGTTGGCAGTTCGCCGGTGCAGCGCGCTTATGCGCAATTGCTCGACCAGAACCGCAGCATCTACAACACCTATGCCGGTGTTTATGGCCCGCTCGATCTGCAGAACGCGGCCACGATCCAGGGCACGCTCGACAGTCTTGCGCCGCGTGAGCAGACCCTGAAGCGCGCGCTCGGCACGCTGGCGGTGGACAATATGCAGCGGTTTACTGCCGCTCGCCTGGCCAATCTCGATCATGGCGATGTTGACGGCACACTCGCGATCATCGGCAATCCGCTGATGTTCGCGGCGAGCCGCGCGGCGGGAGATGTCGTCGCCAGCGGTGCTGCCCTCACCGCAAACGATACGGCGCTGCGCCCGGGCAAGCTGCCCGACACGGTCAACGGCTACATCGCGGCGGGCTATCTCAACGGCAATAGCCGACCGATGCCGACCGCCGTTCCGCTCGGCGGGCGCGACACCTTTGACGGGTTCTACGTCGTCGGTGGCATTGAAGGCGAACTCGACAGCCGCACCGCCGTCGGCATGTCCTTCTCCTACACCAAGGCCAGCGGCTCGACGACCGGCGGCCAATATGCCCGGGCCGACCTGTTCCAGACCAGCGCTTATGGCAAGGTCGCACTGGTCGGGCCGCTCACTTTCGATGTTCAGGCCAGCCTGGGCTTCCTCGACACGACCACGCGCCGCAACGTTTCGCTGGTCGGAACGCCCTTCACGCTGCGCGGGCACGAAAGTTCACTGACCTATTCGACCCAGCTCGGCCTGGGCTATGATATCGGCCTCGGCGGCGGCCTTAAGATCACGCCGCGCGCCGCGCTGCGTGCAGGCCAGATCGACTGGGCGGGTACCAACGAAACAGGCGGCGGCACCGCACTGCGGATCGCCCCACTTCCCTCCAACAGCGTTCAGGCCTTGGGCGGCGTCAATCTGAGCGGCGGCAAGACCTTCAAACCGTATCTTTCGGCTTATTATGTGCACGCCTTCCGCAACCAGCCGAGCGCCTTTGGTGCGAATTTCGTTGGCGGCGTCGGGCCCAACACATCCTTCGCGCTGGCCGCGCAAGACAAGGATTGGGGCGAGATCGGCGGCGGTCTGTCCTACACCGCCAAGGACGTTACGCTCTCGGTCGGAGCCGATACCACTGCGGGCCGAAGCGATATCTCCAACCAAAGCTACCGCGCGACGGTGAAGATCGCTTTCTGATCGCGGCATGGCGCTAAGCCAAGGGGCCGTCCGGGTGACCGGGCGGCCCTTTGTGCATCGATGCTCGACGCGCGGCGGCTCCCGCTGCTACCGCTCAATGCCATGACCGCTCTCGAAATCGTCGCGTTCCTGCTTGGCCTGGCCAATGTCACGCTGGTCGTGCTGCGCAGCATCTGGAACTACGTCTTCGGCCTGGCAATGGTCGCGCTCTACGCGGTCATCTTTCTCCATGCGCGGCTGTACAGCGATGCGGTGCTGCAGGTGTTTTTCTTCGTCGTCCAAATCTATGGCTGGTGGAACTGGTCGCGCGCGCGAGCGCAAACGGGCGAGGTGTCGGTCGGGCTTATGACCAACCGCGCACGATTGACCTGGGCGATCGGGTGCCTGTTGGCGGCGGCGCTATGGGGATATGGCATGCACCGCTTTACCGACGCCTCCTTCCCCTGGGCCGATGCGACGCTCGCTGCGATGAGCGTCGCCGCGCAGATCCTGCAATCGCGCCGCGCGGTCGAAAGCTGGTGGCTGTGGATCGTGGTCGATATCGGCTCGATCGGGCTCTACGCCGCCAAGGGCCTGTGGCTGACGATGCTGCTGTACGCGATCTTCCTGGCGCTGGCGATTTGGGGCCTGATCGACTGGCAACGGGTTGCACGAAAGGCCGCTGCAGCATGACCCTGATCTGCCTGCATGGGCCCGAAAGCACCGGCAAATCGACGCTGATCGAACACCTCGCCGCGCATTATGCGACGGTGTTCGTGCCCGAATATGGCCGCACCTTCGCCGAAACCCACGGCACCGACTTCACCATGGCGGATCTGGTCGAGATCGCGCAAACGCATGATGCGATGACACAGGCGGCCCGTGCCACGGGTGCCAACCCGCTCTTCCTCGATACCGATCCGCTGATGACGGCGGTATGGGCCGATATGCTGTTCGGCACGCGCGACCCGTGGTTCGACGCGTGGCACAACACCGCCGACCTGTACTTGCTGCTCGACATCGATTTGCCGTGGATCGACGATGGCACGCGCCTGTTTGGCAGTGCGACGGAACGGCAGCGTTTCTTCGATCTGTCGCGTGCCGAACTGGAGCGGCGCGGTCTGGCCTATGTGCTTATAGGCGGGCGCGGCCCCGACCGTCTTGCGGCGGCGCTCGATGCGCTCGCCACGGCCGGGGTCGAAGACCCGCCGATCAGGCGTTCTCCGCTCTGCGGGGACTAGAGCGTCAGACTTTAGCCCCCAATCCGTTCGTGCTGGGCCTGTCGAAGCACCCTGTCCACGAGCGAGCTCTCGCCTGCGACACGGGCCCTTCGACAGGCTCAGGGCGAACGGGTCAAAGCGAACCGCGCGCTCAGCCCTTCTTCGCTTTGAGCGCCTTAACCGCCGCCAAGGTGCCGGTGATGTGCCCCTCGGGCTTCATCTCGGACAGGACGTAGGCAATCTTGCCATTGGTGGCGATCACATAGGAGGTGCGGTTGGTCCAGCCGGCCTTTTGCGGCAGCGCGACGTCATAGCCCGAGATCGTGGCAGGCGTGGCCAGCCCGACCGGGAATTTGTCACGGCATTCGACCGACGAGAATTCCTTGATCCGCTCGGCATTTCCCGCGGTCAGGCCGATCAGCGTCGCGCCCTGCTTCTCGAAATCGGCCGCCGCCTCGGCAAAGGCGTGCGCCTCCGCAGTGCAGCCCGAGGTGAAGGCGGCGGGGAAGAAATACAGCACCACCGGCCCCTTTTTGAGCGCGGTCGCCAGCGTAAAGCTGTGCGTCTTGCCGCCAAGCGCGGCCTCGGTGGTGAAGTTCGGCGCGGTATCGCCGACCTTCAGCGCGGCCATGGCGGGGGTAGCAAAGCCAACCGCGAGGCTGGCGGCGACAAATGGGATGGCAAACTTCATGGGCGACGTCTCCTAAAACGATCCGTCATCCTAGCCTGCCGCCCCCGCCGCCGCCAGCCCGCCCGTTAGCGCGACGGCGCGAGCTTGGTGTTGAGCACCCAGCCGACATTGTCATTCTCGTCGGCCACTTCCCACCACAGCCCGTTCTTGTTGCCGGTCGGGTAAACGATCGCACCGGCAGGCAAGGTGCGCAGCACGCGGCCAGTCGCACTGGCCGCCGAGCGCAAGGCCAGCGGGCCCTGCGCGGTGAAGGTCTTGGCAGGCGCGGCTTCGGCGGTGCCGGTGTCGCCTGGCGTCACATAGCCGAGCTCGTTGACCAGCTTGGAATAAGCCTGGATGAACGCCAGCGTCACGATCCGGCCAATATCGGTATTGTCATAGCCGCCGCCAATCACGCCGCCGCCCGCAACGCCGCCAAACACGCCGCCGCCGCCGCCAAAGCTGAGGCTGTTCTTGGCGGCATAGCCGTCCTCGGTCGCCAGCGTTTCGGTGGTGCGCACATTGGTGATCGACAGCACCACATTGGCTTCCATCTTGCGGCTGCGCACGCCCCCGAC